>JAAIGF010390402.1_pt1 | contig 21716 bp, 17 predicted proteins | sample 6487441 | NCBI WGS metagenome assembly JAAIGF01 (sample SAMN13974129, study PRJNA590717) | phyllosphere metagenome | biome: pepper field; feature: multiple bacterial spot infested pepper fields; material: pepper leaves; isolation source: leaves from pepper fields | host: Capsicum annuum ... | reverse complement strand
GGGCTCGCTGGCGCGCGTGGAGCCGGAAGGCAAGGTGATGCGCATGTGGGAGGCGATCGAGACCTACATGGATCGCAAGCATCCGCTGATCATCATCGCCGGGGCCGACTACGGGCAGGGCAGCTCGCGTGACTGGGCCGCCAAGGGCGTACGCCTGGCCGGTGTGGAAGCGATCGTGGCCGAAGGCTTCGAGCGCATTCACCGTACCAACCTGATCGGCATGGGCGTGCTGCCGCTGGAGTTCAAGCCGGGCACCACCCGCTTGACCCTGGGCATCGACGGCACCGAGACCTTCGACGTGGTCGGCGAGCGCACCCCGCGCGCCGACCTGACCCTGGTCATCCATCGTCGTGATGGGCAGGACGTGATCGTGCCGGTCACCTGCCGCCTGGACAGCGATGAGGAGGTGGCGATCTACGAGGCGGGCGGGGTGCTGCAGCGCTTCGCCCAGGACTTCCTGGAAGGGGCGAGGGTGGCGTAAGGCAGCAGGTAGCTGCCTTGTGTCGAGTTGCCGCCATGCTGGCTTCGGCCCGCATGGTGGTGGTCACGGAGGAGAGGGGCGTTGCCCCATCTGCATGGGAACGGCGTTCTACAACATCGCAGGCACGCTCAACACGGCCTTCATCCTGCTGAGCCTGTTGGGTGTGGGCGCGCAGTTGCGCTTGGTGCGTAACCGTCGGGAACGTGCGGGCGCGACTGACAGCGCCACTGCAGTGCTGTCGCTGAACCAGTTTGCGGTCAGCTTCCTGGCCTACCTGTCCTTCTTCGTCTATGGCTACAGCCTCACACCGTTCAATCACTTCATTGTCTGGCCGCGCTTGCTCGCGTCGGTGCTGGTGATGGCCATCCTGGTGGAGATCTGGCGTGACCGCCGGAGCCGCTCCGCCACGACCAGTGTGCTCACAGCCGCGCTGCTGCTGATCTGCGCGCTGGCCGGTCTGGCCTGGGGTGACCGTCATGTGGATGAGGGCAGGGTGGTGGCCAGTGCGTTGATCGTGGCCATCACTGCCTTGCTGGCGCAGGGCTACGCGCACCAGATCCTGCTGATCCTGCGCAATGGCCACACAGGTGCGGTGTCGCTGCGGATGAGTCAGTTGATCCTGCTGATGGACCTGTCCACGATCGTGTTTGGCTTCGCCATGGGCCTGCGGATGGGATGGCCGTTACTGCTGCTCGCCGTGGTGAGCGGCAGCACCAAACTGATCATCCTGTATCTGTTCCGTTGGCAACGGGGGCCTTCCGCCGCGGACCGCCGTCGGCAGCGGATGCAACCTGCGTAATGCGTGTGTTCCTCACCTTATCGAGAATCTCATGACCTTCCTCCCGCAACTCCGCATTCCCGCCACCTACATGCGCGGTGGCACCAGCAAGGGCGTGTTCTTCCGCCTGCAGGATCTGCCTGAAGTCGCACAGGTACCAGGCGCCGCACGCGATGCGCTGCTGATGCGCGTGATCGGTTCGCCCGATCCGTATGGCAAGCACACCGACGGCATGGGCGGCGCTACCTCCAGCACCAGCAAGTGCGTGATCATTTCCACCGCCACCGTGCCTGACCATGATGTCGACTACCTGTACGGCCAGGTGTCGATCGACACTGCCTTCGTCGACTGGAGCGGCAATTGCGGCAATCTCAGTACCGCGGTTGGACCGTTCGCGATCGCCAATGGGCTGATCGATCCGGCCCGTGTGCCGCGCGATGGCCTGTGCACCGTACGCATCTGGCAGGCCAACATCGGCAAGACCATCATCGCCCACGTGCCGATGCGCGATGGCGAAGTACAGGAGACCGGCGATTTCGAACTGGACGGGGTGACTTTTCCGGCCGCTGAGGTCCAGCTCGAATTCATCGATCCTTCCGATGACGGCGATGCCGGCGCGATGTTCCCGACAGGCAACCTGGTCGACACGCTGGACGTGCCCGGCGTGGGCAGCTTCGAGGTGACGATGATCACCGCAGGCATTCCGACCATCTTCCTCAATGCCGCCGATCTGGGCTACACCGGTACGGAACTGCAGCCGGCCATCAACGAGGACAAGGCGGCGCTGCAGAAATTCGAGACCATTCGTGCCTATGGCGCGCTGCGCATGGGCCTGATATCGAAGCTGGAAGATGCCGCCACCCGCCAGCACACGCCGAAAGTGGCGTTCGTGGCGCCGGCGCAGGATTACGTGTCGTCCAGCGGCAAGGCCATTCCGGCCTCGGCCATCGACCTGCACGCGCGCGCGCTGTCGATGGGCAAGCTGCACCACGCGATGATGGGGACCGCTGCCGTGGCGATCGGCACCGCAGCGGCGATTCCGGGCACTCTGGTCAATCGCGCGGCCGGTGGGGGTGAGCGCGAGGCGGTGACCTTCGGCCATCCCTCCGGCACGTTGCGCGTAGGTGCGCAGGCCGGGCGCGTTGACGGCCAGTGGACGGTGACCAAGGCCATCATGAGCCGCAGCGGCCGCGTGCTGATGGAAGGCAAGGTGCGGGTGCCGGCCGAGTGATGCGATGGCGTCGGGCCATGCCAGGCTTGACGCAGCAGGTGTGGCAACGATGAACCGAGGAGATCGACGGTGTCCGATAACCGCGCCTCATGCAACGAGCGTGCAGCATGGGATGCGCTGCTGGTGGATATCGTGGACTACGTACGTGATGTCCCCATCGATTTGCCCGTGGCGTTGCAGACCGCGCACCACTGCCTGCTGGATACGCTGGCCTGCGGACTGGAAGCGCTGTCCTTCCCGGCCTGCCGCAGGCTGCTCGGACCGCTGGCGCCTGGTACCCATGTGGTCAACGGCGCCCGCGTACCCGGCACGCATTACGAACTGGACCCGGTGCAGGCCGCCTTCAACCTGGGCGCGACGGTGCGCTGGCTGGATTTCAACGATACCTGGCTGGCCGCCGAGTGGGCCACCCGTCACCGATGATGCACGACGTGTTGCTGGCGATGATCAAGGCGCACGAGATCCAAGGCGTGCTGGCCCTGCAGAATGCCTGCAACCGGGTCGGCCTGGACCACGTGGTACGGGTCAAGGTGGCCACCACCGCAGTGGTGGCGCAACTGCTCGGCCTGGACCGTGAGCGCATGCTCAATGTGCTGTCGCTGGCGTGGGTTGATGGCCAGGCGCTGCGCACTTACCGGCATGCGCCCAATACCGGATCGCGCAAGAGCTGGGCGGCCGGCGATGCGACCAGCCGCGGTGTGCGCCTGGCACTGATGGCGGCCAGCGGAGAGATGGGCTGCCCCGCGTGCCTGGCGTGCCGACCTGGGGCTTCGAGACGGTATCCATGCACGGCCAGCCGCTGACCCTGGGCCGAACGGTCGACGACATCGCCCATATCGACATCCGCACGCAGGAAGCCTGCATCCGCATCATCGACAAGCAGGAACCGCCGCATAACCCGGCCGACCGCGACCACTGCGTGCAGTACATGGTCGCCATCGCGCTGTGGCATGGGCGGCTGGAGGCCGGCGACTACGAAGATGACGTCGCCGCCGATCCGCGCATCGATGCATTGCGTGCAAGAATGGCGTGTCACGAAGATCCACGGCTCAGTGCCGACTACCTGGACCCTGGCAAGCGCAGCATCGCCAATGGCCTGACCGTGCGCTTCAACGATGGAATCAGCCTGCCCGAGGTGCTGGTGGAATACCCGCTGGGCCACGTCAGGCAGCGGGTGGAGGGCATCCCGCTGCCGATGGACAAAATCCGTCGCCATCTGGCGCACCGTTTTTCCGAGGTCAGGCAGCAGCGCATTCTGGCCGCCTCGCTGGATCCGGCGGCACTCGCGTCGATGCCGGTGACCGATTATGTGGGGCTGTATGTGCCGGCGTGAGGCCCGCCGGCTGCCATCACGTCCTTTCCCTATAATGATCCTATCGTTCAGGGAGTGGCGGCATGACCGGTCAGGCATGGATCCGGCGATGGGGATGGACGGCAACGCTGTTGCTCGCCGGCGTGCTGGGAGGCTGCAACCGCAACGACAGCGGTCAGTTGCCAGCGCCCAGCGGTGAAGCCATTGCGACGAAGGCCGAACAGGCCACCGATTTCACGCTGCTGCGTGCCTATCCGGACCAGAAGAACGGCGGCCTGTCTCTGGCGCTGGAATTTTCGCGGCCGCTGGTCGGCACCCAGGATTTCGATGCCCTGGTCCGTTTCGAACAGAAGGTCGGTAGCGAAGACAGCAGTTGGACGCTGTCCGACGATGGCAGAACCCTGCGTTATCCGTTCGTGGAAGCGGGCAAGGAATATTCGCTGGTGGTTTCGGCGGACCTGCTGGCTGCCGACGGCAGCCGTCTGGGCGAGGAGCTGCGCCAGACAGTGTTCAGTGGCGAACTGGAACCGGCGGCGGGTTTTGCTTCGCAGGGCAGCGTGCTGCCGGCACGCGACAGCCGCGGCCTGCCGGTGGTATCGGTGAACGTGGCCGAAGTGGACGTGGAATTCCTTCGCGTCCGCGAGAAGGAACTGCCGACCTTCTTCAGCCAGTACCAGCGTGGTGGCCGACGCGGCAGCTGGGAACTGGACAGTGATTACGGCGAGCGCACGCCCATCGGCGGCCTCGCCGAGCCGGTATACGTCAACCGTTTCATTCTGGGCGGCAAGCAGAACGAGCGCGTGCTGACCTACCTGCCGACTCAGGACATCAAGGAGCTGCAGGAGCCGGGTCTGTATTTCGCGGTGCTCAAGCGCACCGGTGCCTTCGATGGTGGCTTCGATACCGCCTTCTTCAGTGTCAGCGACATCGGACTGCACACGCGTGCCTACAAGCAACGGCTGTTCGTGCATACCGCCTCGCTGAAGGATGGCGCACCGCTGAAGAAGGTGGACCTGCGGGTGCTGGATGCCAAGGGCGAAACGGTTCTGAAGGGCAGCACCGACGGCAACGGCAACGCGCTGCTGGATTACACGCTCGATGCGGGCCATGTTCTGGTGGCCGGTAGCGGCAAGGACACCACCTTCCTGCCGTTCAACCAGCCGGCGCTGGACCTGAGCGAGTTCGCCGTGGCCGGGCGTGATACGGCCTGGTTCGATGTGTTCGCCTGGTCCGGTCGTGATCTGTACCGGCCTGGCGAGACGGTACGACTGTCGGCCTTGCTGCGCGACAACGACGGCAGGCCGGTGCCCGCCGGCAAGGACGGCAGCGGCACGCAGGCGGTTTTCCTGCGCCTGAAGCAACCCGATGGCAAGGTCTTCCGTGAAACACGCCTGCAACCCGGGGAGCAGGGCTATTTCAGTTTCGAACAGCAGATCCCCGCCGACGCGCCGACCGGTCGCTGGCAGGTTGAGTTCCGCACGGATCCGGGCAGCAGGGAAGCCATCCAGGGCATGGCCCTGCGCATCGAGGAGTTCCTGCCCGAGCGCATGAAGCTGGACCTCGACAGCCCACAGCAGAGCCTGCGGCCGGGTGATGCGCTGCGTGTGCATGCCGATGGTGCATACCTGTACGGTGCGCCGGCCGACGGCAACCGCTTCACCGCACGTCTGGCCGTGGCGGTGGAGCAGCATCCATTGGAAGGCCTGCCGGGCTATGTCTTTGGTGACCCGACCGCCGCGCTGCCGCGGGAGGCGAAGGAGGTGCTGGATACCACCCTTCCGGGAAACGGCCAGCTGCGGCAGGATATCGATCTCCCGGAAGAGGCCGCCAGGGCGAAGACTCCCGTGGCCGTGGTGTTGTCCGGAAACCTGTATGAAAGCGGTGGGCGGACGGTCTCGCGTACGCTCAAGCGCGTGCTGTGGCCCGCCGAAGCGCTGGTTGGTGTGCGTCCACTGTTCAATGCAGAGGACGGAGCCGATGCCAACAGCACCGCGCGCTTCGAACTGGTGCGCGTGGATGCCGCTGGCAGGCCGCAGCCTGCAAAGGGATTGAAGGTCACCCTGGTGCGCGAGCTTCGCGACTACCACTGGACGTTCAAGGACGACCGCTGGGACTACGATTTCACCCGCCGCTTCGAGAACAAGGATACCCGCACCGTGGATGCGGGAGCCGCGGCGGCCACGTTCGATTTCCCGGTGGAATGGGGCGATTACCGCGTGGACGTGTTCGACCCGGCCACTGGCCTCACCAGTCGTCACCCCTTCCATGCCGGCTGGAGCGGCGGCGATGACAACCGAGGCCTGGATGCGCGGCCGGACAAGGTGAAGCTCGGCCTGGACAAGACGGCCTACAAGGCCGGCGACACCCTGCAGGTGACGGTAACCCCGCCGCACGCCGGCCGCGGCATCCTGATGGTCGAGAGCGACCGCATGCTGTACGTGCAGGATATCGATGCCAAGCCCGGTGCCAGCTACAGGATTCCGGTGACGGCCGATTGGGAACGCCATGATGTCTACATCACTGCGCTGGTGTTCCGTGGTGGCAGCGCGCCCAGCAAGGTCACACCCGCACGCGCGGTGGGCGTCGTGCACGTGCCGATGGACCGCCGCGAGCGCACGCTGGCGGTAGGTCTGGTGGCGCCGGCGCAGATGCGGCCGGGGCAGGACCTGCCGGTGACCGTGAGCGTGCCGCAGCTGGCCGGAAAGACCGCGCACGTCACCGTGTCCGCAGTGGATGCAGGCATCCTCAACATCACCCGTTTCCCGGTACCGGATGCGTCGGCGCATTTCTTCGCGCAGCGTCGGCTGGGCATCGACGCGTACGACATCTACAGTCGGGTGATCGAGAGTTTCGACGGCAGCAGCGGCAGGTTGAAATTCGGTGGTGACATGGCGCTGCAGGCGTTGCCGCAGGCCCGGCGTCCCACCGCCCGCGTGCAGACGGTGGATCTGTTCACCGGTCCGGTTCGCCTGGATGCGCGCGGCAATGCGCGCGTCCGCCTCGCGGTTCCGGATTTCAACGGCACGCTGCGCGTGTCGGCGATGGTGTACTCCGATGACCGTTATGGCAAGCGCGACGTGGAAACGGTGGTGCGCGCCCCCATCCTGGCAGAGGCCGGCATGCCACGCGTGCTGGCGCCGGGCGACCGCGGCATGCTCACGCTGGACGTGCAGAACTTCACCGGCAGACCCGGCACCTTCGACGTGCGCGTGGAAACCGAAGGGCCGCTGGCGCTGGGCGAAGGCACGCGCCGCCTGCAGTTGGCTGCCGGCGCGATGACCACGCTCAGCTTCCCGCTCGCTGCCCGCGAAGGTCACAGCGTGGCGGAGGTGCGGGTGCGCGTGGAGGGCAACGGATTCAAGGCGGACCGGCGCTACGAGCTGCCGGTGAGGGCGGCGTGGCCCCAGGTGTTGCGTTCGCAGGTGCGCACGCTGGACCCACTGGCGCCGGTGACGCTCGACGCGGGCCTCGCCGACGGGCTGATGGACGGCTCGGTGAACGCGCGGGTGCTGGTCAGCCCACTGCCGCCGATCCCTTTCGCCAGCGCGCTGAAGGGCGCGCTGGATTATCCGTATGGCTGTGCGGAACAGACCACCAGCAAGGGGTATGCGGCGTTGATCCTGGATGCGGCCACGTCGACCATGCTGGGCGGCGATGGACTCGACGCCAAGGCTCGGCGCGAGCGCATGGAGGGTGCGTTTGCACGGCTGGCGTCGATGCAGGTGGGCAACGGCAATTTCTCGATGTGGGGCGACGACAGTCATGTCGATCCCTGGCTGACGCCGTATGCAGCCGAGTTCCTGCTGGACGCGCGCGACGCGGGCTTCGCCGTGCCCGACAACGTGTTGCAGAAGGCCCTCAACCGCCTGAGCGAAGACCTGCTGGCGAACGGAAATCCGTTCTATGGGCGCGAGCGTCGCGAAAGCCTGACCTTCGCCAACCAGGCGTACTCCGGTTATGTGCTGGCGCGCGTGAACCGTGCGCCGTTGGGGACGCTGCGCGCGCTGTATGACAACGAACGTGGCAAGGCCATCGGGGGCCTGCCGCTGGTGCACCTGGGCATGGCGCTGTCACTGCAGGGCGATCGCAAGCGCGGCGAAGCCGCCATCGCCGCCGGTTTCGCCAAGGCCAGCAGCGAACGCCCGGGATACTTCGGCGACTACGGCAGTGCAATCCGCGATGACGCCCTGATGATCGCGCTCACCCATGAGCGGGGCATGGCACGCCCGGCCTGGGATGCACGCTCGGTGGCACTGGGGCACGAGCTGGATGCGCGGCGCAACAGCGGCTTTCTGTACCTGAGCACCCAGGAACAGGTGGCGCTGGCCCGGCTGGGCAAGGCGCTTGCTGCCGATCAGGACAGCCGTGTGGCCGGCACCCTGATGGTCGGCGACCGCAGCGAAACGATCGGCGAGCGTCGATTGTTCGCGAGGGCTTTCGATCGCGCGCAGCTGGCCGCCGGCGTGCGCTTCTCGCCGCAGGGCAAGGCGCCGATGTTCGCCAGCATCGATGTCGCCGGCATACCGCGCAGCGCGCCAGCACCGGACAACCGGGTGCTCGGCGTGGAGCGCGCCTGGTTCGGCACCGACGGCCGGCCGTGGACGCCGCGTCCGCTGAAGGAGGGCGAGGCGCTGATCGTGCGGCTTTCGGTAACGGCCAACAGCGACACGCCCGATGCGCTGCTGACCGACCTGCTGCCGGCCGGCCTGGAAATCGAGAACTTCAACCTGGGCGATGCGAAGCAGTGGACCGATGTAGTGGTGGACGGCATCGCCATCGGCTCGCGGGGTAACACCGCGGACGTACGCCACGAAGAGTTCCGCGACGACCGCTACGTTGCTGCGCTGAAGCTTTCGCGTGGCAGCAAGGCTACGCTGTTCTATCTGGTTCGCGCGGTGACGCCCGGCACCTATACCGTGCCGCCGCCGATGGTGGAGGACATGTACCGCCCCCAGCTGCGGGGCGTGGGACGCAGCACGCCGGGCACGATCACGGTGGCGCAACCGTGACCGTGCCCGGTGATGACTGTCAGGGTGCCGCCGGTTCGTCCTCCAGCGTGCGCGCGTTGAACGACTGGATGGGCCGCGCATTGTGCGGGTAGACATGGCGCAGCGCGTCGAGCTGGCCGCGCGACAGCTGTCGCGGTTCCAGTTCGATGTTCCACAGCACGCCCTCCGAGCAGGGCGGAGTGGTCAGCGAGCCGGTGTAATGGACCACGCGCGAATGCGCCGGCAGCAGCGCGGCGGGATCGATGGGTTCCTTCAGTACAAGCTGCCTGCCGGGCTGGTCCAGTTCGCCCGGTATACGAGTGAAGAGTTCGGCCAGCGCCGTGTCCGGCTCGCCGATATCGTAGAACACCGCCACCACTGCGGTCCGGCCGGCGTCGCTGACGTGAACCAGATGCAGTTCCATGTCATGTTCATGGCCATCGACATGATGCTCGCTGGGTGTATGCACGTGAAACTGGGCAAGGGTGAAGCGCTCGCCATCAAGCTCGATCGTGTTGTCCTGGCCCGGCAGTGGCGTGGCCTGCAGCGTATGCCCGTTGTTGATCACGTCGAAACGCGTTGCCGCGTAGTGCGTCGCCAGCCGAGGCTGTTCGCTGTGCAGCACCGAACGGCTCCACAGGTTGATGGGGGACTGCAGCTCGCCACTGCATGCCGGCGCGAACTCGCTCCAGTGCTCCGGCGTGACGATGCGCTCGTAACCCCAATGCGGACCGGTATCGGCTGCCATCGCCAGCGGCGTGGCAAGGAACAGGGCGGCGGCGAGCAGGCCGGCGCGTCGACGCGGCGCGGAAGCGGAAGCGGAAGAAATCATGCGCGTTTCCAGGGGGGCGAGGGGGCACGCCGGCCGCGTCGGCAACGGCGACATGGGGGGCAAATGGCCCGTGCTGTCGCAGGTGCCGCCGGAGCGTCGGTGTGAACGCATGGTCTGCCGTGCGCCGTACCTGGCGACATCGTTCGGGTCTGATACTCGGCATCCTGCGTTGGGGAGCGGCCTCGGTACTGGTGCTGCTGGTGCTGGACCTGCTGTTCCCGCCGCCGCTGCCCAGACAGCGCGACACCAGCACGCTGGTGGTGGCCCGCGATGGCAGTCCCCTGCGGGCGTTTGCCGACGCCGAGGGTGTATGGCGCTATCCGGCGCCGCTGGATGCCATTTCACCGCTGTATCTGCAGGCGCTGTTGGGTTACGAGGACCGCTGGTTCTGGCGGCACCCCGGCATCAATCCCGTGTCGCTGGTGCGCGCTGGCGGGCAGATGCTGCGGCAGCGTCGCATCGTTTCCGGCGGGTCGACGCTGACCATGCAGGTCGCGCGCATCCTCGATCCCCATACGCGCACGCCGTGGGGCAAGCTGAAGCAGATGCTGCGCGCGCTGCAGCTGGAAGTGCATCTGTCCAAACAGGAAATCCTCACCCTGTACCTGGAGCGTGCGCCGTATGGCGGCACCATCGAAGGCGTGGAGGCGGCCAGCTGGGCCTACCTGGGGAAATCCGCGGCGCGGCTTTCGCACGCCGAAGCGGCGCTGCTTGCGGTGCTGCCGCAGGCACCCAGCCGCCTGCGACCTGACCGCCACCCGCAGGCGGCGCAGCAGGCGCGCAACAAGGTGCTTGCCCGGATGGCCGCGCTGCATGTCTGGCCTGCGGAAACCGTGAAGGATGCGCGCGTGGAGACCGTGGTGACGCGTTCACTGCGGCCACCCATGCATGCGGCGCTGCTGGCGCAGCGGCTGCATGCGGCGCATCCTGGCCTGGCACGCATTCGCAGCAGCATCGACATCGATCTGCAGCGAACGCTGGAAGAGCGGCTGGACAGTTACTTTTCCACCCTGCCCGAAAGAACCTCGGCCGCGCTGCTGGTGGTGGACAACGCGACGCTGCAGGCACGTGCGTATGTGGGCACGTTGAACTTCGGCGACCGCCAGCGGCTGGGTCACGTGGACATGGTGCAGGCCTGGCGCTCGCCGGGCTCGACGCTGAAGCCGTTTCTCTACGCCATGGCGCTGGATGATGGCCTGATCCATTCGGAGAGCCTGCTGGTGGACGCGCCACAGGGCTTCGGTGGTTACCGTCCCGGCAACTTCGATGCCGCTTTCAATGGGCCGGTGAGTGCGGCAACGGCGCTGCGGTTGTCGCTGAACGTACCGGCGGTGGACCTGCTGGACCGCGTCGGTCCGGCGCGCTTTGCCGCACGCCTGTCGCACGCCGGCATTCCGCTGCGGTTTCCACGCGGCAGTGCGCCCAACCTGTCCTTGATTCTTGGCGGCACCGGCGCGCGGCTGGAGGATCTGGTCGGCGCCTTCGCCGCCTTCAACCGTGATGGCATCGCCGGGCGCGTGCGTCATCGCGAGGACGAACCGCTGGTGGAGCGCCGGCTGGCTTCGCCGGGCGCGGCGTGGATCACCCGCGAGATGCTGGAGGCCAACCCGCGCCCCGTCCAGGGCATGGACACCTTCGATACCGGCGGCCGGCCACGGGTGGCGTGGAAGACCGGCACCAGCTATGGTTTCCGCGATGCCTGGGCCATCGGCAGCACCCGCGAGCACACGGTCGGGGTGTGGGTGGGACGGCCTGATGGCACGCCGCTGCCGGGCCAGTATGGCGCGGTGACGGCGTTGCCGCTGATGTTCGAGGTGGTCGACAGCCTGCCGCGCACCGCTGCCGCAACCGTGCCGATGCCTGCCAGCGTCAGTCGTGCCGATATCTGCTGGCCGAGCGGCGAACGCGCCGATGATCTGCCGCCCGCACTGTGCCAGCGTCGCCTCGCCGCCTGGCTTCTGGATGGCAGCGTGCCACCCACCTTCGCCGAGCGCGATGCGCGCCGCTGGCAGCCAGGTCGCCTGCGCTACCAGGTGGATGCCCGCAGTGGCCAACGCCTGTCGGCGGACTGCAGCGCGCCGCATGAAATCGTCGAGCGCGAGATCGCGCGGTGGCCGGCACTGTTGTCGCCGTGGTTGCCACAGGCGTCACGCGACGCCTCGTGGTTGCCGCCGCTGGCCGCCGATTGCCGCGACGATGGCCGGCAGGGCAGCGTTTCCCTGCACATCGACGGTCTGGCCGATGGCGCGATCGTGGCGCGCGCACCCGGAGCTGCCCAAGGCGTGCACCTGCAACTGCGCGCGCTGGGCAGCGATCAGGATGTGGACTGGCTGCTGGATGGCCGCTGGCTGGCACGGACACGTGGTACGCAGGCCTTCAGCCAGCGGTTCGAGCAGCCGGGCGAGCACCTGCTTACCGCGCTGGCCAGTGACGGCGCCTGGACCCGGGTGCGGTTCCGCGTGCTGCGCTAGCCGCTATGCCGCGATGATGACGGCTGTTGTCGCAGGCGCTGTCCATGCCCGGGCTCAACCGATCCAGCCATCCAGCAGGTCGGCGAACTCGTCGGCATGTTCTTCTTCCTGCGCCAGGATGTCTTCCAGGATGCGCTTGGTGGTGGTGTCCTTGTCGCCGATGAAGTTGATCATCTCGCGGTAGCTGTCGATGGCGATGCGCTCGGCCACCAGGTTCTCGCGGACCATGTCGCGCAGGTCGCTGCCTTCCTTGTATTCCGCGTGCGAGCGCGCGCTCAAGGTATCGGGGTTGAGATCAGGCTCACCGCCCAGCTGTACGATGCGTTCGGCCAGCTTGCCGGCGTGTGCCTGCTCCTGCTGGGCGTGTTCCAGGAATTCGGCCTTCACCGCGTCGGCCAGCATGCCCTTGGCCATGAAGTAATGACGGTAATAGCGCAGCACGCAGACGTATTCGGTGGCCAGCGCATCGTTCAGCAGATGGATGACGGCCTGACGGTCGGCGTTGTAGGTATCGGTGATCGCGCCATCCTCGATATTCCGGCGCGCGTTGTCGCGCAGGGTCTGGCGGTCGCTGATGCCGGCAGGATGGGCGGGGTGACGCTGGGCTGGCTTTGACATGGCTGGCCGTTTCTCCGGGTGGGGCCGGGTGCTGCCCGGCGGTGGGGGGTCAAGCGGGCAAGTGCTCCAGCACATGGTCGGCAGAGGACACCTCGAACTGGCCTGGGGCTTCGATCCATGCAGCGCGCACGATGCCGTCGTCCACGAACAGCGCGAAGCGCCGCGAACGCATGCCCATGCCGGACGCGCTTGCATCCAGTGCCAGGCCGAGCGCGCGGGTGAAGTCGCCATTGCCATCGGACAGCATCTGCAGGCCGTCGGGTACGTGCTGGCTCTCGCCCCATGCCTTCATCACGAACGGATCGTTCACTGCCATGCAGTAGACATCGATGCCACGCTGGCGGAAGGTGTCGAAGCGCTCCACGAAACCGGGGAGGTGGCGTGCCGAACAGGTGGGGGTGAATGCACCGGGTACGGCGAACAGCACCACCTTGCGGCCATCGAACAAAGCCGGGGTGTCCACGGTTTCGACGCCGTCGCGGATGCGCTTGAGGGTGACTTCGGGCAGTCGGTCGCCAACGGTGATGCTCATGGAAGCTCCTTTCAGAACGGCAGGGTAGGCAGGGGGATGGGACGATGGCGTCAAGGTATTGGAAAACCGGCGTACAGACCGCATCACGCAGCAGAGCGGCGGATACAACATGCATCCCGGCGGCGCTGGACGCATTGCGGCGGATCAATCGCCGTGACCGGCTGCATGCAGGGCCGGCGCTAGAATGGCAACGGGCCAGCGCCGTGCGCGCAGACGATTCGAACTGAGGCAACAGAATGGAATTCAAGGATTACTACGCCACCCTCGGGGTGGAACCGGGCGCTGGCGAAGGCGAAATCAAGACCGCCTACCGGCGGCTGGCACGTAAATACCATCCCGACGTCAGCAAGGAGGCCGGCGCGGAGGACAAGTTCAAGGCGATCAACGAAGCGTACGAAGCGCTGCGCGACCCGCAGAAGCGCGCCGCCTACGATCAGCTCCGTGCTCAGGGCTACCGCCCCGGCGAGGAATTCGACGTGCCGCCGAATTTCGGCGGAGGTGGCGGCTTCAATTTCGAAGAGGTGTTCGGGGGCGGCGCGGGAGCCAACGGGGGCTTCAGCGATTTCTTCGAAAGCCTGTTCGCCCGCCAGCGCGGCGGCGGCCAGTACGGTGGCCCGGGCCCGGGCGCGGGCTTCGGCGGCGGCCCCGCACCCAGCCGCGATACGCGCGCGAAGCTCTCCGTTCCGCTGGAAGCCGCCTATAACGGCGACTCGTTGCGCATCACCGTCAACGGCCGGCAGCTGGACGTGCGTGTGCCCAAGGGCATCCGTCCCGGCCAGGTGATCCGGCTGGGCGGGCAGGGCAGCGGGGGCGGCAACCTGATGCTGGAAGTGGAATATGCCGCGCACCCGCAGTTCGAGGTGGATGGCGGCAACATCCTGTACACGTTGCCGGTCACGCCGTGGCAGGCAGCGCTGGGCACCAGCATCAGCGTGCCGACCCTGGGTGGCGCGGTGGAGCTGAAGATCCCGGCTGATTCGGATGCCGGTCGCAAGCTGCGGCTGCGCGGACGTGGGCTGCCGGGCAATCCGGCCGGCGACCAGATCATCGAACTGGAGATCGTGGCACCGGCAGCCACCGACGAAGCGCGCAAGGAGGCGTACCGGAACCTGGCCCGGGCCTTCGGCGAGACGCTGTGAGTCCATCGAGCCGGGCGCTGCCCGGCTTTGCAGGCAGCCGCCGCGCGGCGCCTGGCTCTACGTAAAGCATTACACCGATGGATCAGGCAAGGCGTGAGGCGACTGCCGCCAGCAACCCAGCCGATCCATCCGCCGCGGCGGTAGTGCCTGCCGGCCGCAGGCCGGCAATCCAGCCGCAGGATCCGCCGTCAGGCAGAGGGCTGCGCGAATACCCGCTCCAGTACTTCGGACAGCTCGTCTTCCGAAAACGGCTTGGTGATGTACGCCTTGGCGCCCTGGCGCATGCCCCACATGCGGTCGGTGTCCTGGTCCTTGGTGGTGACCAGGATCACCGGGATATGCCGTGTCGCCGCGTCGCGGGCCAGCGTGCGCGTGGCCTGGAAGCCGTTGAGGTTGGGCATCACCACGTCCATCAGGACCAGGTCCGGCAGCTCGGCGCGCGCGGTCTCCACGCCCGCGGCACCGTCGGTGGCGGTCAGGATCTGGTGCCCGAGTTTTTCGACGATGCGCTGGATTCCCAGCAGCTGCGACGGCGAATCGTCGACGATAAGGATGCGTGCCATGGTGTTCCCCCGATGATGCCCGCAGTGTAGTGCGCTGCTCGGTCCCGGGTGAAGCGCGTCGCGGACCGTCCGTCGCCCGCCTGCGACGCTCAGTCGATCCGCACCACAGTGCGCCCCAGCGAGCTGCCGGCCAGCATGTCATCGAAGACCTGCGGCAGTTCGGCCAGCGCGATCTCGCGCGTGCAGATGCGTTCCAGATGTGCCGGTTTCCATGCCCCGCCCAGCCGTTCCCACACCTGCTCGCGCAGCGCACGCGGCGCGTTGGCCGATGACACCCCCAGCAGGGAAACGCCACGGAGGATGAAGGGCATGACGGTCATGTCCAGCGAAGGCGCCGCCGCCAGCCCCGCGCTGACCACGCTGCCGTAGGGCACTGTCTGTGCCAGCAGGCTGGCCAGCATGGGGCCACCGGCGTTGTCCAGACCGCCGCCGAAGCGTGCCGACTGCAACGGCCCGTTGTCGGCCAGCGTCTGGCGCGGCAGCACCTCGGCTGCGCCGATGGCGCGCAACCAGTCAGCCTGGTCCGGCTTGCCACTGATGGCATGCACTTCATGGCCGGCGCGGCTGTAGATGTCAACGGCCAGGCTGCCCACGCCGCCGCTGGCACCGGTGACCGCCAGCGGGCCGTGCGCGGGCGTCAGCCGGTTGTCGTGCAGGCGCAGCAGGGCCAGTGCGGCGGTGAACCCTGCCGTGCCGATGATCATCGCCTGGCGCGCGGAAAGGCCCGGCGGCTGTGCGATCACCGCCCGGGATTCCAGCCGCACATACTGGCTGTACCCACCATCGCGGCTTTCGCTGAGGCCGCAGCCGGTGGCCAGCACCGCATCACCTTCGCGCCAGGCCGGGTCGGTCGAGGCGGCCACCACACCGGCCACGTCGATGCCGCCCACCAGGGGAAACTGCCGCAGGATGCGCCCCTTGCCGGTACCGGCAAGCGCATCCTTGTAGTTCACCGAGGACCACTGCGCACGCACCAGTACCTGCCCGGGCGACAGGTCGTCGAGCTTCAGCTGCTCGAAGCCGCTGCGGTGGCCATTGCCGTCGCGGTGGATGCGAAACGCATTGAAAGTGTCTGGAAAGGTCATCGAAACGCTCGCTGACGGAAGAATTTCCCACACTACCCCTTCCAATCCTGCTGGTCTGCCCCATCTAGTAGAATCACCCAACCGGTATCTGGCTGGTGTCACGGGAAGGGCCCGTGGCGCGGCCCAATTCAGATGGAGCGTGCATGGCCTGGAACACACCCGGCGGCAACAGGGGCGGACAAGGTCCCGACGAGAACCGACGGGGGCCATCGGGGCCCCGTGGCGGTGGATTTGGCGGTGGCTGGGGGGGCTTTCCCGGTCCGTTGAAGGACATGCTGGACGGCGGCATCGTCCGCTGGATCGTGGTGGCGCTGGTGCTGCTGCTGCTGTTCTCCAGCTTCCAGCTGATCGGCGAACAGCAACGCGGCGTGGTGCTGAGGTTCGGCCAGTTCTCGCGCATCCTGCAGCCCGGCCCCAACTTCAAGCTGCCGTGGCCCATCGAGTCGGTGACCAAGGTCAACGCCACCGAGATCAAGACGTTCTCGATCCAGGTCCCGGTGCTGACCCGTGACGAGAACATCGTCAACGTGTCGTTGAACGTGCAGTACCGCGTCGATGATCCGCGCCTGTATCTGTTCGGCACCTACGATGCCGACCAGGTGCTGGAACAATCCGCCCAGAGCGCAGTGCGCGAGGAAGTCGGCCGTGCCGACCTCAATTCCGTGCTCAACAACCGTGGCCCGCTGGCCACGGCGGCCGAAACCCGCCTGCAGACACTGCTCGGTGCCTACCGCACCGGTGTGACGGTGACCGGTCTGACCCTGCCCGATGCGCGTCCGCCGGAAGAAGTGAAGCCGGCCTTCGACGAGGTCAACGGGGCGCAGCAGGTCAAGGAACGCCTGATCAACGAAGCGCAGGCCTACGCGGCCAAGGTGGTTCCGGAAGCCCGCGGCCAGTCCGCGCGTACCCGCACCACCGCTGAAGGCTACAAGCAGGCCGTTGTCGCACGCGCCGAGGGTGACGCGCAGCGCTTCACCCTGCTGCAGGAGCAGTACAGGGGCGCGCCGGAGGTCACCCGCAAGCGGCTGTGGCTGGAAACCGTGGAGCAGGTGCTTTCGGAGAACCGCAAGATCATCGGCGGCGACGGTCGCCAGCTGTTGTACGTGCCGGTACCCGGTGATGCACGGGCTGGCGCTGGCGCGCAGCTGCCGCTGACCAGCCCGGATGTGGTGCTGCCGGCGGTGACCGGTGGCAGCACGCCCCAGGCACGCGATGCGGGCCGGCCCACCGGCCGCCCGAGTGGACGACCGAGCGGCCGTGAGGAGGGCAGCCAATGAGAAATTCCCTGTGGATCGGCCTGGTGGTCGTGATCCTGTTCGGCCTGCTCGGTTCTGTGTACGTGGTACGCGAAGACCAGACCGGCATGGTGCTCAACCTGGGCAAGGTGGTGCGCGCGGACATCAAGCCGGGCCTGCACTTCAAGTTGCCGCTGGTGGAAACGGTGCGGGTGTTCGACCGCCGCTTCCAGGTGCTGGACACCGCGCCGGCGCGCTACTTCACCGCCGAACAGAAGGACGTCAGCGTCGATTTCTTCGCCATCGGCTACATCTCCGACGTGCGCGACTACTTCCGGGCCACCGGTGGCGATCCGCGCGTGGCCAATGCACGCCTGGCGCCGATCATCACCGACTCGCTGCGTAACCAGATCAACTCGCGCTCGCTTACCCAGCTGGTATCGGGCGACCGCAGCGAGCTGATCGCTGACCAGCTGACCGGCATCAACGAAGCCGTGCAGGGCCTGGGCATGCAGATCATCGACCTGCGCATCAAGCAGATCGACCTGCCTACCGACAGTCAGGTGATCAACGATGTGTATGAGCGCATGCGTGCGCAGCGCAAGCAGGAGGCGGCGAAGCTGCGTGCGGAGGGCGAGGAGCAGTCGCTGACCATCCGTGCCCAGGCCGACCGCGAAGCGACGGTGCTGGTGGCCGAAGCCGAGCGTGACGCCCAGCGCTTGCGCGGTGAGGGCGATGCCGAAGCGACCCGCATCTACGGGCGCGCCGGTTCGGCCGATCCTTCGTTCTATGCCTTCACCCGCAGCCTGGAGGCCTATCGCGCCTCGCTCACCGATGGCAACGGCGTGATCGTGCTGGACAAGAACGATCCGTTCCTGCAGTACCTGAAGAGCGACCGCTGAGTCGCCACGTCATGCCACGGGGCCCGGCATTGACCGGGCCCCGTGCTGTGTGGAGTTCCCGATGAAAGACCTGTTCGCCGCGTTGTGCCTGGTGGCAGTGCTGGAAGGCCTGTTGCTGTTCGCTGCGCCGCTGGCGTGGAAGCGCATGGCCGAGCGCCTGCTGGACATGCCTGGCCCCACGCTGCGCAGCTTCGGCGGCCTGGTGCTGCTGGCTGGGCTCAGCCTGCTGTGGTGGGCCCGGCACTGACCTCGGGAGGCACCTGCAGGAATCGCTCATTGTCGCTACTGGCACTGCGAAGCGCACAGACCAGGTACTAGCGTGAGCGCTCCCATCGCTGGAATGCGCCCATGCCGCTCGGTCCTGTCTGCGCACGCAATGTGCTTGGCGCCAACGAACGCACACGCTCCCATCTGCAGAAGCCGGTTTCGGGAGCGCTCAGGCATCCACCGCGCGCGCCGCCCGGTGTGCGATACGTTGGCAATGCGCCCTGGGACAAGCGCCGCTTGATCACGGTAAGCACGGCGCTGCTGTTGACCGGGCAGGTGCTTGCCTCAGCCGCCGCAGGCGGTGGGCAGCCAACCCGTTCGCGCTTCACCGTCGACGATGGGCCACGGCAGGCCCTGGCTCGGCAGCCGCCATCTCCGCGCCCGGCCACGGTGGCTGGTGCGCTGTCCACTATCGGTCAGGCGGCACGCTTTCCTTCGGCTGACACCGGCGAGTCGTTTTTTCCGTCGCTGACGGCTGGCATGCCCGCGTCGCTGGCTGAACTCGCCAGCGATGAGGCACTTGAAGTGGCAGAGCAGAGTCTGGGGGGCGGCAGTTCGCTCCTCTGGCAGGCGATTGCTGCCTGGTTCGCCGATCCGTGCAGCAATCTTGATCAGTACGCCAACGGGTTCTGGAAGATCCAGCACCCGCCCGCGATGGTGCCGCCAAACTTCTTCTCGCTTGCTGGCCAGGCGCTTTCCGCAGAGCTCCGGTCCAGGATGGGGCAGGCATCGGTGAACGGGGCCGACGCGGAGTACGTGCTGGCTACCCTGCGGGACGGCGCTTCGGCGTTTTCCACCGATCCATGGGAGCAGACCCGGCCCTTCTTCGATGCCACGAACGCGCTGACAGACCGCGCGGGCATCGAGCACTGCCTCGTGTCAGCGGTAGCCAATGGCAATCCTCTTCTGCTGACCGTGGATCGCCTGCTGCGGTACGGTGTGTTCGCCGCGGGACCGCTTGCCGGCGATGGAGGGTCGCTGGCAGCCCATGCGCCGGACGCAACGGACACGGCGATCGCGCGTGAGAAGGCATCCATCAGGTCCTTGCTGGTGGCGGCTGGCGTTGCTGCGGCAGATGCATCTTCCGCAGCGGAGAAGGTGTTCGCCATGGAGGCGCTGCTGGTCAACGCATCGCCGCAGCTGCAGGCGGCAACGCTTGAGCAGGCGCGGAATCTGCTGCCAGGGCTGCCATGGGTGCAGCTCTGGCAGGTGATTGGAAAGGAGCCCGGCAGTTCCATGTTCCTTGAGCTGGGCACACTCGGTGCCTTGGCCACGCTCCTGCGCGATCATGGGGTCGATGACTGGAAGCTGCTGCTGCTGTGCCAGCAGGCGCGGAGTACGCAGTCACTTGCCCTGGCCGCGCGAACGCCGGACACATTGCTTGCGTACCTGGCCAGCCACCGTGGTGGCATGCTGCTGCTCAGCAGCTGGTATGGCGCCCGTTTCGATCCGCACACCGCCCATGTCGCCGCGACCGTATTCGCAGGGCTTAAGCAGATATTCGTCGACGACGTCGCGGCATCCGCCTTGCCAGCGTCAGATCGCCAACTGCTGATCGAGCGCATCTCGACGGCACGCTTGACCTGGGACGTTGCCGGTACGGCTGTGTCATGGGGGCGCTTCAGCGCCTCGGGATCGTTCCTGCGTGACATCCAGTCACTGGCCGCCCTGGCCACGGCGGAGGACCTTCGCGTACTCGGACTCGCTGAAGACGAGGCTGTACAGGAAACGCCGGCGCACCGGCTGGAAGTGCATACCCAGGGATTGGAGGGGCACGTGCATGTATCGCCCTCGCTGCTGGCGAGCTTGGCCGGACATGGCGCCGCGCGCGAAGTGCGGTGGGCGCGACTGGGCGCCATGCTGGGGCACGAACTCGCTCATGTCATGAGCAGTGCCAGAGGATTATCGGAAGCCGGCAGCGCCCGCATGGCGGAGGAGAATGCGCTGATACGCGAATGGCTCACCGCTCTCAGCGTAGATGGCATCGCGCTGGATGTTTCTGCGGTGGAGAACGAGGCTGCCTGTGATCTGCGCGGGTTGAACGCAGCCCGGCGCGCCGGACGCGTGGAGGCCGATGGGGTCGGCGAGGCGTTCGATGATCGTGTCTTCTTCACCGCTGCCGCCGCGCTTCATGCGGCCAATCCGACAGCGCGGCAGCTGCGTGATCAAGTCGCCCGGGACGAGCATCCGCCCGCACCTTTCCGTGCCGAGCTGGGTCGCTTCCTCGACGGCTTTGCAGCGGCCTTCGGCTGCAGCGCGCCGACGGGCGGTCCATTCGCGCGGATTCTCACCCCCGCGGATCCTCCAGGCTGGACTTCCACACCCTCATGAATGGAAGCGAACGGCTGTTGGAAGCGCGTCCCCACAGGCTGGCACCTGTCCCCGGAAACCCGGATAATGCACAAAAGCCGGACGGGTCTCCCGTTCGGCTTTTTCCGTGTCCGGGCCTGCCATCGCCGGTTGCTCCCCGCTGGAGCTGCCAATCCGCGCTGGCCGGCCCAGCCCCGGTTCAACCGTCCGCGGCCCCGATGGCCGCACACAATTCGAGGAGCCCGTCATGGGTCAGTCTGTCGTAGTGCTTGGTGCCCAGTGGGGCGATGAAGGCAAGGGCAAGATCGTCGATCTGCTCACCGAGGAAATCGGCGCCGTCGTGCGTTTCCAGGGGGGCCACAATGCCGGCCATACCTTGGTCATCAATGGCAAGAAGACCGTCCTGCACCTTATCCCGTCGGGCATCCTGCGCGAGGACGCGCTGTGCCTGATCGGCAACGGCGTGGTGATCTCGCCGGCCGCGCTGCAGAAGGAGATCGCCGAACTGGAGACCTCCGGCGTGGAAGTGCGATCGCGCCTGAAGATCTCGCCGGCCGCGCCGCTGATCATGCCGTACCACATCGCCCTGGACCAGGCGCGCGAACGCGCGGCCGGCGGCAAGGCGATCGGCACCACCGGTCGTGGCATCGGCCCGGCATACGAAGACAAGGTGGCGCGTCGCGGCATCCGCATCGCCGATCTGCATTACCCGGCGCAGATGGAGGAACTGCTGCGCACCGCACTGGATTACCACAACTTCGTGCTGACGAAGTACCTGAACACCGATGCTGTGGACTTCCAGAAGACCTTCGATGAAGCCCTGGCCTTCGGTGAGTACGTGCAGCCGATGAAGTCCGACGTCGCCGGCATCCTCCACGACCTGCGCAAGCAGGGCAAGCGCGTTCTGTTCGAAGGAGCGCAGGGTGCGCTGCTGGACATCGACCACGGCACCTATCCCTACGTGACCAGCTC
>JAAIGF010099114.1_pt1 | contig 21728 bp, 19 predicted proteins | sample 6487441 | NCBI WGS metagenome assembly JAAIGF01 (sample SAMN13974129, study PRJNA590717) | phyllosphere metagenome | biome: pepper field; feature: multiple bacterial spot infested pepper fields; material: pepper leaves; isolation source: leaves from pepper fields | host: Capsicum annuum ... | reverse complement strand
GGGGGGCCGAAATCGAGCGCCGCCCGCGCGGCGCTTCGCGGGCAAGCCCGCTCCTACGTTTGTTTCGGGCCAGTCCATCCTGTGCCAGGCGCGCGCGACCGTCTTGTTTGTACGGCGCGATACCGAGACATGCGCCAAGGCATTCGCGCGCAAATCCCACAGGCATAACTGGCCAGAAACAAACGTAGGAGCGGGCTTGCCCGCGAAGCGCCGCGCGGGCGGCGCTCGATTTCTGCCGCCCTACAAGAACAACGCCATGCACCCGCCACGGCGCAATACCAGCGCCTTACACCCGCCACTGCATGAAAATATCGCCTTGCACCTTCTACTCCCTCATCTCCAGGTGAACACCCGTTCACCCAGCCCCCTCTCTCCCGTACACTGCGCGATTGCGACAGTGTTTGTCGCATTGCCGAAATCCTTGTAAAAACTGGGTTTTGCGCTGTAACAAGTTGTCGCTTGGCCGCAAGGACAGGCGCAGATCAGTCCTTACAATCCCCCCATCGCTTGCCACTTCCAGGCCAGCGTTCCTCTTCAGGAGACTCATCAGATGTCCGTTGAGCAAGCCCCGGTGCAACGTGCCGATTTCGACCAGGTCATGGTCCCCAACTATTCTCCGGCGGCCTTCATTCCTGTGCGAGGCGAGGGTTCCCGCGTGTGGGACCAGTCGGGTCGCGAGTTGATCGACTTTGCTGGCGGCATTGCCGTAAACGCCCTGGGCCATTGCCACCCGGCCCTGGTCAAGGCCCTGACCGAACAGGCCAACACCCTCTGGCATGTCTCCAACGTGTTCACCAACGAGCCGGCCCTGCGCCTGGCCCACAAACTGGTGGACGCCACCTTTGCCGACCGTGCGTTCTTCTGCAACTCCGGCGCCGAGTCCAACGAGGCCGCCTTCAAGCTGGCCCGTCGCGTCGCTCATGATCGTTTCGGCCCGGAAAAGCACGAAATCATCGCCACCGTGAACAGCTTCCACGGCCGAACCCTGTTTACCGTCAGCGTCGGCGGCCAGCCAAAGTACTCCGATGGCTTCGGACCGAAGATCACGGGCATCAGCCACGTGCCTTACAACGACCTGGAAGCGCTGAAGGCACAGATTTCCGACAAGACCTGCGCCGTGGTGATCGAGCCGATCCAGGGTGAGAGCGGCGTGGTGCCGGCCGACAAGGCCTACCTTGAAGGCGCGCGCAAGCTGTGCGACGAGCACAACGCCCTGCTGATCTTCGACGAAGTGCAAACGGGTGTGGGCCGTACCGGCTCCCTGTATGCCTACCAGCACTACGGTGTAACCCCGGACATCCTGACCAGTGCCAAGAGCCTGGGCGGCGGTTTCCCGATCGGCGCCATGCTGACCACCAGTGAACTGGCCAAGCACCTGGCCGTTGGCACCCACGGCACCACCTACGGCGGCAACCCGTTGGGCTGCGCCGTTGCCTGTGCCGTACTGGACGTTGTCAACACCCCGGAAACCCTGGAAGGCATCAAGGCCAAGCACACCCGTTTCAAAACCCGCCTTGAGCAGATCGGCCAGAAGTACAACCTGTTCAGCCAGGTGCGTGGCGTTGGCCTGCTGCTGGGCTGCGTGCTGACCGAAGCCTGGCAAGGCAAGGCCAAGGACGTGCTCAACGCTGCCGAGAGGGAAGGTGTGATGGTGCTGCAGGCTGGCCCGGACGTGGTCCGCTTCGCGCCAAGCCTGGTGGTTGAAGACGCCGATATCGATGCAGGCCTGGACCGCTTCGAGCGTGCCGTGGCCGCCTTGACCAAAGGCTGATCCGCCTGCGGTCCCTTCGCCGGCCCCGGCCAGACGCTTGCCGGGCCGGCGATACCCGATTCCAGTGCAGGTGCCCGTGCGCCTGCCGTTTTTCCGTGCCGCCGTGAGCGGCCCGTATTCCAAAGGAGTGACACCATGCTGGTGATGCGCCCCGCGCAAATGGCTGATCTGAACGAAGTGCAGCGCATGGCTGCAGACAGCCCCATTGGTGTCACCTCGCTGCCGGACGACACTGCTCGCCTGGGCGACAAGATTGCCGCCTCCGAGACGTCCTTCGCCGCCGAGGTCAGCTTCAACGGCGAAGAAAGCTACTTCTTCGTGCTCGAAGACAGTGAAACCGGCAAGCTCGCCGGCTGCTCGGCCATCGTCGCTTCAGCCGGTTACTCCGAGCCGTTCTACAGCTTTCGTAACGAGACCTTTGTGCACGCCTCGCGCGAGCTGAAGATCCACAACAAGATCCACGTGCTGTCGCTGTGTCACGACCTGACCGGCAACAGCCTGCTGACCAGCTTCTATGTGTTGCCGGAACTGGTGAACAGTGGCTGGGCCGAGCTCAACTCGCGTGGCCGCCTGCTGTTCATGGCCGCGCACCCGGAACGCTTCGCCGACTCGGTGGTAACCGAAATTGTCGGCTACAGCGATGAGCAAGGTGAATCGCCGTTCTGGGATGCCATCGGGCGTAATTTCTTCGACCTCAACTATGCCGATGCCGAACGCCTGTGCGGCTTGAAAAGCCGTACCTTCCTCGCCGAACTCATGCCGCACTACCCGATCTACGTGCCGCTGCTACCAGACCTTGCGCAAGAAGCCATGGGCCAGGTGCACCCGCGGGCGCAAATAACCTTCGACATCCTCATGCGCGAAGGCTTCGAGACCGAGCACTACATCGACATCTTCGATGGCGGCCCCACCCTGCATGCGCGCACCTCGGGTATCCGCTCGATTGCCCAGAGCCGGGTGGTGCCGGTGAAAATCGAAGAGGCTGCGGCCAGGGGCGGGCGCCCGTATCTGGTGTGTAACGGCCAGCTGCAGGACTACCGCGCTGTGCTGCTGGACCTCGACTGGGTGCCTGGCAAGCCGGTCAGCCTGAGCGTGGCGGCAGCCGATGCGCTGGGCGTAGGCGAGGGTGCCAGCGTGCGCCTGGTGGCGGTTTGAGGTCTGGCAACAGACGTTTCGGGATTGATGCGTTAGCAGAGTTTCGCGCCGGCCAATGCCGCCGCACAAGGAGATAGCATGATCGTTCGTCCTGTACGCAGCAGCGATTTGCCTGCGTTGATCGAATTGGCACGCAGCACCGGCACCACCGGGCTGACCACGCTGCCGGCCAACGAAGAGCGCCTGGGGCATCGTGTTGGCTGGGCGGAAAAAAGCTTCCGTGGCGAAGCCGAGCGTGGCGACACCGACTACCTGTTCGTGCTGGAAAACGACGAGGGCCTGGTGGTGGGCATCAGCGCCATCGCCGGTGCCGTCGGCCTGCGCGAGCCCTGGTACAACTACCGGGTCGGCCTGACGGTCAGTGCTTCGCAGGAGCTGAAGATCTACCGCGAAATCCCCACGTTGTTCCTGGCCAATGACCTGACCGGCAACTCCGAACTGTGCTCGCTGTTCCTGCGCAGCGACTACCGCTCTGGCCTCAACGGGCGCCTGTTGTCGCGTGCGCGCATGCTGTTCATTGCCGAGTTCCCAGAGCTGTTCGGCAAGAAGATCATCGCCGAAATGCGCGGCATGTCTGACGAACAGGGCCGTTCGCCGTTCTGGGAAAGCCTGGGCCGACACTTCTTCAAGATGGAGTTCAGCCAGGCCGACTACCTTACCGGTGTGGGCAACAAGTCGTTCATTGCCGAACTGATGCCCAAGTTCCCGCTGTACACCTGTTTCCTGTCCGAGGCCGCGCGCAATGTGATCGGCCGCGTGCACAAGGACACCGAGCCGGCGCTGGCCATGCTCAAGCAGGAAGGCTTCAACTACCAGGGTTACGTTGACATCTTTGACGCCGGCCCGGCCATCGAATGCGACACCGCCAAGATCCGCGCCGTGCGCGAAAGCCAGACCCTGGTGCTGGCGATCGGGACACCGGGCGACGATGCCACCCCTTACATCATCCACAACCGCAAGCGCGACGACTGCCGTATCACCGCTGCACCTGCGCGGCTGGCCGCCGGAACCCTGGTGGTCGACCCGCTGACCGCCAAGCGCCTGCGCATGGGCGCTGGCGACAATGTACGCGCCGTGCCGCTGTCGGCTAGCCGGGAGGCCCAGTAAATGACCACGCATTACATCGCAGGCAATTGGCAGGCCGGCCAAGGCGAGCCCCTGCAATCGCTGAACCCGGTGACGCAGGCCGTGATCTGGCAAGGGCAGGGCGCTGACGCCAGCCAGGTGGACGCTGCCGTACAGGCAGCACGCCAGGCCTTTCCGGCCTGGGCGCAACTGAGCCTGGAAGCGCGTATCGACGTGCTGGAGAAGTTCGCTGCTCAGCTGAAAGCGCATGCCGAAGCCATGGCCCAGTGCATTGGCGAGGAAACCGGCAAGCCGCTGTGGGAATCGGCGACCGAGGTTACCAGCATGATCAACAAGGTGGCGATCTCGGTACAAAGCTACCGCGAGCGCACCGGTGAAAAGAGCGGCCCGCTGGCGGATGCCACGGCGGTGCTGCGGCACAAACCCCATGGCGTAGTGGCGGTGTTCGGCCCCTACAACTTCCCTGGCCACTTGCCTAACGGCCACATCGTGCCTGCGCTGCTGGCGGGCAACTGTGTGGTGTTCAAGCCCAGCGAACTGACCCCCAAGGTCGCCGAGCTGACCGTCAACTGCTGGATTGCTGCTGGCCTGCCGGCGGGTGTACTGAACCTGGTGCAAGGCGCGCGCGAAACGGGCGTGTCATTGGCTGCCAACCCGGGTATTGATGGCTTGTTCTTCACCGGGTCCAGCCGTACGGGTAATCTGCTGCACCAGCAGTTCGCCGGGCGGCCGGACAAGATCCTGGCCCTGGAAATGGGGGGCAACAACCCGCTGGTGGTAGACGAAGTCAAGGATGTCGACGCGGCCGTGTACACCATCATCCAGTCGGCATTCATTTCGGCCGGCCAGCGCTGCACCTGTGCACGACGCCTGCTGGTACCGCAGGGTGCCTGGGGCGATGCCCTGATCGCGCGCCTGGTCGAAGTGTGCAAAACCATCACGGTGGGTGCATTTGATGAGCAGCCGGCGCCGTTCATGGGCTCGGTGATTTCGCTGCAGGCGGCACGGGCGCTGATTGCTGCCCAGGCCGAACTGGCCGCCAAGGGGGGGGTGAAACTGCTGGAAATGACCCAGCCGCAGGCCGATGCCGCGCTGCTGACCCCGGGTATCGTCGATGTCACGGCAGTGGCCCTGCGCCCGGATGAAGAGTTTTTTGGCCCGCTGCTGCAGGTCATTCGCTACGCCGATTTCGATGCGGCCATCGATGAGGCCAACAACACCCAGTACGGCCTGGCCGCCGGTTTGCTGTCTGACTCGCGCGCCCGCTATCAGTACTTCTGGCTGCGTAGCCGCGCCGGTATCGTCAACTGGAACAAGCAACTGACCGGGGCCGCCAGCAGCGCGCCTTTCGGTGGCGTGGGTGCCAGCGGCAACCACCGCGCCAGCGCTTATTACGCGGCTGACTACTGCGCTTACCCCGTGGCTTCGCTGGAAACCGCCAGCCTTGCCTTGCCGGCGACCCTGACGCCGGGCGTCACCCTATAACAACAGGTCACGGAGCCTAGCCGATGAAATCCTATGAAGTGAATTTTGATGGCCTGGTGGGGCCTACCCACAACTACGGCGGCCTGTCCTACGGCAATGTGGCTTCACAAAGCAACAGCCAGCAGGGCTCCAACCCGCGTGAAGCCGCGCGTCAGGGCCTGGCGAAAATGAAAGCGCTGGCCGACATGGGCTTCAAGCAAGGTGTGCTGGCGCCGCAGGAGCGCCCGGACGTGGCCGCCCTGCGCAGCCTGGGCTTCAGCGGCAGCGATGCCGAAGTGATCCAGCGCGCCGCCAAGGAGGCCATGCCTTTGCTGGTAGCCAGTTGCTCGGCCTCCAGCATGTGGGTGGCCAACGCCGCCACGGTGAGCCCGAGTGCCGACACTGCCGATGGCCGCGTGCACTTCACCGCCGCCAACCTCAACTGCAAGTACCACCGCAGCATTGAACACCCGACCACCAGCCGTGTGCTGCGCGCCATGTTCAACAACGAGAAACATTTTACCCACCACGCGGCGCTGCCTGCCGTGGCACAGTTCGGTGACGAGGGCGCGGCCAACCACACGCGTTTCTGCCGCGCCTATGGCGAGGCGGGCGTGGAGTTCTTCGTCTACGGCCGCAGTGCCTTCGACAGCCGTTACCCGGCGCCGCAGAAGTACCCGGCCCGGCAAACCCTGGAGGCCTCGCAGGCCGTGGCCCGGTTGCACGGGCTGAGCGATGAAGGTGTGGTCTACGCTCAACAGAACCCGTCGGTGATTGATCAGGGTGTGTTCCATAACGACGTGATTTCGGTAGGCAATGGCGAAGTGTTGTTCTACCACGAGGATGCGTTCCTCGAGATGGACGAGGTGCTTGGCCAGCTGCGAGCTAAACTGGCCAGCAAGGGTGGCAACTTCCAGGCTATCTGCGTGCCACGGGCTGCGGTGGCGGTGGAGGACGCGGTGCGTTCCTACCTGTTCAACAGCCAGCTGCTCAGCCGTGATGACGGCTCCATGCTACTGGTGGTGCCGGAAGAGTGCCGCAACAACGAGCGGGTCTGGGCCTACCTGGGGCAACTGACCAGCCAGGGCGGCCCGGTAAAGGAGGTCAAGGTATTCGACCTCAAGCAGAGCATGCAGAACGGCGGTGGCCCGGCTTGCCTGCGTTTGCGCGTGGCTTTGAAGGAAACGGAACTGGCGGCGGTGAACCAAGGCGTTATCATGACGGCCCCGCTGTACGACACCCTGCTGCAGTGGGTCGACAAGCACTACCGCGATCGCCTCGTCGAGGCGGACCTGGCCGACCCGCAACTGCTGGTGGAATGCCGTACGGCACTGGACGAATTGACCCAGATCCTGAAGTTGGGCTCGGTGTACCCGTTCCAACGCCAACCTTGAAGAGAGAATTGTAATGACCGACGCCCTGCGCCTGATCCTCGAAGATGAAGACGGCACCCAGCTGGAAACTTCCTGCACCCGCTTTGCCGTGGTGTGGCAAGGCAAGGAAGTATGGATTCAGCAGGACGGCCGCGGCCAGTTGCTGATCGGTGTGGATGTCGAGGAAGACGACACCGAGTACGCCAACCTGCTGCTGCGCCCGATGGCCACCAACCTGGTCAGCCTGCAGCTGGAAATGGAACCCGCAGAGCTTGGCGAAGACGACGATCACGTCCATGGCCCCGATTGCGGTCACAAACACTAAGGAAGTCCCTATGCTCGCCCTTGGCAAATTGCTTGAGCTGACCCTCACCGATCACGAACCGGCCGAGAAGACCCAAGTGACACCCAAGGGGGCGCGTTTGCGCTGGCTGGGGGAGGGTGCGCTTGAGGTGCGCCCGCCTGAAAGCGAGGATTGCGGGCTGGACGTGCTGTTGTCCGCCGGCATCCACGGCAACGAGACGGCGCCGATCGAGCTGCTTGAGCGGCTGCTGCATGGCGTAGCCAACGGCAAGATCAAGCCCAGGGCACGGGTGCTGTTCCTGTTCGGCAACCCGGCGGCGATCCGCAGGGGCGAGCGCTTCATCGAGCAGGACATCAATCGCCTGTTCAATGGCCGTCATGAGCTGTCCAGTGGCTTTGAAGCATTACGTGCGGCGGAGCTGGAGCAGTTTGCCCGGGTGTTCTTCAGCAAGCCGGGGCGCAACCGCCTGCACTACGACCTGCATACAGCCATCCGTGGTTCGAAAATCGAGCAATTTGCCTTGTACCCTTACAAAGAAGGGCGCAAGCACTCCCGTCGCGAGCTGGCGCGGCTTGCGGCAGCGGGTATGGAGGCGGTGTTGCTGCAGAGCAAGTCGTCGATCACCTTCAGTGCCTTCACATACGAACAACTGGAGGCGGAAGCCTTCACCCTGGAGCTGGGCAAGGCCCGTCCGTTCGGTCAGAACGAGCAGGTCAACCTCGACAGGCTGGAAGGGCGGCTGATCCAGATCATCGAGGGCACCGAGCCAGAGGGCGAAGACTCGCTGGATGGCCTGCAATTGTTCAGTGTCTCTCGCGAGATCATCAAGCACAGTGACAGCTTTCACCTGCACCTGCCGGCGGACATCGAGAACTTCTCCGAGCTGAGCAAGGGCTACCTGCTGGCCGAGGATCTGGCAGAGATGCGTTGGACGGTAGAGGAGGATGAAGCGCGTATTATCTTCCCTAACCCCAAGGTCAAAAATGGCCTCAGGGCTGGGATACTCATCGTACCGAGCAAAGAAAGTGATCTGTGATGATGCCGTTAGTCACCTTGGCCAGGGGTGGGGGTTAGCGGGATAGGTGCCAGCAGGTCGTAGATCTCTTGCAGCATTCTTGTCAGCGTGGTCAGGCCGTCAAGGCCGGTGGCGTCATAAGGGTCATAGAGTAAGGCGGTGTAGTCGCCAGGTAGCAGATGCTTGTAGCTGGCGGGGATTACACGCTGCAGGTCAAAGCCTGGGCCTTGTTGCGGCGGGCCGGCATGGCGTTGCATAAGCACGATGTCGGGCACCGAAACATACCGTTGCCAAGCCGCCGACAGCAATTTTTCAAACTCAGGGTAGCCGTGCAGCAGTGCCAGTTGTTCGTACACGCGCGCCTGGAACTGCGGTGTGCCATAAACGAACAGGTGATCAATGGCCGTAGTCTCGAATTGACAGGTAGGGCCTGCATTGCCGTCGACCCTGACCGAGCCCTCTATGCCGTCGAGAATTCCATCTGGTGCCTCCCCGCCCATGAACAACAGGTGTAACCGTTGGTCGGCAGATGCTGGCTTGATTGTCCAGTGATCACCATCGACAGTCAGGTTGAAAGCGCTGTCCTTGGTCAGTGTCACTTTGTCCGTGTTCAGCCACACCAGGATCTCGTCGGCGCTGCCCACAATCTTCTTGTTGTCTCGTGCTTCGATCAGCTTGCGCTGGATATGCACGTTGGCCGAATGGTAAAGCTCATAGAGTTCGAAGGTGAAGTAAACGCGTGCCAAGCCTGTGGTCGATGAGATGTCGTAGTCGATCGCTTCATCCAGTTCTCCGAAGCCAACACGGTTGCTGGTGTCGTTTCCATTGATAAGGTGTGTGGGGGTTGCCTGATTGGCCATGTGATAGTTCCCTTGGAATGAGTGAGTTCTGGTTAAGAGGCGGCGAGATGCGGGGCGTGAGTCGGCGCCGCCCCTTGCCTCGCCGAAGATTGCGTGGCGCTTGGTATTTCAGGCGTGGTGGCAGCCCCAGTTCGAGGCGTAGGGCGTTTTCATTGAAGGGGGAGGGGTTGGTGTTTGTGGGTGGCGTCGCGGGGTTGCCATCGAAGCCGAACGTGCCACCGCTGTCGAGTCCGACGGCCTGTTGCTCGTGATCTCCCAGAAAGCTGCCGGTTGCTCGTCGCCGCGGATGATAAACGTGGCGGCATCGCTATCTGGCAGGGGGGCGCTGTGGGCCTCGATCAGGTGCTGCGGCTTTTTTTCGCCCTCAGCAACAATGCTTTGCGCGTTACCAAATACGGGATCAGAGGTAGAACTGTTGCTGATGGTGTTCGACCCGCTCATTGCCTCGATGATGGCGCGGCCCCGTTCGCTGGAAATACTGTCATTCCCGGTGCCCTGCAAGTTGAGTTCTGGGGGAATGGACTGGACAGCGATGTCGCTCTGCTCGGCCTTCACCTCAATGACGATCGTCAAGCCGTCCAGCTTGATTTCTACGTGATCGTCGCTGTAGGGAAGCGTGGTATCTCGCGATGTGTTATCGCCAGTCGTGACTGTGAGAAGCCAGGATGGAGCGGTGTTGTTGGCTTGCATCTTGATACCTCCAATTGGAGGCATCAGCATCACCGGGTCGAGCAGTGGGTTGGCGGTATGTTTATGGCCCCCTGCGTGTCAGTGAGCATGGTGTGTCTGCATTGAAAGCGATAAATTAACCAACTGATCCATTCTTCACGGCCCTGGGTCGCATTGAGCTTGCCAGAAGCAAAAGGCCGGCTTTAGCATCGTGGGTATTCCTTTTGACTTGTCATGCCTCGAAAAACCGTCCTAAGGATGGTTTCTTTCGTATAAACACACTGCATCGAGATTGCAGGACCGATATAATGCGGCCCTTTGCCGTCGTTTCGTCGACGTGTTTGCCCAACAGGGCCGCCGTTTCCGTGGAAGAACCTATGAAAAGCGCAGAAATCCGTGAAGCCTTCCTTCGCTTCTTCGAAGAGCAGGGCCATACCCGAGTCGCCTCCAGTTCGCTGATCCCGAACAACGACCCGACCCTGCTGTTCACCAACGCAGGCATGAACCAGTTCAAGGACTGCTTCCTCGGTGCAGAGAAGCGTGCCTACACCCGTGCGGTCAGCAGCCAGAAGTGCGTGCGCGCCGGTGGCAAGCACAACGACCTGGAAAACGTCGGTTACACCGCGCGTCACCATACCTTCTTCGAAATGCTGGGCAACTTCAGCTTCGGCGACTATTTCAAGCGCGACGCCATTACCTTCGCCTGGACCTTCCTCACCTCGGAAAAATGGCTGAACCTGCCCAAGGAAAAGCTCTGGGTTACCGTTTACGCCACTGACGACGAAGCCTACGACATCTGGACCAAGGAAGTCGGCGTGCCGGCCGAACGCATGGTACGCATCGGCGACAACAAGGGTGCCCCGTACGCTTCCGACAACTTCTGGACCATGGGCGACACCGGCCCGTGTGGCCCGTGCACCGAGATTTTCTACGACCACGGCCCGGACATCTGGGGCGGCCCACCCGGCTCCCCGGAAGAAGACGGCGACCGTTACATCGAGATCTGGAACAACGTTTTCATGCAGTTCAACCGCACCGCCGACGGCGTGCTGCACCCGCTGCCAGCGCCGTCGGTAGACACCGGCATGGGCCTGGAGCGTGTCAGCGCCGTGCTGCAGCACGTGCACTCGAACTACGAGATCGACCTGTTCCAGAACCTGCTGGCTGCCGCGGCCAAGGCCATCGGCTGCAGCAATGACGGCCAGGCCTCGCTGAAAGTGGTGGCCGACCATATCCGTTCGTGCGGCTTCCTGATTGCCGACGGCGTGCTGCCGTCCAACGAAGGCCGTGGCTATGTGCTGCGCCGCATCATTCGCCGCGCTTGCCGCCACGGCAACAAGCTGGGCGCCAAGGGTAGCTTCTTCTACCAGATCGTTGCCGCACTGGCCGCCGAAATGGGCGAAGCCTTCCCTGAGCTGATAAGCCAGCAGGCGCACATCGAGCGCGTGCTCAAGGCCGAGGAAGAGCAGTTTGCCAAAACCTTGGAGCAGGGCCTGCGCATTCTTGAACAGGACCTGGCCCAGCTCAAAGGCGACGTGGTTCCAGGCGACGTGGTGTTCAAGCTGTACGACACCTACGGTTTCCCGATGGACCTGACCGCCGACATCGCCCGTGAGCGTGAGCTGACCATCGACGAGGCTGGCTTCGAGCGCGAAATGGACGCCCAGCGTGAGCGTGCCCGTTCCGCCAGCGCCTTCGGCATGGACTACAACAGCCTGGTCAAGGTCGACAGCGCCACCGAGTTCCTCGGCTACGACGCCACCGAAGGCCAAGGCAAGATCATTGCCCTGTACAAGGACGGCCAGGCCGTCGACCAACTGGGTGAAGGCGAGCAGGGCGTGGTCGTGCTCGACCGCACGCCGTTCTACGCCGAGTCTGGTGGCCAGGTAGGTGATACCGGCTTCCTGCAGGCTGGCGCTGCACGCTTCGACGTGCGCGACACCACCAAGACCGGCGGTGCCTTCCTGCACCACGGCGTGGTCGCCAGCGGTGCGCTGCTGATCGGTTCGCCAGTCGAGGCCAAGGTCGATGCTGACGTGCAGCACGCCACTTCGCTGAACCACTCCGCCACCCACTTGCTGCACGAAGCGCTGCGTCAGGTGTTGGGCGAGCACGTGCAGCAGAAGGGCTCGCTGGTCGACAGCCAGCGCCTGCGTTTCGACTTCAGCCATTTCGAGGCGGTGAAGCCGGAGCAGATCAAACAGCTGGAAGACATCGTCAACCGCGAAGTGCGCAAGAACACGGCCGTTGAAACCGAGCTGACCGACATCGAAACCGCCAAGGCCAAAGGTGCCATGGCGCTGTTCGGTGAGAAATATGGCGATACCGTGCGCGTGCTGAGCATGGGCGGCGATTTCTCGGTGGAGCTGTGCGGCGGTATCCACGCCAAGCGCACCGGTGACATCAGCGTATTCAAGATCATCAGCGAAGGCGGTGTCGCCTCTGGCGTACGGCGCATCGAAGCGGTTACAGGCGCTGCTGCACTGGCCTACCTGAATGCTGCCGAAGAGCAGGTCAAGGAAGCCGCGCAACTGGTCAAGGGTAACCGCGACAACCTGATCGACAAGCTGTCGGCTGTGCTTGAGCGCAACCGCCAGCTGGAGAAGCAGCTGGAGCAGCTGCAGGCCAAGGCCGCCAGCGCCGCCGGGGACGATCTCTCCAACGCGGCCGTTGAGGTCAAGGGTGCCAAGGTCCTCGCCGCCCGCCTGGATGGGCAGGATGGCAAGGCCCTGCTGGCCCTGGTCGATCAGCTGAAGAACAAGCTCGGCCACGCGGTGATCCTGCTGGGCAGCGAGCATGAGGGCAAGGTCGTGCTGGTGGCCGGCGTGACCAAGGACCTCTCCAGCCAACTCAAGGCTGGCGATCTGATGAAGCAAGCCGCTGCGGCGGTGGGTGGCAAGGGCGGTGGCCGTCCGGACATGGCCCAGGGTGGTGGCGTCGACGTCGCTGCACTGGACCAGGCCCTGGCGCTGGCCGTGCCATTCGCAGAGCAGGGACTTTGAGATGAAGGGGGGGACGGGCTAGTCGTCCACCCCTTCATGTTGGATTGTTTTTTGGGGCCCTGTATGGGCTGAGGCACCATTGAAATGGCGTTGATCGTACAGAAATTTGGCGGCACCTCTGTCGGTTCCATCGAGCGGATCGAGCAGGTAGCCGATAAGGTCAAGAAACACCGTGAAGCGGGCGACGACCTGGTGATTGTGCTGTCGGCCATGAGCGGTGAAACCAATCGCCTGATCGATCTGGCCAAGCAGATCACCGATCAGCCGGTTCCTCGTGAGCTGGACGTGATCGTGTCGACCGGTGAGCAGGTCACCATTGCCCTGCTGACCATGGCCTTGATCAAGCGTGGTGTGCCAGCGGTGTCCTACACCGGCAACCAGGTGCGCATTCTCACCGACAGCTCGCACAACAAGGCGCGCATCCTGCAAATCGACGACCAGAAGATTCGTGCCGACCTCAAGGAAGGCCGTGTGGTGGTGGTTGCAGGTTTCCAGGGCGTCGACGAGCACGGCAGCATCACCACCCTGGGCCGTGGCGGCTCCGACACCACCGGCGTGGCCCTGGCGGCGGCGCTGAAGGCTGACGAGTGCCAGATCTACACCGATGTAGATGGCGTCTACACCACTGACCCGCGCGTCGTGCCACAGGCCCAGCGCCTGGAGAAGATCACCTTCGAAGAGATGCTGGAAATGGCCAGCCTCGGTTCCAAGGTGCTGCAGATTCGCTCGGTGGAGTTCGCCGGCAAGTACAACGTTCCGCTGCGCGTGCTGCACAGCTTCAAGGAGGGTCCGGGTACCCTCATTACCATTGATGAAGAGGAATCCATGGAACAGCCGATCATTTCCGGTATCGCCTTCAACCGTGATGAAGCCAAGCTGACCATTCGCGGCGTGCCGGACACCCCGGGCGTGGCCTTCAAGATCCTCGGCCCGATCAGCGCTTCGAACATCGAAGTGGACATGATCGTGCAGAACGTTGCCCACGATAACACCACCGACTTCACCTTCACCGTACACCGCAACGAGTACGAGAAGGCGCAGAGCGTGCTGGAAAACACCGCCCGTGAAATCGGTGCCCGCGAAGTGATCGGCGACACCAAAATCGCCAAGGTCTCGATCGTTGGCGTCGGCATGCGTTCGCACGCCGGTGTGGCAAGCCGCATGTTCGAAGCCCTGGCCAAGGAGAGCATCAACATCCAGATGATCTCCACCTCCGAGATCAAGGTTTCGGTCGTGATCGAAGAGAAGTACCTGGAGCTGGCCGTACGCGCGCTGCATACCGCGTTCGAACTCGACGCTCCTGCCCGACAGGGCGAGTAAGGCGCTGCCTGGAAGGGCGCGGCTGATGCCGCGCCCTTCGCGTTTCTGCTCGCCACGCAGGCCCTGTCCTGCCCTGTGTGGCGTGTAACCGGGGCCAGGTCGTCGTCCGCGACCGGCCCTGACACCCAAGACTGTTACCCCTGAATGTTTTGCGTAAGGAGAAAGCTATGTTGATTCTGACTCGTCGGTGCGCCGAGAGCCTGATCATTGGAGACGGCGAGATCACCGTGACGGTGCTTGGCGTCAAAGGCAACCAGGTGCGTATTGGCGTCAGCGCCCCGAAAGAAGTGGCCGTTCACCGCGAGGAAATCTACCTGCGGATCAAGAAGGAGAAGGATGAAGAGCCAAGCCTTTAATTTTTTTGAAGTTTTTTTCAAAAAAAGGGTTGCAAAGGTGAAAGAGGTTCTTTAATATTCGCCTCGTGTTGCGGTGAGGTGGCCGAGTGGCCGAAGGCGCTCCCCTGCTAAGGGAGTATACCTCATAAGGGTATCGGGGGTTCGAATCCCCCCTTCACCGCCATTATTTGCGTAGGGCGCTGTAAACGGCAAGAACGCTAAGTAGTTGTTTTTAAACGAAAACGTTCTTGCAAAAATGTTTCAGCGACCTATAATGCGCGGCAAGACACGGACTCATAGCTCAGCTGGATAGAGTACTCGGCTACGAACCGAGCGGTCGCAGGTTCGAATCCTGCTGAGTCCGCCACTTTTGAAGTGGCTTTGTTTGCAAGGCTGCTTCAATCAACCAGCGGTATCTGGTCTAAAACTGCCAATCGCGGACTCATAGCTCAGCTGGATAGAGTACTCGGCTACGAACCGAGCGGTCGCAGGTTCGAATCCTGCTGAGTCCGCCACTTTTTGAAGTGGCTCTGCTTGCAAGGCTGCTTCAGTCAACCAGCGGTACCTGGTTTAAAACTGCCAATCGCGGACTCATAGCTCAGCTGGATAGAGTACTCGGCTACGAACCGAGCGGTCGCAGGTTCGAATCCTGCTGAGTCCGCCACTTTTTGAAGTGGTTTTGCTTGCAAGGCTATTTCAGTCAACCAGTGGTAACCTGGTCTAAAACTACCACCACGGACTCATAGCTCAGCTGGATAGAGTACTCGGCTACGAACCGAGCGGTCGCAGGTTCGAATCCTGCTGAGTCCGCCATATCCCACAAAAAGCCCGCTCAATTGAGCGGGCTTTTTGTTTTTCAGCGCCACTGAATTGTTGGCCATGTCGATCTAAGCTCTTGTATGGGGGTGACATGCCCTTCATATCCAGGCACACAGCAAATGTGCTTTAACCGCCAGAGCCACCGTCGCACTGTTGGCTTCGCGCGTTGTCCCAACTTTATCGCGCAAACGATTGTTCTGGCCAAAAATTTAAGCGATCTGACAGCTTTAGCAGTGTATGATTGCGCCCGTCAGCCCCGCCGGGGCTTGTGGAAAACCACCATGGACTTACCCAGTAGTTACTCGCAAACACGATTCATACAGAAAGATCTGACCGATTGATTCTCCCGGCGTGCTCCGCTGCTGGGAGTGGAGTTCGCCTATGACTGAAGTAGAAGTAAAAAAAGCGCAAGACAGCCTGCAGGATCGCCTGGCCCAGGTGATCGAACTGCTGCAACGCCAGCGCGTGGTCGAAGACCTTACCCACCGCCAGGAAGGCGCGCACAACGACCTGGTAGAAAACCTGGTTCATCGGCAGAACCTGGTAGAGCTGCAACGCAAGCTCGATGACCTGCACCCCGCCGACATCGCCTACATCCTCGAAGCCTTGCCCCTGGAAGACCGCCTGACGGTCTGGCAGCTGGTGCGCTCGGATCGCGATGGCGACATCCTGCTCGAAGTGTCCGACGCAGTCCGCCATTCCCTGATCGCCGACATGGACGATCATGAGCTGCTTGCCGCCGCCAAGGAAATGGACGCCGACGAACTGGCCGACCTGGCCCCTGAGCTGCCGCGTGACGTTGTTCACGAGCTGATGGAAACCCTCGATGCCCAGCAGCGCGAGCGCGTGCGTTCGGCGTTGAGCTACGACGAGGAACAGGTCGGTGCACTGATGGACTTCGAGATGGTCACCATCCGCGAAGACGTCAGCCTGGAAGTGGTGTTGCGTTATCTGCGTCGCCTGAAAGAACTGCCCAACCACACTGACAAACTGTTCGTGGTCGATTACGACGGCATCCTCAAGGGGGTATTGCCGATCAAGCGCCTGCTGGTCAACGACCCGGAGAAGAAGGTAGCGGAGGTCATGGCGACCGACCCAGTGTCCTTCCAGCCCGAGGAAGATGCCTACGACGCGGCGCAAGCATTCGAGCGTTATGACCTGGTATCGGCACCTGTAGTCGACAAGGGCGAGCGCCTGATTGGCCGTTTGACCATTGACGAGATGGTCGACCTGATTCGTGAAGAAAGCGAAAGCGAAGTGCTGAACATGGCCGGTCTGCGCGAGGAAGAAGACATCTTCGCCTCGGTCTGGCGCTCGTTCCGCAACCGTTGGGCATGGTTGGCCATCAACCTCATTACTGCCTTCCTTGCTTCGCGGGTGATCGGCGTGTTCGAGGGGTCGATCGAGAAGCTGGTTGCGTTGGCTGCGCTGATGCCGATCGTGGCGGGGATCGGTGGTAACTCGGGTAACCAGACCATCACCATGATCGTTCGCGCCATGGCACTGGACCAGGTGTCGCCCGGCAATACCAGCCGGTTGATGCGCAAGGAACTGGCAGTGTCGCTGATCAACGGCCTCGTCTGGGGTGGGGTGATTGGTGCAGTAGCGTTCTGGCTGTATGGCAGCTGGTCATTGGGTGTGGTGATGACCGCGGCGATGACCTTGAACCTGTTGCTGGCGGCGCTGATGGGTGTGCTTATCCCGATGACCCTGGCCCGCCTTGGGCGCGACCCGGCAATGGGTGCGAGTGTGATGATCACTGCCGTGACCGACAGCGGCGGCTTCTTCATCTTCCTGGGGCTGGCTACGTTGTTCCTTCTCTAAGCCCATACACAATCCCTGTAGAAGCAGGTTTAGCCGTGATGAATGCAACGCGGCGCATGGCACCGGCTTAGCCGGTGTTTGCGGGTAAACCCGCTCCTGCAGAGAGCTGCGTTTGCTCCAGATAGCCGCCCATGAAAAAGCCAGCTTACGCTGGCTTTTTTGCATCCGTTTGCACCCCTCAGGATGCGTCGGCGGCCATTTCCACATCGTGAGCGATGAGGGCGACCAAGGCGTTCTGCTGGCGGTGGGAAAGTTGGCGGAAGCGCTGCAGCAGTTCACGTTCATGCAGGGACAGCTCCGGGCTGTCCAGGCGCATGCTCAGCTCGTCACCCAGCGCGCCTTCCTGGATAAGGCTCTGCTCCAGGCGCGCGATGATTTCGGAGTTCATGCTGCGGTGATGGTTGCGCGCTACCTCGGCAATGCGCTCACGCATCCCGTCTGGCAGGCGGACGACGAACTTGTCAGCGGTGCGGCTCGAATAAATAGCCTGTTTCATTGGGCGCATATAAATTGACCGGATTTTGGTTCAGGGGAAGCGGTTCTCAAATTGGCCGCACGGGGTGGAAATACGACCGTGGCGACGACAAAATGTTCAACCGTCATTAAAAAATGGATGCTCATCTTGCCTCATGGTCGCCGTTTCCTTGGCGTCAATTCTGTGACAAATAGTGAGCCGGATAAAGGCTTTGTGCCAGTACCAATTATCAGAAATGAGTACTGGTTTGAAAAGTTTTACATGCCCTGGCTCGCCTGACCGTCAGACTTTTGCCGTCAAAAACTGGTAAAACGCAGCAAAAGGCCTGGAAAACCCCTAGAATGCGCCGGTTTCCCTCCATAGAGCATAGTGGCTATGCAACATGACGCAAGCGACCGCCGATCAGGCACAGGGCGCCTGATATTTCTGATAGGACCGTCGGGGTCAGGGAAAGATTCCCTCATCGACGCTTCGCGTGATCGGCTGGCTGCCGCCGGGGTAGAAATTGCCCGCCGTGTCATCACTCGCTCGGCCGAAGCCAAGGGCGAAGCTGCCCATGGTGTCACTGCCGAGCAGTTTGCAACCCTGCTTGCGCAGGGCGCGTTTGCCATGCATTGGCGGGCCAACGGCCTGGATTACGGCATTCCGGTGCGGGTGGATCATTGGCTGCAGGCGGGCAGGGCCGTGCTGGTGAACGGCTCGCGGGCTTACCTGGACGAAGCACGCCAGCGCTATCCGGATTTGTTGGCGGTGTTGGTCCAGGTCAGGCCCGAGGTTTTGCGCCAGCGTTTGCTGGCCCGTGGCCGGGAAACTGCAGCAGAAGTGGAACAACGGCTGGCACGCAACACACAGCTGCAGGCAAGTGCTGGCCCGTCGGTGCATGTGCTGGACAACTCCACGGGCCTGGACGTTGCCGTGGAGGGGTTGTTCAACTTGCTGCGCGAAGAGGGTGTGTTGCCTCGGGCATAGCAGTGCCAGAAAAGGATTACGCGAAAAAGCCCGGTTCAGACATGACAAACGCCAGCGTGCTGGTTAACATGCTTTCCGTCCCGCTGTGCAGCGCTCGTTGCCGGTGCTTGCGTCTCAGTAGCTCAATTGGATAGAGCATCCCCCTCCTAAGGGGAAGGTTGCAGGTTCAATTCCTGCCTGGGACGCCATTTCATATTCTTCCTTGCTTCCTCCGCCCTTGTTGCATTCTGCGACAGCGTTACTCGTTTGCCTTTTTGCCTGTTTACCGAAACATGCTCATCCATAGCTTCGGTCTGTGGTTTGGCATCTCGATGGTCGGGCTGCTGACGCGGCCCGTGCAGGACCGCGTAGCGCAGTGGAATCAGTTGGTCGCCAGGCTGCCGGCCATTCGCTGACGCATCACGAAATACCCCGCCACCACCAGCAGCACCGTCAGCACCGTGAACCAGAACTGGAACTGCGACGCTGGCTCGAATGCCTGGGTGCCGATCACTGCGAGCAAAGCGAACAGCGCAACGATATTGGCATACGGGAACAGCCAGGCGCGGAAGGCGTTTGGGTCGACCGCTTCGTGACGGGTTTTCCAGCGCATGGCCACGTGGGCGACGATGATGAAGATCCACACCACCATCACCAGGCTGCCGGTGCTTTTGGCCAGGGTCATGAACAGGTCGCCGCCACTGATGAAGTGCACGGTCAGGATCACCGTGCAGATCGACAGGCTCAGCAGCAGTGCATTGATCGGCACGCCCTTGGCGCTGGTGCGCGAGAACAGCTTGGGCGCGTGCCCGCGCTGGCTCAGCGAGAACAGCATGCGCGAGTTGGAGAACATGAACGAGTTCATCACCGACATGAACGAGACGAACAGCACCAGTTTCATCGCCACCGCTGCGCCGCCGAAGCCGGCAAGGCTGAACAGCGATACATAAGGCGAGGCCAGGTTGGCCTTGTCGGTCCATGGCAGGCACAGGATAAGGATCGATACCGACCCCACATAGAACAGCATCACCCGCAGGATCACGCTTTTGATCGCACGGATCACGTTCTGCCGCGGGTTCTCCGACTCGCCTGCGGCCACGGCGGCGATTTCGCTGCCACCCAGCGAGAAGATCACCACGATCACCCCGGCCATCACCGGCGACAGGCCGTTGGGCATGAAACCGTCGTGAGCGGTGAGGTTGACCAGGCCGGGGGAGGGAATGTCGTTGTGCAGGCCGAGCAGGATCGAAATGCCCAGCAGCATGAAGATGAGGATGGTGGCGACCTTCATGGCTGCCAGCCAGTATTCCACTTCGGCGAACGAGCGCACCGAGTAGGCGTTGCTGGCCATCAGTGTCACCAGCATGAGGAAGGCGCCTGCCCAGATCGGCAGCCAGGGTAGAAAATCATGCAGGATGGCGCCCAGCAGCACGGCTTCGAGGGTGATGGTCATCATCGACTTGAACCAGTACAGCCAGCCGACCGCAAACCCTGCCCAGTCGCCTAGGTAGGTGTTGGCGTAGGTCGAGAACGAGCCGGCATCGGGGTTGCGGCAGGCCATTTCGCCGAGCATGAACATGACCAGGGTGACCACCAGGCCACCGATGAAGTACGACAGGATGGCCGCCGGCCCCGCCGAGGCGATCAATGAGCCTGAACCCATGAACAGCCCTGCGCCGATTACCCCGCCTAGCGCGATCATGGTGATGTGCCGCTGCTTCAGGCTTTGCTTCAAACTGTTGGAATGCATTTCCTTGTCCTCTCTTATTATTGGGGGGATCCGACAACGTCCCCCAACGCAGGCATCGTCATGCGCCGGCGTCCACGCGGTAGCCTTTTGCAGGCAATAGCTACCAGCCTGCCACCTTGGACAACAAGGCCGAGGACCTCAAACGAATTCTGGGCACAACATCCTGCCGATTTTTCCTGAGGGGTGTTGTACTCCGTACAGCGAGGCAGGGCCTGCGGAAAGCCTGGAGAGCCCTACATTCCCCAGTGCTTGAGAGCCCACAACACCCCCATCCCCACCAACAGCGTCAGCAGTGTGCTGCGCGTCCGCCATGCCACCAGCCCGGCCAGTACTGCTGCCGGGATCTGCGGGTTCATCCAGTCAAACCCGGCATGCCGGTCGGGGAATACCACCGCAGGCAACACCAGCGCTGCCAGCACGCTGGCCGGCACATAGGCCAGCGCACGGCGAAACAACGGGGGAATGCGCAGCACCGTGTGCAGTTCGATGAACGACAACCGGATAGCAAAAGTGCCCAGGCCGATCAGGGCGAAGGTTATCCACTGGGTCATTTCGCTCATGATGCTTCCTGCTCGGTGTTGGTTTCAGGCATTGCCTGGGGCTTTTTCCAGCTCTCGATGGCCAGCCCGGCAATGATGCCGCCCAGCGCGCCGGCCAGCAGGCCGAGGTTGTAAGGCAGGTTGGCAGCCAGCACGGCAAGCACGCCACCGGTCAGTGCTGCGCCAAGCGTGGGCGCATTGCGGATACCAGGTATCAACAGGGCCAGGAACGACAAGGGGATGGCAAAACCCAGCGACCAGTCTTCAGGGATGCTGGCGCCCAGGTACATGCCTGCCAGCACGGAGAGGTTCCAGCCGAAGAACATGGTAATCGCCGTACCTGCATAGAAAGGGTAGGCATGCTGACCGAGCCCGCCCGAACCTGCCTTCAGCGTGCACAGGGCAAACGACTGGTCAGACAACATGTACGCCATCGGCCATTTGTGACGGCGTGGCAGTTGGCCCAGGTGCGGGGCCAGGCTGGCGCTGTACATCAGGAAGCGCAAGTTGATCACCAGCGCGGTTACCACCATGGTCACCGGCAGTGCGGCGTTCTGCATCAACTGCATGACCACCATTTGCGCTGACCCAGAGTAGAACAGCAAGGTCATGCCGATGGCTTCGGCCGGCGACAGGCCCAGGCCGATTGCGGTGACCCCGGTGATCAGGCCGAAGGGCACGATGCCGGAGGTCAGGGGCAGGGCGCTATGCACACCTTGCCTGAATGCATGGGGCCCGCTTGGATAGTGCATTTGAATTCCTTGAAAGTGTGCAGTGACGCGCGTTAGGCACCTTCACGGTAATGCGCGTGACAGTTGGCTACAACGTCAGATTTCTGGAATATTAGGCCTAAAAAAAATAGGCCTGAAATGGTGTATCGGTATGACTCACCCACATGGGTTACAAATCAGTTCACGCACATAGGTAACAGTCTTTAACTGGCAGGGTCGGTTTTCGAGGATCTGACCATGCCTTGGCGAGAGCTGAAACCTATGGACCTGAAAATGCTTTTCATCGCG
>JAAIGF010145987.1_pt1 | contig 21743 bp, 24 predicted proteins | sample 6487441 | NCBI WGS metagenome assembly JAAIGF01 (sample SAMN13974129, study PRJNA590717) | phyllosphere metagenome | biome: pepper field; feature: multiple bacterial spot infested pepper fields; material: pepper leaves; isolation source: leaves from pepper fields | host: Capsicum annuum ... | reverse complement strand
TCTTATGCGACTGATGTTGCTAATTTTTACGGATCCAGTTAGCGCGCTTACGATATCCTTTCTACCATACTTCCGAGCAAGGTAAAGAAGCCTTTCGCGCATTATTTTTGCATCCTTTGACGTGGAGTATTGCGACTCGGTCTCTGATACAACAGCAATTTGCTGGAATAACAGGTCGATTGTGCTACGCTCAACAGCTGCGCGTGATGAAGCATCGTATTCGCCCAATCCGTCAAGATTGGCGTTCAACAATGCTAGATCGATTGCCCTGCCATCTACGTCAATTCCCAAAAACTGCTGAAAGGCTTCTTTGATCGTCATTCCTTACGCTCCTTTAGTGTTTAGAATGAAAATGTTCTTAGCCTGAGTAAGACCAGGGAAAGCGTTATAAACACCTTCGGTAATCTCGGCTAATGGCTTGCGCTCTCTCCAACGAGATAACAATACGTTTTCCGATGTCAAGTAGGTCACATTGTCGACTGGAGTGATCTGCTCGTCTGCCAAAGCATTGTGGATTACACCCAAATCGCCAGATGGAATAAACACAGCGTTATCAACGTTAATCGAAGTTGTTACTTGCTTTTTGCCATCCACTTGAACGTAGGCTAAATCAGAGATGATCTCAAACACAGGAAAGCGGTTTGCCGTTAATACGGCATTGATGTTTTCCAAAGTGAAAGCATAACGCGCATTTGATCCCGGATTGAAAAAACCTTTCAATAGGTTTTGCAACGATTTGTTGTTGATGATCTTGAACCACTTCGATTCGCTGATCAACACGCGGTCAAATCCAACTCCGGTAAGCAAGCTCTTCAAGCGAACAGTTTCGAAATCTTTGACGATATCCGAATCCATATTGTCCCAGTCAGCAGACGCGTCTAATCTGTTATCGCCAGTAATCAAAGGAACATCGAAAACGACACCGTTAGGGTTGTTGTCTAAGGTGATGGAGATTGTACCATTGAATACTGCTTGTTTTACCATTGCATCCAAACGGCGCAATACAGCATTACGAGAGTAAACGTAATCGTCCACCTCGCGAGCCATTACCTGACGCAAACGCTCTGGTAAACCTAAAGCATTTGATCCTAAGATGATTTCAAGATTTCGAAGCTCTTGTGCGTTGAATTTACGACGAACAAAGATAGGAGGGACTTCACCTTTAAGTTTGTCCTTGCCAGCGCGAGAGTGTAATGGATATTCGCTATCTCTTGAGCCTACGGTGGCCATTGCTTCCAATGTTTCATTGCTCAAGATGGTTTCATATTCCAATGAAACGGTCGGATCTAGCGTGCGGAAAAAGCGAGGGAAGAATAGGGGAGCAAAGCGAGCTTCGGCTGCTTCCAACATTACATCTGGCGTGATTCCCTCATTAGCCAGAAAGTTTAATAATTCTGATCTTTGAAATTCCATTTGCCAGATTATTTAGTTTGTGAAAAAATTACGTTCGGCAAATTGGCTTTCGTTTGTGCGGAGATATAACCAATTCGGCGTGCGTAGACCAATCCTCCTACTACAGCATCTACCGAATGCGTATTGCCAGGCACAACCTTAATAGGATTGTAAAGCAGTGCATTGCCATTGCCGGTGCCAATAGCTGTACTAATCGCTACGGCTGCTCCGTATGATGCAGCTAAAGTGATTTTGTCGAACGACGCGTCCGACTTGTCAATCTCTGCAATAGCTTTGCCGTTCAACTGATCGCCTACAATTAGTGAATGACCTTTAGCCACTTCAATCTCCGTGTTACCAGTTGCAATAGCTTTGGTAGTTGTAGCAGTCTTAACCGCGACGGCTGTACGATTGATCTCGTCGACCAAAATTGCGGTACCGGCACCGATCACTACTCCGGCTGCATATCCTGAAACATCCAGCACAAAACCGCCTGTCAGCATCTGCAAAGACTTGTCGTGCTGAAACACTGGAATACCAGCGTTATAAGTACTTCTTTGAATGTTCATGTTTGTAAATTTTGAAAATTACGCCTTACTCTTAGCGAGGCGCTCCTGCGCTTTTTTGAAGCTTTCTACTGCTTCTTTGCCTTTAGCGGATAATGCTTTTGGCTTTTTGTCATCAGCATCGCCACGATCACCCGAATTTGGTTTGCCGGTTGATTTATCATTAGCAAATTGCTTAATAAATGAGGTGTTGAAGTTTTTCAACTCCTCAATCGCTCCGTCAAAGTCTTCTTCTTTAGTTGGTTGCCACTTTTGGATCAGTGTTTCGTTTACGATGCCATTAGCTTCAGCAAGCTTCTCCCATTTCTGTTTTAGAGAAAGGGTGTCGTTATGTGCTAGAAGCTTATCGAATTTTTCAGACAACTCCTTGAATTTATCCTCGTAACTTGTTGGTCCGGGATTGGCTGGATTTGCTGGGTTGGGGTTTGGATCTGGATTCGCTGGCGTAGGGTTCTTCTTTTTGTACTCGTTAATGTATCGGGTATTCTCCGATTGCATTAAATTAAAGTAGGTTGAAGCACCATTGATTGCAGTGGTAATGTCCTCGTCCGTGCTTTCGTCTGTCAGTCCTATTGCAAGGTTTGTTGCCAACCCTTCGACTGTTTTTTCTCCAAACCCTTTGCTTGCAACCAAAGGTTTCAGAGCTGTTAAAACTCGTTCCTGAATATTCATTTGTGCGCTTAAATTTTTAAACGCTAAAATATTCTAAAGCTTACACGCGAGCGGTATGATTGAGGATGTTATATCGTTACATTATATAATGTGTCAAATAAAATATCTTTGGCTGATTCGGTAAGATTCTTTTTCTGATAACGGAGAAAAGTACATAACAGAATCCCATTGAAGAAAAGAGGAATTTTGATGTTACAAATTTACCGTATATCTTTGGAGAACATAAAAAAACCATTGCCTAGCAGTGAGATTTGGACGTCCGTGCAAAGCAATGGTATTACGAACAATTAAAACCAATGTTAGATGATTAGAACATCTAGTGGCTTTATGCTTGTGCCCTCTAACAAGCACCTTGTGTTGACGGAACTGATTCTTCGGTTCCTACTACAGTACAAACTTAGTTTTATTATCAAAACTTTGGAAATATTTTTAAAAAAAGTTTTCCGATGGCTGGTGATTATTATTAAGGTACTTGTCGAATTAATGGTGTTGATCAGGCTGATACTAGAAATAGTACAGATTATTTTGAACATCAAACTGTTTCCGATCCCATACATTATGTAACGGAAATCTTTAAAAGGTGGCTGTAATGGTCACCTTTTCTTTCAAAATGTTTACTTTATCTTACCTCAAACTAGTATTTTAATTAGGGGTTACGCGCAAATATTCTCCCTATCTATTTGCGGCAGTAACCAAGTCTCAATCAAATCAAATAATTATGCACGAAGGATTAATATTAGATCATCAATTGTCAGCCATGCTGGAAGCTGCCGCTGAAGTTGGAGCAATGAAGGCGTTAAAACAAGCAGGACACTTGAAGGCCTTTATGTCATTCAATGAAGCAGCGAAGACATACGGCAAAGCACAAGTGAACAGATGGATAGCTTCAGGAGAGATCAAACCCTTGAACAATTCTTCAGGAGGTCGGATACGATTGGACAGAGTTCGACTGGCAACGCTAAGTGTTTCCCAATCGCTTATTAAGTATGTCAGCTTGAAAAATGTCACCAGATAATTTTAATACAAAAATATGTGGAGTGTGGTCGGTTAAAGTGTTAGGGGTTGCAACGGGGGCTGGTTGCAACTGTCTACTGCATTATGGTTTTCCATATTTTGGGTGTTTAAAGAATTGTATCTTTATTGAAAAACTAACAATTATGATCGAATTACTAACCTTCGCCTTATCTATTACTATTCTAATTTGCTTTTTTGTACTATGCGCTAACACAGCGAGCATGAAGAAAGAGATGGTCAAACAGAACAAGTTGCAAACCGCTATTCTAAGGAAATTAGAATCTTGGAATGATCCAAATGCAGTTAGTGCAGGATCTAGTGGACTGCCTTTTTATCTCTTTATTTACGATTCTAAGGATCGGAAGTTTTTAGTCATGAATCCCAAAAGCAAAGGATATGAAGCATTGCCAGGAACTTTAGAACATGCCATGGCATTGACCGTTAAAAAATCCCATCACGAACTTGAGGTTATTCAGCAAGACGGTGTAACGAATGAAATAAAGTATGTTAAGCTACAACTTAAGCCAGTGGTGGATAATTTGGTTGACATCGCAGATCATCTTGAATAATAAAAAAGCCTTCCCGAAGGAAGGCACATTATCAAAACTACTATTACTATTCTACTATTAATATCTATTTGGATCTGTTAGCCTTACGACGGCCAGTGTGTTTTTATCCTGACCTAGTAACTGCATTGTAGTTGAAATGCCAATCACGAATGATTCCGCCGCTTTAAGTATCGCTGATCCTATTCTATTCTTAATCCTTAACATATCTAAACACGTTTAAGTTGAACTATCTGTTTAGTAGAGAACAGGAGATGAGATGGATAGTTTACTATGTTGCTGGATTCGGGTATTTGGTGGTGGTAGTTTGTGTTAAGTACGGAGTAATAGCAAAGATCTATAATTTACATCGAACACAAATTATAAAATATTATGCACGAGACACTGATATGCTAAAATTTTGCGGCCAAATATCTGTGACGAAGCCTAAGTCATCATCAGATATATCATACTTATGATGTGACGTCATCAATATGATAAGATTATTCAACATCTCTTTATCGTATTCACTTAAAACTTTAAAGTCTTCAAGATTGTCTCTCTTTTCTACATTTAGCTTAAATATAGAAACTTTCGAATACAAGTTCGCAATGAAATCAGTTATGCTTACAAATCTGATAAACCCTCCCTTCGTATAAGTAGAAGATGTTACTTTCATATTGCTTAAACTTATAATAGCATTCACCTCTAGCGTTTCATATGTTAAACTTATTTCCCACCTACCATCTAGAAATGAATCTGTTGCTGATTTTATTTGATAATTTTTTTGTGAATCTAGCATTTTTTTGTCAATGAGTAGTGCATCATTTTCCCGAGCTTTTTTCACAATCTCTAACTCAAGTTCTTGATTTTTAGATAAAACTTTACTCTCTTCCTGTATTATTTCGGAAAGCTCTTTAATTTTCTCTTTGGATTTTCTCATCTCCTTAACGAAACGGGTAGTAGGTACACTACCTGAATCGGAAAGTTTAAGCACGGCGTCCTCCTCTTTACTGCCCACCCAGGCATTAAATGCACTTATTCCCCATTTTAACAATGGGTAGCCAATAGTATAAATACTGGCAGATAAGAGTGGCGCAAATAAAGATCTCCATTTTGTGGCATAGTGATTAATAAGCTGAAAGTACGTTTGCCACTCAGTATCAACCTTGATTTTATTCGAATCATACCATAGTAATGCAACCATAATCTCCCAATTCCAAAAAGGCCATGCTATTATGAATGAAACAATAAATGGACTATTTAGTCTTATTTTGAGAGAATCTATAATGTCTTTCATTCGAAAAGGTAAGGGTTTGAGAACAAACATACACCATTCCCCACAAAATAAAAACAGGGTTTCCCGTATTGGGGATCATAAAATATATAGTATGTTTATACTCATGGATTACATTTTAACTTATTGGGCCCAAATCACATTATTACTAGGGATTTTAGCCACTCCAATTACTTATTTCACAAAGAGGTTTTATGATTCCAAGGATAAAAAATCAGAAATTAAAATCTCATTATTTCAGAAGCAAAAGGTCAAATCTATAACTGTATTTTTGGATATTTATGGAGATTTAGAGATTTTTTATAAGACATCCATAACCGAGGATCAATTAAATCGATCAACCGTTAACAGGAACAATTTCGATGTAAAATTCCGCTCAATAATGAGTAAGTTTCAAAGCGCTTACAATCGACTATTTATATACCTTGACGAGAATGATCTCCCTCCATTTGAGTTGCTTTACAAGGCTCAGGATAAAAGTCACACATTAATAACCGAATACTTTAACAGAAATCGTATTGATCAGGATTTCGATGTTGATGAATGGCGAATTAGAAGATTAGATAACGAAAGGGATGTTAGAAATGAAGCTGAAATAAATTTGAAGACTATTGGACGTAGATATTTGATGGATTACAATTAAATTCAACTTAATACTAACTACCCAAACATCCTAGCGATCCTATGGATCAAACATTTGGTGTTGGAAATTTACCACACATAAAAATCTACTTTTCCAATTATTCATCCTAATAGGTATATTCGTAAACCAAACCTCTACCTATAATGGACGCATTCAAACCTTTTCTTCAGCGGCTGTCGCAGCCTATTGTACTTGCTTTCTGTATTTCATGGATCTTCTGGAACTGGGAGATAGTTGTCGCGCTACTGTGGTATAGTGCTGAGAATGTTTTACAATTAAAAAATCAGAAGGGTGAAGCATATAGTAATCACATCGCTTACATCAATGATCTTAAGGATCCTTGGAAAAACTATTGGTGGCCTTTGATCTTTGCAGCTGCTTACCCTGTTATAATATTGCTATTAAATAACTTTCATACGTTGGTTAAGAAATATGAGCAAAGACTTTTTTTTAGAATATCTCGAGACGCGAACGTGCCTACAAATCTTCTTCTGGATGCGCAGGACGAGATTGAGATAAAGGAAAAGAGAATATCAAAATTCATTCAGAAGGAAACAGAAATGTTTGGGCAAATTCAAGATTTAGAAATAGCTAACAATGAATTGAACTCAAAAATTGGCTTGCTTTCGATGGAGTATAAAGAAACGAAGTCTATTCTTGATGAACTCTCCAATAAATTTGACAGTTCCAATAGCAAACTAGAATATATAGATTCTAGATCGAATCAAGCCTTTCTTCTTGGAGACTATAATGTTGACTTTATGGTATATGCAACAAGAAGTGAATTGCATTCTTTACTTGAGGCAGATCTGAAAATTAGGAACAACGAAGACTTGAGTAAAATTGTTTTATTATTTCGCTATCAAAATGCTCATATAAATTCTGAAGTGAATGAATATGTTTACGATGCGTCAAATGATTTAATACTCTTAAAGCTGACGAGAATATCTTCAGAATTTGCAACCATCTCAGATAATAAAGCTAAGGCTCTAGAGCAATTGGATTCATGGTTACATAATGATACTGTAAAAATCTCTAGACTAAGCGCAAGTGATGACAATATGTTTACAAGCATTTATAACGATGGAACAAACCGTCAATTTAGGATAGATATTGAGCGTAAAAACATCGGTAGAGAAATAATGAATGATTAAAAACATTAAAATGGCAGGCAATCGTATGATACCGAAATTCAAAATTAAATAGTTCGAAAATTGTACAGGTATTTTAAAAGGTATTTTTACGATTATTTCCTTTCTGTTCGTTCAAACCAAAACCTAATCTCAAAACCGAAGAATGATACCAGATAGCAGTATGAGTCGCAACCAGACCACCATTTGTAAATACCAAAAATCAGCCAATTAGAGTGCCTAGCGTATTTAGGCTGCATCCACCTGTTAAGTAGAAAAATGCGTTTGAATTTAAATTTGCAATTCCTCATATATCTAGTTTGGTTTGATTCAACTTCCAGTTGCGTCCATATTTTCGGTTTTCGATATGTTGAGGAAGGTCGTGTTTCAAATGACACCTTTGACACAGAGCCTTTAGATTACAAAATCTGTTATTGGTTTTGTCATGATCCATGTGTGCTACTGTCAGTACAACTTTGCTTCCCGTTACTGGATGTGATTGGTAGTTTTCAGCATCGCATATTTCGCATCGATTGTTCGCACGTTTAAAACGAATAAGTTTACTAATCAATTTCCACTTCGGGTGATACTGTTTGTAATCTATGGGCATAAGGTCATATACAATGTGCTTTTCTAAATTTATTCGTCGCTCTTACATCGATCAGGTTATCAATGCTCATATTTCGCTTGTCTCCATCCTTGAAATCAATCATGCCATTTGGCTTGCCACGGAACGTCTTATATACTAAAATGTGAACATGGTGCCGTGATTGAATACCGTTCGCTGATAGCGATACAACTTGCGAAGTATAGCCATTGGCAGATGTTGTGATCGTAGGTCGCTTTACTTTCCCTCTCCGAATGCCAAGGATCTTGCCTTTGCTGGATATCCGGTATAATCCTTCGTAGCCAGGTATGTCTTCCCAGACCTCTTTCATTACAGCAAACATGCTCCTTCCATCGCCTTGTAAATTGCTTCATTAATATCTCTGCAGTCTTCCCAAGTTTGGCAGTCACATATTCCATTTTCCCAATTCCAAACCTCCATCCAGTACCGTGTGAGATGTGCATCTGCTGGCTTACCATAGCCATGATCAGATGAAACATAGATATGAAGACCCTTGTATTTCGCTTCGAAGTGATCGGGAGTATTAACTTCGATGTTCCGGTTCTGAATTATGCGGTTTCCTATTTTCATTGCAGCAGAATTTTATTATTTCGAATTCCAGTTGATTTCATCATTGATCAGGCTTTCCATGCTGACTTTTAAAATATTCGCAATTTGGTAGAAGTCATCAACTCTGGGAAGCGCCCGGCATTCTTCGTAAGCTCCGAGCGATGATCGTTTGATGCCAAACATTTCAGCTAACCGCTGTTGGCTGTAGCCTTTGATAGCTCGATATGCTTTCAAGTTAGCTGCGAATGTTGTTTTGATTTTTCCCGTATTCATAAAAAAGTAGTTTCCCCGTTCAATAAAAAAGCCGTGAGAAACGGGGAGAGTCCCACGGCCATACTAACCAATTAACCTAAATTATGAAGTGGAGCGCAACGGTTTCGAACCGACACCACCTGCCCGATGCAGAAACGCCCCAGTCCCTTTTGTTTGTTATCGTACAAACAAAAGGCTGTCTTCCAAAAAAAACGGACTAGTGTGGTTAGTCACACCTCATTTTCTACTCCATTTTAAACTCGGACAGAAAATAATAAACAGATTACAGTTGTGGAGAGGACAGGATTCGAACCTGTATTGCATCACTATTTCGACTACTGCTTGTGGCGCAATCTAATCAGGCTGTTGTAGTCCTGCTTCCTCCTTTTGTGCGTCTACCTAGTCATGTCGGGCCAAAGCTGGACATGAGCATTCCGCCACCTCTCCAATTTTACAGGACTTTTACGGGCTTTCTCCAAGTTTCCGTGAGCTTCCTACACGCCGTCTCCGATCGCTTCCTGTATCTCTCTTGGTATGATTTAAAAACAAGCTAAAACACTATTACATGGAATAGAGGCTTTATTTAATTACCGCCTAATTCGATAAACTTGCTTTTGCATAATCCCCAACTGACTACGTGTCGTTAATCTTCTCGAAGATTGGGGAAATAAGATCTGTTCTTATTGCCTTTTGTGTTTAACAAAGATAATAACAACGATTTATATATGCAAATATTATTATATAATTTTGATAATCATAAATTATAATTTGCTTTTAGCTTCTGCTTGTGTTTCCTCTAAAATCTGATTCAATTCTGCTTCGACATCTGAAACTTCGCCAAGCATTGTAATCGCGGTCTTTCGAGAAAGAAGCTTCGCATTAACGAGCGATGTGACATTGCCGATCAACTCTTGTTTGTTGACTGGTAGAGCGTCTTTAAAATTGATTGCTGGATTGACATTCTTCATTTCGCTAAGTTCTGCAGTAGAAAAACTGATCAACATTTTTTTGATAACATTGATCCGGCGGACCAGCATTTCGTGTAAACGTTTTTGCGCTTTGTTTCCTTTCAATTGCGGCCCCATAAAAAGGAGACGCAAGGCAATGCCGGATGTTCCATTACTCATTAGCTGCGACATGGTATTGAAACTAATATCTGGAGTATTGGTGATGTCGAATTGTTCTTGCTTCAACTTGTCAAACTCCATCTTTTTTGATTCAACCATTGCATCCGGCTGCGCAAAAGATACACTACCGCGGCCACCGTCCGATGTTCCCTTGACCTGAATGACCTTTGCAACTTCTCCTTTGGATGGCAGGCTTTCCGCTTCTCCCTCTACAACCATCGCTGGATCGCCGTAGTAATCATTAGTGTCGGCGAGGTTGGAGGTGTTATTTTCCTCACGGTCGGCCAGCGGCTGGATATCGGACCACTCCGGACGCTTCTGTGAATGATAGATGATAGGAAGGAAGCCGTAACCATCCTTTGGATCTAGTTGCCATTCTCCGCCATCTTCTTGTTTGCCCAGCACAATTAGATCTGCAGTATAAAAATCGAAATGAAGCGTTTTTACATCAGTAATAGGATTTGTGCTTTCGTATCGCCGGCCGAACGCAACAAGCTCATCGTGCTCATTCCATACAGGGAAGATATCATCTCCATTCTCTTTACACAATAGCATCATGCCCGGCTTACGCGTGCTGCCTGCAAGCATCGTTTCTGACCAGTATTCTTCATTCGTGTAATCATACCATAATTCCGCGCAATGTGTTTCGATCATTCGACGCTCGACGATATCCTCTGTTTTGAATGAAAGCTTGTTGTCATCCCAAACCTTTTTGATCAGTTCGAAAAACTCATTCTCTTTCTCGTTTTCTCCGGTAAAGTCTAAAGTTATGCTAGATCCACACTCAAAGAAAACCGCTGACTGAACTATCTGCTTTTGCCTAGCTAACTGGAGCCGGTTTACTTCGACTTCGTCATACTGCACGGATGTTTTTGTTTCTTGAGTGATACTATCCGTGTATTCTTCCCCTTCGATCTCAAGCTTGCGTTTCTCTCTAACAGCTGGATCGTTTACATCGTGGTGATACGGATCATACTGTCGAATAGCGTCAGTAACGGAGATTGTTTTGGTGCCGAGTTTAATAGTCTTTTCCGACTTGCGCACAACGTCGTATAGCGTGTTGTAGTCTCCGTCCAGTAATTCTTTTATTTGTTCTGTTGTCATCGTCTTACTCTTCGTTTAGGAGTTCTGATTGATTGTACTGCCTGTTTAGTTTTCTGCGCCGCATTCGGATCGTTTTTCGTCAAGAAGTCAAACGCATAGCGAATCGCATCTATCGCGTGATTCCATTTGTCGATCGGTATGCCTGCCTTTTTATCGTTCCAGATGTAGTTTTTGAGTTCGGTTCGCACGTTTCTGCTTCGCGGAGTGTAAACTATCGTGTAATCAGCCATCTTCAAAAGCGAAGCAGAGACAGAACCAGGCGCTTTCCAGCATGGCCGGATGTTGACCTTTCCCAGCTTTTCAATATCCTTTATCAACCGATCCTCCGCGCTATCACCGACAATTAAATCGTTTGATTTCAGTATCCGGGATTTGTTGAGAGCGATAATCTCCTCGGTACCCAGCTGCTTAGTGTCATAGTATTCCTCATCTACATAGATCTTCTTCTTTTTGGTGTCTACCGCTACACGGATAAGCGTATCCGGATCGACGGAGAAACCATAATCTTGACCATAGCAATAGGGGAGGTACTCGTTAAATTCGCCTTCTTCTTGTTTAGGGAGGATAACGCCCTCTTTGATATCAGCCCAGCGACCAATAACAACATTGGCATACTTGGTCATTTGAAACTTAGACCGATCAAAATTGCCCTGTGCGTCGGTAGCTTCCTTTGTACTTTCCTGCTTGATCTGTTCGATACGCTCAAGGAAGTTAGCAGACAGGTTTTCGACGTTATCAAGATAGGAGGTGTGTATGTGAAGGACATTTGGATGCGTGCTTATTTGAACATCTACGCCATCAATCGTTTCAACCCTGTGCGTGTCTTTGATATACTGCTCATAAACGAAATGGGAATCGTCGGTCGGGTTCATGATCAGGATGATCCTGTTTTGAATTCCCTTTTGACGTATGGAGAGCATCAACTTCTCGTAGCTTTCAAAGTCGGTCCATTCCTCCATCTCATCGCCGACGAATGTTGTAAGACCTTGAATTGATTTCAGCTTGGCCGTTTGGTTGCCGGATCCGGTTTTGATACCGCGGAACATAATTGGAACGCCAGACCGTTTGTTTATGACATTATTTTTCTTAACCGTGAAAAACTTCGTCGTGCCCTCAAGATCGATCTTCTCCTGAAACTCTGGAATAACCGAATCGGCAGCCGAAGCCATCGTATAACGAGAGAAAAGAATGCTGTGACCTTTCTCAAAACTCAATCTTTCAAGGAACAGGGAGCCGTTGAACGACTTACCACTACCGCGACCACCAGTAATAAGGATGATGAATTTCTTCTTATCCTCATACAGCGGTATAAATGGAGATGCAACTTTTATTTTAGGGCGCGTCCGACCTATACCCCGTTTATTCGCCGCCGAAATCTTCTTCGATCTCTGTATCGTCTGAATCTTCGCCCTGGTTGTTTGCATCTAGCCAACTATCTATTGATATACTGCCATTCATGTTTATATCTTGCTCCATTTGCATTTTGGTAGCAATGTTCCACATTTCAGGTTTTTTATGTTTCAGCCAAGCCATCGCTGCGCCGGTATCTGGAGGAAGTTCCGTTTCGGTTTCTTGAACTACTTCGACATTCTGATATTCTCCTTCTTCGTTAGGCATAACAACCCATTTTCGAACAGTTGTCTTAACTTTCAATCCGGTTGCCCGTTTGAATAGGGAGTTTTCAACAAGCACTTCCAACGGTTGACGACCCTTTTTAAGAGCTTTTGGTAATTCGGGAAATTCTAACTTCTTCGTGCAAAAGTATGTCGGATTAAGGTCTAGCATCTCCGCTATTTGACAATCATCATAGCCGTCCCTTGCCCAGCCTTCTATTTGAAGCAAAAACATCGGATCGGCGTAATCGTGCTTTGGCTTTCTACCTGCACCATTCTGGTTTTTTGCCATAAATTACCACGCTATTCTGTACGTTGATAGATTATCTCTAGGGTCTGTTATGTTTTCTAGAGTATAACCATCTTTTGTCAGTTGTTCTTTTGTTTCTTGCGACAAACTGCCGTAATAGAAAATATTCAAATCACCTTTTTTAATGGCTGAATTAATGCTTTTATAAACATTTTCTAATTCATTAGTTGATTTAGTAATACGTTCATTTAAACTTAATGCTCTTGCTTCAGATGCTTTCATATTATAATCTTTGCTTTAAATACCTCTTAATACTAAGGTTACTTACTTTGGTATCTATTTATATTTAGTTATATCTTTCCCACGCAGTGGATACCGTTAATAGACGATTTCTACCATGTCATCCAGCGTCTCTCCCTGAATGATGTTGTCAGCAGGGTTGAAATTGAAACGATGCATGAATTGTTCTTTGGCTTTCGCTGATTTAAACAATAATGTCACGTATGTTTCGCGATCAGCCATATCATCCATAGCCTTTTCTCGGACAGCTTCTTTTTTTGCTTGTATGTCTTGTTTCTTTTCAGCTGGGGACTTGACCTTTTCAAGCTCGCGCATTGTTTCAAATGGATCTACATCATCCGCGATATCGGTGGACGATGGGAGTTCTATGCCGGCTAGCTGTAAGTCGAATGTGTCCAATCCCGCTAGATCGTAGTCGATATCAGTGATCATCCGTGCAAGTAGATCGTTATCGGTTTCGCCCTGTGCGCTTTTGTTGTTTAAGAATAAGTTTTGCTCTTTCTCTTCTTTGCTGGATAGGCTGACTTTTTCAACCGTTAGTACGTAGTCGTTTTTGTTGTCATCTGGCGAATAGCCGTGGAGTTCATCGAGGATCTTAACCTTCTGGTGACCACCTACAATATTGCCTGTGGTTTCATTCCATACGATGCCTCCCATCACACCTAAGCGTTTGATATTTGCTTTGAGCTTCTTTTTCGCGGACTCGCTGATCTTTCGAGGATTGTAGTCGGCGAAGGATATTTCGGATCGTTGAATTTGAACCGATTCAGATGATATGTACTTACTTAACTGCATGCCGTTGATCGTATTGATATAGTATTACTTCGCTCATAGGATAAGCCGCTATGATTTTGGCATAATCCTGGGGAAAGCGTTCGCGGAGAAATAGCAAGCATTCTACATTGAAGCCAATCCCGTTGCTAGCCTTTTTTCCGTAAATGATCGGGGAGGGAAGGTTACGGCTTTTGATGTATGCCAACACCTCGCCGTTTTTCCAAAGGCTAAGCGGATACGCCTTTTTTGTTTTCTCGTTGATGCCTTCCAGTTCATAACCCATGAGCATAACGCGACGATGAAGGCTGTCGGCTTTCTTCATTCCAAAAAAAGACCATTCAATTCCGGTTTCTACTCTGACCTCGTTATCGATATCCTTTAGCTTTTTGAGCTTAACACTTTTGTCCGGAATGCAGTAGCTTCCTGATTTATGGATATACGTTAGATTCCAATGTGGTTTCTGAATGATACGGACGTTAGGATATCTAGCTTCAATATCTTTCAAGTAGATTTCGACGTGATCCAGCCCTTTAACGAAATACATGAACACACATACAACCTCATCGAATTCTTTCGACAGTAGATCAAGAAGAGCGATGCTGTCCTTGCCAGCGCTATAAAAAAGGATAGCACGATTAGTTTGTTTGCTAACCGTGCTGATTACCTGTTTTGCATGCTGAATGATATTCATTAGCCAGCTGCTACACCGAATGCTGCTCGCATGTCACGGTATCTTTGATTTCTTGTTACGAATCGACCTCCTCTACCAATAGGGCCGCCGACAGTCGTTGATGCTGATCTACGTCTCATTTTATAAAATTTAATTAACTAATGACTTTGCCTAGTTCATAACGGATAATCGCAGCTGTGTACGTTTCGCCATCATGCTCATAAGTAATTTCATCGCCAGTAGCTTCATCAAATAGAATAACTGTATAACTTTCCTTCACTTCAACAATCATTTTTTCTCTGGTGCCTTTGTATGCGCCTGTTAAAAAGGTGATCGTGTCATACTTTCGGGTTATAGGCTCGTTTTTCTCGTCTTCTAAAACAAAGCCTTCGTCATCGACTTCACAATACTTCGAAATGTTGTTAGGTCGAATTTCTCTCTCTTCAAACTTCTTTTCACCAGCTTTGATTTGATCAAAATAGGTTTGCTTGATTGACAGCGTCAAATTACTCATGATGATATAAAATTAGTGGTTAATATATTGGTGACACACTTTGTAGCGCTAAATAAGTTGCACGTTTTATTTTGTGCATAAAAAATAATAGAGCCCATTGAAGGCTCTATCATGTATGTTCGTAATTTTTAAGCCCAAAGCTTTTGAGCTAGTTTAAGTTTTTTAGTTAGCTCGTTAACATCCTTCTTCGCGTATATCAAGGAAAACGAATGTGATCTTTCGACTTTTCCAGACTTCATATCTTCGTGAAGCTTTCTGGCTTGCTCAAGTTTGAACTCGTAAAAATCCAAACTTTCCGGCATCGATAAGTTAATATCGTTCGCTTTATTTTCCCAATATTCAGCGCGTTGCTCGTACTCTTCAGCTTTATCAGCAAATTTAACGGCGTTAGCCATCCGGCTGTGATTTCGTTCAATGAGTGCGCGGTGTCTCTTTTCGCTATGGTGGCCAACTTTAATAGGCTCTGCTAAAGCAAGAAAATCTCTACCTTCTTGTGATGCTTCGTAATAATGGTTACTCTTGCTTGTAGCATTGCTACTTGCCGATATCAAGCGATCGGCTTTGTTTTTGGCACGTTGTTGTGTATTGAAACCGTCTGTTCGGGTTATCGAGTAGTAGTAGTGACCATCTTTTTCTATTACCAGGTTGTGAACTTCACATTCGTTCTCTTTCCCGTACTTTGTGGTCACATTGATGATTGTGCCTTTTTTGTGTAGTTTGGTGCACTTTGCTACAAAGACGTTAGGGCAAAATTTAGCGTATGTATTCATATCTTTTTTGTGTGTTACTTTACACAAAGATATGATTTAAAAATAATATATAATAATATAGTATTATATAATTTTAAATTATAACCCTACAGTTATTCCCCGATAAATTTTATCAAGTCATCCCTCAAGGAAATTAATGCCTTACGAGCAGCATCTTCATCATGTGGTAATATCCGCTGCTTTCCAGATCCAGATTCAGATTCTTTCAGCTTATTTGAAAGTTTTGTCTTGGCGGTATTCTGAGTTACATTTGGGTACATATGGTAGGAAAGACCGACCAAATTAATTTTGTCACGATGCTTTTCGATCAATTCTTTAAATGTCATTTACAAATATATGTATATATTATTATATCGGAGCTTTGCATGTAAGAAGTGTGTGCAATTTTGTGTGCAGTTTGCTTAATCATTAATTTATTGAATTGCTAATGAGTACTTTGCTTATTTAATTCGTAGCCTGCTCCCCGCTACTAAAAAAAGCTTCAAGGAAACTTGAAGCTTTTTGCGTTTAGAAGAGTTTTAATAGTGGAAGCACCACTATTAAAAATTGGAAGTTTGTAGCGCTTTATTGCGCCTCGCCGGGGTTTACCAAAGCCGCTGCCACACCAAGACCGCCCAAAACTAAAACAGTTCCGACAATAGCTCCTGATTGATTCACCTCGGACAATCCGGAGATATCTGCTCGCGTATCCAACATTCTCCGAACGCGTTTTGATCCGATACCGCGAATTCTCGTGAAGTTTGTGCTGTAAAAATTTTGTACGTTTACACCGTAGTTTAATGGTTTGTTTTGTGCATCTAATAACGCATAACTTACATGACTGCGTATTTTAAGTGGCGAATTTGCTGCATTGTATTCTGCAATGACAGCTCCAGCGTAATCATAGTCAATATATACTTGTCCTCTAGTACCTCTGAAATCATTTTTAAAGATTTGCATGATATCCTGATGTAAACCTGAGTAGGAACCTTCAGTATAAGATTTAGCAGGAATAAAAATCACGTTTTCATCTTTGTAAATTGTGCCGCTGTAACCACCACGTACAGTGCTTTCTGTAAAAGTGCCATCGTTAGACCAGTCAATCGTAGATGCTTGTGCTCCCAATCTTCCCTGTACAAAGGATGTACCGTCAATAAAGGCCTGCGACTTGCCATTTACTATCAAAGCTGATTTAGTCAAATCAATGATCATGGATTTTTCTGTATAGTTCTCAAAACGCACTCGTACAGATCCATCTATATTATTAAAGGCATAAGAAATTCCAAGCGTGTCATTTCCACTATAAAATGTACTATCTACCTTGTTTTTCCCCATGTTACTACTTTGCATAGTCGCTAGGTAGTGACTAGAACAACTAAAGAATAGTGGCATTGTTAGGATTGCAATCCAAAGAAATTTGATAGGATTTTGTAGCATAATATGTTAGTATCGTGTGTTCCTAATATAAGGAATAAATCTAGTATAGCGCTACTGGGAAAAGAACTTTTTTGTCCAATGTGCTTATCAATCTTCCAAGGCGTCGGGTAAAAAATAAATGTTAAATCTATAGATTAAGTAGTATTTATAATTTATTTAATTTATCTTTGGTTAATATTATTAATCTCAACAGGTTGTGTGTATATGGTTTTCGGATTTAATCAGTGTCAAGTCTTTGATCGGCTGAATCGCGGTGCTCAAAGGGGATTATATTCATTGATTCGGTCACTATAGTCAAAGTAAATAATTAGAAATTTATGCAACCATCAAAAACTTCCCCAATCAGATTTATCATCGCGCTTTACTTAGTAATTCCTTTAATAGGGTATGGGCAAATTGATACCAAGCCGATTATAAATGCTACAATCTATGGTAGAATAATTGATTCAATAGATCGCGTACCAATTGCGGGAGCATCCATACAATTAGAAGGAGTGACACATACTGTGGTAACCGAAAAGGACGGCTCATTTCGATTTGTCACTGGTCAACAATTACCCGCTACGGTACTTATCAAGTCAATAGGATATGAGTCAAGAACTGTTGTGATTAGCCACGTGCCTTTTGATATTGCACTACCGCCGCTGCTCAATCAATTTGACGATGTGGTGGTTACGGGTTATGCCGCTCAAAGCAGACGACTCTACACGGGCGCCGCATCTCAAATAAAATCTGAAGCATTGGAAAACCGACCAGCGCAATCTTTTGATCAATTGCTTGGTGGACAAGCTGCTGGTGTAAATATTGTGCAACCTAGTGGCGCATTAAATGCGACACCAGTTTTCCGAATTCGAGGAATCAATTCTATAACATCATCTGTCTATCCTTTAATAATTGTAGACGGTGTGACCGTGTTCACAGGTTCGGCAGGAGGGGATGTGGGTAATAATCCTTTGGCAAATATCAATCCTGCTGATATTGAGTCGATGGATGTGTTGAAAGATGCGTCTGCTAGCGCTATTTATGGTTCGCGAGCAGCCAACGGTGTTTTGATCATCACCACAAAAAAAGGCAAACTTGGTAAACCTGCGGCCGGATATAATAATTGGTTAAGTATTAGTAGACCCTTCAATTTGCCTTCCGTACTCGGCGTGTACGATTACATCGAACTAAAAAACGAAGCGCGCGTAAATGCTGGATTGTCGCCGGGATTTGTACTCGGTACCGATGCGCAAGCCAATGTGATTCGGACCGATTGGTACGATGTAGCTTACCAGACTGCTGTGTCTCAAAATCACCACCTCTATCTTTCGGGAGCGACGCCTAGTACTAGCTATTATGCGAGTGCTAATTTTACGGATCAAAATGGGATCGTCCGAACCAACAAATTTCAACAAAAAGGGATACGATTTAATATTGATCATCAGCTGCATTCTCGTGTCAATATAGGATTGAGTACAGGCTACACCATATCTCAAAATGAAGGACCAGACACAGGAGCTATCGGGCCAAATACGATTGCTTCGTCCTCCGGAACAGATGTCAATGCGCAGTATATTGGCAATCAGCCACTCGCTCGATTGACTTATATATTGCCGCCCAATGTTCCTATTTACTTGCCAAATGGTGATTATAATATCAACCAAACTAATGGAAACGTTGGCTATGGGCCAAATGATCCGGCTCTCGGAGTATTCAACGCATATAACTTGCAAACCTTATTAGATTACGATAAAAATAAGTCAGCGAGTAATGCCTTACTTGGGAGTATTTATGCCGAGGTAGAAATATTTAGGTGGTTAAAATTTAAAACTTTATATGGTTTGAATGATCTTCGGGTCGAAAATACGAGCTTCCGAAACCCCCTAAGTGGAGATGGCTTTGCGACCAACGGTTTAGCAAGTAATAATACGGCCAGATATCAACGTGCTAATTGGACCAATACACTCCTATTTGATGAAACTTTTCAGGCAGACCATCACTTGAACGTACTGTTAGGACATGAATATATTAAGACAGACATAGCAGGTTGGGGAGCGACCCGTACGGGCATGTCAGACCCATCTTTCACCAGTTTTCAGGGAGGATGGTTGAATATTGTACCTGCAAATAATATTCAGACGGAGAATGCCATTATCTCCTATTTTACCAACATTAATTATGCCTACAAGAGCAAATACTTGATTAGTCTAAATGCACGACGAGATGGTCTGTCTGCCCTAGCAGATGGCAACAAATGGGGCAATTTCGGTGGTGGTGCTGTTGGATGGAATGTTTCTGAGGAACGTTTTTTTAAAGAAAGCACCGTTTCTCAATCACTAAATGCACTCAAGGTTCGAGCAAGTTATGGTGTCGTGGGCAATAGCAGTTTGAATGATTATGCGGCGCTATCTATTTATGATGCTGGCACCTATGCCGGTTCGCCTACGTTACGATTTACGCAGGCGGGCAATCCAGATCTTCAGTGGGAATCAAGTAAAAAATTTAATATAGGATTAGATTTAGGGTTTTTAAATAACCGTGTACTTGTCAGTGGAGAGTATTATCGAAACAATGTCGACAATCTTATCTTGAGCGCGCCACAAGCGTCTTCGCTTGGAATCCCGGGAAATGCAGTGACTGCCAATGTGGGATCGCTATATAATAAAGGATTTGAATTTACGGTACAGGCCAATATTTTACAAAAGGGTGTATTTCGGTGGTCAGCTAATGCCAACCTATCCACGCTCAAAAATCGCGTTACCTCATTAGGAGATGGAGGAGATATATATCCGACCTCTTTGAGCACATTTGGTATTCAAAATATGACGCGTGAAGGTTATTCGGTAGGATCTATTTTCGCTGTTCAGACGGATGGTGTCAATCCCGATAATGGCAACAGAATTTTTATCAACAGAAATGATGAACGCGTACAGTACGATGCCTTGAATCGGAGTTTCAGTTACCTCGATGGGTCAGTTGCACCACAAATTGATAATTATGGAGATGGTCGCATACTAGGAAACTCGCTGCCGAGCTACTATGGAGGTGTTAATAGCACTATGTATTATAATAACTTTGACCTCCTGATAGGCATTATTTTTTCTGGAGGGAATAAACTGCACAACGGTACAAGAGCTACGTTATCGGATCAACGATATTTTAATAACGGCACATTTATCCTAGATCGATGGACTGAACCAGGTCAGATTACCGATGTGCCAAAAGTGGTTTGGGGAGATAGTTTTTCTAACGGTTTTTCGAGTTCTATATCTTCCAACGTCGAAGATGGAAGTTTCGCTAAGCTAAAAAATGTCGCTATTGGCTATCAAGTGCCACTCAAAGAAAATTTTGCACGCCATCATATATCTTCCTTGCGTATCTATGCGCAAGCCACAAACCTATTAACGATTACCAGATATACCGGATCAGATCCAGAAATATCTATAAACGGTAACTCAATCAACTCCGGAAAAGATCAAAATGTACCCGCAAATGCACAGGTTTTTAGTGCCGGTATCAACATTGGTTTTTAATCATAAACGTAAGTACCATGAATGTATTATATGCTAAAAAGCTATTTAGATTAGGAATGATGGTATCACAAGTATACGTAATCATAATACTAACAGCCTGCCAAAGTGATCCACTTGACTTGATACCGGCCACGAGCATATCTGAAGCAGAAGCCTACAACACACCCGAAAAAATATTGGCACAAGTCAATGGATTGTACGGTCTGCTTGGGAGTCCCTTATACTTTGGTGGTCAAGGTATTCTTTTTAACGAGCAGCGTGGCGATGAGTTTAGCCAGAATGATGGCAATAATGAAACGGGTGCTAATGTTTGGAATCAGAGTATTTCATCATCAGGATTTTTTGTAAATGCCGTATGGGAAACCGCCTACCAAACGATCAACTCCGCTAATATACTATTAGATCAACTCGCAGCACAGTCGTTCCTTCCTACGGAGACACGCGACGCGTATGCCGCTGAAGCGCGGTTTGTCCGAGCGTTTGCTTATTTTGGTTTGGTGCAGACTTATGCACGGCCGTTTAACCAAAATCCGGATAATTTAGCTTTGCCACTTCGGTTATCCCCTAATTTATCTGGTGGGAACAACCAGCTGGCGTTTAGTACGGTTCGCGAAGTGTACAATCAAATCCTATTGGATCTAGATGCCGCGGAAGAAGATTTACCGATCACCCATTCTAATGCACTATTAACGGTGTCAAGAGCACATAAGGCGACCGCGATTGCACTAAAAACGCGCGTTTACCTTACGCAATCCAATTACAATATGGTCATAGAAGAGGCCGCAAAGTTAGTGCCTCCTTCACCACCTTTCCAATATCAGGCAGTAGGTCTTAGTCATTCTCTAGAGTCAACTATAGCATCGATATTTTCTGGCTCTTACACTGGTACAGAAGCGATTTTTTCCGTGCCTTTTATCATTCCTACAGAAGCGCCTTCGCAGCAACGTGCTTTAGCATTCAATTATTTATCTCCGGTTACCTACTTAAACACGGCGGGCATTG
>JAAIGF010074863.1_pt1 | contig 21769 bp, 17 predicted proteins | sample 6487441 | NCBI WGS metagenome assembly JAAIGF01 (sample SAMN13974129, study PRJNA590717) | phyllosphere metagenome | biome: pepper field; feature: multiple bacterial spot infested pepper fields; material: pepper leaves; isolation source: leaves from pepper fields | host: Capsicum annuum ... | reverse complement strand
GAACTCAACAATAATTGCCGATCCTTCTTTACTAAAAAGAGCTATATCAGGTCGTTTCCCTGAATTGTCATACGACCTTTTTGCAAGCAAATCTTTGAAGGCCTCGTCAATATCTTTTTCGAATAGCTTCTCGTCATTCCCCCAAGATATATTGGCCAGCGGAACATCAGACGAAATGTAGTCATAATAATGATATTCTTCGCTCAAGAGCCATATATCATGATCCGCACATTCATCACTGTCTTTTCGCATGGGAAAGAAGATGCTATGAATAAGCCTTTCATCTTTCCGCCTAGCGCCTCCCGACAGACTTTGTACAGCAAGACTCTTTTTGCATGCCAAGTCAAGAATCTGAACTATCGCCGCTCTCCGAACAATGAGCTGAGATAAATTGGCCATATCAAAATTCTTGAGCGAAGATGTATACTTCCAAGAGAGTTCATTTATTTTTTTCCTAAACTCTTCGGAGTCCGGCTCCGCCTTGATTATTTCCTCTTTTAAGTTAAAGATCTCAACAGTTTCATCAATGACTCGCTCCTGATACTTTTTTAGCACGCGCTCAGCAACTGTCTTGGCAGATTCACCATATACTACACGCGTAGATGTATCCTGAAGCATCGCTTCACTAATACCGAACTGATTTATGATTTCCTTAATAACCTCTTCTTTGTTCCAGTCAGCAGGAACCACCATTTTTGAAATAACTTCATCTATCACCTCGTAGATTGAGCTGTAAGATAGCTTCTGATCCATGAACATATCTTCACATGGCATCTCAGACGGAACATTATCAAAGTCATCTCGCTGCTCATTAACGTGAGCATCTAGGTAATCAGCCTCTATTAGAACAATATGATGAAACCCATTCACAGGGCTATTTTGCTCTGTGCGAGTTCTTAGATACCTAGATGTTATGTCCTTTACGGGCGTTGACTTTGCACAAAACGCAATAGAGTTCTTAGGCAAGTCATATGATTTTGCATCGAGTCGGTAGTGAGATATTTTGAACTCTTGATGCCCTCCGACTAAGTCGCCAGTTCGAGGGTCTCGCTCCGCCACTTTGACAACCCGCTCATCTGTAACGCTTGGTAAATCAGATTTTTTTAGGAAAGCAACTTGATCCGGCTTTGCCCAATGACTGGTCTTAAAAGATATCTCAAAATCACCAAGATAATTTTCGAGGCCAATTAATCTCTGCAGGAATGCCATTAACATCTGCTTCCTCAGCATGGCCGCAGAGAAAACGCTACCTAACTGCTCTCCTCGTACAACACCATTTCGAATAGAGCCCCGTAGTCCACTAAGGTGAACTGCGGTTCCGATATTATTCTTATCTCCTGGATATTCTTGAAAATCGTCGACATCAATGTGTTTCTTAGGCTCTGAATAAGCCATTCTACGTTGAATAACGTCGCAACCTTTCTTACAGGTACTATCTATAGAAAGGCTTGAGAAGTGATGAAAAAACTGAACTCGCCCTGAGCCTTTGCATTTTCCGATCCCAAATATTGAGAGATCGTCCTTATAAGATGTATCTTTTGTCAGAAAAGCCTTAAGCTGATCTTCTCCCAGCCCACATCCATTGTCTCGGCAAATTACATCCATTTCTTCCATGTCTTCAAGCATGTCAATAGGAGAGAAATTAACCTTAATCTGAATCAATAGACATGGCGCTTCTGGCTCTATATTCTTGCGAATGAGATACGCATCAATTGAGTTTGAAATCAATTCTTCGAAAACGACGTACGGATTGGAGCTGAGCTTAGTATTTTTAATACTACCTCTAATATCTAACGTCATTTTCACCTCAGGGTTTTGCTAATTTTAGTTATCCACTAGATGCAAAGAATAAACTAAGAGAGCTCTTACGTCCCCGCTTCGTGGATCGCGCTGCTCCCGGTTCACTATTCGTTCATTCCTGACAGCGCTGGCATCTGCCCACATCCCTGACGCCTGCAGCACGCCTTCCAGCTTTGGGCCCGCACCTGCATGCGAACCAGCATATCAAGACAGCTGTTGCCATGTTCTGCCGTCTATTCCGGCTACCTAACCCTGTTCGCGACTGTAGACCGTGTCCTTGTGCCATCGAGGTGCAGAAGACCGTCTGCCCGGCAGCACCTGACCGCCTGGACCAAACTGACACACTCCTTCTCGACGCCCCCAACATCCATGATGTTCCGACTTCTGGGATCAGGTGTGCGGCTTGGCTTGAGCAGCAAGCCTGGCAGTTAGAAAAGACCATGCCGGTATCCAATCTCGCTTCCCATCCCCGGTTAGGGCACAACGCCCCCGTTTTCTGATCACCAGATTCATACAGGAAATGGATAGCTCTATTTTCACTGATACTACCGAAAGCCAAACGTTGTCAGACAAACACGTACGGTAGCGTCAGTCTTGGCCGCTTCGCGGTAAAAAAAAAAGTAGACTGGCGGTACAGTTCCTAGCTTAGGTTGTTTTTGCAAAATTTCGCTCAAGCCCAGTAAATTCGCTGCTTTCAGCTTATTTTACTTGCGCTGAGCTGCTCACGGTTTTACTGGTCTCGCGGCGTTTCGAGGCAACTCATAATCGCTCGGTCCCCGGTTCCTGCCCGGGACGGCCCACCAGCTACCCAGTCCGACATTACTGAGTTGGACGTCTCCCAATATTTCGATTAGCCTCGCTTCATCGGTCGTAGCCAATGGCCATCATGGAGGCGCGTTATGTCAAGGCAGGCAATTCAGGCTAGTTGCACAGCTCTTAAAATTCCTTACCTCGTTCACTTCACCCGAACGATAAATCTCCCCTCTATACTTCAGCACGGTCTTTACCCAGTAGGGAGAGCCTACGAAGTAGGCGCTCTGCCGCAGATCAACGATCAGCACCGTCTCGACGGACACAGGGATAGCAGTTCACTGTCTATAGGCTTTCCAAACTGCCAGATGCTGTACAAGTATCGGAAAGAAAACGAGGCAGTAGATTGGGTTATCCTTCTGCTACAACCCAGCATTTTATGGACACATGATTGTGCATTCTGTAAGCACAACGCTGCGGACGGCAGAATTAGCAGTCGTCCCATCCAAGAGCTAAAGAGCCAGGGTGCGTTCCTAGGTATGTTTGAGGAAATTGAAGGATGTACCATCCGAGCGGAGCAGAAGCTCAAAGCTTCGGACCCTACTGACGTGCAAGCAGAGGTACTAGTATTTGGAGTGATCGAGCCCCAGCTCATTGGAGGTGTAATCTTCCAGAAAGAGAGCACCCGTGCTGCACACGCTCATCTACTCGGCAGCAGACGATCAAACATCCATCCCAATAGCAAAGGGCTATTCGCAAGCCGGAAATATGCCCGAACGTGGGGCTGAATTTTAGGATTTTTATGGCATCAAGACCGATCTTCATCCCTAGCTCCATCGGGCCGACTCTAGTAGATACCAAGTATATCGATTTCAAGTGGTTTCCTGGCCTTTCGGCTTCTCAGAAGCAAAAATCCGTTGAGTCACTTCATCAGGAAGCAAAACAAAAATTACCCTCGTTAAAAGAAGTCCTTGAGGTTTCAAGTAAGTCCAAACTTGAGCTCGGAATCGCTCTAAGCGCCTTTAATCTCACAATTACCACGTTGAAGCACAACCTTACCTTTAGCGTTGAATGTGCATTTCAAGGTAGTAAGGTCTTCGAGAGGGGCGGACCTTACCGAGATATTTTCGGCTTAACATCTCGTGAAGCGAAAAAAGACGACAGACTTAAAACATCTGGGAGGCTTGTAGGGTTTCAATTTTTTGGTGTGGAATGGCCGCTTGAGCCTAGGACGTCTTTTTATGATTGGCTATATATCAATGCGCTCAAAAAGCACCCCGATATTTCGAGTCAGCTAGTTAACTATTCAGCCTTTACCGATATCGAGTTCAATCCTGAACGCTCAATTAATTGCCAAGCCTATTCTGTGGCATTGTTTATTGCTCTTGAAAAGCGAGGGTTAATTGATGAGGCTGCCAGCTCTAAGAAGTCATTTTTAGAAATCATAAAGAATGCCACAATTAGCAACTCGCACCGAGATGACAATGTTCAGGGTGACTTACTGGGTTAGCCGAGATTAATCCAATAGGAGAGCAAATGTGAGAAGAAATTGGGAGTTAATACGCGAAGTTTTGATTGAGGTCGAAAGCCTCAATCCTGCTGAGCATGAAGGCATGCAATATGGTCCCGCCAGCGAAAGCGATACACCTGAGAAAGATTCTCAAGCTATTCTGCTCTGGAAGGGAGGGTTTATCGAAGGCATTGACGAGTCATCTTGTGATGGTGATTCGATTATAGCTCGCGGCCTCTCGTGGTCTGGCCACGATCTTCTAGACACTATAAGGAGTAAAGCAGTTTGGGAGCGAATAAAAGCCACTGCACAGGCTAAGGGGGTGGAGCTAACCTTTGAGTCTGTTAAAGCTCTTGGTAAATTAGCATTTGATTGGGTAATAAATAACTCGAATTAGCGCGGCTTTAAACGCTGAGTTTTTCTGCGCAAAGTTATTCTGCAATCATCATGATTTTTATACTGGTCGACTATAAAGTTCTTGTATTAGAGACATGGGCTCGGGATTGAGTGTGCTGACTGAAGTGCTGAGAAAATTACCAGGCCTGGTCTGTCCCGGGCTGAGTGGACACTGACTTGAGGTGAATAATGTCTGCCGCAAGGAGTGTTCATGACCCAGACCAGACGACGATTTCCCGAATCTTTCAAACGTGAAGCTGTAGACTAGGTGCTTGCCGGCACGCCGCTTCATCATGCCCCGTGAAGCCCAGTGAATAGCAGACTTCGATATGCCCGTAGCCTTGATCGAGTACCAAGGCTGCTGCCTCCCGCTTTAAATCGGCGGGAACGTACTTAGTTTCTTGCGCATTGAACACCTCTTACTGGTGAGGTTTTTAGCCTTATCAATGTACAGCATCAGTAGACCATATATATGGCGCGATCTTGCGGTACAGAAAAAGAGTACACTGGCGGTACAGTGGTTAGCTTTTGTCACTTTCGCAAATATCGCTCAAGCCCAGTAACGGCGGTACTTACAGCTTATTTTACTTGCACTAAGCTACTCACGGTTTTACTGGCTTTGAGCCGTTTCTAGGTCACTCATAATTTCAAAAGCTAAATAACTGCAGCCACTCGAAGTGCTAGCTCCGTCCTGTTGCTCACCTTGGCTTTCCGGAAAAGTGCGTGGATCTGGTTACGAACAGTATTAGGGCTTGATCCCAGCTCTCGGGCGATTAGCTTATTGCTGATACCGCTCGCAACCAGTTTCAATACTTCAAGCTCCCGTGCGGTGAACTGATACCAGTCCAACTCGTCGGTTACTTGGGAGGATGGTGCAACGTAGGCCGGCGCTTTGGACGAGTGCAGCTCATTGGCTTGCCGAACCAAGTCGGCCACGATTGTCTTAACGGTCTCCACATCGCTCCAGCGCTTGGTGGAGCTGATCACCGCGAATAGGAGGTGGTTGTCGCCGATCGGCATTGCATCGATCGCAAAACGTCTGCCCAGCGTCGGCTCTTGCAAGAAAATACGACGGCCAATGCATGTGCATTTTCCGAGATCTATCAATGAGGGGGCTTTTACTGCAGCCCAGAGGGCTATGAGGGAAGCACAGTGGCTTTGAAGAGTCTCTGGCTCTTCGTGGATCTCGCCCTGCAGAAAAAGTAACTGTTCGAAGTGGATCGCAGGACCGTCCACGGATGCGGTTCCGATAGCTACGCAGTCCACGTCTAGGTCCGATAGGGGGGGCGATGCCACGCTTTTTCCTAGCATGTCCCAACCGGTTCCGAACTTTTCCATGTTCCGCTCTCCATACCGTCATTAGCTTATCAGAAGCCTGGAAGCAGGCCCCTGATAGGCACATTTCTCTGAGTATATGAGTAAACGGATCCCCCCGCGACAGCTACAGGTTCGATAGGGCAGAGCTAGCAACATCCAGTTAAAGATGAGCAGCAGGCAGCTGCCTGGGCACCTTCAAACGGTATTAGTCCCTTGGTCACCTTCGGATCTCTAAGAGTCGGAGTATTGCAATCGAACAGTACCGCTTCGGCCAGTGGCGGCTCGTTCACGCTCCGCAGTCCGAGAAATGAACCTTCATATGGAGCTCGCATCATCAGGTCGTAGGTCTTCGCACACACAGCAACTCGCTCTCCGCGCCGGTATACGTGCCCATCGTCATCACGAACTTCGCTCCATGGCCCTCGGTACATGACGGCCTGACCCAGTTCCCAGCAAGGCCCTTGCTTCCCCTTATAAGCCTGGACAGTGCACATCCGGACTTCAGCATCCCCGATTCTGTCGATAGCTTCCGATGCCATCGCTGACCAATGCAGGGTTATCCCGTGAAACCCTGCGTTCTCGAAAGCTGAAATGACAGCCGACTCAGATGGGATCCTGAGCGGCGCACCGGCCGGAGACGATCGGACTTGTTGCTGGGCATCTAATGGCTCGTCGCTCACCAAGACCCCGCAGATAACGGAGCCGGTTAAGCTCAGTGCACGAAACGCTTCGGCTAGCAGTTGCTGTTCAGCTGCTGCGCTCACTCTGTTCAAAGTGAAATCCATGACGATCCGGCTGGCCCACGCCGTAGCTACTGCAGGAGAACGCTCGATCTCAAAGCGCAGTTTTTCTTCAAGGGCGAGGTATCCGTCGATATCACGCAGCACAGTGCCTTGTAGCACTGTCTCGATCGCGCCGGCATCGCGGGAAAGATCCGAGAGCGTCATTAGCCGGACAGCGCGCGACTGGGCGACTAGAGCTTTGCTTTTGCGCAGAGTACGCGGCTCGTGGTCTACGATGAGGAGTTCGCCACGGAAGGTATCTGCGCACATTGAAAGCAGATCGGAATATGCGCCGCCCCACCAGAGCGTGTGAGGTGGGTTGTTGTCATTAGCATCCCGGTCGAGATCGCTGTTCACCACAGATGCGATGTGCATGAGCTCCCGATGCCAGGGATCCAATCTTGCGGCTGCTGTATTAAGCATATTCATTGGCGGCGACATCCACGGTGTCTGAGTAGTGCCGGAATACGGTATGCGCCGGCAAATCCGCAGCGAAGCGTTCGAGGTAACGCTGTATCGGTTGTGAGGAGCGAACGAACCGGTCTTGGCACACCTTCAGTGTTTCCATCGTGGTCTCAGTAAAGTGCAATCCATGTCCGCTCAGCGTCCGTAGCCACTGGCGATCAAATGCCCATGGATACGCACCGATCTCCAAGTTGGTCTGGGCGAAGGTCAGGTAGCCTCGCTGGCGTATGTTGATGGCTTTGAGATCAACGTTCTGCATGCTGTCGTAGAAAACTACGGTGGTGGGTCGGGTTACTTCGCAGAAGACTCGCCAGAGGTCCCGCATGGATGGACTGATCTTGTCATCGACCACCAGGTTCACGTATTCCCCCGCTGGCACCCAACGGAAGATGCTAGCGATACTGGCTTGAAACACGTCTTGATGCAGTAGGTTGAGTGCCTGATCAGTGGCGACAGTGTGTAGCTCAGAGTGATAGCGGTCCGACAGAAGTCGTTCGATACCCATCCATTGTTGATAAAGGCCGTAGCGCTTTCCGCTGTAGCGCCCGTCCACCGAGCTACCGATCACGATTGATGGGCGCACTACAAGGAACGGGACGCCGCATCCAGCCACTATCCGCTCGGCTGCTCGCTTAGTCAGCGTGTAGTTGGTTGGATCTTTCGCAGGTTCGCTCAATGCCGTTTCGGGAACTGGGGCGCTGGAGTAGCCCGCCGAGTAGGCGGTGGATATGAAAATGAAGAAACTTACCCCTGCACGCTTGGCGGCGACGGCCAGCCTTTCAGTGAAATCGACATTCATAGCCTTAAGGGCTTCGTTGTTGAAGTAATCGAGGCAACCAGCGCAGTGAATGATTGTGTCGACATTGCCCGAGCGCAGGGTATTTTCCAGCAGTTCCACCGTGGCGGTTTCGGCGCCTTGCCAGTGGACCGTTGTGATCTGTCCGGAAAATTCTTCAGGTTTTTTGCCGAGGGCGATTAGCTCGCGCTGGACTTCCTCAGGAATGCTGCCAGTTTCCACTTCACGGCGAGACGGCAGAACCAGATGATCTGCCCATCCATCTTTGAGCATCTGGGCAGCCATCAACGCCCCAAGAAAACCGGTACCACCAGTTAGAAATACACGCCCTCCATGGCGTGCGGCCTGGAGAGGAGTGTTCATCGTGCCTCTCCGCTCGCGATCTGGGGGGCCGTGGTAGTTGGCAATACGCCTTGGATCATCGTCTGGTCTGGAATCCCTCCATAGGACAGCAGGTTCTGATCCACGATTACAATCGGAAATGCGCTCAAACCGTGTGCCATGAACAGCTCAGACACCTGCTGTGCCAACGCTCCTTCTGCTGGAGTCAACTCGGAGGTGATCTTTGGCAAGATTGTTTGTGCCGTAGTCACGGTGATGGTCAGCACTGGCCAATCAAGCTTGGCTGCAGTCAGAGCCGCCTGCGCGCCTTTCTCCAACTCTTCATCAACCGCAGTTGTACCGGGTGTACAGCAACTTGCGGAGAGTATTACTACAGCCTCTTTGCCCAGCGCTCGTTTGACCAGAGCGATATCTGCTTCCGAAGCCTTATTGAATAAACCAAACATGTCTTGTCCCTCTTAATTTAGTGGTTACAGCACTAGAGCGACGGCCAGGCCCAGCGCCAAGGCGCAGAGAACGACGGTCAGGGTGTGGGCTATAACCAATGGGAGTTTGAAAAGCCTGAACAGGAGCATTACCTCGGGCGGGCTGGTGCCGATCGCTGCCACGAGAAAGGTCACCAGCGGTCCGACTGGAAAGCCCTTTTCGATTAGTGCGAAGCCAATGGGCAGTGCTGCAATCGGCGAGATATACAGAGGCACGCCAACTAGGGCACAGGCAAGGTACAACCACGCTATTGGCAAGCGATCAACCAGTCCGACCAGCAGATCCTTAGGCACTGCACCATAGATCAAGCCGCCGATAAGCAGGCCTACCAACAGGTAGGGGCCGACAGTGCGCAATTCCTGCTTGGCAGCGAGCCAAGCAAAGCGGCTTGCCGGCTGCCAGCCCGGCCAGGCTGCGACTTTTTGCCCAAGAAAGGTTGCGTTGGTCTGCGAGGTAGGAGTGATAGTGACGTGACGAGCCATACCCAAGCGCCCTGCGATTACGCCTGCAGCGGAGGTCAGGGCAAGGCCTGCAATGATGAACACTGCCCCAGGAATAAAGCCCACGGTCAGGAATAGCAGGATGAAAACGCCCTCATTGACTACCGGGGACGCCACCAGAAAGGCGAAGCTCGGAACGAAACCCACCCCAGCCCTGAGCATTCCGCTCAGCACAGGAATCGTTGAGCACGAGCAAAATGGGGTAATCACGCCGCCCACGCTTGCGGCAAAGGCTGAACGCCATCCAGATGAGCCAAGCAGTGAGCTCTGGGTCGCCTGGAAGGGCATTTTTTGCTGAAGCATCACCACAGACCAGGTGACCAGCAGGAAAAGCCCAATGAGCAGTGCGCCATCCATGAGTAGAAACTCAAAGAAGGCGCGAATGCCCTGCGTTAAGGTCGAGTCATCGGACATACAAGCTCCGCCGTTACTGATGGGCGGACTGGAGCAACGCTTAGGCGTTGGCCAGCCCTGTGTTCAAGGAGGCGGTACCGCCGTAGGTCTGCATCGACTCGATTAGAGCGGCGGTTACCACCGGGTCGAAGTCGGCCTTGTCGAGGGTCTCGACGTAGGTATCCAATGCCTCAATGCGAATTTCGTCGATGTCGGTTTTCAGGTCGCCCAGAGATAGGGCGCCACAATCGATGTTCAAGCGGTCGCAGAGGAAGTGGCAGCTGGTGCTGACCATACTGAACAGCTCAGGCATGACGCGGTGGTGAGCCCATTTCAGGCTCTCATGTACGCCTTCGGGGTCTTGAGCAATCAGGCCGCGAATACGCGCCAGACCGATTTCCAGGTGTTCCAGCTCGTCGTCGAGGATCTTGCTGGCCAATGCTGAAGTGTCAGGGTCACCCTGACGTACCAGGGTGCGGTACAGCACTATAGCCATGGTTTCAGTCATCAGATCTTGGATTACCAGGCAGGCGGCAAGGTCCTTGTTCTGCACGGCGGTACTGAAGTGCCGGCGGATATTGAACCACTGAGGTTCAACGATCTCCCGCATGACGTTGTAGTCGTGGCGCTTGCCCAGGCTGGCAAGCATCTGGATGTGCTTGGACTCTTCGTGAGCCTGCTTGACGGTTTCAATCTTGCTCTCGGTGTCCGGCATCAGCGGAACCATTTCCGAGTAGTTTTCGACCGCCATAATCTCGCCTGCGATCGCGTTCGACGCGATGTAGGCCAACAGGTTGAAGTAGCCGTCGCCTTTGTTGTGCTCGGTGCCGAGCACGTCGCGGCGGCTGGCGGAGCGCAGGTCGATTGGGGCGTGGGTAGTTGGCTGAGTGCCGGCAGATGCTTCTTGCATTTCTTGTCCTCCATTAGGCTTCAAGGGCATTCCCTTGCCGCGGCAATTGTCGGGAGGCTGCTGGCGTGCGGCCATAGTACATAGCTTCTATTCAAAGCTAGGCTCAGTACCCCCTAACATGAGTCAGATAACGACGCATCGGTCACGCGGTGTGTTTCATGGAAGAAACTGGGGAAAAAGATGAAAACAAAAACCTGGGCTGCCCGGCACGTTGGTGTGCCTGCGCTGTGGATGCTGGGTGCGTTGCTGTGCCTGTCTGGCTGTAATCGCGAGGCGGAGCCGAAGGTAGATACCAAGTCGATGCGCATAAGCGTTGTAGGTGCCAGTACCATTGCCCCGCTAATCAGCGAGTTGGCCAAAGCTTACGAGCTGGAGCACCCGGGCGTTCGATTCGAAGTCCAGGCAGGCGGAAGTTCACGCGGCATCATGGATGTACGGAGTGGCACAGCCGTGCTTGGGATGGTGTCTCGCGACCTCAAACCCGATGAGCAAGATCTTGAGCATGCACTGATAGCCAAAGATGGCATCGGCATGATCGTCCACAAGAACAATCCAGTTGCTGGGTTGAGCAAGGAGCAGGTTATCGCGATCTACACCGGCCAGATCACCAACTGGAAGGATGTAGGTGGTGCCGACGCGCCAATCACGGTGGTGAGCAAAGCCGAAGGTCGCTCCACATTAGAGATATTCAGTAGCTTCTTCGGCATTCCTTACAAGGACATTAAGGCGCACGTCATCATCGGGGATAATCAGCAGGGCATTCAGACTGTAGCCGGATCACCCGCCGCTGTTGGTTATGTATCCATAGGCTCGGCGGAATACGAAGCAGGACAGGGCGCGGCCATTCGTCTTATTCCTATGGGCGATCAAGTTCCTTCGACTGCCTCTGTTGCCTCAGGGCAATACGCAATCAGCCGTGATCTTAACCTGGTCTACAAGGCACCGTTGAACGAGCAGGTCCAAGACTTCGTCGCCTACGCGCAATCGAAGCAGTCCGAGGAGTTCGTCACGCGGATGTATTTCATTCCAGTCGCGAAGTAACGGCCGGTGATACTGGCTAGGGCCGCTTCATGACAGTACATATCGTTGAGTCGCTCTCACCTCCAACGTCGGCGCTGCGCGGATGGGCGTTTTGGTCGGCAATGGCCATGATGGCTTTGCTCGGGGCGGCGATCGTGTTCTTGATCGTCGTATTTCTTCTGGGAGAGGGATTGCCCCTGATCGGCCAAGGAGGGTTCGCGCGGTTCTTCACCGACGAAGGTTGGTGGCCGAGGGATGCCAGTTTCAACATGACGCCAATGGTATTGGCAAGCCTATACCTGACGGTTGGAGCACTGCTGGTGGCAACGCCACTGAGCCTGGCGATATCGGTAGTTACAACGTTCAAGGCTCCGACCGGTTTGGCGCGGTTGATGCGTAATCTCGTGGAGCTCAGTGCTGCTGTACCGACCGTGGTTTATGGCCTCTGGGGGGTGAGTGCCATCGTGCCTATCACCAACCAGCTGAGTCCTCCGGGAGCCAGCTTGCTGGCCGGTGTCCTGGTGGTGGCCCTAATGATCATCCCTACCATTACGGTTTTGACCCAGTCAGCCCTTCGAACGGTACCAGTTGGCTATCTGCAGGGGGCTGCAGCACTGGGTATTTCCGAGAATCAATCCCTGCTTCGACTTGTTGTACCGGCGGCACGACAGGGCATTTTTTCCGCCATGGTTCTTGGTGCAGCTAGAGCTATCGGGGAAACCATGGTGGTGCTAATGGTCTGCGGGAATATCGTACAACTCCCAACCTCAGTGTTCGAACCCGTTCGGGCTCTGACCGCCAACATTGCTTTGGAGATGCCCTACGCCATGGGTGATCACCGAGCCTCGCTGTTCGTGGCGGGCTTACTAATGCTGTTGCTGGTCAGTGTGCTGGTTGTAGTCGGCGAATGGGTTGGCCGACGTCAACGAGAGATGGGCGTATGAGGAGGATCACGCTGGCACAACTCCAAGAGACTTCCTGGACGACATTGTTCTACGGCTTGGCCCTTGGGGCTATTGCGATGCTGCTTTGGCCGTTGCTGACAGTGTTTGGCAATGGACTCCAGATACTGAGCTGGGAGTTCCTGTCATCCCACCCGGTCGATGCTGGCCGTGGTGGTGGCATCGCCCCCATTCTGGTTTCGACACTGGGCATCGTGCTGGTCAGCTTGGCTGCCGCGTTACCGCTTTCGTTCGGGGTAGCAGTGATGCTGACCGAAGGTTTCAAGCCCGGCAGCTGGCCTGCCACGGTTGTGCGCTGCAGTCTCGACATTCTGGCTGGCGTACCGTCTGTGGTATTTGGGCTCTTCGGCCTCAGTTTGTTCTGTCGGCAGTTGGGGTTGGGTTATTCCATTCTGGCCGGGGGCCTGACCTTGGCCTGCATGATCCTTCCCACCCTTGCACGCTCGCTGGCGTTTTCCCTGGATGCCGCGGCCATGGCTCATCGCACAGGTGGTGCGGCACTCGGACTGTCGCGCCAGGCTGTGCTGTTGAGGGTGATGTTGCCTGTCGCGCTACCAGGCATATGCGCCGGGATTGTGTTGGCACTGACTAGGGCCCTTGCCGAAACGGCAGTATTACTTTTCACCAGCGGTTATTCGGACCGGATGCCGGAATCACTGCTCGACTCGGGACGTAGCGTCTCAGTCCATATCTACGACTTGGCCACCAACGTACCCGGCGGCACGCCGAACGCCTATGGGTCGGCACTCGCACTTCTTCTGCTTCTGGGTTTGCTTAGTTTTGTAGTGCATACCCTGACCCGATGGATGCACCGGCGAATGACTGGCACAACGACAGGAAGTTTTTGACCATGACCAACAAGACCGGGGCGGTAACGCTCGAATCCTCAGTGCGGGCCGTTCCCAGCATGTCTGGCAACGTTACGCACTTGAGCACTGCGGCCGAGGGATACATAGAGATTCAGGACCTCTCTGTTAGCTATGGCAAGCGGGTGGTCGTAGAAGGAGTAAGCCTGCGCGTGCCGAGAAACTCGGTCACGACCCTCATTGGACCCTCCGGCTGCGGCAAGTCCAGCTTGCTGCATTGCCTGAACCGTCTCAACGACTTGGTCCCTAATTGTTCGGTATCAGGCTCGATCAGCTTCAGTTGGATGGATGGCAGGCGCCTTTTAAAGGATCCGACCCAATTGCGTCGCCAGGTCGGGATGTTGTTCCAGCGACCCAACCCATTTCCCTTCTCAATTCGCAAAAACCTTGAGTTCGCGCTGCGTCAGCATGGAGTAAAAGCACGGGTTGAAATAGAAGCGCGGATTGAGTCGTCGCTTAAGGAGGTTGGCCTTTGGGATGAGGTGCATGATCGGCTCGATGCCCCTGCGCTGGCGCTGTCAGGGGGGCAGCAACAGCGGCTTTGTCTGGCTAGAGCGCTAGTACTTGGGCCTGAGGTTTTGCTGATGGATGAGCCCTGCAGTGCGCTAGACCCTATCTCGACAAAAAAAATTGAGGCACTCATCTCAAGTCTGTCCCAGCGTCGAACCATAGTCCTAGTTACCCACAGCCTTAGTCAGGCCCGCAGGGTCTCCGATCAGGTCGCGGTGTTTTGGAAGGTTGATGGCGTCGGGCGGTTGATCGAGTGCGGTAAGGCAAGAGAGGTTTTCGAGCGTCCCCGTCATGAGTTGACCCAAGCCTATCTGCAATTTGCATGAGCTGAGCAGCTGGGGTGGCGGGGCGCCATGGTACATCGGTTCCATTGTGGGCAAAGCGCGGTGATTTCTAACATGGCCGCATGAACATTATCTCTGCTGGCCCCATGCATTACCCGACTGCGAGAGTGAGAACCCTCCCGCTTTATGTCCATGACGTGCTCAAACATGCGGCAAGGGTGCACGCCGCGGTGAAAGTAACTTCTATCGCTCTTGATGGCACCGTCGAATGCCAAAACTACGCGGACTTGGCCGATGCTACTCGTAACTGCGCCGCGCAACTCCATGCACTCGGGTTTCAGCCTGGCGATGCTCTCATCAGCTTTGGTCTGAGCTCTCTTGATCAGATGGTCTGGCTTTACGCTGCACTCGGTCAAGGCGTAGTTACCCATTTACTGAACCCCCAGCATCGCCCCGAAGATCTCGGGCTTTTCCTTCAGCAGATCGATCCGAAGCTGATACTGCATGACGCCGCCACGGCTAGTGCGGTTGAGGTTTTCCAGGGTCTGCTACCGGGATGCAAACTGCTTTCGATGAGCCATCGCAATGCCGGGGCGGTAATCGACTACGTGCCGGCGCAGTTTCCAGAGGACACCCTCTCTCACGTCTGCTATTCGTCCGGCACCACTGGTACGCCGAAGGTGGTCGAATACACGCATCGTTCGACGTTACTGCACGCATGGGCTTGTGCGTTACCGGACGCGATGGGGCTGACCGGTGCTGACCGGGTCATGCCGCTGATGCAGAACTTCCATGCCAGCGCGTGGGGCGCTCCGTTTGTATGCCCGATGGTGGGTGCCGAGCTGATTCTAGTTCCGCCAACCCGTGATCCTGCCCAATGGTTCCAGTGGATCGAAGAGCATCAGGTGACTGTGCTGGGGGCGGTTTCGGCTCATTGGCTGGCGCTTGCTCGCTACATGCAGACAGCTGGGCGGCGCTTCAGCACCCTGCGACGGACCGTCGTGGGAGGAACCCGCCTGCCATTGGAGGTGGCGCATTTCATTCAGGAGCAACTGGGCGTTGAGGTGTGCCACGCCTGGGGTATGACTGAAACTTCGCCGTTGGCCACCATTGAACGTTTCGATAGCAGTGCGACTGAGCTGACGCATGGCAAGCCAGTGTTTGGGATCGAGTTAGCTGTGCGGGGTGACGATGCGGAGTTCAGGGCGGAGGGCACTGGGGAACTCATGGTGCGCGGGCACTGGGTCGCCGTTGGCTGCTCGCAGGACGACTGGCTGGCGACGGGGGATTTCGCCACCCTTCAAGTCGATGCCCGGCTGGATGTCAGTGATCGCCTGAGCGACTCGCTGCTGGTAGGTGGGGTCCCCCTAAGTTCTGCCTTGGTCGAACATCAGGCCAGGCAGGTGCAGGGTGTCGCGGACGCTGCCTTGGTTATCTGCGAGCCGGGGAGCGATCTCAGTGTACTGGCTTGGGTTGCGTGCCCGGATGCTGAGCCCGCCGCCGTTGTTGCCAATCTGCAGGCGGTCCTGGCGCAAGCTTTCAATGGCTGGTCCCCGACCAAGTGCATTGTCGTGGATGAGTTCCCCTATACCGCATCTGCGAAGGTCCAGAAACACATCCTCAAAGCACAAATCGCTTCCCAGAACGAAAGCGATGTTGCACCAACCTTTCCTTCACATGCTGATGCCTGACTCATGACGCAAATATCGAAAACCGCAGCGGTAGATTCTGTTCATACGAGCGGGCTGAAGAGTTCGCTGCCCTTGGAGCGCTATGTAACCTGGGTGGTGGACCATCGGCGGTTAGTCATCGCAATAGTGCTGGCGCTGTCGGCATTTTTTGCGTTCTTCGCCGCCAAGCAACAGGTCATCATCAACCCTGCTGCCGTTGTTCCGCAAAGCCATCCATATATCCAGGCGACCAATACTATCGAGAAGATCTTCGGCTCGAAGTACTTAGTGGTGATAGGCCTGACTCCGGCTCAGGGTGATGCCCTGCAGCCAGAGGTACTGGAAGCGGTTAAGCGCATTACTGACAAGCTCTATGCGGCACCGTCGGTCACCAAGCAGACGCTGCTCAGCCTGTCATCGCGGCAGGCGAAGAGCATTCGCGGAAACGCGGACGGTTTCGAGGCCAAACCTCTGCTGGGTGACCAGTTGCCATCCAGTACGGCGCAGATCGAGGAGTTGAAGGCAGCGATCAACGCTAATCCAGTGTACCGGGACACGGTTATTTCCAATGACTGGCGCACCGCGACGATCATGCTCGAGCTCAAGGAGAACCCCAATGGGTTCGGCGCGATGCTGTCCGATGTGCGTCAGATTCTGAGTCAGGAGAACACACCGGGTATTGAGATATCCCTGAGCGGAAACCCGGTTTTCCTGCATCAGGCAGAGGTGTTCGCCGACCGGATCAACTGGCTGTTCCCGATCGCGGTGCTGGTTATCGGTCTGCTGCACTTCGAAGCGTTCCGAACCCTCCAGGGGCTGGTCCTACCGCTGGTTACGGCGCTGCTTTCGGTGGTCTGGGGCGTAGGTATCATGGGACTGATGAAGGTGCCGATGGACATCTTCAACTCGCCGACGCCGATCTTGATCCTTGCCGTTGCGGCGGGACACGCGGTGCAGTTGCTAAAGCGCTACTACGAGCGCTTCATCGAGCTGGTAAACGATCAGCAGATCGATCCAGTGGTGGCCAACCGACTGGCGACGATCCAGTCGCTGGCGGCAGTCGGCCCGGTGCTGGTGATTGCCGGTGGTGTGGCTGCCCTCGGGTTCTTCTCGCTAGTGATATTCGAGCTTGAAACCGTGCGAGCATTTGGCATCTTCACCGGCATCGGAATCCTAGCGGCCGTGCTCCTGGAATTCACATTTACCCCCGCAGTACGGGCCGGCCTAAAGCCGCCATCTGCGGAGCAGATTGATACCGAAACAAAGCCTCGAATCTGGGACCGTCTCAGCGCACGAATCGCTCATCTGGTGGTGACCCCTCGCAGCAGGCACTGGATTCTTGGCGGATTCGTGGTGCTGATTGGCGTGGCGGTCGCCGGCTGGCCGCTGGTGCATGTGGATAACTCCAGTAAGAGCTTTTTCTCAGATTCTCTACCTCTACAACGAGACGACAACCTGCTGAATGCCCAGACCGGCGGAACCAACGTGCTTTACGTGATGGTCGATACCGGTGAGGCGGATGGGGTGAAGGATCCACGTGTGCTGGATGCGATCCGCTACCTACAGGCGGATGCAGCGAAGCGTCCTATTGTGGGAAAGACGCTTTCTATAGATGACTTCCTTCAGCGCATGCATGAAGCAGCATCGGGTGACACAGGGGACGCCACACCGCTTCCTGATGACCGCGAGCTGATTGCCCAGTACCTGTTCCTCTATTCGATGTCAGGTGATCCGGAGGATTTCTCTGCCCATGTCGATTATGACTACCGGCGGGCGAAGATCGCGATCATGTTGCGCACCAACAGCAACGCAGAGATTGATGAGTTGGTGAACGAGCTGCGTCAGGTCGCGGGCGAGCATTTTCCCAGCAATGTCACGGTGTCTTTCGGCGGTGAGGTCGCGCAGACCCTGGCGGTCACCGATGTGATGGTGCACAGCAAGCTCCTGAACATTGCCCAGATCCTCGGCGTGATTTTCGCGGTGTCAGTGATCGCATTCCGCTCAGTGGTCGCCGGTCTCCTGGTGCTGTCACCGCTGCTGGTAGTGCTGTCGCTGGTATTTGGTGTCATGGGTTACTTCGGTGTCCCGCTGAACATTCCCAATTCGCTGATTTCGGCCATGGCGGTTGGCATTGGCGCCGACTACGCGATTTACCTCATCTATCGCATTAGTGAATACACGGCCCAGGGCAAGGCGTTACCCGAAGCTGTGGAAATGGCGATGAAAACCGCTGGTAAGGCCTGCCTCTTTGTCGCCACTGCGGTGGCCGGTGGCTATGCCGTCCTAATGTTCTCCTACGACTATAAGGTTCATATGTGGCTTTCTACCTTTATCGTGCTGGCGATGCTGGCGAGTGTTCTCGCGACTCTTACTCTGATCCCGAGTGCCATTTTGGCCTTCAAGCCCGGCTTCATCTTCCAGCGTCGCTCTGGTGACCGTGGCGCAGTAGTACTAATCATTCTGGCGGCTGTAGCCTTCCTGACGTATTCGCAGGTTGGCTGGTCTGCGGAGCTGGAAGCGAAAGAGATCATGGAGCGCAACGCGGCGGTAACCCGCTTTAGTACCTCTACGGCTGATGCTGAGTTCGTGCTGCAAACTAAGGATGGTGGCCAGCGTATACGTAAGTCCAACATGGCGTCGAAACTACAGGAAAATGGCCTGGACACCATGCGGCTGGTGCGCTTTGAAGCACCAGCTGATATTCGTGGTACCAAGACCCTGCTTGTTGAGCGGACCGCCCAAGACGACGATATGTGGGTCTATCTGCCAGCGATGAAGAGGGTCCGGCGTCTGGTGGCTTCAAACAAAAAGGACAGCTTCATCGGGACCGACTTCAGCTACGGCGACGTGATGGGGCACAAGGTCAGTGACTGGAAGCACACCCTGGTCAGGCAGGAGACCCGTGACGGCGTCGAGCATTACGTCATCGAGTCGCTGCCCGCTGAGGACAGCGTGCGCACTAACTCTGGCTACGCAAAGCGCCTGACCTGGATTCGCAAGGACAACTTCGCGACCACCTATGTGGAAGCGGCCGACGTCAGCGGGGCGCCGTACAAGCAGTTCTCCTTCACCGATATCCAGTTGGTGGATACCGCCAACGGCAAGTGGCAGCCGATGAAGACCGAGGGCAAGAACCTGCAGAGCGGTCATACCACCACCATCACCTTCTCCAACTTCAAGGTGGGTGAGGCATTGAGCGACAGCCTTTTCTCGGCGAACAACATGGCTTCGCGCTAAGGAGAGGACATGAGCGGGTCTTTTTCCTCCGGCTGGTGGGCTGGCGCCGTTGTGCCCCTGGTTTTTTCGGTGGGCGCCATCGCCGACGTGCCTGAAGTCACCGGTGAAGTCGCGGCAGGGGTTTGGTCATCGAACCGGATGCTGGATGACCGCCGCACGATTTCCTCCAATCGCGCCAAGCTCAAACTGGACTGGCAAGCCAGCGAGAGCCTGGCCTTCAGCAGCGAGGTTTGGGCACTGTCGTCCCCTGAGCGGCTGGACGGCAGGCGGGAAGATGCCGGGGTCAACGAGTTATATGTGAAAAGCAGCGAAACCCTTTGCGCCCCTGCACTGGGCAAGAAGCTGGTGATGTGGGGCCGTGCTGACGGGATCAACCCCACCGACCAGGTGTCTCCCAGCAACTACAGGCGCCTGACCCCGGAGACCACGGATCAGCGCACGGGCAACTGGGGCCTGCACCTGGACTGCGCCGTCGGAGCAGGAAAGCTGCAGGTAAATCTGATGGATCGCTTCCGCTTTAACGAGGTGCCGCTGGAGAAAACACCTGGCGTGACCTTTCGCGAGCAGGACCCGGATGTCCGCCCAACGGTGGCAGTGAAGTACGATGTATTGGGTTCTGATGCCGACTGGTCGATCAGCGTGATCGATGGTCACGACCTGTTTCCAACCTTCGCGGTTCGCAGTGCCACGCCTGCCGGCGTGACTCTTGGCCAGCATGCGACCCGCATGCGAATGCTCGGCGGTGACTTCACAATCGTTCGCGGCGAAATGGCCTACCGGGGAGAAATTGCCTGGGTGGACTTCGAACAGTCGTCCGACCCGGCGGTGGCACGCCGACAACCCTACACCTCGACGATCGGCGGCGCCGAGTGGTACATCGGCGATCGCGAAACTGTTTCTCTGCAAGGCTTCTGGCGGCACTTGCGCTCGGTATCGAGCATCGCCAACGATCCTCTGATGGCCCAGGTGCAGGCGGCTCAGGCTTTGATCAGCAACGAATTGGACCGAGATCAGTACGGACTCACGTTTCGCTACGCCAGGCCACTGTTCGATTCGAAGGCTGACCTGGACCTGTTCGCCGTGTGGAGCGAACCCCGCAATGACTGGATGCTCCGGGGCCGCCTGAAGTACGCGATCACCGACTCATGGCGGGTCAGCACCGGGTTCGACATTTTCCGTGGGCCGCAGGATTCATTCCTGGGTCACTTGCGAACGAACTCGCTGACGTTCGTAGAGGCGAGCTATCTCTGGTGAAGCCCGAAAGGGCGATTGAAATATACGGTTGCCCATATATCTGAATTTTCATATATTCGGATTCCCAGATATTTCAGTCGGCCCGTTGGCGGCATCTAGGAGGCTACATGTCGGAAGCCCTGACACCCCCCATAGTTTTCAAGTGCCTGTCTGACGAAACCCGTGCCCGGATGACCCTGCTGATCGCCCGCGAAGGCGAGCTCTGTGTCTGCGAACTCACCCACGCGCTTGAATTAAGCCAGCCGAAGATCTCCCGGCACCTGGCCCAACTGCGCGAGACTGGAATCCTGATGGATCGCCGCAAGGGGCAGTGGGTGTACTACCGACTGCACCCCGAACTGCCGCAGTGGGTGGGCACGATGCTGAAGGGCGTGGTCGATGCGAACCAGGAATGGTTGAGTCCCGATGCGCTGCGCCTCGCCGAAATGGGTGAGCGGCCGCAGAGCCCTGTGGCTTGTGCTTGATCCTTCCCTTCGCTGATTGAGTTGTAGTCATGCTGAGCGCATTTCTAATTTTCCTGGTGACGATCATTCTCGTCATCTGGCAGCCCAAAGGCTTGGGCGTGGGTTGGAGCGCCTCACTAGGAGCCGTCGTGGCACTGCTGGCGGGCGTCGTGAGCCTGTCCGATATCCCCTTGGTCTGGCAGATCGTCTGGAACGCTACCGCCACCTTCATCGCCGTCATCATCATCAGCCTGCTGCTGGATGAGGCGGGGTTCTTCGAGTGGGCGGCATTGCACGTGGCGCGCTGGGGCAAGGGCAGCAGCCGCAAGTTGTTCGCCTTCATCATTCTGCTGGGTGCCGCCGTCTCGGCGTTGTTCGCCAACGACGGTGCGGCACTGATCCTGACCCCGATCGTCATCGCGATGCTGCTGGCCCTGCGCTTTTCCCCGGCGGCGACGCTGGCATTCGTCATGGCAGCGGGCTTCATCGCCGATACCGCGAGCTTGCCGCTGGTTGTGTCCAACCTGGTGAACATCGTCTCCGCCGACTACTTCGGCATCGGCTTCAGCGAGTACGCCTCGGTCATGGTGCCGGTGAACCTGGTCAGCGTCGCCGCTACCTTGGGCATGCTGCTGTGGTTCTTCCGCAAGGATCTGCCGCGTACCTACGAACTCGACCAACTGAAGGCTCCCAAGGCCGCGATCCGCGACAAGGCGACGTTCATTGCTGGCTGGTGGGTGCTGGCGCTGCTGCTGGTCGGCTTCTTCGCCATCGAGCCGTTGGGCGTGCCCATCAGCGCCATCGCTGCCGCCTGTGCGCTCATCCTCTACCTGATCGCCGCGCGCGGGCACGTGATTTCTACTCGCAAGGTGCTCAAGGACGCGCCCTGGCAGGTCGTGGTGTTCTCGCTTGGCATGTACCTCGTGGTCTATGGACTGCGTAACGCCGGCCTCACCGACTACCTGACGCAGATACTCAATGTCTTCGCCGGCTACGGGGTCTGGGGCGCATCCCTCGGGACGGGGCTGCTCGCCGCTGGCCTGTCGTCGGTCATGAACAACATGCCCACCGTGCTG
>JAAIGF010016209.1_pt1 | contig 21816 bp, 13 predicted proteins | sample 6487441 | NCBI WGS metagenome assembly JAAIGF01 (sample SAMN13974129, study PRJNA590717) | phyllosphere metagenome | biome: pepper field; feature: multiple bacterial spot infested pepper fields; material: pepper leaves; isolation source: leaves from pepper fields | host: Capsicum annuum ... | reverse complement strand
CGCGACATCTTCGCCCGCCTGGAGCACGACTACGAAGCCCTCCCCACTGGCCAAAAATACTCCGGCATCCGCCCGGTCAACCCACGCGTGCAGTGTGCCGTCTGGATCTGCCTGAGCACCCTCTGCCGCATCGGTGAGCTGCTCAAGTCAGAGTGGCGCCATGTGAACCTGGAGAAAGGCACCTGGTTCATCCCTGCCGAGGCCACCAAGGGACACAAGGGCAAGCGCCAGGATCACCACGTATTCCTGTCGCCATTTGCACTGAACCAGTTCAAGCGCCTAAAAGAAGAAACTGGCCACACCCCATTCTGCTTCCCGAGTAAGGACGAGAACAGCCATGTCGACACCAAGACGGTCAGCAAGCTGATCGGTGACCGGCAGTGCCGTTTCAAGAACCGCAGCAAACCTCTTACTGGTCGCCACCATGACGACTCATTGGTGCTGAGCAAGGGCACCAAGGGTGAATGGACACCGCATGACTTGCGCCGCACGGGAGCGACCATGATGCAGGAGCTGGGGGTCACGCTGGAGATCATTGATCGCTGCCAGAACCATCTACTGGGCGGATCAAAAGTTCGTCGGCACTATCTGCATCATGACTACGCTAAAGAAAAAACCGTGGCATGGCGCCTTCTAGGAGAGAAGCTGGAAACAATCTTGGCAGCATCCTCGATTGAGAATGCTGTTTTATCTAGCGCCCCATCAACAAAGGCAAAACCGGCCAATAGCCGACGCTTGCGGTGAAAAGCGTCTGATCTAGCGCTGACGTTTAAGACCACCTACAAAACTAAAGGCGAGCCAGCCATTTTTTGAAGCTAAGAGCCTGCCCGTCGAAGCTTTACCAATTTAATCCGCTATCAGCCCTGGCTAAACTTGGTGCTCTGATAACTCATCTACGTACCGGCGTAAGGCCGCGACGGGCAGCGAGAATAGCGGCATCCTTTGTGTTCGCGTCGTGGTGGATCCGTTCTAAAACATTTTGCTGAGTTTCGGGAGTCCAAAATATCCGCAGACGCTCGCGTGCCCGGGTTATTGCTGTGTAAAAGATGCTGTGAGTAATGTCGTCGTCGTTGGCGTCGGTGATGACGACTTTGACGGATTCGTATTCGAGACCCTGCGCCTTATGTATCGACACGGCGTAAGCAACTTGGAATGGTACGGTAGTGTTTAACGAGTCGTCGTCTTCGTCGCTAGTATTCAAGTCGTAGACAGAGAAGCGCACGGTCGAGCCCTCTATCCATTCAAGCTCATCATTATCTACGTCGAACTCGCTAAGCGGTCGATCAAGTTCTACGTCGAACTGAATCCGGCCACGAACGCTGTCGATGCCAACGATACGCCCCTTGAGGTTGTTGTAGATCACTGGTCGGAACCGCTCGGTCTCATGAAAGAGCACTGGGTCTCCAATCTTGTACGTGGAGACACGCCAGGTAGTCGCCGTACCAGGATTGCTGGCCTGCAAAAATCGATTGATATTGTTGATTCCATAGAGACCATCGTAGTTCAGGCACAGGATGATCTCATCCTGCCCTTGAGGTTCGAATAGCGTCTTGTCGAGCACGGTGGAATACCCGTTGCGGGCCATGACCTCTGTGAGGTCATCTTCAATTGCGCGAACCTTATTCCAAAAGCCTAATAGTGAGTCGCTCTTGGTTCTGAAGGGGGTTGTCAGCTCAAACACCGATGTGCTTGGAATAAATGATCGGATAATCTCGAACCAGTTGCCGAACTGGATCGATTCAATCTGGTAGACGTCGCCAACCAATACAAGCAGCTTGAAGGAGGTTTTCTCCAATACCTTGATGAGATCTGCATTGCTGACGGTGCTGCATTCGTCGATAACGAGAAGGTCGTACTCCGTGGTAGAGATCTTCTTGCCAATCTGACTGCTGATTGTTCGGAAGTCGGCGTTCTGCGCGGTCACTTTGCGTTTTAGGTTGTCGATCGCTGGGTTTGTGTGTGCCAGGAACAGCTTTTCTTTATCGTTGAAATAGTGAGCGATATGATCAACCATCGTTGATTTGCCAGTGCCGGCTGCCCCATATATCAGTGCGACGCGCGAATGGCTGAACAACTGCTTGAGAGCATCCTTTTTTATCGGATCGTCGATTCGACGAGGTGTTTCATCGAGCCAGCGCTCGACGGCCTGAGTGAAACCTTCGATCCTCGACGATGAGTATTTCTGGAGCAGCTCAACGATGGAGACAGTCTCGTTCTCATACCCTCGGACAAAGACATGCCCTCTGTCGAGCAAGAGTTGGCGCTCTGTATGCTTGTAGTAGAGCCTCATGTTGTAAATCGAGATCAACCCACTGACATCTCCGAACGCCTCAAGGTCAGCCACGGATGTGTAAAGGTTTCCGTGACGCTCCACGTTGTTCTTCACGCGTCGGGCGAGCAATTCATGAACCCTTCCAGTCGTATTAAGGCTTTCGACTAGATCCCAGTACCGCGGATTATGGGAGGACAAAGAGGTACAAAACGGCATAGTGTCAAAGGGAGCGCAGCCGTACCGAAGCTTCAGCCCAGAAAGAACGCGGCAGTCATCTCGGTCGTACTGCGACTTGAGTATCTGGTTCTGCATCCGCAGCATGAGATACCGAAGGACGTTGTGGCCCGGAGCCCTCGACCTCACAATCCGCCGCGCTTTATCCAGCACGGGGAAGATCAGTGGCTGTGCGCCGCCAGCCGTCGCCTCCACTCTTGCCGCCGCGTAGCTGCCGTCAGAGATGTCCAGAAGATCAAGCAGACTGCCTGAGCCAGCCGTCAACCGATACATCAGGTAACGATACTCCGTCGAGGCGGCTCGCACTTTAGAGGGAAATCCCAAAAGACGCGCAAAATTGTCGAACTCACAAGGGCGAATTGAAACTTCCCACTCACTGATGATCGTGATCGGCATTGTCTGGCCGAGCACCTCGATCGAATCCCGCCGGAGCGTCAGCATGGCCGCGTATTTATCAGTCATGTCAATATCAGTGAAGGCGATGATGCGGTCGAACTTGCTCACCTTGTTTACAGCGCGATAGAGGGTAGCCTCATAGTAAATCCGACCGAAGAGGAAAAACGGGCGTGTTTTATGGATGTAGTATCGATCACGAGAGCTGTTGGCCGCCGGTGGGGGTAAGCGGGCCATATCAATTCGTACGGCGATCTTCTCGTGATACTCCCGAAGAGAGGGATCAAGATCGACCGGGAAGCCCTCTAGGTTTGCCAGTACGACCAATTCACAGCTGTCTTGGAGCAGGCTGCGAATTCTGCAGAGGTACTCGTAATACTTGAGCATCAATCGCTCGGAAGCGTCCCCGTCCAACGTGTAGTGAGAAGCACTTTGCTGGATCAGTTTGTGGAACCTTCCGATGAAGTTTAACTTTCCCTTACTCTTGACGAAGGCTAGCCCTGGCTCCACCGCGGCGTAATTAAATTCGGCATCGGGAGAGCCTGTATGGAGTCGAACGGCTACACCCTCGACTAAATTCCGTAGCTGAGCAAGCACGTTCTGCGAGAGCAGTGCTCGCTGGTCAGCGAGCGACTCAATATTTCGACAAATCGCCTCATCAGCGTTCTGGATCTGTTTTGTAACCGTAGCCATACGCTCTTCAGCCCCCTCTAGCTCAAGAATGCACGGTAGATTGAGTGGCCCCGCTTACCTAGGGGAATAACAATCTCATACTGAATAATATTCAATTCAGCAGAGACTGCCCGCTTCGTCTGCGAGACTCAACCGATTGGTACCCGCCGATACGACAGAAGTCCAGTTTTTTTGGAGTCGGCCACTTGCGTTAGAGCTATGCATCCTTCGCTCATAACAAATCCCGTCTCTTCCGCCTCCTCCGGCAGCATATATAGAACGTCGAGCGGTAACTCCTTTCCTGCAAGTCCTAACTCCGTCTTCAGTCGGGACAGGGGCTTGCCGGACGGGCCAATTATCAAGATGTCGAAATCGCTGCCCATGCCAAACAGAGACGAGCCGAACATGAAGGCTTCGAACTCCCCCAGTGACTCGCAGGTTCGAATGAGGTGCCTCGCGACTTCACATGCCGTCATCAACGTTCCATCAACACTCTTAGTTCGTCCCATTTCATTACTCCGCATCCAAGTTCCCGCCCTGCGTCAATGGCGTTCTGGGTGGGATGTCCGTTTGGATTAATGTGCCAGGCAATATCGATGCGGCCAAACCGATCCCAAAAAGTTCGAATGGCATCGGCAGTTGGCTCGTACTCCATAATCATACCGATCCTGAGGGTGCGCCCATCGACGAGAGTCATCGTGAAGACGCGATCAAATTCTCGGATTATATTCGCAACGGATCTCTTCTGCCTGATGAGTCGGTACGAGAAGAAGTAGTCCTTATGGGCGGAAGTATTTACGTTGTTATCGCGAATAGCGGAACTGAGCGTGCTTGAGTTCCCCCAGCCTATTGCGTTGTTTTCGAGATAGCTGATCGCTCCGCCTTCCCATGCACATTCCTTTCGATATCCGCACAGGAAATCCATATCAGGGAACTCTGCATAATACTGCCTCGCTATCTCTTCGTTAATCGCGCGATCGGCCGAGATAACTGCAATTACGTCGGGCTGCTCTTGAATCGTGATCCTAATAGCATCACCACGAATATGTTGCGCCGACGTGACCTTTCGGTTTTGTTGGATGTTTTCTAGAGCGTAATTCACTTGCCAGCTCATGTGAGAATTCCATCCATTTCTTCGGGATAGCGAATAGCGCCGCCGGCGACACCGCAAATGTGACGCTCTGAGAGGCCTCGGACATGTTCTTGGTATCGAGCAAATGTCTGCTTTTCGGCGTCAGTCATGTGGTGCAGGTTCGCCTTGATAATGGCTTGAATGCGGAAATGGTTTGGCAGAATGACATTTCGCATCCGCTGCTCCCACACTAGAGCAGATTCAGATTCGGGATCGCACTCAAAGCTGGAGCCATCGGCGGGAGCAAACTCCTCCCATATAGCCTTGTTTTCGGCCATGCCAGCGGTCACGGCCTCCCTAACTTGGTTTCGCTCATCGTAGGCAAAAATTCCTTGCTTAAGCGCCAAGGCAGCGAGGTGTTTACTTTTCCAACCTATCAGGGTGGCCCGGCAATATCCGTCAGGATCCTTGTCGATGATTGTATGGCAGGTTGGACACAACAGGATCAGGTTTTCAAAGGAGTCAGCGTCAAACACACCAGCGGGCCTGTCCTCGTGGCGGGGACCTGTTTCTCCGTGCGGAATCACATGGGCCATTTCGGCTATATGCTTGTCTCCGCCCATTTCAGCGGGAAAAAGAGGCTGGAGGCAGTTGGGATGTTGGCAGTGACCTGCAGCCTCCGAAAACAGCCGCAGTTTCGTCTCTGTAGGTATATGTTTACGATCTGCCATGGTTGGAAGCCTAAAATCCGACGCGACTAGGAATGAAGTTGAAGGTACAACCCAATGATACTGGCCGCTGCATGCCAGATATTCTCATAGGCTGCCCTCCCTCTTCGGCCAGTCCAGAGGAATCAAGGCATCTCCAGATAACTTGTTCCACCTCATACGGGTAGCCGCCACATATCGGGGATCATCGCCGAAATAAGCATGCTCAATCAGCAGAACCTGAAGGTCACGTTGCTCAGAGGTAGCGTTGAACAGGAAGTCCAGGTGCCGACGCATTGCCAGAACCTCCTCATTTTCACCAATGCTTTCCTCGTCCTCCCCGCGCTGCGGGTAGTAAGGCCGGCTGATCTGATCGAATACCAGAAAGCCAGGTACCGGTGCGTTGATTGTCCCGAGATACTTCTGCAGAGCGAATGACAACGCGATGTGGATTGCCAGGTAGTTTTCATCCGATCCAGCATCGGGTAACCGCAATACCGCCTCAGTACCCTTCTCGATGATTGCGATGGCCGGCGGTTTGGAGGAGAACTCCAAATCGGCCCCAATGCAGGGATCGACCGTGGGCAGTAAAGCGAATGCTTCTGACAGGTACTGCGAGACCTTTCGCTCTGCGCGTGTGAGCAGCACTTGTTTAGCGTCGTTATCGATGAGCGCCTCCAACCCCTCAATCTGCCCGCGCAGGACATCCAAGTCAGGGCCTGGAAGCGGCTTCGCCGGATTCATTTCCAAGAACTGCGAAACCTTGCCCATCAGGTGCGCGTGATACTGGGCGAGATCAGCCATTTCCTTGGCTTCACCGCTTTGCCGGATCCAGGTTTTTATGCGTTCATCGACGCCCTTGAGCCTGTCGTTGAGTCTCGCAAGCTCCAATTGAAGTGAGTCCTCGTGCTCCACAAGTCGAGGTCGTACATTCTCAACCGCTACGCCTTCAGAACGAACGATATCCATTGATTGGCGGATAGCCTGAGCGGCAACGATCCCGCGCTCACTAGGTGAAGCACACAAAGGGCATGAGTGGGCCACCGGCTGAAGATGCTCTGCAATTTTCAGCTTCTCGTATTGCCGCCTTATCGCTCCCTCGAACCCCGCCATCTCCTGGAGCGCCGCTTGGGTTGCTCGCGAACTGCGCCTCGCGTTTTCGATCTCGCTGAGCAGGCTGCGCCGCTGTGTGTGGAGGCTGGATAGTTCGCTTTCGTTCGGGTTCTGCCCTTTGTCGATCTTAAGCCGCTTGACCCTCAGGAGCGCGTCCTGAAGATCAGTTTCAGAAGCATCGTCAGATGGGAGATTGCATAATCCAAAACGATGGGCATCCATCAGCAAGCGCATTGCATGCTTTCTGTAATCGCTACCGTCGGCCTGGCGAACCCGAAGCTGACGTTCCTCCCGATCAAGCCGCTTGCGCAGATCGCGTAGCTGTCGCTCCTGAATCACTGTGTCTGGAGTGACCACCCCGAGGAAGTAAGGCATCGTTTCAATAATGGCCGGTGCCTCATCGGCCTGATCCAGACCATGAAGCAGAGCGGTCTCGTTATAGATCACGTCTTTGGGGACAAACATGTAAGCCGTTGCATGGCGCAATGTTGGCCGCCATTTTCGGGCGGTGTTTTCATCCGAAGCGTCTGCTACTCCGCCGATCCCAAATGCCCGCTCGATAAAGGATTTGCCCGCCTGAAGGTTTGTCGCACCTTCAAACTCCTTCAACGACACTGGGATTGGGAGATTGCGCCCACTACTCACAAACATTTTGGTACTGGTGTTTTGTCCCAGAGGCGGAATGACCCGGCCCGTGATCATCTGCGCATCGCCCAGCACCCATTTGACCCCCACAGCAATACTGTGGCGTTTCACATGGGCAGCAAGCTCACACTCTTTCGACCCCAGGCAATAGTCGATGGCTCTGATGAGCGTCGACTTACCGGTTCCCGAAGCACCAGTGATGATGTTCACCTCGCCGAGCTTCAGGTCGAGAACACGGACGCGGCCTCCCTCGCCAAGGAAGAAGATGTTTGAAATATTCCATCGGCTCATAACTCAAGCCCCATGAGGTTGAATACCGTCCTTGTCGAGCCCGCCAGGGCGAACCAATGACCAAGGCGATCGATGTTGTCGAAAATGTTCTGGGTATCCTGAGTCAGCTGTGCCTTGAGATGTTTAGGTACAGGCGAGGTACCAGGGGCTACTTTGCCCTCGGTAGTGATTGCCAAGAGCTTGCTGAAACAGGCAAATCTGATCGCCTCCGTAACGATTTCCAACGACCCATTCACCCGCTCAGCAAGACGGATCTGAATAACGGGACTGCGGCGCAACCATTCCAATAATCCTGTCTTGCGGTTGGAGCGGTCGAACGTTAGCGCTAGGTCGCCGGACAATGCCAAAGGCAGAGCGGCGTAGCACAACGTGATATCAGGCACTGATCCACTTTGGGAACGATAAGCTCGGACGAAGATGGCCAGCAGACAAGCGCAATAAGCCGGATTGGTTTCGGCGAAAATGTCGTGGGCAATCCCCATCGTTCTAATCCTTGAGAAGCTTCAAGTAGTCTGCATGCCAGCCAACGTGAAGGTCGATTGCAAGTACCTGGTAAGTGCCTTGTACGTAGTAATGAGCACTCCAGCCATGAGCGATAGGTTCGACTTGATTTGGCGCGAGCTCATGAGTCCAGCGCAGAAGCTCTAGGCCCTTTGCTTGTACCTGAGCCGGCTCAATGTCAGCACAATCCTCCACCATCTGGATATGACGATCAGACCAGCGCTCGGTAAGCACGCTGTCGTAGCTCGCGATTATCGAGCGCATCTGCGGATTACTGTTGATCCAGCTGGATCGCTGCTCTTTGGCCCGCCACTGTGCGCGAATAGCCTTCGCGATATCTGAGGGCCTTCCATTCACAAGCTCGATTTGGCGAGTCAGCATTCCGTCGGGCTCGTAATTCTCAGGCTGCGTAAAGCTTGCGAATTCGGCAACCAGCGTTCCCTCCTCCAGATCCGCGATGATGGAGGATATTTGCTGCTCCATTTCGCTACGCTGAATTACACGTTGGCGCCTATCACACAAGCTGAATACGACTTGTTGATCCCACCACTGCAGCAGTCGCTCCGCTGCTTGTTGCCGTAGATGGCGAGGAATGAGATGTAACCACTTGGCCAGCTCATCAGGTATTTGCCCAATGGTCACGCTGCGCTGCTGAATAATGACTCGACGCATCAAGTTCAACCTGACGCTGGGGGAGAGCTTAAGAAAAGCATCACACCCAGGAGCCCGCGCAGCATGCGGAAGCTTGGTACCCGCTTTCTCAGCATTTGCCCGCTGGGTGGTTACGCGATCTGCTTCCTCTTCCATCGCCAGCAGCAGGGCATTGCGGTCGCTGGTCAGATCGCATAGGGCAGCTAGCGGTGAATCAGCGGGCACTTTGCCAACTGAGACAAGGTGGAATGTGGTATCCGGAAGCGAAACAAGAGGCAGGGCATCAATCCAGACCTTGATGGTTTTCCAGAATGCTACGGAGGCCAGAGTCACAGCGGGAGGATTGTTTTGGATGGAATGCTTGAGCTGATACAGCAAGCTTAGCCCGTCGACCTTAAGCTCAACATCGTCCATGCGCTCCACCGCTACGGCGGCTTCGCTATTCGTCTGGGAAATGAGCGTCAGTAACGCAAACTGGCTCTGAAAGTAAAAACCCAGCGCTGCTGCTGTCGCTTCATGAATAGAATTTGATCCAATGTTCTCTGTCACCCTTTCCAGCGCCTCCCCCCTGCTGCGTTTGATCCACACTCCCGCTTTGGAAAATGGTAACAGAGTGCCATCATCGGAGACAGGGCGATCTCAACCTCACAAGTGCAACACCTGAGGTAAGGTGTTGCGATGTCAAAACACTACACACACTTGAGCGTTGAAGAACGGGCCATGCTAATGGTCATGCGGCGACAGGGGGAGAGTCTGAGAAGCATCGGCCGGGTCCCGGGCCGCCACCGCCAGGGCTCAGCGATGCAGCCGCCAAGCCAGGCGTGCCCGGCGACTGTGTCCCAACGGCGAACTCTTCCAGGTCGTGACGGCGATGCTCGCCAAGGGCTGGTCACCCCAGCAGATCGCCAGCACACTCAAGACCTACTGGCCCGACCAACCCGAGCGGCACGTGAGTCACGAGACGATCTACCTTTCCATCTACGCCTATCCTCGCGGCGAGCTCAAGCGCCAGCTCATCGGCTATCTGCGCCAGGGGCAGGGCAAGCGGCGTTCACGAACGCGCAACGCCAACCGCCGCGAGCGCTACCCGGCGGAGCAGAACATCCGCCAGCGCCCGCGGGAAGTCGAAGGCCGGCAGGTGCCTGGGCACTGGGAAAGCGAACTGATCATGGGCGCGGGTAATCGTTCGGCGGTGGCGACGATGGTCGAGCGAACCAGCCGTTTCGTGATCTAATACATGCCTTGAGTCAGACAGCCGATGAACACATCAAGCCACGGCTCACATCGGCATCTGGATCCGCCGCTTACAAAAATGCTATTGATAACGGGCGAGCAGAGTGGAAAACGCTCTAAATCTTGCTTCTCGACTGCCTCCTCTCCTACCAACATTTCTGGCTAGAGGGCACCGAAGAAGCTCAAGAGCCATCTGAAGCAAGGAACGGAACGGATGAGCCATAAAACAAACAATACTCAACCTAGCAGGGCAGGCTGAGGTTGGGTTTGATGACGCTTCCATCGAAACGATCCATCAAGCGACATATTCAAACCCTCGGCTTATTGGCTCATCAGCGCAATGCCGATGCGGTAACGCTCGTAGGGACGATCCTGCACCTTTGGTGCAAAATTGAGTATCCCGCCCTCCCTCAGTCGTCCCTACCTTACTCAGAGGCGTTGGCTTCCGAGGAGGCAGTCGCCACATTCGTGACAGTGCTGAGCCAGCTGGGTTTCCTCGAAGCCACATACTGGCTCAGCTCGTCCTATGCAATGCTTGCCGAAGAAGGCTATCGCAAGAAGCTGGCAATGTTCTTCACGCCTGTGTCGCTAACGGAAGGATTACTCAACGACTTAGCCGAACAAGGCACCAATTTTGGAAGCCTTTCCTTCATGGATCCAGCCTGCGGGGGGGCAGCCTTTCTGGCCCCGATTGCACTTCGCATGCGGGCAGCGCTGGCGGCCGAAGGCCTCCCTCCTCTCAAGTTGCTCAAGCATGTCGAGGAGCACCTCTACGGCACCGACTTAGACAAAACGTTGTGCGAGCTATCCAAGCACTTTCTGTGCATGGCCCTGCACACTGAAATTCAAGAGACTGGCTATATCCCAACATTCAACGTTCATAATGCGAACTCGCTGACCGAGCTGTCCGCCAACTTAGGTAGGGTCGACGTCGTCGTCTGCAACCCGCCATACCGTAAGATGAGGGCCGAGGAGCTTGAACCTTTGCGGGCCGCATACGTGGACGTTATCGAAGCACAACCTAACCTCTATTGCTTGTTCATCACGCTCTGCGTGCGCCTTCTGCGTAACGGCGGTCGTGCTGCGCTCGTCACGCCGACAAGCTTTCTTTCTGGCCAATACTTTAGGCGACTGCGCCAATTCCTAATACGCAACACTGACGTCGAACACATCGGCATGGTCAGCGATCGAAAAGGCGTATTCATCGATGTTGAGCAAGAAACGGCAATGACCATCTTGCGTCGGCGCGACGAAGAGGATCGCACGCATGTTCGAGCCAACGTTTCGGTTGTTTCTGGCACAGGTCAATACAAAAGCGTTGGCGAATGCCAGCTTCCAAACACCGGCGCTGTATGGCCCATTCCGCGCTCTACCGAAGACGTAAGTCTCGTCAAGATTATCAGCTCGTCCAAGTTTCGTCTGGCAGACTATGGCTACAGAGTGCGTATCGGCGCCTATGTCTGGAACCGTGACAAGCGACCTAAGTTCGAGTCGCTTCAGGATGCGAGGGAGGCAAGCGCGCACATCGCTATCCCGTTGCTGTGGTCAAGAGACATTATCGCCGGGGGAATTGTCCAGCTAGAGGTTACCTCCGCCTATACCGGCGAGCACCGTTTTGTTGATATTGGCAATAAAAAGTGCCAATCAGTGATTAAGTCACCTTGCGTAGTTATGCAGCGAGTAACCTCAAATGACCAACCCCGCCGCCTAGTGGCCGCGGCTGTATCACAGGCTGTTTTTGCCACATATGGCGGGTTTATTGGTGAAAACCACGTGGTTATCGTTGAGCAAGTGACCGATAAACCGGCGCTGCCTCCGATGAAGTTGGCAGAACTCCTCAGCACATATGCCGTGGATCGCTACTTCCGGTGTATTTCTGGAGCTACCAATGTTTCAGTTTTCGAGCTAAGCCAACTTTCGCTACCAGATCCAATAGCGCTCAAAGAAGCTCTGGCTAATGGTAGCACCTTAGATGATGCTGTGAATAAGACCTTTCAGCTCGTATCTGAGAGCTGAATAGACAAGGCCAGGAGGGCTGTTAATGAGCCATCTCAAATCGCTAGCAGAGCGCTTGGCAGACCAAGCCAAAGCCCGAGAGAAGCTCTCAGAACTCGCGCGCAAGATTGCGGCACGGAAAATTGATTCTAAGCAGCGTGCGTCAAAGCCCAAGGCCGTTGCGCCGGCGCCACTTGCATCTACGGTATCTCGGGAACCGCGCATACAGCGTCCGTGGGCTCAGGTACGCGCTGGAAGCGCACATGTAGATTACCAATTGAGATCGACTGACGAACCCATTGCCCAGCAGCCTTGGACGAATGAACTCGTGAGCACACTGCTAAGTGCGGCAGACGAAGGAGGCGTCACCCTTTGCTTGGTCTGGCCGTCCAAGATGACCTCGCTGCCCGTATTACATGCTCTAGCCAACATCGAGCGTGTATTTGCTAAGGACTTACGTGGACTTCGAACCCTAATCTACCCCAGTACCCATGCGTGCCGAACCTCTCTTCATAGCGTGCTCGCAGAAAAAACGCAGCTGAGCGATTTCTTTCGAACCCTGTGGGCGGTGCAGCCCAACGGATCCGTTTCTGAAGTGAGCAACACTACCTCGCCGGCCTTTCTCGCTGCTCTGAACGCTATTAACGACATTCGAAACTATCACCCTGAACTACCCAACCCATCCCTCGCTGAGCTTGTTCCGACCTTCGTTTTCGATCCCGCCAAACGTGCGTGGACGACGACAGTTGCCAACCCACTCGAACGGACTCTGTCAAAGGTTGATCGCCTCGCAAACCGGCGTGACCTTCGTCAGAAGGTCAGCTCTGAATGGAGTGAGCCAGACAAGGCACCGGGAGCACTGATGGCCATGCACTACACGGCCAGAAAGGATGCATGGCGAACCGCGTTCACCACGCCAGCGTTGAAGAGCCAGGGGCGCCCGGAACTCCTGCTACTTGACGCCACCAGCGCCGCTATTCAAACGAACTATTCTGCAGTCAAGCGCATCCCTGATTTCTTGCTCTTCACACGCGAGAATGGCTTCGTAGATACCGGGGCCGTCATCGTTACAGACGACCCGAAGACGTTTTTCATCCTCCAAGCGCGGCTCAATAAATTCAGGCTGACCTTCTCTACGAAGGTGTGGGCAGCGGAAGCCAAAGACGTGCTGCTCTCGGCGCATCCCGTTGCTCCAGACTGGGAACCGTTTCAGCGCAGCAGCTCGAATTTCAGTGTGAGTATTGTAGATCGGGACGCGTCCCAGCTTGCTCTGGCGTTTCAACGCCTGACTTCGGCAGCGGGTAACGAGGAGAGCCCGGCCCACCAAGCACTGCTAGAGGCTTGCATGTACGTCCTGCGGCTGTCCAACATGCCGGCTGGATACACCGACCTCACTGAGGTTTCAGCTGAAGCCGGCGAAGGCGACTACAGCAGCCAACAGAGCGCCTGGACACCTGTGAGGCTCAAACTCGCTTCAGCACTCGACTCCGGCGCGTTGAACACGGTGCGCGACTCCGTTGAACAAGCCATCGCGCGAGCCGAAAAGCTCCTCGACGACTGGAACGATGCCACGCCAATGGCATCTCGCATGCTGGCAGAGGTTCGCAAACACGCAGTTGCCAGCCAACAAGGCATCTCGCTGCTACTGCCGAGCAATCGGTATGTGCTGCTGGCACATCGCTTTCTGCAGCGGAAGCTGGGGGCGGATTGGGCCGTTGCTCAAGAGCGTATCGAGTGGCACACGCTTTCCAGCGTGGGCAAGACACTTACTGGTGACTGTAATAGCAAGCATTTCACCTTCGTCGGTATCAATCCAGATGTGCTTCGCATTCTGGTGACGCATCCGGAAGTGCCGCACGGAACTGCAGTGCTAGTGGCCTATCGGCAGGCCGAATCCACGCTCACGGTGCTCACCAGCATGAAGGAATTAGACGCGTTCAAGGCCTACAGCGGGCGCATCGGTCTGCTAGCTCAGGAGCTGGATCGGCGCCTTGCGGAAGTACCGAACCCGCTGGCCATCGGTAAACTCCGTGAAATGCCCCTCACGTTCAGGTTTGACGACTATGACCACAACAGCCAAAGCGGCGAGCAGGCGTACTACACGTTCGAGCTGGAAGGTGGTAGCCGGGCATATGCCTCTGGCTGGGTCTATCGCTATGTGCCCGACGAAGATCCTCCGTTCCGCCGCACGGCCGCAGGCGCTATCCAACCTGGCAACTTCATCTTCGACATGAGTGACGCGCTGCGCACCAAGCTCGAGTCGTCACTGCAGCTGAACGGTGAAAGCGTCTGCTCCGTAGTAGATCCGGTGCGCATACTGCTCAAGCTTTACCACAACGATGTTCAACGGCGTTGCGCATTGATGTTCAAGTCCACGAAACGGTCGGCTCTGGCGCGCGAGATTCACGCTCGGATGGTCGAGCTGGATCCGAAGGCTGCTGACTGCCAGCCGGGCCGGGTGTATTACTGGTTAGCCCTTCAGGCAAAGGACGACACACGGCCACACGCATCCAGGGACGCCAAGTATTTCAAAGTCTTCTGTAAGTCCTTGGGCATCAACGACGAGGATGCAGAGCAGCACTGGGGCTTCGTGCGCAATGCGCGGCGTCTGAACCAATACCTGGGACGGGAGCTGGTCGCTCGGTACGCCGAGATTCTGTTCCAACCTGAGAGTGCCGCGACATACCGCAAGGTGCCCGAAGACGTCATCCGGCAACTGCAGCAGGAGGCGTTGAGCTGCGTCTATCGAGTCGAACATGTCGTGCCGCCACCTACGCGCGTGACCACGAGCAAGAAGGGAGAGACAAGTGCCCATTCTCAGTAAGAGCCCCCGCGACATCCATCCGGCCTACAAGGAAGCCGTTGTCGACAGCCTGCTCAACGGATTGTCGGCGCGGCTCGCCGGCCGTGGTGATTTCTACAAGGTCATTTTCGGAACAAAGCCGAGCGCCGCGTTGATGTCGGAGTTCATTGTGCCGATGCCACCAGAGGAGCGTGGCGGCGACGAAGAGGCGGATCCGATCCGCATCAGCGCGCACGGAATGGACTTCCAGATTCGCTCGGCTGCTGTGGGCACCACGCTGGGTGTGTCGCTGACTGGCGCCGTATACGTCCGCATTCTGCCGACCGAGAATGAAGTGAAGCCCGGCGGACGATTGGAAGCCACGTTCCCCTTGACGCGGGAGGCCCGCGCCGACATCCGAAGCAAGGTCAAGGACGCATTGGGCAAGCTCGCTGCCGCACTGCCAGGCGGTAAGACGCACCCGGAGTGGGCCGCGAAGAGCTATGACGCTCGCAAGGCCGTGTACGAGTCGATGGGCCTGCCGTTCGACAACCGACTGGATCGTACTCCAGCAGAGGAAGATGCGGACACCGAGGGCGCCGAAGGAGAGAACGACGAAGGCGGCCAGGAAGGCGAGGCACGGCCAGTTCAAGAGGTCGCCGCCGGCCTTACCACTCCTGACGGCCTGGCCGACGATATTCCTCCTCCGCCGAAATGGCTCCGGCTCGAGTTCGTCCTGCCGTCCTTCGAGTTCACCCCGGCGACAGCCGAGGCCGACGCGAAGAGGGCGACCGATGCTCTCAACGAAGCCATCGCCAAGCAGCTCGCCGACTGGGCTACCAGCTCCGACCCCGAAACAGGTGGCAAGCTGTGGGGGTACCGGCGCACACGGGTGCGACCGTCCGACGTACGTAACTGGAAGGACTTCCTGGAACGGGTACGCGCCTCAGGCCTGGCGGTTATCGTGCCCCAGATTGACTTGCGTTGGGTTGTTCAAGCAGTGTCAGATCCGATCGATGCAACTCGCATCACCGTCCACGTGGCGCTGGAGAACTGGACCGCTCCACTCACCAAGGCGAACTTCAAGGAGCTGGAACCCTCGCTCTTCCAAGTCTCGGTGACCACTACGATCCCAGCAGCCGACCACCAGTTCCTGCGCCTGGATCGCGTCAAGCCGTCCTACCGATACAATCAGTACCTCAAGTACCCCGGGCTGGGATTCAATGGCGGTATCACGCTAGCAGTCGATGGCGAGCAGCACTGCCTGACCACGACGTGGGCACCACGCTACGTGCTGCCTCGAATCATCCCAACCGATGGCGCCGTTGAGCGCAACATCGAAAAGCTGTCGCAACCGGACTGTCTTATGGGTCTGAAGCCACTCATCACAGCCTACGAGGATTGGCTGACCAAGGTCGAAAAGCATCCGGTGGATCAGGATCTAGACGGGCCGAATGCCGCCGAGCAACTGGCGGCAGAGAAGGAAAAGCTGCACCTGGACGTCACCGCCTGGCGCCGTGAGCTGGCAGCTATCCGCTGCGGCCTGGACATCCTCGAGAAGTCCCGCGCAAGCTGGAGCGGATCTGGCGTACAGAAGTCCCCGCTTGGCATTCCGTTCGAAGCATGGGTTTCAATGAACACCGCGATGGCCAAGGTGGCAAAATTGAAGGGCTACGACGAGTGGCGCCTGTTCCAGCTCGCCTTCATCCTGGCGTCCATTCCGGCATTCGCGACGCGCATTCCGGAGTTCCACAGCTTCTACACGCCCGAGGTTTCCAAGCACGCCAATGCTGTGACGCTGCTGTACTTCTCGACCGGCGGTGGCAAATCCGAGGCGTTCTTGGGCCTGCTGGCTTTCGTGCTCTTCCTAGACCGTCTGCGGGGCAAGCATCGGGGTGTGTCGGCCCTGATGCGCTACCCGCTACGCCTGCTCACCCTGCAGCAAGCGCGCCGCACCTTCGCGACGATGGGCGCAGCTGAGGAGGTTCGACACGCGCGTGGGCATCCCGGCGCGCCGTTCTCGCTCGGGTTCTGGGTTGGCGGCAGCAACACGCCAAACTGGCATTCCGAGGACGGCTACACCGAAGTGCCCAGCGACAATGAAGTCGCCCCGAGTGTGGAGGCCAAGCACAAGGACGTCCAGCCCTACAAGAGTGCTCGTGAGCGCTGGCTAAAGCTGTCCTCGTGCCCGTTCTGTAACAACAAGGACGGCAGCCTTTTGGCGCTGCGCCGTCAATCGGGCACGGGGGCCAACACGATGGGGCACTATTGCACGGCCTCGAAAGATAAGTGTTCCTGGAACGCCCGGTTCGCCAAGCCCACGCCCCTGCCCTTCTACATCGTCGACGAAGACATCTACGCCGTAGCTCCGTCCGTGCTCCTAGGCACGGTCGACAAGCTCGCTGCCATCGGTCAGTCGCAGGGCACCATTCGCAAGCTCTTCGGGATGTTTGGCTTTTCGCCGCTGGTCGAAACCGGCAGCGAGCGCCTGTACGTGCCGATGAAACTCAAGGACTGGGATGGTCACCCCGGCGCCGGTACGCGCGCCCTGTTCCCGAGTTTTGCAACAGGCGAAAAGAGGTTCTTCGACCCGTTTCCGGCACTGCTAATTCAAGACGAGGCACACCTACTGGACGAGTCCCTGGGGACATTCTCGGGACTGTTCGAATCTGCACTAGAGGCGGCGCTCGACCAACTTTCGCCGCTGTTGAAGGGCCATCTCTCGTACGAGCCAGAATCTACAGTTCGTCGAAAAATCAAGGTCATTGCCGCGTCCGCCACGGTCAGCGAGCCGCAGCGCCAGATGCGCAACCTCTACCAGCGCGACAACACAGTGCAGTTCCCGTACCCCGGGCCAACGCTCTACGACTCCTTCTACGCGACGCCTCTCCAGCCCGACGCTACGTCTGACGACACCGAGCGCGCGGCCATTCCTCCGAGTGATATAGAGCTGCGCAGTCACTGGACACGCGTCTACGCCTCGGTTTTGACCAACGGGCACCGCCATACCGTGGCCATGGCCTCAGTGCTTGGCCACTACCACCTGATGCTCAGCGGCCTGTACGAGCGCCTGCGCAGCGAGGACCCGACCAAGGAAGCGGCTGCCCGCAACGAGCTGATTCGATGGGTCTCTTCTGGCCCCCTGCAGTCTCAGTTCGTCCGGCTCCTGGCCGGCGCGGATGCCGCTACATTGCTGACGCTGGTGGACTTACACCGCATTGCCCTGACCTACGTCACCAACAAGAAGGGGGGCGACCAGGTTATTGATACCGAAAAGGTTCAGTTTGAGAAGCTTCACCAGGCCGAGGGTTACACTGATCAGGCTCTGAGCTCGGAACTCATCTCGGGGGCAGTATCCGCTGCTGACATCCAGGACATTGTCCGGCGGGCCGAGACCCGCGTGGGCGTCAACAAGCCCTTCCCGGAACTGAACGACACCCTTAGGTCGGTCATAGCCACCTCCGCCATCTCGCATGGAGTCGATGTGGAGGAGTTCAACGCGATGTTTTTCGCGGGCATCCCGTCGGACATCGCGGAGTACATCCAGGCCTCGTCACGTGTGGGCCGCACGCATGTGGGCTTCTCGCTGCTGGTGCCCGTGCCGCAGCGGTACCGCGACCGGTTCGTGCTCGAGATTCATGACATCTTCCACCGGTTCCTGGAGCGAATGATTCTGCCGGCAGCCGTGGATCGCTGGGCAGAGAAGGCGCTGGTGCGGGTCATGCCGAGCTTCTTCCAGGAGTATGTGTGCGGCATGAACGCCATTGAGCGCCTGTGCGCGGCCGACGACGACAAGAAGCGTAACAGTCCAACCTTTGCCATGGCGCCCGACGTTCGCGACTTTCTCGCCGTTCCTGCCAACATGAGGGCCACCGAAGCATTCATGGAGAAAGCGCTCGGGCTGTCCTTCTCGCCGTCGCCTGAAGGAAAGAACTACTACCGCTCGCTGCTCAAGAGCCAGCTCACCCACTACCAGCAGGATCTAGGTGTGGATCGACTGGTGAACGGTACTCGGCTGGTTCAGTTCTTTGCTGCGCGCAACAGCCTGCTGCGGCCGATGACTTCGCTGCGCGACGTGGATCAGCCCGGCCTCATCCACGAGTCGGGTGTCGACGCGTCTTACAAGCGCGTTAAAGACGGAATGACAGCGCGGGTAATGACTTTCATTCGACGAGGCTCTGGCGCCGACATCGACTCGACCGATAGCACGACAGAAGCTCGGAGCTGAGGGAGATAAAGAATGGCAAAAGCTAAAACAATGAATCGGTCGCGCAACCAGCTCGCGACGGCCTACGCCCCAGAGAGCTTCTTTACCTTCGAAGGAGGGATGGGTGCCTGCATCGCCCGCTCTTCGACTGGCGAGCCCATACAGCTATCGGAGTCCACAATAGACTTGGTGTTCGAGCGGATGAACGAGCTTGGGCGGGCCTGGTTCGACAATGCCTCATCTGCGCGCGACGGCGATCCGACAACGCCGCTCATCCTGCCGGCGCAGTGTGTCGATCAGGCCCTGCTTGACCCGACTAGGTCGGAGTTCCAACTACCAGGCCAGGATCGGTTCTATCTGTGCCGTCCCTCGCACATGGAGTACACACCGGCGCCACTGACGTTCGTGTGCCGAACCTGCGGAATTTTCCAAGACTACGAGACCCTCTCAGAACTGGACAAGAATCTCGAAAACCTGAAGCCCAGCCACTGCCCCAACCCTAAGAAGAAGGATCAATGCGACTGGGAGCAGCTCGATGTTGTCTTCGTGCATTGGTCCGGCCACTGGGAGGCTGCCTTTCCAGGCCAGTGGCACTGGAGCGACCGCGATGCCAAGGTCATCAAGCGCCGTGACAACTGTGTCTGCGGGAGCTACCTGTTCAAGCTGAACCGGCGTTCTGCCGGTATCGGCGATTGGTTCTTCGAGTGCGCCACCTGCGACAAGCCTTTGTCACCGAAGTGGCTGCAGAACGACCGCGACACCTTGCGCATTCTCGGACCGGCGATGGGGCCGGATCGTCTGACTGAGGTTCGGATGCAGGCGACGCCCTATCGCGCGTCGAGCGCGTACTACGTCAAGGCGGATCTGTTCATCGATTTCAAGGACGGTAGTCAGCAGCTTCTGACCCGGCTACGGCCTGGACGGGAAGCAGAGCTCCAGGACTTCGTGGCTAAGCAATATGGCTTTGCCGCACAGCCCATCACGGATGAGGACGTACAGAAGGCCTGCGAGGGCAAGCCAGAATGCATCAAGGATCTGGCGGACTATCTAAGCGCGGTCGGGCAGATCCGGGCGGTCGAACCACAGCTGGAGTCCTTTCCCGAGCCCGCGCGCGCGGCGATGAAGGGGCTGCTGGATCTTGCCTACAACAACCGGCAGCGCATTCTTGATGACCTGCGTCAACGACAGATTCTGCTGCCCAAAGTCGACCTTCCGGTGTCGGTTGTCTCGAATCTTCAGAACAGGCAGTCGATGTTTGCATCCAAGTTCGATCCTTTCCGCTTGGCCGTCGAGCACGCGGCGCTCAAGAGCACTCGCCTGGACGTGGAGACGCTGAACAACAGAAAGAGACCATACGTGTCTTTCACTCGACTAGATGAAGACCTAGCGCCAGAAGACAAGGACAAGACGGATCAGGTGCAGGACGAGACACGAGCGTTGCTCGATAAGCTTGGTCTCGAGGACATGGGCCTTATTCGTGAGTTCGATCTGTGTCGCTTCAGCTTCGGCTACTCACGCATGGAGTCGATGCCCATCCTAAGAGACAAGCGGGGTATGGACATGCCTGTTCGACTCAACCTGTTCCCGCCGGTGAAGCAGAACGACAGTACACGGTATCCCGTCTATGTAGTTCAACAGGGCAACGAGGCCCTATATGTGCGGCTTAAGGAAGAGCTCGTCCTCGAATGGCTGCACAGCCTGAAGTGCCCAGACCTATTCACGCTGAACGCGGGCGAGAAGATTGGTGCGGGTCTGCTCGGCACAGCACAGCCGATGAGCCCGTTCTTGGACACCCTGCCAGAAACCACGACTCCGCCAGCCTACTTCTATTTATACACCCTGCTTCACAGCTACTCGCACTTGCTGATGAAGCATGTGTCGGAATACTCCGGCCTAGATCTGGGGTCGCTGGGAGAGTACATCTTCCCGGCTGATCTGGCCTTCGTCATCTACCGCAACGGTACCACCATGGACTTGGGAAATCTGTCTGCGCTCTGGCGCAACGCCGGCCCGGCGATGCTGACAGCGATGCTCGGCACCAAAGCCACGCAGTGCGGAACAGGTTCGCTATGCACAGAGCGCGGAGGAGCTTGTCCAGACTGTCTGATGATGCCGGAGACCTCGTGCATTGCCAGTAACAAGCTCCTTTCACGGTCAGTCCTGCGATCGATTGGTGGCAAGCCTCGCCTCGATAAGCGAGGAGCGTCGATTCGAGGCTACTTGGACATGGCCATGCCGTAGGTGCCACTACAATTTTTGACAAAACCGACCACGTTATAAGGCTGTTATGACCTGACCTTTAATACGTATCTTGCTTTTAGGGCAGGCTGAACTTGCCGCCGATGTGCCGCTCGATGGTGAACACGCCCAAGATGTAGTCGATCTTATCGCTGATGTTCTCACCTATGTACTAAAGCGGGCAGCCGCAAGCGTACTGAATGTTTGCTACTCGTGACGGATCACCGTGCTCGGGAACTGCGGCGTTAGCGGCGCACGCTTGGCTGTTGTCGTGGCAGATGCAGGATGAGCCGCCGTCAGTTCGGCGACCAGCTGGATCGTGATGTGCTGGCCAACAAACCGGTGTCTGATCTGCAAGCTCCGCCTCAATCTGTCGGCCTGATACAGCTCATCTTTCCCTCCCACTCCCCTACTACATCCGGTTGATGTTGCGCTTTCGAGCAGCTTTTTATGCCAGATCACCTTGTGACAGCGCTTGTGCACAGACACGCTACTTGATCGCTTACTTGATCGGCTACTTGATCGCTCATGACCTAATTCGATTCAAAAAATTTTCAGACCTACATCACCTAAGGGAAGACGGGTAGCTATCGCCCTCTTCAGCCTTTTCCTACGTATGGAGTCTGAACGATGTCGATCCACTGTCCTTTCTGCAATTCCGAGCGTGTTCGAACGCGCAATATCGCCCGCAAGGTGGGCGGGGCTGCTGGCGCCGCGGGTGGTGCGGCGACGGGCGCTGCCAATGCGGTGGTGGGTGCACGCAGCGGTGCGGCCATCGGCGCGGTTGCCGGGCCGGTGGGTATTGCGCTG
>JAAIGF010097844.1_pt1 | contig 21829 bp, 15 predicted proteins | sample 6487441 | NCBI WGS metagenome assembly JAAIGF01 (sample SAMN13974129, study PRJNA590717) | phyllosphere metagenome | biome: pepper field; feature: multiple bacterial spot infested pepper fields; material: pepper leaves; isolation source: leaves from pepper fields | host: Capsicum annuum ... | reverse complement strand
TCGGCATTGGGCACGCTCAGGTGGCCGGCCAGCGACGGGCCGTCCAGGCGCACGTCCAGCGCCTGCGCGCCCGGCCGCAGCTGCAGCCGCGTCTGTTCGAAGATGCCGCCGATCAGCATCAGCCTGCCGACCTGCACGTCCACCGCGCGCAGCGGCATGGGGTCGCCATCGCCACCGGCGCCACGGGCCAAGCCGATCCATTCCAGCGCATCCAGCGTCGGGCTGCGGCCGTTGATGGCCAGCCCGCTGGGCGGCGGGTCGCGGTCAACGCGGTCGCTGCCCATCGTCACCTGCACGCCGGTCTGGTTGTCGTGCGTGCGCGCGGCCAGGGCCAGGCGCTGGCCGAACGCCACGTCGATGCGGCCATCGCCCATCGGCAGCTGTGCCGACACGGTGGTCGCCAGCGCATCGGCGGCCGGCTTGTCCAGCGGCGCCGGCAGGTCCAGGCGGGTGCCCACCAGGTCCGAATGCAGGCGCAGCTCGCTGGGCGGAGCCGGCGCACCGGGCGCCACCTTGGGCAGGTTGACGGCGACGGTCCAGGCCGAGGTGCCCTCCAGATAGGGCTTCAGCCAGGCCATTTCCGGCGCGCGGTCGATCAGCACCTTGGCATCCAGGCGCGCGGCCAGTTCCGATTCAAAGGCCAGCGCCGGGTTGCGCACATAGCCGCCGGCACGCAGGCTCAGGCGACCGTCCTGGCCGAGGTGGCGCACGGCCAGTTCCTCGGCGGCGAAGCCACCGCTGCCGTAGCGGGCCTGGCCCTGCATGGCGTCGAATTCCAGATCGAAGCGCTTGTCCACCAGCTTCACACCGGCCAGGTCCACCGTGCCCTGCAGGTGCCCGCCGCTTTCATCGTGGTGCAGCGGCTGCAGCAGGTCGAAGTGCACGTTGGCCGGGCCGCTGGCGACCAGGTTGTCGAGCGTATCGCCGTAGTCCTTGTGCAGGCCACTCTGCCGCAGCATCGCCAGCAGGCGCCCCGCCTCGCTCTGGCTGTCGGCACGCACGTACAGCGGCGCGTGGCCGAAATCTTCGATGCCGGCCTCGAACTTCTGCACCGCCACACCGGCCAGGTCACCGCGGCCCTGCATGTGGAAACCGGGGCCGATGAAGGCGATATCGGCGTCGACCTGGCCCATCAGCGGCCAGTCGTGCTGGAAGCGGATGTCGCCGTTGCTGATGTGGCCGGTGGCCTCGAAGCGGCCATCGTTGTTGTCGAACGGCCAATCGTCGAGGTCACCGCTGACCAGGCCGATGCCACCGCGCACCTGGCCACCCACCAAGGCCGCATCCAGCCAGTCGGTGGCGCCCTTGCTCATCTTGGAATGGATCCAGAACCGTTTGGCGGCGGTCATGGGCACGTCGTCCAGCTTGGCCGCCAGCTGCAGCCACGGGCGCGTGCCGTCGCCCTGGAACCAGACGCCGCCACGTACGTCGGCCGCATAGTTGGTGCCTTCCACGCGCATCGCCGGGGTGCCGATGCGCCAGCCACCGGCTTCGTCGCGCCAGCCGACGATCTGTCCGGCCAGGTGCAGGTCGTGGCGCTCGCCGAAACCGGTCGGCCAGTCGAACTGCAGCTCCTGCTGCGGCTTCAGCTGCAGGCTGAAGCCATCGGCATCGCCTTCGAAACGGCCGCCCAGGCCACGCACGCCGGGGGCATCGCCGACGCTGGCAAAGCCCAGCGCCTGCAGTTCGCCCTGCGCCCACAACGGGCCGTCGCGCTCGCCCTGCAGCTGCAGCGACTGCACATCCAGCTGCGGCCTGGAAAGGTACAGCCAGCGGCGCAGGCCCGGTTCGAGGCGGTCGCTCAGGGCCAGCGCGCGCAGGGCGGTCCCGGCCTGCACCGGCCCGCTGCTGATCCGCAGCTGCTTGCCCACCTTCACCTGCAGGCCATCCAGCCGTTGCTCGTCCCCACCACTGCCCAGGCGCAGGCGCGGCACCTGCAGCGCCCAGCCATCGCCCTGGCGCTGCCAGCGCAGGCGCGCCTGCACGCGTTGCAGTTGCAGGCCGGGCGTGGTCATGCTCTGCAGCGGCGCGCCGTCGACGCGCACCTCGCGCAGGTCCGAATCGGTGGTCAGGGCCACCGGCGCGAAATCGCGCAGGACCAGCCACAGGTTGAGTTCGCCCTTGCCTTCGCGCAGGCGCAGGCCGCCGGCCGCCAGCAACGGCGACCAGGCTTTGAAGTCGACCGGATCCGCGCCCAGCCAGGCTTGGCCGTTGCCGTGGCGGCGGTCCAGGTCCAGCACCGCGGTCAGCGGCAGCGCGTCGGTCTGTGCCCAGGCGCGCACGCCTACCCGCAGGCGGTCGCCATCCACGCGCAGGCGCAGGTCGATGCGCGGCAGCGTGGCATCCACGCCCAGGCCGGGCGCATGCACACCGAGGCGGCCGCCGATCACCTGAAGTTCGCCCAGCCGGCGCAGCGCCTCCAGCGGATCACCGCTGGTGGACTGCGGCAGGCCACGTACCGACCAGCGGCCATCACTGCCCTGCTGCAGGTCCAGGGCCAGGCCGCGCAGGCGCAGCTCGGTCAGCGAACGGCCCGGCAGCAGGCCGCTGTACATCGACACCTGCACCTCGGCCTCGCCGATCGCCAGGCCCTGCCCCGCGCCGATGCGCAGGCCCTTGAGCTGCAGCAGCGGGCCGCGCCGGGTCCATTCTGTGTCCAGTTGTTCAAAACGCACCGGTTGCCCGGCGCGCTCACTCAGCCACGCGGCGATCGCCTCGGGGTGGCGCTCGGCCAGCGGCAGCAGCTGGCTGAGCGTACCCACCAGCAGCGCAAGCACGACCAGGCCGACCGCGCAGGCAGCAACGAAATGACGGCGGATCCTTCGCAGTCGCAGGCGCGGCGGCGCGCTCATCGGCCCCGACCGGCGCCCGGTCCGCGCGGCTCAGAGCAGAACGACATCGAACTGCTCCTGCAGGTACTGCTCATCGGCCTGGAACCGGATGCTCTTGCCGAGGAATTCCTCCAGCTCGGCCACCGCCGCCGATTCCTCGTCGGTGATGCGCGCCACCACCTTGGTCGACGCGATCACCAGCAGGCGCGCCGCCTCGAACTGGCGCACGGCGCGGGTGATCTCGCGGAAGATCTCGTAGGTCACCGTCTCGGTGGTCTTGATCGAGCCACGCCCGCTGCACTGAGGGCAGGTTTCGGAGAGCTGCCGCTCCAGGCTTTCCACCGTGCGCTTGCGGGTCATCTCGACCAGGCCCAGCGGCGAGAAGTCGTACACCGTGGTCTTGGCGTGGTCGCGGGCCAGGGCCTTTTCCAGCGTGCGCAGCACCTGGCGGCGGTGCTCGGAATCATCCATGTCGATGAAATCGATGATGATGATGCCGCCCAGGTTGCGCAGCCGCAGCTGCCTGGCCACCGCCTGCGCGGCTTCCAGGTTGGTGCGGAACACGGTTTCTTCCAGGTTGCGCTGGCCGACGAACGAACCGGTGTTCACGTCGATGGTGGTCATCGCCTCGGTCTGGTCGATGACCAGGTAGCCACCGGACTTCAGCGGCACCTGCTTGTCCAGCGCGCGGCCGATCTCGTCCTCCACGCCGAACATGTCGAAGATCGGCCGGTCACCCGAATACAGCTCCAGCTTCTCGGCCAGCACCGGCATGTACTTGGCCACGAAGGCCTGCAGCTGGGCGAAGGTCTCCTTCGAATCGACCTTCACCTTGTCCACGTCCTTGCGGATCAGGTCGCGCACCGAACGCAGCGGCAGGCTCAGGTCTTCATAGATGTTGCTGCACGAGGGCGCCTCGCGGCCGCGACGCTCGACCACGTTCCAGACGCGCGACAGGTAGGCCACGTCCTCGGCGATGGCTTCGGCCGGCTGGCCTTCGGCATTGGTGCGCACGATGTAGCCGTAGCCGCCGTGCTGGGCCGACAGCTCGGTCACCAGTGCCTTCAGCCGTGCACGCTCGCCTTCATCCTCGATGCGCGCCGACACGCCCACCACCTTGGACTGCGGCAGCAGCACCATGTAGCGCGAGGGAATGCTGATCTGCGTGGTCAGGCGCGCGCCCTTGGTGCCGATCGGGTCCTTCACCACCTGCACCACGATGTCCTGGCCGTCGCGCAGCAGCTCGACGATGGGCACGCTGGACGGCGGCGGCAGGGTGGTGTTCTCGGTATCGGCGCTGGCCACCGGGGCCGGCCGGATCACGTCGTTGGCATGCAGGAATGCCGCGCGCTCCAGGCCGACCTCGACGAAGGCCGCCTGCATGCCGGGCATCACCCGCTGCACCTTGCCCTTGTAGATGTTGCCGACCACGCCGCGGCGCCAGCCGCGTTCGATGTGCAGCTCCTGCAGCATGCCGTTTTCGATCACCGCGACCCGGGTCTCGCGCGGGGTCACATTGACCAGGATTTCCTCAGACATCGGCAGCCTCCCTGGCGGCATCGGCAATGGGGGCCGGCACGCCGCAGCGCGCCAGCAGACGATCGGTATGAAGCAGCGGCAACCCCATCACGCCGGAGTAGCTGCCGGAAAGGTGTTCGATCCAGCGCTCGGCCCCGCCCTGGATGGCGTAGGCGCCGGCCTTGTCCAGCGGCTCGCCGGTGGCCACGTAGGCGGCGATGTCGGCCGCGCTGATCGGGGCGAAGGTGACCTCGGAGACGACCAGCTCGCTGTCCAGCCCGCCAGCGCCCACCACCACCACGGCGGTCATCACCTGGTGGGTGCGCCCGGCCAGCCGCGCCAGCATCGCCCGCGCGTCGGCCGCATCGGCCGGCTTGCCGAACACCTCGCCGTCCAGCACGACCTCGGTGTCCGAGCCCAGCACCCGCGCCTGCGGGTCCGTGGCCAGCACCGCGGCGAGGCCGGCGCGCGCCTTGTCGGCCGCGACGCGGCATACATAGGCTTCGGCACTTTCGGCAGCCGCACGCACCTCGGGCACCTCCAGGTCGAGGGCCTGGAAGGGGCGTCCGAGTCGGGCCAGCAGCTGGTTGCGTCGGGGGGAGCGGGAAGCAAGATAGAGCATCGGCACAGCATAACCTGAGGGCACTGCCTGAATCGTCGGCAACCCTGCCCGAAGCGCGTCCAACCCCGAACGGACTCACAGCGCGTTCATCGCTACGACACCACCCTCACCGCCACAACAAGGAGATCCCATGCGCCGCACCGCCACCCCGCTGCTGCTTGCCCTGTCCCTCGCTCTTGGAGCCTCGATGACCGCCCACGCCGCCCCGTCGTCGCCGTCGATCGCCGCCCCGGCCGAAGGCACCCTGCTGAACATCTCGGCGAATGCCGAAGCCACCCGCGTGCCGGACGTGGCCACCCTGTCGGCCGGTGTCGTCACCCAGGCCGCAGACGGCAACAGCGCCATGCGCGAGAACGCCCAGCAGATGGACAAGGTGCTGGCCGCGATCAAGGCTGCCGGCATCGCCGAGCGCGACGTGCAGACCAGCGGCGTCAGCCTCAACCCGCAGTACCGTTATGCCGACAACGAGGCGCCGAAGATCACCGGCTACCAGGCCAGCAACACGGTCAGCCTGAAGGTGCGCGACATCGCCAAGCTGGGCAAGGTGCTCGACGCCCTGGCCGCGCAGGGCGCCAACCAGATCAACGGCCCGCAGTTCGAGATCGACCAGCCCGAGCCGGTCTATGACGAAGCCCGCCTGGCCGCGCTGAAGAAGGCCCAGGCCCGCGCCCAGACCTATGCGAAGTCGCTGGGCCTGCAGGTGCGCCGCATCGTCAGCATCTCCGAGAACAGCAATGGCGGCTTCCGCCCGATGCCGATGATGCGGGCCATGGCCGCCGGCGCGGCAATGGACAAGGCCACCCCGGTGGCGCCGGGTGAATCGACCGTGTCGGTGAACCTGGACGTGGTGTTCGAACTGAGCCGCTGAGGGTAGCGCGGGGCCATGCCCCGCGAGCGCCGCGGCATGCATTTCCGCCGGGCATGGCCCGGCGCTACCTGCAATGGCCGACCCACCGGTAGCGCGGGGCCATGCCCCGCGAGCGCAGCGGCATTCATTTCCGCCGGGCATGGCCCGGCGCTACCGCAATGGCCGACCCACCGGTAGCGCGGGGCCACGCCCCGCGAGCGCAGTGGCACGCATTTCCGCCGGGCATGGCCCGGCGCTACCCGCAATGGCCGACCCACCGGTAGCGCGGGGCCATGCCCCGCGAGCGCAGCGGCATGCATTTCCGCCGGGCATGGGCCGGCGCTACCCGCAATCGCCGACCCACCGGTAGCGCGGGGCCACGCCCCGCGAGCGCCGCGGCACGCATTTCCGCCGGGCATGGCCCGGCGCTACCCGCAATGGCCGACCCACCGGTAGCGCGGGGCCACGCCCCGCGAGCGCCGCTGCACGCATTTCCGCCGGACATGGCCCGGCGCTACCCGCAATCGCCGACGAACCGGTAGCGCGGGGCCACACCCCGCGAGCGCCGCGGCACGCATTTCCGCCGGCGTGGCCCGGCGCTACCCGTTCATGAAGCCCAGCCCAACGGCGTCGCCCCTGCCTCTAGGCAGTGGCCGGGGGGCGGCGCTAATGATTGACTGCCAGCCGCGTGCGGCAACCCCGATGGCGGCCCTGGTGCGTTGAGGACTTCGTCACTGGCATGGAGGTGGACCATGGTTCGTACGTATCCCGTTGTACCGCTGCAGTTTGATCCCGCCCGCGTCGCCGCCTGGAGCGCGGCCATCGCCCTGCACCTGCTGGCCTTCCTGTTGCTGCTGATCCCGGCAACCTACCAGGCCATCACCGCCTTGCCCCGCGACACCACCGAGGTCAGGCTGATTCCCAAGGAACAGCCGAAGCCACCGGAGCCGCCGCCGGTGGAGCCGCAACCGGTGCAGGCCGAGGTCAGGCCCACGCCCCACGCCGCGCCGACCGTGGTCCCGCCGCTGCCGGCCCCGACCGCGACGCTGGAGGAGGCCCAGGGCATCATCCTGCCCGCGGCCGAACCGGCCCCCGTGCAGGCGGCACCAAGCCTGGCGCCGTCCACGCCGATGGCCGGGGTGCAGCTGCAGTACCGCAGCGCCCCGCCGCCGGCCTATCCGGTCCCGGCGCTGCGCAACCACGAACAGGGCACCGTCCTGCTGCGGGTCGAGGTGGATACCAGCGGCAAGCCGGTGAACGTCAGCATCGAGCGCAGCAGCGGCTCGCGCAGCCTGGACCAGGCCGCCCGCCAGCAGGTGCTGCGCCAGTGGCGGTTCGTGCCGGCCGAGCGTGATGGTGTGGCCGTGCCGGCCATCGGCATGGTGCCGGTGCAGTTCTCCCTGCCCGACTGAAGCCCGTGGGCGGCCCGGCACCATGCCGGGCCGCCCTTTTTCCCCGTTTGCCCCCCGTCAAGAGCCGTTCGCGCCAAGACATTTCGCTCTGGTCGAAAGATCGTTACGAATTCAGTAAAACTTCACAGCTTCGTCACCTGCCAGAAACCTAGATTGACGCGTCCCGGTACGCACCGGATGACGCCCTCAATGCTCGAGTTTTCCAGTCAGGAGAGAAGCTGTGAAACACCCGATCCAACGGCCCGCCAGCCGCCGCCAAAACCACCTGGCAGATTCCATCACCCATATCCTCGCTGGCGGCACTCTGCTGCTGGCCGGCGCCGCGGTCTCCTCCTCAGCCTTCGCACAGGAACAGGCCACCAACCTTGACCGCATCACGGTCACCGGTTCCAACATCCCGCGCACCAACACCGAGACCCCGTCTCCGGTGCAGGTGGTGACCCGCCAGGAAATCGACCGCACCGGCAAGACCACGGTCGCCGAGTACCTGCAGACGCTCACCGCCGATGGCGCCGGCTCCATTCCCAAGACCTTCGGCAACGGTTTCGCCGGTGGCGGCGCGGGCATTTCGCTGCGCGGCCTAGGTGCCGGTTCGACGCTGGTGCTGTTGAACGGCCGCCGCATGGCGACCTACGGCCTGGCCGATGACGGCCAGAAGGTGTTCACCGATCTCAGCACCATCCCGCTCGACGCCGTCGAGCGCGTGGAAGTGCTGAAGGACGGCGCGTCGGCCATCTACGGTTCCGATGCGATCGCCGGCGTGGTCAACATCATCCTGCGCAGCGACTTCCAGGGCGCGATCCTGCGCGGTTCGTACGGCGTGTCCGGCGATGGCGACGGTGATGCCAAGAAGGCCACCCTGACCGCCGGTACCGGCGACCTCGCCAGCGACGGCTGGAACGCGTTCTTCAGCCTGGACGTCGGCAAGACCGACCGCATCCAGATCAGCGACCGCAAGAACCGCAAGTGGATCGGCACCGGCGATATCCGTCGCTGGGGCTACGACGCCGCTGACGCGCAGTTCCTCGGTGGCGCCTACCTGTCCGGCGGCACTGCCGGCGGCACCGGCCCGAACGGCTCGGTGTTCAACAACGCCGGCCAGCTGGTTGCGCTGCCGGGTTGCGCGGGCGTGACCACGATTCCGGGCCAGACCGATGCCACCGCCCAGGCACAGGGCTGCCTGTGGGATCCGGCACAGCTGTACCGTGACCTGACCCCGGAAGAGAAATACGTCAACGTGTTCGGCCGTGCCAGCTTCGCCTTCGGTGAAGGCGGCGAGGTCTACACCGAGATCGGCTACTCGAAGAAGGAAACCATCTTCAGCAATACGCCGTCCGGCGTGTCCGGCGGCTGGGGTTACCCGGGCGGCCCGGTCAACGCCAACAGCGGCGCCGGTGCGACCATGCTCTACGCCGGCCACCCGGACAATCCGCTGCCCTACGCTGCGCGCCTGCGCTACAGCGCCTGGGACGTCGGCCCGCGCGTGACCAACAACACCAACGAGTTCAACCGCTTCCTGGTGGGCGTAAAGGGCAACTGGGGTGAGTGGAGCTACGACACCGCCTACCTGCACTCGGGCACCGACCTGGTCAACAAGCGCACCGGCTTCCTGAACTATGACGCCGTGCGCTGCGTGCTGGGCAACCCGGCCTGTCCGTATGGCACCTGGCGTATCGGCGACAACGCCTCGCTGACCCCGCAGTCGGTCTACGACGCGATCAGCCCGACCATCAGCGCCCGCGCCAAGTCCAGCCTGGACATGTTCGACTTCACCATCTCGCGCAGCCTGATGGACCTGAAGGGCGGCCCGCTGGGCCTGGCCTTCGGTACCGAATGGCGCAAGACCAGCAACAGCCTGACCCCGCAGACCTTCACCGACGTCGGCCAGATCATCGGCCTGGGCTACTCGGCCTATGACGGCACCCAGAACGTGTACGCCGGCTACGCCGAACTGTCCGCACCGGTGCTGGAATCGTTGGAACTGTCGGGCGCCGTGCGTTACGACAAGTACGAGAGCGGTGAAGGCAAGGCCACGCCGAAGCTGGGCGTGAAGTGGACCCCGGCCGACTGGATCGCCCTGCGCGCCAGCTACGCCGAAGGCTTCCGCGCGCCGAACCCGGCCGAGAACGGTGACGGTGGCCTGGCCGCCTTCTCCAACGCCCGCGATCCGGTGCGCTGCGCCATCGATCCGGCCAACGAGTGCACCGCGCGCTCGGTGGCGATCATCACCCGCCCGAACAAGGACCTGAAGCCGGAAGAGTCCAAGAGCTACTCGGTGGGTATCGTGCTGCAGCCGACCTCCACCACCTCGCTGACCGTTGACGCCTGGGAAATCAAGCGCACCAACGAAATCGCCCAGGGCAGCACCGCCGATGCGATCGCCGCCGGCAACGTCCTGCGCGATTCCAACAACATCGGTGGCGTGGCCAACAGCGGCACGATCCTGGCGGTCAACACCGCGTACGTGAACGCCAACTCCTCGCGTGTCCGCGGTATCGACACCGACGTGCGCCAGACCTTCGACTTCGGCGCCGGCCAGTTGGAAATGGACCTGCAGTGGAGCCACATCCTGAAGTTCGAACGTACCGAGGGTGACACCACCGTCGATTACGTCGGCACCCACGGCAACTGCGACGTGACCAACTGCATCGGTACGCCGCAGGACAAGATCAACTTCGGCACCACCTGGAAGCAGGGTCCGTGGAGCGTCAGCGGTGTGGTGAACTACATCGACAGCATGGAGAACAAGGACCGCCGCGGTGGCGACTACCTGGCCTTCTATGAAGACGGTTCGCCGGTGGAGAAGATCTCCTCCTTCACCACCTTCGACCTGTCCGGCCGCTGGAACATCACCGAAGCCTTCGAACTGAACGCCTCGGTGCAGAACGTGTTCGACCGCATCGCTCCGCTCGACCCCAGCACCTACGGTGCGGTCAACTACAACCCGCTGCACTTCAGCGGTGCGATTGGCCGTTACTTCACCGTCGGCGCCAAGTACACCTTCAAGTAATCGAAGGCGCGTCACCTGCAAAGGCCCGGGCATCTGCCCGGGCCTTTGTTTTTGCCGGAACCGCAGCGCCGAGCCAATGCTCGGCTGCTTCACCTTGTAGAGTCGAGCCATGCTCGACTGACGCTGCGAAGCAGAGCAGCCGAACGTGGGTTCGGCTCTACAGGAATTTCAGGGCCTGACAATAGACGCAAAAAAAACCCGCATCTCGCGATGCGGGTTTTCAAAGGTGGCGCCCGAAGTTGGACTCGAACCAACGACCCCCTGATTAACAGTCAAGTGCTCTAACCGGCTGAGCTATTCGGGCAGACGACTAGTATAACCACTCTTCACGCGCGATGGTAGGGGTGATTCGCAATCATTGCGGCGGCCCGATACAGCTGCTCGGCGACCACCAGCCGCACCAGCATGTGCGGCAGGGTCAGCGGTCCGATCGACCACTTCTCATCGGCCAGCGCGGACACTTCCGGCGAGTGGCCTTCCGGGCCACCGATCAGGAACGCCAGGTCCCTGCCCTGCCCCCGCCAATGCTCCAGGCGCTGCGCGAGCTGTTCCGAACTGAGCTGGCGGCCCGGCACGTCCAGCGCCACCACGTAGGCGTTCTTCGGCAGCGCAGCGATCACCCGCTTGCCTTCGTCCTCGGCGGCGCGACGCGCATCGCGGCCCTTGCCACGCAGGCCCGGCTCGATTTCCACCAGTTCGAACGGCAGCCAGTGCGACAGCCGCTTCTGGTATTCGGCGAAACCCTGCGCGACCCAGCTGGGTGCGCGTTCACCGGTGGCGATCAGGCGGGCTTTCATCTACGCAGTCTCCAAAACGTCGACGGCGCCACCGGCGCCGTCGAAGGGGTACAGCAACGCCGTGGCTCAGGCCACTTCGTCGTCGTCGCTGGGCGGCGGCTGGTCGCCGACGGTCCACAGGCGCTCGAGGGCGTAGAACTCACGCACGCGCGGCAGCATGACGTGGACGATGATGTCGCCCAGGTCGACCAGCACCCACTCGGCTTCGCGCTCGCCTTCCACGCCCAGCGGCATCACGTCGATGTTCTTGGCGAAGCGCACGACTTCATCGGCGATCGACTTGACGTGGCGGGTCGAGGTGCCCGAAACGACGATCATGTAATCGGCAACGCTGGACCGGCCGCGCACGTCGATCTCGACCAGGTCCTTGGCCTTCAGGTCTTCGGTGGCTTGGCGGACGCTGGCCAGCAGTTGCGGCACGGAGGGCGGCGGGCTGGGCAGATCGACCTTGATGGTCTGGGGCTGGGTCTGGTTGCTCAAAGTAAATCGACTCGATAAACGTGGGGGCGATTATACGGGCATGGCGCGCTTGCGCCATTCACGCGGGCATTCAGGGTGTGCCGGGGTGGTACAGGCGCTGCTCGGCCACGTAGTCGGCCACCGCCGGCGGAAGCATCGCCCGCCAGGGCCCGGCCGCGCCGATCTGGGCGCGCACGGCACTGGCCGACTCGCCGCGCAGGGGCTGGTGCAGGCGCAGCACGCGCCCGGCCGGACTGGCGAACAGCGACTGCTCGTTGTCGGCCCAGCGCCCTTCCAGGGCCTGGCCGAGCTCGCCAGCCACGGCATCACGCAACGGGCTGCCCGGCCGCTCGGCCACGATGAAGTGGGCCAGGCCGAACAGCGCCTGCCACTCGTGCCAGGCCGGCAGGGCCAGCAGGCTGTCGGCACCGACCAGCCAGGCCAGCGGCCGGCTCGGGCCCAGCTCAGCGCGCAGCTCGCGCAGGGTGTCGACGGTGTAGGACGGCTGGCCCGGGTTGCGCGCGGCCCGGTCCAGCTCGCGCCGGTCGAGCAGCAGGCCCGGCTCGTCGCCGATGGCCAGCGACAGCATCCGGCAGCGCTGTTCGGCGGTCGCCCCCGGGGCGGCGCGGTGCGGCGGGTCGGCGGCCGGCAACATGCGCACGGCCACCTGCAGTTCGTCGCGTGCGGCGCGCGCGATGGCCAGATGGCCCAGGTGCACCGGATCGAAGGTGCCCCCGTAATAGATCCGCAGGCTCATCACTCAGGCGCGCGCGAGCAGGCGCACGGCACGGGCCTCGGACACCGCCACCAGCAGACGCTCCAGCGCCAGCCAGGCGTCACCGTCGGCACGCCCTTTGGCAATGCGGTCGACCAGCCCCGCCTCGGCCACGAAGCGCTCCCAGCGCTTGCCTTCAGGGTGCCGCTGCAGCGCGCGCTTGTACGGCGCCTGCCGCGATTCCCAGATGCCGCGTGATTTCATTTCGGCGGCGAGGTTGCCGCCACGGGCCTGCACCCGCGCCAGGCCGGCACCGGCCAGCAGTTCGCGGATCACGATCGGCATCAGCGCGGCCACGGCCTCGCCTTCGCCACGCAGGCCGGCCAGCATGCGCAGCACCGCCTGCGGCTGGCCCGAGAAGGTCGCTTCGACCAGACGGAACACGTCGTAGCGGGCGGCGTCGGCCACCAGCGACTCCATGCGCTCTACGTCCAGCGGCTGGCCGTCGGCCAGCAGGGCCAGCTTGTCGATTTCCTGCGCGGCGGCCAGCAGGTTGCCTTCCACGCGCTCGGCCAGGCGCTGCACCGCGGCGCCGTCGGCACGCAGGCCCTTGCTGCGCAGGCGGCGCTCGATCCAGTCGGGCAGTTCGTGCGGCTTGATCGCCCAGGCCACCGACAGCACGCCGACGCGGTTGACCGCCTCGGCCCACTTGCCCTGGTGGGCCTTGCTCCATTCGTTGGCGGTGATCAGCAGCACCACGTCCGGCGCCGGGTCGGCGCAGAACCGGCTGATGACCTCGGCGCCGTCCTTGCCCGGCTTGCCACTGGGCAGGCGCACTTCCACCAGGCGCCGGGCGCTGAACAGGCTGGGTGCGTTGAAGCTGGCGTCGAGCTGGTTCCAGTCGAAATCGCGGCCGTCGGCGTCGAACACTTCGCGTTCGTCGACGCCGCTGGCACGGGCGCGTGCGCGCACCGCATCGGCGGCTTCAAGCACGCGCAGGGTTTCGGGGCCGGCGATCAGGTATACCGGCGCCAGCGCGGTATCACCGCCCTGGCTGGCCAGCTGCTCCGGTCGCAGTTCCATTGTGGGCGGCAGCTCAGGGCTTGACCGGCGCCGGCGTCGTCGCCGGTTCGCCGTCGGTGGTCACGGCCGGCTTCGGCGTGGACAGGCTGCCACCGCGCTCCAGCTCGGCACGCACCACGCTGTCGATGCGGCGGATGATCGAGGCGGACATTTCCCGGCGCAGTTCGTCGGCCAGGATCTCGCGTTCGGTGGTGGTGCCGGTGGCATCGGTCGGCGGCGACACGTAGTCGCGTGACAATTCGATCACCTGCTGCGGCACCAGCTCGCTGCCATCCTCGCGGCGGAAGATGAAGATGACCGCGTAGCGCAGGCTGTATTCCTGCGCACGGCCCTGTGCATCGATGGCGATGGGCAGGTCACCCCAGCGCTCGGACAGCACCTGCAGCTGTGCTGCCGGATCCTTGCTGTCCTCGTCGGCCAGCTTCGCGCCGGATGCCAGCAGGCTGCGGTTCAACAGCTTGACCAGCTCACTGTAGGGCGCGGTGGACACCACCTTCACCGGCGCGGTGTCGGTCGGCAGCATCAACTTGTTGCGCAGGTGGAAGCCACAGCCGGCAAGGCCGAGGGCAAGGACGAGGGCAAGCAGAATTCGGGTCATGGGAACAGTCTGGCGGAGCCGGGCGATCACGGCAACAGACAGCGTGCCCGAGGACGCGTGAACGCAGGGCCATCGGCCGATGGCCGTGGCGACAACGCACCGGCCGCCTGGGCGGCGGCCGGTGCCGGGTACATCAGGCAGCGACGATGTTCACGATCTTGCCGGGGACGATGATGATCTTGCGCACCGTCAGGCCTTCCATGAACTTGGCGGTGTTCGGCTCGGCCAGGGCCAGTGCCTCAACCTGCTCGCGCGCGGCATCGGCGGCCACGTCGATCGTGCCACGCAGCTTGCCGTTGACCTGCACCGCCAGGGTCAGCGCATCACGCACCAGCGCGGCACTGTCGGCCTGCGGGAACGGCTGGTCTTCCAGCAGCGTCTGGCCGTGGCCCAGCACCTGCCACAGGGTGTGGCTGGCGTGCGGGGTGATCGGGTTCAGCAGCAGCACGACGGCCTGCAGCGCTTCCTGGCGCACCGCACGCCCCTGCTCGCTGGCGTCCTCGAACCTGGCCAGTGCGTTCATCAGTTCCATCACCGCGGCAATGGCGGTGTTGAAGCTGTGGCGGCGGCCGTAGTCGTCGCCGACCTTGCCGATGGTCTCGTGGGTCTTGCGCCGCAGCGCCTTCTGGTTGGCATCCAGTGCGGCCACGTCCAGCGCCGGGGCGGCACCGTCGGCGGCGTGCTTGTGCACCTGGGCCCACAGGCGGCGCAGGAAGCGGGCCATGCCATCCACGCCGGCCTCGTTCCACTCCAGCGACTGTTCCGGCGGCGCGGCGAACATCGAGAACAGGCGCACGGTGTCAGCGCCGTACTTGCCGACCATCGCCTGCGGGTCCACGCCGTTGTTCTTCGACTTGGACATCTTCTCGGTGCCACCGACCACCACCGGCTGGCCATCGGCGATCAGGGTGGCGCCGGTGATGCGGCCGCGCTCGTCGCGCTGCACGTCCACGTCGGCCGGGTTGATCCAGTCCTTCGAGCCGTCCGGGTTCGGGCGGTAGTAGGTCTCGGCGATCACCATGCCCTGGCACAGCAGGTTGCGCGCCGGTTCGTTGCTGTCCACCATCCGCGCGTCACGCAGCAGCTTGTGGTAGAAGCGGAAATACATCAGGTGCAGGATCGCGTGCTCGATGCCGCCGATGTACTGGTCCACCGGCAGCCAGTAGTTGCCGCGCTTGTCGACGGCATCACGAGCACCCGGCGAGGTGTAACGGGCGTAGTACCAGCTCGACTCCATGAAGGTGTCGAAGGTGTCGGTCTCGCGCTCGGCCGCGCCGCCGCAGTCCGGGCAGGTGGTCTTGCGCCATTCCGGGTCGGTCTTGATCGGCGAACCGGTGCCCGAGAACGCCACGTCCTCCGGCAGCACCACCGGCAGCTGTTCTTCCGGCACCGGCACCGCGCCGCACTTGGCGCAGTAGATCACCGGAATCGGGCAGCCCCAGTAACGCTGGCGGCTCACGCCCCAGTCGCGCAGGCGGTAGTTGACGCGGCGCTGGCCCTGGGCCTTGCGCTCAAATCGTTCGGCCAGCGCTTCGAAGGCGCCCTGGAAGTCCAGGCCGTCGAATTCGGCCGAGTTGACCAGTTCGGTCTGGCGGCTCTTGTCGCTGTACCAGTCCTGCCAGCGGGTCGCGTCCCAGGTGCGCTCATCGTCGTTGCGCGCATCCTTCAGGGCGATGACCTGCACGATCGGCAGGCCGTACTTGTTGGCCACCTCGTTGTCGCGCTGGTCGTGGCCGGGAACGGCCATCACCGCGCCGGTGCCGTAGCCCATCAGCACGAAGTTGGCGACCCACACCGGCACCTGCTCGCCGGTGACCGGATGCACGGCGCGCAGGCCGGTATCCATGCCGCGCTTTTCCTGGGTTTCCAGTTCGGCTTCGGACACGCCGCCCTGCTTCAGGTCGGCCAGCATCGCGGCCAGTTCCGGGTTGTTCTTCGCGGCGTGCAGCGCCAGCGGGTGCTCGGCGGCGATCGATACGAAGGTCACGCCCATCACCGTGTCCGGGCGGGTGGTGAACACGCGCAGCGGGTCCAGCGCGCTGCCATCGACATCGCGCACGTCGAACTGGATTTCCAGGCCTTCGGAACGGCCGATCCAGTTGCGCTGCATGGTCTTGACCGATTCCGGCCAGCCATCCAGCTCATCCAGGCCGTCCAGCAGTTCCTGGGCGTAATCGGTGATGCGCAGGAACCACTGCGGGATCTCGCGCTTCTCGACCAGGGCGCCGGAGCGCCAGCCACGGCCATCGATGACCTGCTCGTTGGCCAGCACGGTCTGGTCGACCGGGTCCCAGTTCACCACCGCGTTGCGGCGGTAGGCCAGGCCCTTGCGCATCAGGCGAGTGAACATGCGCTGCTCGTGGACGTAATAGTCCGGGCGGCAGGTGGCGAACTCGCGCGACCAGTCGATGGCATAGCCCAGCGACTGCAGCTGGCTGCGCATGTGGTCGATGTTCTTGTAGGTCCACGCCGCCGGCGCGGTCTTGTTCTTGATCGCGGCGTTTTCCGCCGGCAGGCCGAACGCGTCCCAGCCCATCGGCTGCAGCACGTTGTGGCCGGTCATGCGCTTGTAGCGGCTGATCACGTCGCCGATCGTGTAGTTGCGCACATGACCCATGTGCAGCGCGCCGGACGGGTACGGAAGCATCGACAGGCAGTAGTACTTCGGCTTGTCCGAGGTCTCGTCGACCTCGAAGGCGCGGGTGGCATCCCAGAAGCTCTGGGCGGCGGATTCAACCTGCTGCGGGTCGTAAACGTTGGGTTCGGCGCTGGTCATGTAACACGCGGTTGCGGCGGCAAAGCGGTACAGCGTACCGCAGTGCGGCAAACGTCTCCAATCCCGGGCCGGAAAGCCCGGCGCGACGGTGGCCCGGCCGCCGTCTCAGCGCGCCCGCGACAGCGGCAGGGCCAGCGCCAGCCAGACCGCCCAGCAGGCAAAGGCCAGCCGCTGCGCCAGCGGCGCCGGCAGCACGCCCTGCAGGGCGAAGGCGGCCAGGCCCGCCAGTGCGCCGCAGGCCACGGCCAGCCCGGCCGTGGCGCGCCCATGCCCCGCGAGCAGGCGCGGGATGCCCAACATCAGCGCGCCGACCACGAAGCCCAGCACCCAGACCATCCACGCGCTGGCGTGCAGTTGGCTGGCGCCGCCGTGCAGGTCTTCCGGGTCCAGCGGCAGCAGGCCCATCGCGGCGAAGGCCAGGCCCGCCAGCAGCAGCATCTGGCTGCCGACCCGCGGCGCCCAGCCCGCCCCCACCGGCAGCTGCCGGCGCAGGCGCTCGGCCACCACCACCGCCAGCGCGCCCGGCAGCACCAGGCCCAGCACGTTGAAGGCCAGCGCGTGCGGCACGCCGTGGGCACCCAGCAGCGCCACCGGGTGCGCGGCCTGGGAGTAGCCGCCCAGCACCGCGCCGAAACCGACGACTGCCAGCACGAAGCACGCGGCGGCCAGCAGCCCCAACCAACGATCAAGCCAGAGCACGGACATCGCGCGGATCCACCTGTAATGAAAGACCGCTGCATTGTCGCGGCAGGCGCGGCAACCGCCAAGCCACGACGCGTTTGTCCGCGCCCGGTGTGAGGACAGGGTTGAGACCGACACGGATCGACACCATAGAATCGGTCTCCAGTTGCCAGGCGATACTTCCCCCATGACCGAGACGACGACCCACGTATTCGACGCCACCACCGCGACCTTCGAGGCCGAGGTGCTGCAGAAATCCCTGCAGACGCCGGTGCTGGTGGACTTCTGGGCCACCTGGTGCGGCCCGTGCAAGACCCTGGGCCCGATGCTGGAAAAGCTGGCGGCCGAGTACAACGGCGCGTTCGAGCTGGCCAAGGTCGATGTCGACGCCGAACAGCAGATCGCCGCCGCCTTCCAGATCCGCTCGGTGCCGACCGTGTTCCTGGTCAAGGGCGGCCAGCTGGTCGACGGCTTCCCCGGCGCCATCCCCGAAGGCCAGCTGCGTGAGTTCCTGGCCCAGCACGGCATCGTGCCGGCCGACATCGGCGACACCGTGGCCGAAGACGAAGCGCCGCTGGACCCGCAGGCGCAGGTGGACGTGCTGCGTGCGCAGATCGCCGCCGAGCCGGACAAGGACGAACTGAAGCTGGACCTCGCCCTGGCCCTGCTGCAGGTGGGCGGCGTGGACGAGGCCGGCACCCTGATCGATGCCCTGCCCGCCAACCTGGCCACCGATGACCGCGCCGTGCGCGGCCGTGCCCGCCTGGCCTTCGCCACCGCGCTGAAGGATGCGCCCTCGGCCGAAGCCCTGGACGCGCGCATCGCCGCCGACGGCAAGGACCTGCAGGCCCGCCACCTGCGCGGCGTGCAGCTGCTGCTCGGCGGCCACGACGAAGCCGCGCTGGAACAGTTCCTGGAGATGCTGCGGATCGACCGCAGCTTCGCCGAAGGCCTGCCGCGCAAGGTGCTGATCGATGCCTTCAACGTCATCACCGACGAGGACCTGGTTGGCCGCTACCGCCGGAAGATGGCCTCGCTGCTGTTCTGAACAGAGACGTGTCTCGTTCAGAAATCCTGCACTGACCGCGGGCAATAATGTGATCGGTAGCGTCCTTTTGGCCGCTACGATCCATTCGGGGGGATGAGGTCGGGGCCATGGGGTCTTGCAGCTGCGCCCCCGCACAGCCGGGACAGCACTCCGTGACCGTTGGCCGTTCGTCGTCTTCCCTCGTCCGCCGCTTCGCCGCACTGCTGTGCGCCCTGCTCCTGCTGCCCGGCCTCGCCGCCGCACAGGACTGGAACTACCGGGTCCGCCCCGGCGATACCCTCTGGGACCTGGGCGGCCTGTACCTGAAGGCGGACGTGCCGTGGCAGCAGCTGCAGCAGCACAACCGCATCGACAACCCCTACCGCCTGCCACCCGGCGGGCTGCTGCGCTTCCCGGTCAGCTGGCTGCGGGTCGAACCGGCGCCGGCCCGGGTGCTGGCCGTGCGCGGCGCCGTGCAACTGGTGGCCGCCAATGGCAGCGCCACCCGCGCCCTGCTGGCCGGCGAGCTGCTGCACATCGGCGACACCGTACAGACCGATGCCGATGCCAGCGTCACCCTCGAATTCGCCGATGCATCGCGCCTGCAGCTGCGCGAGCATTCGCGGCTGCGCCTGGACCAGCTGAGCCGCTACGGCCGCACCGGCATGGTCGACACCCGCATGCGCCTGCAGCAGGGCCGGGCCAGCAACCGCGTCACCCCTGCCCGCGGCCCGGCGTCGCGCTACATCATCGATGCTCCTGCTGCTACCAGCAGCGTGCGCGGCACGGTGTTCCGGGTCAGCGCCGGCGACAGTACGCAGGTCGGCGCCACCGAAGTGCTGGAAGGCCGCGTGCAGGTCGACAACCCGCATGGCCAGCGCCTGGTGCGCCCGGGCCAGGCCAGCCGCAGCGCCAGCGCCGATACCGCACCCGACGCCGTCTCCGCGCTGCTGCCCGCGCCGCGGTTGCGCAGCGATGCCACCGCGCTGGCACCACTGCCGGCACGCCTGGCCTGGGAGCCGGTGGCTGCTGCCGACCACTACCGGATTGAAGTGGTGCTGGCCGCCACGCCGGAGATCCTGCTGTTCGCGGCCACCACCGGCGACACCTCGCTGGTCATCGACGACCTTCCGCCCGGCGCCCTGCGCCTGCTGCTGCGCGCCGTCGATGCGCAGGGCGTGGAGGGCCTGGATGCCAGCGCCGATTTCCTGCTCAGCGACCAGCCGCCACCGCCGCTGACCGTGTCGCCCCTGCACGGCCAGTCCGTCAACAGTGACCGGCCGCGCTTCCGCTGGACCCAGGCCCCGGGCGCGGGCAGCAGCGTGCTGCAGATCGCCGCCGAGCCTCGTTTCCTGCAGCCGCTGCAGCAGCAGGCCAGCACCGGCACCGACCTGCGCCTGGCCACGCCGCTGCCGCCCGGCCAGTACTTCTGGCGCGTGGCCTCGCGCGATGGCCAGGGCCACCAGGGTCCGTTCGGCCAGGCCCTGCCGCTGCAGCTCACCGACGAACCGGTCGACCCGGCCCTGCAGCCGCCCGAAGCTGCGCATGGCGAGCTGACCCTGCGCTGGCAGGCCGGCAGCGAAGGCCAGCGCTACCGCGTGCAGGTCGACCGCCGCGGTGACTTCAAGTCGCCACTGGTGGATGAAACGCTGGCGCAGCCGCAGGTCAGCTTCAAGCGACCGTGGCGCGGCACCCTGCACGTGCGCGTGCAGTACGTCGACGACGACGGCCACGCCGGCCCGTTCTCATCGCCCCAGCAGGTCACGTTGCCGTGCCGGCTGTGCTACGGCGCTGGCGGCGGTGCCCTGCTGCTGTGGCTGCTGCTGTGAGGCGCTCGCCGCTGCCCTGGTCGCGGCGCATCCTGCTGGCCCTGCTGGCCGGCATCGCCACGGCGGTGGTCAGTCACGGGCAGTTCCTGTGGCGGCAGGATGAAGCGGCGTACGACCTGCTGGTGGGCGACTGGGAGTACCGGCCCGATCCCAGCGTGCTGATCGTCGCCATTGATGAAGACAGCCTGCAGCGTATCGGCCAGTGGCCATGGCCACGCTCGGTGCATGCTCGGCTGCTGGACCGGTTGACCGATGCCGGCGCCGAACGGGTGGTGCTGGACCTGATGCTGGCCGAGCCGGACCGCCACGATGCGCGCCAGGATGCGGCGCTGGCCGCGGCCATCCGCCGCAACGGCCGAGTGGTGCTGCCGGTACTGGCGGCGCCGGCGGCAGGCGACCGGCTGGCCGAGGAGCTGCTGCCCATCCCGTTGATCGCAGCCAGCGCGGCGGCGATCGGCCACAGTGATGTCGAAGTCGATGGCGACGGCGTGGCGCGCGGCGTGTACCTGCGCGCCGGCATCGGCCAGGCGCACTGGCCGTCGCTGGGCATGGCCCTGGCCGGCATTCCGGCCAATCGCGTGCACGGCCTGGCCGACCCCGAGCCCGCGCTCGACTCGCCCTATCAATGGCGTCGCGACGACTACGTGCGCGTGCGCTATGCCGGCCCGCCCGAGCGCCTGCCGCAGGTGTCCTACGCCGATGTGCTCGATGGCCAGGTTGACGCGTCGCTGCTGCGCGGCCGGCGCATCGTGGTCGGCATGACCGCCAGCGGCATCGCGCCGCGCCTGCTGACCCCGACCACCCGCGAGTACTGGATGAGCGGCAGCGAATACCAGGCCAACATCGCCTCGATGCTGCTGCAGCACAAGCAGATCAACGTGCTGCCACGCGCCGTGCAGGACCTGCTGTCCGGGTTGATGGCTGCACTGTGCGTGATGCTGCTCGGCCTGCGCCTGCCGTGGCTGGCCGCGCTCTGCTCGCTGCCGCTGGCCCCCGTGCTGGCCTGGCTGCTGCTGCGCGTGGGCAATCTGTGGTGGGCACCGGCGAGCGCCCAGCTCGGCGTGCTGCTGATCCTGCTGGTGTGGGCCATCTGGCGCATCTCGGCCTGGCACCGCCAGGCCAACCGCGATGCGCTGACCGGGCTGGGCAACCGCCTGCGTTTCGAACAGGCCCTGCAGGAAGAATGCGATGCCGCGCGGCGCAGCGGCAAGCCGCTGAGCCTGGCCCTGATCGACGTGGACCATTTCAAGCATCACAACGACCGCCACGGCCACCAAGTGGGTGACGGCGTGCTGCGCGACGTAGCCCGGTTGATCGCCGCACATGCGCGCCGCCCGCGCGACATGGCCGCGCGCTATGGCGGCGACGAGTTCGCACTGGTGCTGCCGGACACGCCGGCCGACGGCGCGCGTCTGGTGGTGGAAGACCTGATCGCCAGCGTGCGCGCATTGCCGCCCCCGGGCGACGGCAGCGGCGCGGGCATCAGCCTCACCATCGGCGTGTACACCCGCGTGCCCGACGGCAGCCTGCACCCCCATCATTTTGTTGAAGGCGCCGATGCCGCGCTGTACCGCGCCAAGGACAACGGCCGCGACGGCTATGCCATGAGTGGCGACCCGTAACG
>JAAIGF010185289.1_pt1 | contig 21834 bp, 23 predicted proteins | sample 6487441 | NCBI WGS metagenome assembly JAAIGF01 (sample SAMN13974129, study PRJNA590717) | phyllosphere metagenome | biome: pepper field; feature: multiple bacterial spot infested pepper fields; material: pepper leaves; isolation source: leaves from pepper fields | host: Capsicum annuum ... | reverse complement strand
TCTGTCAGGGCTCGACGTGCCAGCGGTCTGCCGCCAGCATGACTTCATGGTGGCCCCGGCCAGCCGGGATCATGGGGAAGCAATTTTCCTGCCCTGCCACCACCACATCCAGGAAGTACGGACCATCGCTCGCCATGCAGCGCGCCAGCGCGGCATCGAGTTCAGCCGGATCTTCCACCCGTTCGGCCTGCCAGCCGAACGCACGGGCCAAGGCCACGAAGTCGGGCAGGGCAGCCGTGTAGCTGTGGCTGTATCGACCGCCGTGGATCAGTTCCTGCCACTGGCGAACCATGCCCATGTAGCCGTTGTTGCTGAGCACCAGCTTCACCGGGCAGCAATGCTGGATGGCGGTGGAGCATTCCTGGATGTTCATGAGCACCGACGCATCGCCGCTCACGCACACCACCAGCGAATTGGGGTTGCCGATCTGCGCGCCGATGGCGGCCGGCAGCCCGTAGCCCATGGTGCCGGCACCGCCCGAGGTCAGCCAATGGCCCGGTTCGTCGAATCGCAAGTGCTGCGCGGCCCACATCTGATGCTGTCCGACGTCGGTCGACACGATGGCATCCTTGCCGTCGATGGCGGCCTGCAGGCGCTGCATCAGATGCTGCGGCAGGATCTGCCCGGGGTCGGGGGTCACGGTCAGGCACTGTTTGGCGCGCCAGGTTTCGACGCGCGACCACCACGGCGCCAGCCGCGAATCGTCACGAGGGGCGGCAGGCAGGGCGCTTCGCAATGCTTCCAGCATGGTCTGCGCGTCGCCGACCAGGGGCACGTCGGCCTGCACCACCTTGTTGATCGACGACGGGTCGATGTCGATGTGGATCTTCTTGGCGTAGGGGCAGAAATCGCGCAGCTTGCCCGTCACCCGGTCGTCGAAACGCGCGCCCACGCAGATCACCAGATCGGCATAGTGCATGGCCAGGTTGGCTTCGAGCGTGCCGTGCATGCCCAGCATGCCGACGAACTGCGGGTCGGAGGCCGGGAACGCCCCGAGGCCCATCAGCGTCAGCGTGCAGGGGGCGCCCACTGCGCGCACCAGATCGGTAAAGGCCGCGCACGCATCGGGACCGGAGTTGATCAGCCCGCCGCCGCCGTAGAAGATCGGTCGCTGCGCCGTGGCGATCAGCGCCGCCGCTTCGGCGATCTGGCGCATCGGGGGGCCGCGACGCGTGCCGGCGGCGCGCTTGAGGCTGACCGGCGCATTGGGATCGCGGCGCGGTGCGGGCGTCAGCTGGATGTCCTTGGGGAAGTCCACCAGCACCGGGCCCGGCCGGTCGCCCGTGGCGATGCCCAGTGCGCGCGTGATGGTGGTCGCCACGTCCTCGACGCAGCGGATCTGCGTATTCCACTTGGTGACCGAGCGCGAGATGCCCAGCGCATCGCATTCCTGGAAGGCATCGCTGCCGATCGCCGTGCTGGCGACCTGGCCGCTGATGCACAGCACCGGGATCGAGTCGCACATGGCGTCGAGCAGGCCGGACGTGGTGTTCGCCATGCCCGGTCCCGACGTCACCAGCACCACCCCTGGCTTGCCCGTGCTGCGCGCATAGCCTTCTGCCGCATGGACGGCCGCCTGTTCATGGCGTACCAGGACATGCCGAATTCGCGGCTCGGCATAGAGCGCGTCATACAGTGGCAGAACGGCACCGCCCGGGTAGCCGAACACCGTATCGACGCCGTTGGCAATCAACGCGTCGATCAGCGCATTGGCCCCCAGAAAGGGCACATGGGCCGGCTCGACGTGGCCAGGAACGAGGAGGGGGGAGAGGCGATCATTCATGCTAGGCATCTTATTCTGAGTGCCTCAGCAATTTTTTCTCGATTTTTTGATAAATTGGTCTACGAAGGAAAAATTTCCTTCTATCGAGCGGGAGAAAAGAAAAATGAAGCTGGACAAGTTCGACCTCGCCATCCTTCGCGTTCTGCAGGACGATGCACGCGCCAGCCTGCAGGACATCGGCGCGGCCGTGGGCCTGTCTTCCACTCCCTGCTGGAACCGGATCAAACGCATGGAGTCGGCGGGGGTGATCCGTGGTTACACGGTACAGATCGACCCGGCGGCGGTGGGCTTCATGGACACGGTGATCGTCCACGTCACGCTGGAAACCCACAGCGAAGAAATGCTCTACAAGTTCGGCCACGCCCTGGCCCAGGTGCCCGAGGTGCTGGAGGCCTACCTGGTGTCGGGCGACTACGACTACTTCATCCGCATCGCCGTGCGCGACACGCGCGACTACGAACGCCTGCTGCGTGAACAGCTCTACCTGATCCCGGGCATTCGCCACAGCAAGTCGAGCTTCGTGCTGCGCAAACTCAAGGACACGCCATTGCCGCTGGCGCTGGCGGATCCGGGACGTCCTCGCGAGGACGTCCGCCGTTGAGGCACTGGCCGGTCAGTCGCGGAAGTTCTCGAAGTTCAGCGGCAGGTCGGTCACATCCTTGCGCAGCAGCGCAATGGCGGCCTGCAGATCGTCGCGCTTGGCGCCTTGCACGCGCACGGTGTCGCCCTGGATGCTGGCCTGCACCTTCATCTTCGCGTTCTTGATGAGGGCCACGATCTTCTTGGCCTGTTCCTGCGGCACGCCGTTGCGCACGGTCATCACCTGCTTGACCTTGTCGCTGCCGAGTTTCTCGACCTTGCCGTGTTCCAGGAACCGCACGTCGACACTGCGCTTGGTCATCTTGTTGAGCAGGACATCGAGCACTTGCCCGAGCTGGAATTCGCTGTCCGCGAACAGGGTCAGTTCCTTTTCGGCCTGCTCGACGCGGGCATCCGAGCCCTTGAAGTCGAAGCGGGTGCCGATTTCCTTGTTGGCCTGTTCCACGGCATTGCGCAATTCCACCAGATCGGGTTTGCACACGGTATCGAAGCTGGGCATTGGTTCACTCCATCTAAAGCAGCTGAATACCAGGATTGTAGTCAAGTAACATGGCCGTCCTCATGAGTACCAAGGCCGATTGCGTCGGCTTGTCGCTGTGTCCGATTCCGCTGCCCCTGTTTTTTCTGAACGTGCGCCCGCTTTGACGCCGGCGCCGCAAGACCTGTCTGCATTCAATACCTTCGGACTGGCTTCGACGGCCCATGCTTTCGTCCGCATCGAAGACGCATCCCAGTTGCCTGCCCTGGCCGAGCTGGCGCGCGCGTACGGACGATTGCTGGTGTTGGGCGGCGGCAGCAACGTGGTGTTGCCTGCCCGGGTCGACGGACTGGTCGCGCAGGTGGCCTTGCGCGGGATCCAGGTGGTGGCCAGCACGCCCGAGGCCCACATCGTCGAGGCCGCTGCGGGCGAGTCCTGGCACGACGTGGTGGCCTATTGCGTGGACCGGGGCATGGGCGGCATCGAGAACATGTCCCGCATCCCCGGGCAGGCGGGGGCCGCACCGGTGCAGAACATCGGCGCCTACGGCATCGAACTGAAAGATCGCTTCGACAGCCTGCGCGCCTTCGACCTGCAATCGGGCAAGTGGGAAACCTTCGATGCGGCCCGCTGTGCCTTCGCCTATCGCGACAGCATCTTCAAACGTGAACCGGGGCGCAGGGTGATCGGTTCGATCCGCCTGCGCCTGCCGCGCCCGTGGACAGCAGTGCTGAACTATCCCGATCTGCGGCAGCATCCGGGGCTGGCCGAGGGCAACCCCACGCCGCGCGACATTTTCAACGCCGTATATGAAATCCGTGGCCGCAAGCTGCCTGATCCGGCAATAACCGGCAACGCCGGCAGCTTCTTCAAGAACCCGGTGATCGATGGTGACGCGCATGCGCGGTTGCTGCAGGCGTATCCCGGGGTCGTGGGCTACCCGCAGCCTGACGGCCGGGTGAAGCTGGCGGCGGGATGGCTGATCGACCAATGCGGCTGGAAGGGGCGGCGTCTGGGGCCGGCTGGCGTGCACGACCGGCAGGCGCTGGTGCTGGTCAATCATGGCGGGGCGACGGCAGCCGACATCATGGCCCTGGCCGATGCCATCCGGGCAGACGTGCAGGCGAAGTTCGGCGTGATCCTGGAGGCCGAGCCTGTCGTCGTGCCTGGCGATGCAGACTGATCGCCGCCTGCGTTGAGGGCAGGTTCCCGGGGTGGCGTCGGGGGCACTTCACGCGTCATCCACGTTCGATCGGCACCCCCATGCCCGTCTTCACCCGGTCCATCGCCACCAGCGTCTTGAAGGCCTTGACGTTGCCGTTGTCGTGGAACAGCGTGCGCGTCAGCCCGACGTACTGTTCCATGTCCCGCACCAGGAAGACCAGCACGAAATCGCATTCGCCCGCGACGTAATAGCACTGCTGGACCTGCGGGCAGTTCCTGAAGGTGGTTTGCATGGCATCGAGCAGGTCCGCGCGCTCGTTCTCCACCATGACTTCGACGATGATCGTCAGGCCGTAGCCCACCGCCTTCGGATTGATGCGGGCGGTGATGCCCTCGACGACCCCGGTATTGGCCAGCACCTTCAGTCGCCGGTTGACGGCAGCCGTCGACAGGTTGGCGCGCTCGCCCAGTTCGCTCTGGGAAATGCGGGCGTCGTCCTGGATGGCCGCGAGCAGGATGCGGTCGTAGTCGTCGAGCTTGTCGGTCATGCGGAATCCAGAAGCGGGCGGGCAGGAATGCCAAAACGATAAAACATTCGAATTCTGGCGCCTTGGCCGAGAAAAAATATCGCGTGACCAGGAATAATATTGCCAGCGACCAGCTTCGCCATAGCGGATCACCGTGCGTCGCCCAGGCTCAGGACACCATGCAATCCAACATCAACTCACCCAGCGGCGTTGTTCTCAACGTCGCCGCGTCGGCGCTGTTCGCCCTGATGTACGCGTACGTCAGCCTGCTTCAGCCGCTGACCGGCGAAGAAATCTACGGCTGGCGGATCCTGCTGACCATTCCCTGCATGACCGTGCTGGTCCTGGCCACCGGACACTGGCCGGAAGTCCGCACGGTGGCTCGCCGCATTCGCCACGAACGGCACTTCTGGGCGCAGCGGCTGGTGTCGTCTGCGCTACTGGGTGTGCAGTTGTGGCTGTTCATGTGGGCGCCCATCAACGGCTACGGGCTCGACGTGTCGTTGGGCTACTTCCTGCTGCCGATCACCATGGTGGTGCTGGGCCGCTTTGCGTTCGGCGACCGGCTCAGCCGCTTGCAGTCGGTGGCATGCGCGCTGGCCGTGATCGGCATCGCCTTCCAGTTCGCCATCGCCAAGACGCTGGCCTGGCCGGCGCTGCTGGTGTGCCTGGGCTATCCGGTCTACTTCTGGTTGCGCCGCCGTACCGACACCAACAACCTCGGGTCGACCTGGCTGGACATGGCCCTGGCCTTGCCGCTGAGCCTTTTCTTCGTGCTGCAGCGCGGCCAGTGGCTGCCTGCCGACGCGCCCGCCACCTTGCCGTGGCTGATCCTGGGCCTGGGCGCGCTCAGCGCGCTGGCGCTGGCCAGCCAGGCCCTGTCGGCCCCGCGTCTGAACCTGACCCTGTTCGGCCTGCTCATCTACGTCGAACCGGTGCTGCTGGTGGTGGCGGCACTGCTGCTGGGCGAGTCCATTGCGCCCGCGCAATGGCCGACCTACATCGCCATCTGGCTGGCCGTGCTGGTGCTCGTCGCCGAAGGCTGGCTGGCACTGCGCCGTCGCGCGCGCCCAAAATGAAACACCCCGGAAACCGGGCCTGGACGGCCCGATTTCCGGGGTGCCGATACGTCAGCTGCCAGGAACTGGCAGCCCGGCCGATCAGTCTTCCAACTGACCCAGCAGCAGGAACTCCATGAGCGCCTTCTGCACGTGCAGACGGTTCTCGGCTTCGTCCCACACCACGCTCTGCGGTCCGTCGATGACCTCGGCGGTGACTTCCTCGCCCCGGTGCGCCGGCAGGCAGTGCATGAAGAGCGCATCGCTCGCCGCCACGCCCATCATTTCCGCATCGACCGACCAGTTGGCGAAGGCTTCGCGGCGCGCATCGTTCTCGGCCTCGAACCCCATGCTGGTCCACACGTCGGTGGTGATCAGGTCGGCGCCGCGGCAGGCGTCGATCGGATCGTCGAAGCTTTGCACGTGGCTGCTGTCGCGCAAGCCCGCCTGCGTCAGGTCCATGGCGTAGCCGGGCGGCGTCGACACATTCACCTTGAAGCCCAGGATCTCGCCTGCCTGCAGCCAGGTATAGAGCATGTTGTTGGCATCGCCCACCCAGGCGACCGTGCGGCCCGCGATGCTGCCGCGGTGTTCGATCCAGGTGAAGATGTCGGCGACGATCTGGCAGGGGTGGAACTCGTTGGTCAGGCCATTGATGACCGGCACCCGCGAGTGGGCGGCGAAGCGCTCCAGCTTGGTCTGCTCGTAGGTGCGGATCATCACCACGTCGACCATGCGCGAGATCACGCGGGCGGTGTCTTCGATGGGCTCGCTGCGGCCCAGCTGCGAATCGCCGGTGGTCAGGTGGATGACCGAGCCGCCCAACTGGTACATGCCCGCCTCGAAGGACACGCGCGTGCGTGTGCTCGCCTTCTCGAAGACCATGGCCAGGGTGCGGTCGGCCAGCGTCTGGTGCGGCTGGTACTGCTTGAAACGGTCCTTGATCAGCGCGGCGCGCTTGAACAGATAGCCCAGTTCGTCGGCGTTGAAGTCGGACAGTTGCAGGAAGTGCCGGACCGCCACCGGTTTTTTGATGTTCGTGGCTTGCGTCAAGATTTGGCTCCCGCAAGAAAACTCTGGATCAGGGGCGTCAGGCCGGCGACCAGTGCGTCGGCGTCGGCTTCCTTGAAGATCAGCGGCGGCAGCATGCGCACCACGTTCTCGCGGGTGACGTTGATGAGCAGGCCGGCTTCCAGGGCACGCGACACCAGCACGCCGCACGGACGATCGAGTTCGATGCCCAGCATGAGTCCGCGGCCGCGCACGGCCACCACGCCTTCGGTGTTGTCCAGCGCACGCTGGAACGCGGCCTTCAGGTAGTCGCCCACGCGGGTCGCGTTGGCCAGCAGGTCTTCTTCTTCCATGGCCTCGATGGTGGCCAGCGAGGCTGCGCACACCAGCGGGTTGCCGCCGAAGGTAGTGCCGTGCGAACCGGGCGTCATCACGCCCGCGGCAGGGCCGCCAGCCAGCACCGCGCCGATCGGCACGCCCGAGCCCAAGCCCTTGGCCAGCGTCACCACGTCGGGACGGATGTTGGCCCACTGGAAACCGAACCACTGGCCGGTGCGGCCGATGCCCGACTGCACCTCGTCGATCATCAGCAGCCAGCCACGCTCGTCGCACAGCTTGCGGACCTTCTGCAGGAAGTCGAAATCGGCTTCGCGGATGCCGCCTTCGCCCTGCAGCACTTCCAGCAGCACGGCGGTCACGCGCGGTTCGTCGTCGCCTGCCTTCACGATCTGATCGATGTCGTTGTAGTCGACCGCGATGAAACCGGTGGGCAGGGGGGCGAAACCTTCACGCGCCTTGGGGCTGGAGGTGGCGGCCAGCGTGGCCAGCGTGCGGCCATGCCAGGCGTTGTTCATCGTGATGATGTGCGGATGGGCGTTGCCCTTCTTCCAGCCGTAGCGGCGTGCGATCTTGATCGCGCCTTCGTTGGCTTCCGAACCCGAATTGCAGAAGAACACCTCCTGCAGGCCGGTGAGCTGCGTCAGGCGCTCTGCCAGCTTTTCCTGCAGCGGCACCTGGTACACGTTCGAGGTGTGGATCACGCGGCCGGCCTGGTCGGAGATCGCCTTGACCAGCTTCGGGTGGGCATGGCCCAGGCCCGACACGGCGATGCCGGCCAGCGCATCGAGGTATCGTCGGCCTTCGGTGTCCCACAGCCAGACGCCTTCGCCGTGCGTGAACGCGACCGGCAGGCGGGAATAGGTGGACATGAGGGCTGACGACATCGAGGGCTCCCAGAAAGCGTCGGATCGAAAATAAAAAGGGCGGCCATTTATCGGACCGCCTTGTCAGTTGCATGCCACAGGATGGTGGGCATACCGGTCCATCATACCTGAGCCGGATGGCGATTTTTCACCTTGGTCACATGACAGTTTCCCGTGGCCGAAACCGTCCCTGGCAGCGGCTTGCGCTACAATCCGAGCTCGAACCACGCATTGCGCAGGCGCTGAGCGGCAGTGCCGCATTCCTCTCGATTCCATGGCAGAAAGCGTCAAGCAGCTCATCATCCAGGGCGTCACCTCTTCAGGCCGGACCTTCCGGCCCAGCGACTGGGCAGAACGCCTGGCAGGCGTCATGGCTTGTTTCCGCCCCGCTGGTAGCGTTGGCAGCCACATCACTTACTCGCCGTATGTCGTCCCCGTCGTCATCGATGGGGTGAAGTGCGTCGTCGTCGACGCGCGTCTGCGCGGTCTGGAGCCCCTGGCCTGGAAATTCGCGGTGGATTTCGCCCGCGACAACGACCTGCGCACCGTCGATAACGACATCCCGGACATCAAGCCGCTCACCTGAAGCCGCTTGGCCTGTCGGTGCATCGCCGCACCGACCCGCTGGCCCGCTGCAGTGCTTCGCCGTGCCCGGCACGGCCATCAGGGTCTTCCACACACCTGGCAGCAAGCCCGATTCTCGATCGGATCGCCATCGATTAGCATGGCATCGGCCAGACGACGTCATTTGGCCTGGCCCAGTGTCCTGGGTCGCTGCACCCACTCATCATCACGCCTCGTGGCTGCCGGCTTTCTTCGGTGCCGTGTTTCTGTACGTCTTCGATTCTTCATCGCGCATATCGGTGCCGTCGGGCATCGAGGCGAACCCGTAGTCTCCGCCGGCCGGCAGGATCGCTTGCGGAGTCACGATCAGGAGTTCTTCGATGCAACAACGCAAGCTGGGCACTTCCGGCCCCGTGGTGTCTGCCCTCGGACTGGGCTGCATGGGCATGAGCGAGTTCTACGGCCAGCGCGACGACGCCGGGTCGCTGCGCACCTTGGCGCGGGCGCAGGAACTGGGCGTGACGCTGTTCGACACCGCCGATACCTATGGCCTGGGCCACAACGAGGAACTGCTGGGCCGATTCATCGCTGAAGGTGGGGCAGACCGGCGCAGGCAGATGGTGCTTGCCACCAAGTTCGGCATCGTGCGCGCAACGGGCCAGTACGAGCGGCGCATCGACAATTCCCCTGCCTACATTCGCGCTGCGTGCGAGGCATCGTTGCGCCGTCTGGGCGTGGACCACATCGATCTTTACTACTGCCACCGTCGTGATCCCGGCGTGCCGATCGAAGAGGTGGCGGGTGCGATGAGCGAGCTGGTGGCCGCTGGCAAGGTCGGGGCCATCGGGTTGTCGGAAGTCTCGGTCGATACGCTGCGGCGTGCCCATGCGGTGCATCCGGTTGCCGCCGTGCAAAGCGAGTATTCCTTGTGGAGCCGCGAACCCGAGGCAGACATGCTGGGGGCCTGCGCCGAACTGGGCACGGCCTTCGTCGCCTACAGCCCGCTGGGTCGCGCATTCCTGACCGGCACCGTCAAGACCAGCGAACTGGCCGATGACGATTTCCGCAAGAACAACCCGCGTTTCGCAGGCGAATCCGAGGCCAGCAACCGTCGATTGGTCGATGCGCTGACCGCCTTCGCGCAAGCGCGTCGCCTCAGCAACTCGGAGGTCGCGCTGGCCTGGTTGCTCAACAAGCAGCCTCACGTGGTGCCTATTCCTGGCACACGTCGCATGCCGTACCTCGAAAGCAACGTGCGCGCGGCCGACGTGACCTTGAGCGCAGACGAGATCGCAGAGCTGGACCGCCTGTTCGCACCCGAGCGGGTCGCCGGCGAGCGCTATCCGGATGCGGGCTTCGTGGGCATAGAAGCCCGCGATGCTCAAGGCAGGTGAGGCAGGCCGGAAGGGCAGGGTGGCGGTGTTTTTTCGCCGGCGGAAAAGCGCGGCATGGGCCAGCTGACCCGGTAGCTGCGCGTGCGCCGGGGCGTCAGCACCTCAAGCACCTCGTCCCGCAATTGCATGGCGGGTTGCTCGGCGGGTGCATCCAGAAAGAAGCCTTGTGCGTAATCGAAACCAAGGTCGCGTACCGCGGCCAGGTCTTCCGCATGCTCCACGCCCTCGGCCACCATTCTCGTGGCGTCGCCCTGGGCCAGTGAGCAGAGCGCTGCCAGGGTGTGGCGCTTGCGCCGGTCCTGGCTGGCGCCGCGCGTGAAGAATCGATCCACCTTGACGATGTCGGGCCGCAGTTCGGTCCATCGGCGCAGCGATGAATACGCCGTGCCGAAATCGTCCAGCGCCAGGAGGGCGCCTTGGGCACGCCAGCCATCGAGCACGTCGTTGAGCGCGTCGAGATCGGGGTAGGGATCGTCTTCGGTCAGTTCGATGATGATATCGGCCGCCGACAGGCCGGTCTGGCCGAGCAGGTTGGCCAGTGCGCAGGCGTCGCCCGGACGGCCGGCTGCGAGCAGGGCGGTGGCGCTGAAATTCAGGAACAGCTTGCCGCGCGGCCGGGTCTGCGCGTAGCGCGTGGCACCGACGTGGGCGGCCGCCCGTTCCAGTCCGAGCAGATGCCCGTCTTCGCGGGCGCGGGCGAACAGGGCGGCGGGGGTGTGCAGCAACGAGTCCGCGGGACCGCGGATCAGGCTTTCATGACCGTAGACCGTGCCTGCGCGGCGCAGATCCACGATCGGCTGGAACACCGCGTGCAGGGCAGGAAAATTGGCAAGGTCGCGGGTCATGGTCGTGCGCAGGATCGAGGGCGGCGTGGCGCTATACGGTATTCATCCTTCGTGATGCTTTCGTGACGCGCCCGGTTTCGATGCACAGACCCCACGAACGGTGGTATCGAGCCTGGCGCACAGGCGTTATAGTGTTGGTTGAGAAGTTGTGACATTTTTTTAAGATCCACATGAGCGCTGATTCCATCACCGACCCGATCTCGCGAGAAGCGCTCAATGAGGCGCCTCGTGAGGATGTCCCGGACGACTCTTCCATGGATTCGTATCGACTGGTCCATCCGCTCGACATCTGCTCCGTGCTGCACGACCTGCGGCGCGGACGCAACGTGCTGACGGTGCGCTGGGGCGCGGCGGCCAATCAACAGATGGTCACCAGCGTGATCCATGTCGATAGCGCCAAGCAGCAGTGGGCGTTCGAACCGTCGCCCAATGCCGAGGCCAATCGCATGCTCGCTGCCGCCAAGGCGGTTGCCTTCGCGGGGGCGGCTTCCGGTATCCGCGTGCGTTTCGTCACGCCGCCGCCGACGATCACCAAGGTGGATGGCGAGCCGGCGCTGGTCGCGCCCTTGCCCACCAGCCTGATCCGGCTGCAGATGCGTCGCCACTTCCGCGCGATGGCGCAGAGCACCAGCCCGTATGGCTGCGTGTCGGTGTTGTCGGACGGGCAGGAGCGCTCTTTGTACCTGCACGACATTTCGCTGGGCGGGGTCGGCCTGCGTTCGCGCGATGTGCGTCTGGATCAGTTGCCCATCGGCACGGTCATGGAAGATGCCTTGCTCAGCTTCGGTGAGCTGGGAACGCTGCAGATGGGCCTGCGGGTGATGTCGCAACGCACGGTGGATCTGGCCGCCGGGCAGACCAATCACTTCGGCTGCCAGTTCGTGAGCCCGGGCCGCAACGACGAGCCCTTCATCCAGCGCGTGATCTATCACCTGGAATTGCTGCGCCGTAACGGCGCCTGAGCCCTTTATACAAAACCGGCGTCCGCTTAGGCGGACGTGAAAATCCACCCGCTGCATGTGGGAGGACGTAAAAAAACCCGGAACGGTCATCCCGTCCGGGTTTTTTTCATCCTTGCTGCGTGGCGGGCAGGGCCCGCCAGCACGAAGATCAGGCCAGGGCCTTGATCGCGGCAGCCAGGCGGCTCTTGTGACGAGCGGCCTTGTTCTTGTGGATGATGTTCTTGTCAGCGACGCGGTCGATCACGCTGGTCGTCTTTTGGTAGACGGTGGTTGCAGCGGTCTTGTCGCCAGCTTCGATGGCTTGGCGGACGCGCTTGATCGAGGTGCGCAGCATCGAGCGCAGGCTGGAGTTGTGCTTGTTGCGTGCGATGGCTTGGCGGGCACGCTTACGGGCTTGGGCGGTATTGGCCATTAGATGATTTCCAGTTTCCGGTTGATTGGCAAAGCCCGGGTCTGAGCGCCGCCAGGATGGGCGCCGTCGATCTGCCGATGCAGAAAAGACGGGTGCCGTCACGCTGGTCTGCGCCGCCCGAATCCCCAGGTGTGATCCGCGGGCAGGAAGCAGTGGGCCGAGATCTTCAACCGCAAGGATCATGTCGATCCGAGGCGCCTGGCAGATTCCGGCTTCGCTGCGATCCCCACCCTTTTCAGTTCCCACCTGCCGGGGAAACTTCCAGCAAAAGGGGAGCTTCGCAAAGCCAAGCACTATAGCCCGGAAAGACCATAAAATCAACCAGATGTCGTCGTTTCCCCCTATCGCAGGCCGTTCGAGCGGCCGGCAGCACGCGGCCAGGCCGCGGGAGTCCTCATGAGCCTGCTGCGCTCGGCCGCCACGGTAAGCGGCCTTACCCTGTTGTCCCGATTCACCGGCCTGGCGCGAGACGTCCTGATCGCGCGCGCGTTCGGGGCAGGCGGGCTGACCGATGCCTTCTGGGTCGCGTTTCGCATTCCCAATCTGTTGCGCCGCCTGTTTGCGGAAGGGGCATTTTCGCAGGCGTTCGTGCCCATTCTGGGCGAGGCCAAGGCCCAGCAGTCGCACGAACAGACCCGGCTGCTGATCGATCGCGTCGCGACCCTGCTCAGCCTGGCCCTGGTGGCGGTGGCGGTGGTCGGCGTGGTCTGCACGCCATGGATCGTCATGGCGATGGGAAGCGGCATGCGCGGCGAAGCCCGGGCCGACGACTTTTCGTCCGCCGTCTGGATGACGCGGGTGATGTTCCCGTACATCGTCTGCATGTCGCTGGTAGCGCTGGCGTCGGGGGTGCTCAATACCTGGCGGCATTTCGTGGTGCCGGCCGCCACGCCGGTGCTGCTGAACCTGTCGATGATCGGCGCGAGCCTGTTCATCGCCCCGCACATCGATCCGCCCATCTACGCGCTGGCCGTGGGAGTGATGCTGGGCGGAATCCTGCAGTTGGCCGTGCAGTTGCCGGCTCTTGCCCGGCTGGGCGTGCTGCCGCGGCCCGCCCGGGTGCGCGATGCCTGGGGCGACCCGATGGTGCGCCGCGTGATCCGCCAGATGCTGCCTGCCACGCTGGGTGTGTCGGTGGCGCAACTGTCGCTGCTCATCAACACCAACATCGCCACTTGGCTGACGCCGGGCAGTGTGACCTGGCTGTCGTTCGCCGACCGGCTGATGGAATTTCCCACGGCCTTGCTGGGCGTGGCGCTGGGCACCGTGCTGCTGCCCAGCCTGTCGCGGGCGCATGCCGATGGTGATGCCACGGCATACAGCGGCCTGCTGGATTGGGGGTTGCGCCTGACCCTGCTGCTGGGACTGCCGGCGGCGTTCGGGCTGGCCTTGTGCGCCGAGGGGCTGGTCGCGGTGCTGTTCCATTATGGCGCGTTCAACGCCTTCGACGTGGGGCAGACGCGCTTGGCCGTGCTGGCGTATTCGGTGGGCCTGATCGGCTTGCTGGCAGTGAAGATCCTGGCGCCCGGCTTCTATGCCCGGCAGGACATTCGTACGCCGGTGCGGATCGCCATCGTGGTGCTGATCGCCACGCAACTGATGAATCTGGTCCTGGTGCCGGTGTTCCAGCACGCGGGGCTGGCCTTGTCGATCGGTCTGGCCGCCTGCCTGAACGCGCTGGCCCTGCTGATCGGACTGCTTCGCCGCAAGGTCTACCGCCCGGTGGCGGGGTGGGGGTGGCTGCTGCCGCGTCTGGTCGTCGCGCTGGGAAGCATGGCGGGGCTGCTGTGGTGGCTCAATGCCCACATCGACTGGCTGGCCCTGGGCGGGCTGGTGCGGGTGGCTTACCTGCTGGGCGTGATCGCCGCAGGCGCAGGCATCTACGGTGCAGTGCTGCTGGTGCTGGGATTGCGGCCGCGCCATCTGCGTCGCAGCGCGGCCGTCGTGCGGTGACCGGGCGCGGCGTCCTGGCCGGACGCCGCGTCATGCATCACTTCGGTGCCAGGCGGATGGCGCCGTCGAGGCGAATGGTCTCGCCGTTGAGCATGTCGTTCTGGAAGATGTGCAGCGCGAGCTTGGCGTAGTCTTCCGGCGTGCCCAGGCGCGACGGGAAGGGTACGGAAGCGGCCAGCGAATCCTGCACTTCCTGCGGCATGCCGAACAGCATGGGCGTGCCGAAGATGCCCGGCGCGATCGTCATGCAGCGAATGCCCAGCTTGGACAGATCGCGTGCGATCGGCAGGGTCATGCCGACCACGCCGCCCTTGGAGGCGGAATAGGCGGCCTGGCCGATCTGGCCGTCATAGGCCGCGACCGAGGCCGTGTTGATGAGCACGCCGCGCTCGCCGGTGGCTTCGGGCTCGTTGGTGCTCATGGCATGGGCCGCCAGGCGGATCATGTTGAAGCTGCCGATCAGGTTGATGCCGATCGCCTTCTGGAACAGCGACAGGGCGTGCGGGCCGTCACGGCCGACCGTACGCGAGGCCGGGGCGATCCCGGCGCAGTTCACCAGGCCGACGAGCTTGCCCAGCTTGGTGGCGGCGTCGACCGCTGCCAGGCCGTCGGTTTCGCTGGTGACATCGCAATGCACGAAATGCTGGCCGAGTTCCTTGGCCAGTGCCTGGCCGGCTTCGTCCTGGACGTCCGCGATCACGACCTTGGCACCTGCTGCGACGGCTGCGCGCGCCGTGCCGGCGCCCAGCCCGGAAGCGCCGCCGGTGATGAGGATGACCTTGCCATTGATGTCCATCTGCCAATCTCCTGTGAAGCGCGGGCACCCGAAGGCGCACCGCATTGCGTAAGGGGGATGTGTCGTTTACGTAAACGTAAACCCGAAGACGCATTGCCGACCCAAAGATACCGGCGTCATGCATTCGGGAATGTGAAAACGGCTGCCCGAGGGCAGCCGTCCAGCGGTATTACTTCAAGGCCTCGGCCAGGCGTGCCTTGATGGTGTCGACCGAGCCGACGCCGGAGATCTGGCGATAGGCCGGGGCGGCGGGATCGCCAGCGGCAGCCCAGTCCGAGTAGTACTGGACCAGCGGGCGGGTCTGGTCGCGGTAGACGGTCAGGCGCTTGCGGACGGTTTCTTCCTTGTCGTCGTCGCGGTGGACCAGCGGCTCGCCGGTCTCGTCGTCCACGCCTTCGACCTTGGGCGGGTTGAAGCGCACGTGGTAGGTGCGGCCGCTGTTCGGGTGGACCCGGCGACCGCTGATGCGCTCGATGATTTCTTCTTCGGGAACGTCGACTTCGACCACGAAGTCCAGCGCCACGCCGGCCTGCTTGAGGGCATCGGCCTGCGGAATGGTGCGCGGGAAGCCGTCGAACAGGTAGCCGTCGGCGCAGTCGGGCTGTGCCAGACGGTCCTTGACCAGGCCGATGATGATGTCATCGGAGACCAGGCCGCCTGCGTCCATCACTTTCTTGGCTTCGAGTCCCAGCGGCGTGCCAGCCTTGACGGCGGCGCGCAGCATGTCGCCGGTCGAGATCTGGGGAATGCCGTAGCGTTCTTTTAGGAAAGTGGCTTGAGTGCCTTTGCCGGCACCGGGAGCGCCGAGCAGAATGAGACGCATGGGAAAGTCCTGAAAGTGGGAATAATTATTTTGTCGCGCATGCGCAGGCCGGACAATGACGCAGCGCACCGCAAGGCGATGCGCGCGCACGATCTGCGCGGACGAAAAACTGCATGGGAATGGTGACGAAAGTTACCGTAGCCGGGAACCCCGGTCAAATACGGGGGGAAGTGCCAAAAAGCGCACGAACCCGGTTCAGGTCTTCGGGCGTGTCTACGCCGGCTGCTGGGGCCTGTGTGGTCCGAAGGACCACAATGCGAAACCCGTGTTCCAGGGCACGCAGTTGCTCCAGCGATTCCCAGCGTTCCAGGCCGCCGGTGGGCAAGGTCGGAAACTGCCGCAGAAACCCGGCGCGATAGGCGTACAGGCCGATATGGTGCAGTGCGGGCAAGCCGGCCGGAAGAATCGGCCTACCCTCGTTTGCCGCCAGGGCATCGCGCGCCCAGGGAATGGGCGCACGCGAGAAATACAGGGCTAGGCCGTCCGCGCCGCACACCACCTTGACGATATTGGGATTGAACCAGGCCTCGGCGTCGGCCAGCGGGTAGGCCGCCGTCGCGATGGCGGCGTCGGCACGCGTGGCCAGTATGCCGGCCACATCGCTGACCAGCGACGGATCGATCAGGGGTTCGTCGCCCTGCACATTGACCACAATCTGGTCGTCGGGCAGGCCGAGTTGCTCGCAGACCTCGGCCAGGCGGTCGGTGCCGGTGGGGTGGTCGGCCCGGGTCATCACGACGTCGATGCCGTGGTCGTTGCAGGCTGCTTGGACCCGGACGTCATCGGTGGCCACCACCACGCGCCGGGCGCCGCTCGCAGCAGCCTGGCGGGCCGTGCGCACGACCATGGGCTGGCCGGCGATGTCCGCCAGGGGCTTGTCGGGCAGGCGGGTGGAGCGCGCACGCGCCGGGACGACCGCGATGAATTCCACGGTCAGACTGCCTGCGACAGCGAGCGTGCCGCGCTTTCCAGCATGATGGGGATGCCGTCGCGAACGGGGTAGGCCAGGCCGGCGCCTTCGGAGATCAGCTCCTGGCGCTCACGGTCGTAGCGAAGGGGGCCCTTGCAAACGGGGCACACCAGGATGTCAAGCAAGCGATCGTCCATGAAGTCTGGCCTCCAGCCAGTCGAAGAATTCGGGGTCGGACAAGGTGGCCGACACGGCGACGCTCCACACGCGTGGGTCGTCGAAACGGGCACATTTTACGGCGTCCTTCTCGGTCACCAGGATGCTGGCGGCATCGAGCGCGGTGAACGGGGAGCTAGCGTAGTCGTAGTGGTCGGGCAGCGCCAGGGTGGAAGACAGCGTAATCCCCCGGCTGCGCAGCATGTCGAAGAAGCGGGCGGGGCGGCCGATACCGGCAACCGCCGCCACCTTGGCCTGATCGGCGAACGACGACAGCGGCGCTGTCGTGTCGTCTCGCAGGTGAATGGCGTGGCTGCCTGCGACCTGCATCTGCACCGCGCGTGGGCCGCCTGACACGGACGCGGCTTGGACGGGCAGACCAGATCCGATGTTGGTGACCACCGCATCGACGTCTGCAAGGCGACGGGCCGGTTCGCGCAGTGGGCCGGCAGGCAGCAGCCGCCCGTTGCCCACCCCGCGCTGATCCTGCACGACGATTTCCACGTCGCGCGCCAGGGCCAGATGCTGCAGGCCATCGTCGGACACGATGACGTCGACCTCAGGGTGTGCCGCCAGCAATGCCTGGGCTGCCTCGGCGCGGCGCGGATGGACGGCGATCGGCGCCCCGGTCCGGCGCCCGATCAGGGCCGGTTCGTCCCCGAACCCGGCGGCGTCCAGCGTGCCCTGGCCCACGCGCGGCTGCGCGCCGACCTCCACACCATACCCGCGGCTGACGACGCCGGGATGCCAGCCGCGTTGCCGCAATTGCTCGACGATGGCGACCAGCAGCGGCGTCTTGCCGGTGCCGCCGACATAGATGTTGCCGACCACGATGACCGGCACCGGCGCCACGTAGGCGCGTTTCCACCCGCGACGGTAGGCCGTGCGTTTCAGTGCGACGGCCAGTCCGGCCAGCCACGACACCGGCAGCAGGGCATGGCTGCGCCAGCTTCGGCGCTGCCAGGTCTCCTGCAGCCAGGACGGTTCAGCGGACGGCGGCGTTGTTGTTCTGCGTGGCAAAGTTCAACCGCCCGATCTGCGCCAGCCGGGCCGCTTCCATCACCTGCACCACCGACTGGTGGGTCGCGGCCGCATCGGCGTTGACCACGATGCCCGGCTCCTGGCGGCCGGCCGCTGCCTGCCGCAGGGATTCCGCCAGCGCCGTGGGCCCGCCCGCCGCCGTCAGCTTGCCGTCGATGGCAAAGCGCCCGTCGGCCGTGACCGACACCACGATGTCCTGGCTGCGGTCGACCGGGGTGACAGGTTGCGCGCTGGGCAGTGCGATCTGCAGCGACGACAGCCGGGTGAACGACGTGGAGGCGGCCAGGAAGATCACGATGACCAGCAGCACGTCGATCAACGGGATCAGGTTGATGTCCGGCTCGTCGCGGTCATGTGCCCGACGGAATTTCATGCCTCGCCTCCCTGCACGGTATCGAGCAGACGCACGGCGGCGTTTTCCATTTCCAGCACGTAGCCGTCGATGCGCGCGCGCAGATAGCGGTAGAACGCCATGGCGGGGATCGCGATGAGAATGCCGAAGCCGGTGTTGTACAACGCGATGGAGATGCCGCGCGCGAGTTGCGACGGATCGTTGCCAGTCGGCGTCCAGGCGCTGAAGATCTCGATCATGCCCACCACCGTGCCGAACAGGCCCATCAGCGGCGCGATGGCGGCGATGGTGCCCAGGGCGCCGACGTAACGGCCCAGGCCGTGCGCGACGGCGCCACCGGCATACTCCATGGCTTCCTGCATGCGTTCGCGCGGCAGCTTGCGGGCGCGCAGGCCTGCCGCCAGCACCTTGCCCAGCGGCGAGGTGGCTTCCAGGCGGTTGACGTTCTCGACGTTGACCTGCTTCTGGCGCACCAGGCCCAGTACGTCCTCCAGCAGTCCCGGGGGCAGGACGCGCTGGCGGCGCAGCGTCAGCAGCCGTTCGATGATGAGGGCGAGGGCGAGGATCGAGGTGGCAAGCAGAGGCCAGATGGGCCAGCCGGCATCACGGATGATGGCGAGCAAAGGAACGCTCCTGAGAGAATGACAGCGGGTGAAATGTAAAGCCAACGAGCAAGTGCTGCGCGGGACGGTCAAAAATATCCACAATTACTGTGGACAATGATGTGGGTAAGTCGGGGTGTCGCCAGTGTTCATGCGGGTCGAGCTAGGCTGCTTACCTTTTGAACAATCCCCCCTGCTGCCCAAAATTCCAATCAAATCAAGTGCTTATTCAAAAAAATTCGCGATGAAGTCAAAAATATTTCTTGACACCCAATATCTGCGGCCTTGTGGACAGCGTCTTGGCTGGGGAGCGGCGTGAACGCGTCGTCTTCCACCCCACAGGACGCCGGCACGCGGGAAATCCTGACGATCTCGCAGTTGAACCGGGCGGTCGCGAACGTACTGGAGCGCAGCGTCCCCCTGGTCTGGGTACGCGGCGAAGTTTCGAATTTTACCGCTGCTGCGTCCGGCCACTGGTACTTCACGCTCAAGGACAACGGCGCCGCGGTCCGGACCGTGATGTTCCGCGGTCGGGCGAGCCTGGTGGGCTTCACGCCGCGCGCCGGGGACGAGGTCGAAGTGCGCGCCCGGGTGACGCTTTACGAGGCGCGCGGGGACTACCAACTGCAGGCCGAAAGCATGCGGCGCGCCGGCCAGGGGTCGCTGTTCGAGGCCTTCCTGCGGCTGAAGTCGCGGCTGGAAGACGAAGGCCTGCTCGATCCGGCCAGAAAACGCCCGGTCGCGGCGCTGCCGCGTGCCATCGGCGTCGTCAGTTCGCTGCGCGCCGCGGCCTTGCAGGACGTGCTGACCGCGCTGGCCCGACGCGCGCCGCACATTCCCGTGGTGGTCTATCCGGCGCCAGTGCAGGGTGACGATGCGCCTGTGCGGCTGATCGCGGCGCTGGCCGCGGCGAACCGCCGTGCCGAAGCGGACACGCTGCTGCTGGTGCGCGGTGGCGGCAGCATCGAAGACCTGCAGGCTTTCAACGACGAAGGACTGGCGCGTGCCATTGCGGCCAGCCGCATCCCGGTGATCAGCGGGGTGGGGCACGAGACGGACTTCACCATTGCGGATTTCGTCGCCGATGTGCGGGCTCCCACGCCGACCGCTGCGGCGGAACTGGCCGCCGTGCCCCACGCCGACTGGGCGGCGCGGGTGACGCGTGTCACCCAGGCCCTGGCCCGTGCGCAGCAACGCCGGTTGGAGTCGGCCGCGCAGCGGCTCGACCGGCTGGCCGGCCGTCTGCTGTCGCCCCGCGAGCGGCTGGCACGCCAGCGCGATCGCCTGGACAGCGCGGTGCGCGCCCTGATGGGCGCCTGGCGGCTGCCGCAGCATGCGCGCCGGGCCCGGCTGGGGCTGATGCAGGAACGGCTGCGCTATCGGGTGCCCCAGACCACGCGCCTGTCGCACCGCCTGGCCGACGCCGCGCGGCGCCTGCCGGCGGCACACGCCGCCGGACTGGCGGCCCATCGGCGAAGCCTGAGCGCGCTCGACGCCGCGCTTCAATCGCTCGCGCCGGCACGCACCCTGGCACGCGGCTATGCCATCGTGACCGACGGAAATGGCAACATCCTGCGACAGGCTCGCCGTTTACACCCGGGCGAGACGGTTACACTTACGTTTGACGAGGGTCAAGCTCAGGCCGACATCACCCGGATTCTCGATTCCGGGGAAGACGCCTGATCCCACCATCGGACCAATGGCCGGGTCGCCATGACGCGAAACGGCCTTGTTCGCCTGTTGCACCATTCGAACTCGACAAAGGAGCCAGCCATGGCATTCGAACTCCCGGCACTGCCTTACCCCAGCAACGCACTCGAACCGCACGTCGACACGCAGACCATGGAGATCCACCATGGCAAGCACCACGCCGCCTACGTGACGAACCTGAACAAGGCGCTGGAAGGCAAGCCGGAAGCTGCGTCGTCCATCGAGGACATCAACAAGAACATCTCGAAGTTCCCGGCAGCCGTGCGCAACAACGGCGGCGGTCACTACAACCACTCGCTGTTCTGGACCGTGCTGGCCCCGAACGCCGGTGGCGCGCCCGAAGGCGAGCTGGCCCAGGCCATCGACCAGGCTTTCGGCTCGTTCGACGAATTCAAGAAGAAGTTCAGCGACGCTGCTGCCACGCGCTTCGGCTCGGGCTGGGCATGGCTGGTCGTCGACGCCAACAAGCAACTGCAGATCACCTCGACGGCCAACCAGGACAACCCCCTGATGGACCTGCCGGAAATCACCGTCAAGGGCACGCCGATCCTGGGTATCGACGTGTGGGAACACGCCTACTACCTGAAGTACCAGAACCGTCGCGCCGATTACCTGGGCGCGATCTGGAACGCGATCAACTGGAAGAACGTGGCCGAGCGTTTCGCCAAGGCCAAGGCCTGATCGGCCTGTGCCGGTGATGCCTCGCGCATCGCCGGTTGCTCGTGAAGTACGCCGGGCCGTCATGGCCTGGCAACCGCGCCATGCGAAGTTTTCGCGTGGCGCGTTTTCGTTGGGACGTGGAAGGCGGCTGGCCGCGCCGTCCTGACGAATGCACGTTCGAATGCAAGTGCGGAGCACCCCCCGCCGCATGTCGTCCTATCGGAACATCACCATGTCCACCTCTCGCGTGCGTGTCCTTTTGGCCGTACTGGCCGCTGTCGTCATCGCGGCTGTCGCCGCCTTCTGGTGGGCGGGAAGAACGCCACCCACGACGAGTCCCCAGACCCCGCCATCGGCCAGCACACCGGTGCCGGTCGCCAGCACCAATGCCCCCTTCGCCGTGCTGTCCTGCCAGGCACGCCTGTTCGACGATTCGCCCGCGCTGGCCGTGACCTTTTCCCAGCCGCTGGACACCACGCAGCAGTTGAGTACCGTGCTGCGGGCCTCCGACATCGGCGATGCAGGCGAGAACGACAAGCCGACCGGCGAGATCCGCGAAGGCAGCGGGGCGGGCGGCACGCTTCGCAACGTGAACTGGGTGATCGGCGACAACCCGCGCGTGGCCTACATGCCGTTCGTGACGCCGCAGAAAAAATACCGCGTCGACATCGACGCGGGCGTGCGCCAGCGCGACGGCGGGGCCACGCTGGGCGCCGGCAGCCATTGCGAAGTCGCGACCGAAGCGATGCCGCCTTCGTTCTATTTTGCCAG
>JAAIGF010129205.1_pt1 | contig 21840 bp, 16 predicted proteins | sample 6487441 | NCBI WGS metagenome assembly JAAIGF01 (sample SAMN13974129, study PRJNA590717) | phyllosphere metagenome | biome: pepper field; feature: multiple bacterial spot infested pepper fields; material: pepper leaves; isolation source: leaves from pepper fields | host: Capsicum annuum ... | reverse complement strand
TGCCGCCCAGGGCTACAACCGCATCCCGCTGGTGTCCGAGAGCTACGCCGATCTCGACACTCCCCTGGCGCTGTACCTCAAGCTCGCGCACGGTGCGCCGGGCGGCGGTGCCATGAGCTGCCTGATGGAATCGGTGGTGGGCGGCGAACGCTTCGGCCGCTATTCGTTCATCGGCCTGCCGGCCAAGCGCTGGATCCGCGCTCACGGCCCGCGTACCGAAGTATTCGAACAGGGCAAGGTCGTCGAAACCCACGAAGGCGATCCGCTGGCCTTCATCGCCACCTACCAGCAACGCTTCAAGGTCGCGCTGCGTCCGGGCATGCCCCGTTTCGTGGGTGGCCTGGCAGGCTACTTCGGCTATGACGCCGTGCGCCACATCGAGCCGCGCCTGGGGCCCAACACCAAGCCCGATCCCGACGGCATGGAAGGCGGCACGCCCGACATCCTGCTGCTGCAGATCGATGAACTCGCCATCGTCGACAACCTCGCCGGTCGCCTCTACCTCATCGTCTACGCCGACCCCGAGCAGCCTGAAGCCTACGGCCGCGCCCGCCAGCGCCTGCGCGACCTGCGCGCGCAACTGCGCAAGCCGGTCGAGATCCCGTACAGCCAGGCCAGCCTGCCCACGGAAGCGCGCCGCGACTTCAAGAAAGAGGATTACCTGGCCGCCGTCTTGCGCGCCAAGGAATACATCGCCGCCGGCGACGTCATGCAGGTCCAGGTCGGCCAGGTCATCGCCAAGCCCTTCCGCGATGCGCCGCTGTCGCTGTACCGCGCCCTGCGCTCGCTGAACCCCTCGCCCTACATGTACTTCTGGAACTTCGGCGACTTCCACGTCGTCGGCGCCTCGCCGGAAATCCTGGTACGCCAGGAACGCGTGGAGTCCGACGCCAAGGCCGCCAGCCGCATCACCATCCGTCCGCTGGCGGGCACCCGCCGTCGCGGTGCCAGCCCGGAAGAAGATGCCGCCCTGGCCGAAGAGCTGAAGGCCGATCCGAAGGAAGTGGCCGAGCACGTCATGCTCATCGACCTGGCCCGCAACGACGTCGGCCGCATCGCCCGCACCGGCTCGGTGGAAGTCACCGACACCATGGTGATCGAGCGCTACTCGCACGTCATGCACCTGGTGTCCAACGTTGCCGGTACCGTCGACGCCGACATGAATCCCATGGACGTCCTGCGCGCCACCTTCCCGGCCGGCACGCTCACCGGTGCCCCCAAGGTGCGCGCCATGGAAATCATCGACGAACTGGAACCGGTGCGCCGCGGCATCTACGGTGGTGCGGCAGGCTACCTGAGCTACGGCGGCGAGATGGATGTGGCCATCGCCATCCGCACCGGTGTCATCAAGAACGGCACGCTGTACGTGCAGGCGGCGGCCGGCATCGTTGCCGATTCGGACCCTGAAAAGGAATGGCTGGAAACCGAGGCCAAGGCCCGGGCCGTGCTGCGCGCGGCCGAGCAGGTGCAGATCGGGCTGGACGACTCGGTCTGAACCCCGAGGCGGTGCCGACCTCGGCGCCGCTTCTCTCTGGAAACGCGAGGCATCTTCCTCGTGTTTCCATCTATCACAAAATCCCTGAAAGCCGCGTCTGGCAAGGCGCTCAGGCTTGACAAGGGTCAACTCGCGTACGTGATGTTCGGGATTCTGTCAGGGTATTCCCGATAGGTTCGCTGCCTTCCCACCCGAGCCTGGAAGTCAGCATGGACACGTCCCATCGTCCCGGTCGCCGCGCATTCATGATCAGTTCGGCCGCCGCCCTGCCGGCCGCCGGCCTGCCCCTGAAGGCGGTCTACGCCGCCAAGCAACCCGCCGTCGACATCAACACCTACCGTCCGGTCTTCTTCTCCGAGAGCGAGTGGAAGTTCGTGATGGCTGCCTGCGATCGCCTGATTCCCGCCGACGGAAAAGGACCGGGCGCCATCGATACCAACGTCCCCGTGTTCATCGACCAGCAGGTCGCGGGCGACCTGGGCGATGACGTCTATCTGGAAGGTCCGTTCCAGGCCGACGCGCCCGCCGCCATGGGCTATCAGTTGCCCTTCGGCGTCAAGGACACCTACCGGCGCGGCATCCGCGCGGCCGAGTCCTGTTGCCAGCGCGATCACAAGAAATCGTTCGCGGATCTCAGCGCCGACGAACGCGACGCCTTCCTCACCAAGCTGCAGAAGAACGAGCTGAAGTTCAGCGATGTCGGGGAAGACCTGCCCGCCGCCAACTTCTTCGTGCAACTGCTGGCCGACACCAAGCACGGCTACCTGGCCGACCCCATGTACGGCGGCAACAAGAACATGCAGGCCTGGGTCGCCATCGGCTTCCCCGGGGCGCGTGCCGCCTTCACCGAGTGGGTCGACATGCACGACGTCAAGTACCCGCTGGGTCCCGTCAGCATCCAGGGCGACCGCGCCTGACGCGCCACGCGTGCCGATCCGGCGCACGCAAAACAACGCATCCGAAGCTAGGAAAGCAGATGGCAATAACGAACGACGACGTCGATGTCGTGGTGGTCGGCCTGGGTTGGGCCGGCGCCTTGATGAGCATCGAAATGGCCCGCGCAGGCCTGAAGGTTCGCGCGCTGGAACGCGGTCCCGACCGCACCAACGCCGAATTCGCCTACCCCAAGCCCGCCGACGAATACGCCTTCAACACCCGCAACAAGGTCATGGCCACGCCGCGCGATGCCGCCCTGACCGTGCGTCACCACCGCGACCAGACCGCGCTGCCCACCCGCAAGTGGGGCGCCTTCGTGCCGGGCACCGGTGTCGGCGGATCGGGTACGCATTGGACTGGTGTGCTGATCCGGCCGACGCCCACCGACATCAAGCTCAAGACCTACGCCGATCAGGCCTACAAGCCCGGCCAGTTGGGCGAAGGCATGCAGATCCAGGACTTCCCCTTTACCTGGGACGAAATGGAGCCGTACTTCGACTTCTTCGAAAAGGTCTGCGGCCTGTCGGGCACTACCGGCAACCTGCAGGGCAAGATCCTGCCGGGCGGCGATCCGTTCGAAGGGCCGCGCTCGAACCCGTATCCCTTGCCCGCCCTGACCGACACGCTGAACAACACGATGTTCGTGAAGGCCGCCACCAAGCTCGGCTACCACCCGTTCCCGAACCCGTCGGCCAACGTGTCGCGCCCGTGGACCAACCCGTACGGCGTGCAGCTCGCGCCCTGCAACTACTGCGGGTTCTGCAGCAAGTATCCCTGTCTGAACTATTCCAAGGCGGCACCGCAGACGACCGTACTCGATGCGGTCAAGCGGATGAGCAACTTCTCGTACCGCGTCAACGCCAACGTCATCCGCGTCGACCTGTCTGACGACAAGAAGACCGCGCGCGGCGTGACCTACGTCGACGAGAAAGGGCAGGAAGTCTTCCAGCCGGCGAAGATCGTCATCCTGGCGGGCTTCCAGTTCGTCAACGTGCGCCTGATGCTGCTGTCGGGCATCGGCAAGCCCTATGACCCGGTGTCGAATACCGGCACGGTGGGTCGCAACTATGCGTTCCTGAGCAACGGCGGCACCACGCTGTTCTTCAAGGACAAGAATTTCAACCCGTTCGCCACCGCTGGCGCGACTGGCCAGATGTTCAACGACATCTCGCCCGGCAACTTCGATGGCCCCGGCCTGGGCTTCATCGGCGGCGCCAAGATCCACAGCTCGCAGGCCACCGGCTCGCCGCTGACCACCGCGCTGCCCAAGGGCACGCCGACCTGGGGCAAGGGCTGGAAGGAAGGCCTGGTCGACTGGTATGGCCACTCGATGAAGGTCAGCATCACGACCACCTGCATGTCGTACCGGGATCACTACGTCGACCTCGACCCGACCTACCGCGACCCGTGGGGCCAGCCGCTGCTGCGCATGACCTTCAACTGGAAGCAGAACGAACTGAAGCTGCAGCAATACCTGCGCAAGATCGTGCTCGACATCACCAAGGAGCTGAACCCGGACAGTTTCACCGAAAGCTTCCTGGCTATGGACTCGACCTGGGACATCACCAAGTACGTCTCGACCCACAACGTGGGCGGAGCCGTGGCTGGTGAGTCGCCGCGTGATTCGGCGCTCAATCGCTACCTTCAGAGCTGGGACGTGCACAACGTCTTCGTGCCGGGCGGCAATGCCTTCCCGCAGAACTTCCAGGCCAACCCCACCGACATGATCGGTGCCTGGACCTTGTTCGCGGCCGACGCGATCAAGAACCAGTATCTGAAGAACCCCGGCCCGCTGGTCCAAGCCTGAGATGCCCATGAAGAACATCCTGCACATTCTGCTGGCCGGCGTGCTGGCGCTGGGCGCCCTGGGCACGGCCCACGCCCAGTCCGACGAAGACACGTTGATCAAGCGCGGCGCGTACCTGGCACGGGTAGGCGATTGCGTGGCCTGTCACACGGTGTCGGGCAAGCCCGACTTCGCCGGTGGCCTGGCCATCAAGAGCGGCCTGGGGACGATCTATTCGACCAACATCACGCCGGACAAGACCCACGGCATCGGCAACTACACCGAGGCACAGTTCGCCGACGCGGTGCGCAAGGGCGTCCTGCCCGACGGCACCCATCTTTACCCGGCAATGCCTTACCCGGACTACGCCAAGGTCACGGATGAAGACATCCACGCGCTGTACGCGTACTTCATGAAGGGGGTGCCCGCCAGCGCCGAGCCGTCGCCCAAGACCTCGCTGTCGTTCCCCTTCAACCAGCGTTGGGGCATGAGCCTGTGGAACATGGTCTTCACGTCCGACAAGCCATTTGCGCCGCCGCCGGGCGCCACTGAGCAGATCAAGCTCGGCGCATACCTGGTGGAAGGCCTGGGGCATTGCAGCAGCTGCCACACCGCGCGCGGCGTGGCGATGCAGCAGAAGGCCGACGACAGCAGCGACGCCAAATTCCTGGCGGGCGGCAACCTCAATGGCTGGGACGTGCCCAGCCTGCGCGGCATGCCGACCTGGTCGGCGCAGGACATCGTCGACTACCTGGCCACCGGCCGCAATGCGACGGCTGCAGTCGCGGGCGAGATGACCGACGTGGTGGCCAACAGCACCTCGCACATGACCGACAGCGATCTGCAGGCCATCGCGGCCTACCTGAAGTCGTTGGACGGCGGCGGCAAGCCACCTGCCACGGCCGACGCCGAAGCGGTGCGGCAGACCATCGCCAAGCTCACCGGCGCCAAGGACCTGACGCTGGGCGAGCGGCTGTACCTGGACAACTGCGCGGCCTGCCACTTCGTCAACGGCCAGGGCGCGACGCGCGTATTCCCGCGCGTGGACCAGGCCAGCGTGGTGGTGGCCAAGAACCCGACCGGATTGGTGAACGTCATCCTGCACGGCGCGCAGACGCCTTCCACCGACCGAGCGCCTTCTGTGCTGCCCATGCCAGGCTTCGCACAGCGTCTGGACGACGAGGAAACGGCCGCGCTGGCGACCTTCGTGCGCCAGGCATGGACCAATCGTGCAGCTGCCGTCAGCGCCTCGCAGGTGGCCGAAGTGCGCGAGCAAGCGGCCGAGCACGCGAAGTAAGTGCGGCACCACGCCTGTGGCGCCAGCAGGGCGCTGCAGGCGTGGCATGCCGGTCGGATCAGGCCCGCTTCGCCTCGGGCCAGCGTGACTCGTCCACACGCGCGGGCCGGGCATCGGTTCCAATGCCTGGCGCAGCGCTCAGCAGGGTCTTCGTGTACGGGTGCTGCGGCGAATTCCAGACCTGGTCCCGATCCCCGGATTCCACGATCTTCCCCGCCTGCATGACCAGTACGCGGTCGGCGATATAGCGGATCACCGACAGGTCGTGGGAAATGAACAGGTAGGACAGCCCGAACGCTTCCTTCAGTTCGGCCAGCAAGTTCAGGATCTGCGCCTGGATCGACACATCCAGCGCCGACACCGGTTCATCCAGGATCACCAGCGACGGCTGCAGGATCAGCGCCCGGGCGATGCCGATGCGTTGCCGCTGTCCACCCGAGAATTCGTGCGGATAACGATGGATGGCCGATGCAGGCAGGCCGACGCGGTCCAGTATCGATGCGATGCGCGTGGCGCGTTCGCGCTTGTTCGCCGTGTCGTGCAGCGCGAGGACGGCGTCGAGCGTATCGAAGACGGTGCGCCGCGGGTTGAGCGATCCATACGGGTCCTGGAACACCATCTGCATGCGTCTGCGCCAGGGCTTGACCTGTTTTTCCGGCAAGGCCGACAGGTCCGTCCCGTCGAAGACGATGCGGCCCGACGACGCCGGTATCAGGCGCAGCAGCGTGCGCGACAGCGACGACTTGCCGCAGCCCGACTCGCCGACCAGGCCGATGGTCTCGCCGTGGTTCAGGGTGAAGGACACGTCGTCCACCGCGTGGAAGCTGCCGCCGTCGCGCGTCGGGTACGCCGTGCGCAGCGAAACGACGTCCAGCAAGGGAGCAGGGGGCTGCGGCGTCGCCAGCGCCCGACTGATCTGCAGGCGCGGCGTGACCAGCTCGATCGGGCGCTTGCCGGTGGCAGCGTCTACGTCGCGACGGATTTCGGTCAGCCGTGTCTGGCGGTAATGCGCATCGGTACCGGCATGCAGCGACGCCGCCACCAGCCCTGCCGTGTAGGGGTGTTCGGGGTGATTGAAGATCCGCGCCGCCGGCCCGGACTCGACCTGCTCGCCGTCCAGCATCACCATCACGCGGTCTGCCCAATGCGACACGACCGCCAGGTTGTGGGTGATCAGCAGCAGCCCCATCGACAGCTCGCGCCGCAGGCTGTCCAGCAGCTCAAGGATGTGGGCCTGCACCGTGACGTCCAGGGCCGTCGTCGGCTCGTCGGCCACGAGCAACTTGGGCATGCAGGCCACCGCCATCGCAATCATGACCCGTTGGCGCTGACCGCCCGACAGATGGTGCGGATAGTCGTCATGGCGGCGCTGCGGCTCAGGAATCTTCACCAGGTCCAGCAGTTCTATGGCCCGGGCCCGTGCCGCCCCTGCCGACAGCGACTGGTGCTGCTTCAGCGTCTCCGCGATCTGCGCGCCCACGCTGTGAACCGGATTCAGCGAGGTCATCGGCTCCTGGAAGATCATCGAGATCTCGCGGCCCCGGATCGCCCGCAGTGCCTGCTGCGACAACCCGTTGATGGGTGTGCCGTTGAGCAGGATCTCGCCCAAGATCGATGCCTGGGGCGGCAGCAGGGACAGCAGCGACAGCGCCGTCGTCGACTTGCCGCAACCCGACTCCCCGACCAGGGCCAGCGTCTCGCCCTGGTGCATGGTGAACGATAGCCGCTTGACTGCGTGATGCGCGCTGCGGCGGCCCTTGAAATGGATGTCCAGGCCGCGCACGTCCAGCAGTGGCGCGCGCGAGGTGTCGCTGACAGGCGTCAATCGGGTCATGCGCGCTCCGCCAGTCGGGGGTTGAAGGCATCGTTGATGGCATCGCCCACCAGGTTCAGCGCCAGGACGGTCACGACGATGGCCACGCCCGGCACGGCCGACAGGTACCAGGCCGTCCGCAGCATCTCGCGTCCTTCGCCGATCAGGCTGCCCCACGACACCGCATTGGGGTCGCCCAGCCCCAGGAAGGACAGGGCCGATTCCATCAGGATGGCCGTGGCGACCAGTACCGAGGTGGTGACGATCACCGGCGGCAAGGCATTGGGCAGAATCTCGCGGAAGATGATCCAGCCGTTGCCGAAGCCCTGACTGCGCGCCGCCAGCACGAATTCCGATTCCCGCAGCGTGCGGAATTCCGCACGCACCAGGCGCGCGGTGACCGGCCAGCAGGCCACGCCGATGGCGAACACGATAAGCGGGACCGTCGGCTCGCCGATCGTCACGATGACGATGACGAACAGGAAGGTGGGAATGGTCTGTACCAGCTCGGTGACCCGAACCAGCACGTCATCGAGCCAGCCGCCGTAGTAGCCGCCGACGGCGCCGATCAGCACGCCGATGGTCAGGCTCAGCGACGCCGCCACTGCGCCCACCAGCAACGACACCCGCGCCCCGTGCACCACACCGGCCGCCACGTCGCGGCCCAGCGAATCGGTGCCCAGCGGGAACTCGGCATCCTGCCCTGGCCACGCCAGCGGCGGCCCCATCATGTCCTGCGGATCGCCCGGGAACAGCCAGGGCGCCAGCACGGCCATGGCGGCCACGACCAGCAGAATGGCCAGGCCCGCCAGGGCGGAAGGATTGCGCAGGAACGCGCGCCATGCTTCCTGCCGTCGGCCGGGATCGTGGGTCGTGGCGTCGAACGCCGGAACGGCGGAAAGGGTGGTGGCAGCTTGGGTCATGAAAGATATCGATGTGGCGGGTTTCAGCGGACCTGGATGCGCGGGTCCAGCGACGCCTGCAACAGATCGACCAGCATGTTCACGACGATGACCAGCAGCGACGAGCAGAACAGAATCCCCAGCAGCACCGGGTAGTCGCGCGCCAGGATCGACTCCAGCACCAGGCTGCCCAGCCCGGGCCAGTTGAAGACGGTTTCGATCACGGTGGCCCCGCCCAGCAAGGCACCGAAATGCATGCCAATCAGCGTGGTGACTGGGATCAGCGCATTGCGCAGCACGTGGCGCATCGTCACGGCAAGCGGCGAGATTCCCTTGGCGCGGGCGGTGCGCACGAAGTCCTGCTTGCTGACTTCCAGCATGGCGGCACGAGTCAGCCGCGAGAAGACGGCGACGTACAGCCCCGCCGTGGTCAGCATCGGCAATAGCAGGTGGCGGACCTTGTCGACCAGTGCATCCCAGCCGGTCAGCCCGGCACCGATGGTGTGGCTGCCGCTGGTGGGCAACCAGCCCAGCGTGACGGCGAACAGCACCACGGCCATCAGGCCCAGCCAGAAGGTCGGGGTCGAATACAGCAGCAGCACCAGCACCGACAGCACGCGGTCCTGCCAGCGTCCGGCATAGACCGACATCAGGGTGCCCAGCAGCACGCCGACCAGCGTGGCCAGCAACAGGGCCGATCCCATCAGCAGCAGTGTGTTGCCCAGCCGCTGCAGGATCAACGCGGTCACCGGGAGGTTATGGCGCGGCGACACGCCCAGGTCGAACTGGACGATGTTGACGAGGTAACTGGACAGCCGATCCATCATCGGCAGGTCCAGCCCGAAGTGGCGCTGCAATTGCGCCAGGCTTTCCGCCGTGGCCCCGCCGGATTCGGCGGCCATGACGTCGGCCGCGTTTCCCGGTACCCACTCCAGCAACAGGAAATTCAGGATGATGATGCCGATCACGGTGGGGACGGCCTGAAGCAGATTTCGTCGCAGCACCGAAATCAGTCTGGACAGTTTGGCACCGTTGATCTTGCTCATATCCGATAACCCGGCCCGCGCCCGCTTGCCGCGAGGGGCCTGTGCTTCCAACAAAGTACGAAGCTGGGCATTGTGGGGACGACCGCATCGTCATCACAACGAAGAATATGGAATTAGCAAAAGCGGTCGATTCGGGGATAAGCAAATGAGACGCCGGTCGTTTGTTCCCGTGCGTCGAGGGGTCAGTATTTCGCCCTTTCCATTCTTCGAATCGTCGATGCCGGATGTATGCGGGCATCGATGGCAAAGGTCAGAACATGCAGTCGATCAAGCTCATGCGCCGGGTGGCGCTGATGCTGGCGTGGATTCCCCTCGCCGTCAGTGCGCAGAACGCCGGGACGCCCCAGCCGGGCGGCACGCTTACCTACCTGATGGCGCAGGAACCCACGGCGCTGGTTTCGCTGCTCAACCCCAAGGTGGAAAACCGCAACGTCAGCGCCAAGGTCACCGAAGGGTTGTTGCGCTACGACCTGGCCTTCAACCCGCAACCCTTGCTGGCGACCAAATGGGACATCAGTGCCGATGGCCTGCGCTATACCTTCAAGCTGCGTGAAGGCGTCAAGTTCCACGATGGCAGCGACTTCACCGCTGCCGACGTCAAGTACTCGCTTCTCAAGCAGAAAGACATCGGCCCGCGTGGCCGCATCACCTTCGCCAACGTGGCGAACATCGAGACGCCCGACCCGCACACGGCGGTCATCGTCCTGAGCAAGCCGGCCCCGTATCTGCTGAAGGCGCTTTCCTCGGCCGAGACACCCATCGTTTCGCACAAGCGCTACGGCGAAGCGGACGCACTCGTCCACGAGAACAACAACCATCCGATCGGCACTGGCCCGTTCCAGTTCAAGGAATGGGTCAAGGGCAGCCACGTCGTTTTGGAAAAGAACCCGAACTATTGGCGCAAAGGCCATCCCTACCTGGATCGGGTGATCTACCGCTTCATCAAGAATGCTGCGTCGATCTCGGCCGCCATCGAGGCAGGCGAGGGCAACGTCGCCCTGAACGTCGCCACTTCCGACCTGGATCGCCTGTCGAAGAATCCGGCGCTGGCCATCGACGACACTTTCGACGAGTTCCTCAGCAACGTCCTGTTCCTGGAGTTCAATCTCGAGAACCCGGTGCTGGCCAACGCCAAGGTCCGTCACGCGCTGGCACATGCCATCGACCGCGACTTCATCGCCAACACGGTCTACTACAAGCGCACCCAGGTCGCGAACTCGCCGATCCCGAAGATCCTGGCCAACTATTACGACGACAGCGCGTTCAACTACACCTTCGACGTCGCCCGCGCCAATGCACTGCTGGACGAAGCCGGTTACCCGCGAAAGGGTAAGGATGGCCGTTTCACCCTGCGTCTGGCATTCATGCCCTCGGCAGACTTCAAGCGCACGGCCGAATACGTCCGCGCGGTGCTGAGCCGGGTCGGCGTGAAAGTCGAGATCGTCGATGGCGACCTGCCGACCTTCATCAACCGGATCTACAAGGAGCGCAGCTTCGACCTGAGCGTCAACGGCCTGGGCCGCCTGTTCGATCCCACCGTAGGCGTGCAGCGCTTCTACTGGTCCGACGGCATCAAGAACCCGCTGCCCTTCGTCAACGGTCCGCACTACAACAACCCGCGCGTCGACGACCTGTTCCGGGCAGCCGCAGTGGAAACCGACGAGACCAAACGCGCCGCCCTGTTCAAGGAAATCCAGGGCATCGTCGGCAAGGATCTGCCCACGCTGCCGCTGGTGGCGGTGCCGTCTGCCCTGCAGGTCTACCAGAAGCGGGTGCGCAATCTGAACAACAGCGTCGATCTCACGGCTGGCGATTTCTCCGATACATGGCTGGCGCCGTAAGGGGCATCGACGATGAGCGAACACACGCAGAGCGCTTTCGACGCCTTGGAAAAGCTGGCCTTCGCCCCCGCCCATGAGCAGGCGCGGGCACTGGCCGCCGGTGAAGCCACCGCCCTGGCCCTGCTCGAACACGTGCTGGCGCGGATCGATCGCTACGATCCGCAGCTCAATGCCGTGGTCGCCCGCGACGACGACGGCGCGCGCCATGCCGCCCGCCTGGCCGACGAGGCGCTGGCGCGCGGCGAGCGCAAGCCTTTGCTGGGTGTGCCGGTGACGGTGAAGGAAAACTTCCACGTCGCCGGACTGGTCACCAGCGTCGGCAACCCGGCCTTCGCCGACAACGTCTCGACCGACGACGCGCCCGCCGTGACTGCTTTGCGCGAAGCCGGCGCGGTGCTGATCGGCAAGACCAACGTCCCGCTGGCCCTGGCCGACCTGCAGACCTACAACGCGGTCTACGGCGTCACCCGCAACCCCTGGGACCTGGCGCGTACGCCCGGCGGCTCGTCGGGCGGGTCGGCGGTTGCCATTGCGGCGGGTTTCAGTGCGCTGGAACTCGGCACCGACATCGGCGGCTCGATCCGCGTGCCCGCCCACTTCACCGGCACCTTCGGCCACAAGCCGACGGTGGGCCTGGTCTACAACGGCGGCACCGGCGCCCCGGCGGGCAAGCTCACGCTGCGCGACCTGACCGTCGCCGGCCCCCTGGCGCGCAGCGCCCGCGATCTCGAACTCGGTCTGCAGGTGTTGCTCAACCGCGATCCGCTGGCCAGCAAGGCTTGGCAAGTCCGGCTGCCGGCACCCCGGCACGACGATCTGCGCGCGTTCCGCGTCCTGCTGCTGACGACCTGGCCGGGCAAGCCGCAGTCGCGATCGGAGCAACTGGTGGAGGCCCGCCTGCGTCAGGGCCTGGAAGCCGCTGGCGTCTCGGTCATCGAGCCGGAAGACGTGGCCGCCTATCTGCCCGACCTCAACGCGGCCCACTTGGTGTATCGCAGCCTGCTGGGCGCATCGCTGCCCCCGTCCTCGAACCAGTCACCCGTGGCCGCTGACCAGGACGAGGAGGACGAAGAGGCCGCCTGGAAGAGCGCTCCCTATCTGTCGCACCATGCCTGGCTGCAGAAGCACGAGCAGCGCCTGCAACTGCGTCAGCACTGGGAAGCCTTGTTCGCGCACGTCGACGTGGTGCTCAGCCCGGTGCTGGTGACCACGGCTTTCGCGCACGATCCGTCCGATCCCAAGGACGCTCGCCGCTTCCCGGTCGAGTACGACGTCGGCGTCGCCCAACTCAAGTTCGTCGAACTGTTCAACTGGGCGGGCCTGCCGGTGTTGCCCGGCTTGCCGGCGACCAGCTTCCCGCTGGGGCTCGACGCGCATGGGCTGCCCATCGGGGCGCAGGCGATCGGGCCGTACCTGGAAGACCTGACGCCGATCCGCTTCGCCGAGCTGTTCTCGGCAGAGCAGGGCGGTTTCCAGATCCCGCCCGGTTTCATCGGCGACTGACGCGTGACTGCGACACTCCCCAGCCAGACACCTGGGGTTTGTCACGCCATGGACGACGCGCGGCGGGGCCGGTATGATGAGCGGCCGCTTCGGGATGTCCGCATTCCGCGCGCCGCGTGTCGCTCAATTCCATTTTTCGGTCGACCATGACCCTGACTGCTTCGACGCATTCCGTTTTTTGGTGGCGCTTCCACTAGGAAGCGGCACGTCGTTGCGGTTCGAAACTGCACCCCTGCCGCCGTGATCGGTGGCAGGCATGCAGGCCAGAAAGCAGTCCCCCCAAGGCCCTTCAAGCACTCCGACACGGCGGCTCCCCCAGATCCAAGGAGCAAGCCCGTGAAGTCAGCATCTCCCCCGGTTCTCCCGCTCGGCCTGGCGCCCTTTGCGCCGGTTTTCGCACGCCCCCACCATTCTGCTTGCCGCCTGGCGCGGCGCCATTCTTACGCCTGAAGGACGCGTCATGCTGCTGATGATCGACAACTACGACTCTTTCACCTTCAACCTGGTGCAGTACTTCGGTGAGCTTGGCGAAACGGTCAAGGTCGTGCGCAACGACCAGATCAGCGTCGAGGAAATCGCCGCGCTGGCGCCTTCGCGCATCTGCATCTCGCCCGGACCCTGCTCGCCCAACGAGGCCGGTGTGTCGGTCCCCGCCATCAAGGCGTTCGCCGGCAAGGTGCCGATCCTGGGCGTGTGCCTGGGCCACCAGGCCATCGGGGCCGCGTTCGGCGGCAACGTCATCCGCGCCCGCGAACTCATGCACGGCAAGGTCTCGCCCATCACGCACCGCGGCACCGACCTGTTCACCGGACTGCCGTCGCCGTACACCGTGACGCGTTACCACTCGCTGGCCATCGAGCGTGAATCGCTGCCCGAGTGCCTGGTCGTCACCGCCGAGACCGCCGATGGCGAAATCATGGGCGTGGCGCACCGCGACCTGCCGGTGCTGGGCGTGCAGTTCCATCCCGAGTCCATCCTCAGCGAGCACGGCCATGCCTTGCTGAAGAACTTCATCACGCATACCGAGCCGGCCCACGCCTGATCCCGGAACCCGAGGAGGAACACCCGTGCCCATCACCCCGAACGAAGCGCTGGTCCGCTGCATCGAGCACCGCGAGATCTTCCACGACGAGATGCTGCACCTCATGCGCATGCTCATGCGCGGCGAAATGGCGCCCAACGTGGCCGCCGCGCTGATCCTGGGCCTGCGCGTGAAGAAGGAAACCATCGGCGAAATCGCCGCGGCCGCCGCCGTGATGCGCGAATTCGCCACCCGCGTGCCGGTCGCCCATCCCGAGGATCTGCTGGACCTGTGCGGCACCGGTGGCGACGGCGCCCACACCTTCAACATCTCCACCTCGGCCATGTTCGTCGCGGCCGCCGCCGGTGCGCGCGTGGCCAAGCACGGCAACCGGGGCGTGTCGTCTTCCTCGGGCAGTGCCGACGTGCTGGAAGCCCTGGGCGTGAACCTGGCGCTGGATGCCGGGCAGGTCGCCGCCTGCATCGACCAGACCGGCCTGGGCTTCATGTTCGCTCCTTCGCACCACAGCGCCATGAAGAACGTCGCCGGCATCCGCAAGGAACTGGGCGTGCGCACCATCTTCAACCTGCTGGGTCCGCTGACCAACCCGGCAGGCGCCGCCAACCAGCTGATGGGCGTGTTCCACCCCGACCTGGTCGGTATCCAGGTGCGCGTGCTCCAGCGCCTGGGCTCGCGCAACGTCCTGGTGGTCTACGGCAAGGACGGCATGGACGAAGCCTCGCTGGGCGCCGCCACCATGGTCGGCGAACTGCGCAACGGCGAGATCCGCGAATACGAGATCCATCCCGAGGACTTCGGCCTCGCGATGGTGTCCAACCGCAGCATGCGGGTGGCCGACAGCAGCGAATCCTCGGCCATGGTGCTCGATGCCTTGTCCAACCAGCCCGGCCCGGCGCGCGACATCGTTGCCTTCAACGCCGGACTGGCGCTGTACACCATCGGCCGCGTCGACAGCATCGGCGACGGCATCAAACTGGCGTTCGAAACGCTGGCCAGCGGCGCCGCGCGCGCCAAGGTCGACGAATTCGCCCGCTTCACCCAGGGCTTCGCGCGCTGACAGGCGCAGCCCGTCCCTTGCGCGGATGAACCTGCTGCCTGCGCGCTGTTCCAAGCGGCAGTCCGGTTCGTCCGGCCCCGATTCCAATTTCGCCCGGTTCTGCCGGGCCCAGCATCGAGTCCAGCCATGAGCGACATCCTCCAGCGCATCCTTGCCGTCAAAGCCGAAGAAGTGGCGCGTGCGCGCCAGCTTCGCAGCGAAGCCGACCTGCGCCGCGAAGCCGAGGCACGCCAGGACGTGCGCGGCTTTGCCCGCGCCATCGAAGCCAAGATCGCCGCCGGCCAGGCCGCCGTCATCGCCGAGGTCAAACGTGCCTCGCCGTCCAAGGGCGTGCTGCGCGAACACTTCGTGCCCGCCGAGATCGCCCAGTCCTACGCCGCCCACGGCGCTGCCTGCCTGTCGGTGTTGACCGACGTCCAGTTCTTCCAGGGCTCGGCCAATTACCTGCGACAAGCCCGTGCCGCCTGCGCATTGCCGATCCTGCGCAAGGATTTCATCGTCGATCCGTACCAGATCGTCGAGGCCCGGGCCATGGGCGCCGACAGCATCCTGTTGATCGCTGCCGCGCTCGAGCCGTCGAAGATGCGAGACCTCGAAGCCGTCGCCCTCGGTCTGGGCATGGACGTGCTGGTCGAAGTCCACGACGCCGACGAACTCCAGGCCGCCCTGACGCTGAAGACCCCGCTGCTGGGCATCAACAACCGCAACCTGCGTACGTTCGAGGTATCGCTGCAGACCACCATCGACCTGCTGGCCGACATCCCGGCCGACAAGCGGGTCGTGACCGAAAGCGGCATCCTGCGTCGCGAAGACGTGCAGTTCATGCGCGAGCACGATGTCCACGCCTTCCTGGTGGGCGAAGCCTTCATGCGCGCCGAGCTGCCGGGCGCCGCGCTGGCGGACCTGTTCGCATGAGCGTCGTCACGCATGGCGCCGTGCATCGAACCGAGGTGACGCAGTGAGCACGAACGACAACCGGCTGACGCAGCCACTGGCCACCTTGGCCGCCGACCTGCCTGCGGACTGGCGCGACGCCCTGGCTCCCATGCTGCAGAGCGAAAAGTTCGCGGCACTTGCCCGCCATGTGGACGCACGCGTGGCCGCTGGGGAAACGGTCTATCCCGCCGACCCGTTCCACGCCTTGCGGATCACGCCCCTGTCCACCGTGCGGGTGCTGATCCTCGGGCAAGATCCGTATCACGGCCCTGGCCAGGCTCAGGGACTGGCTTTTTCGGTGCCGCGCGGGCAACGCCGGCCGCCGAGCCTGCGCAACATCTTCCAGGTCGTCGCCGAAGATTGCGGTGGCAACCCGGCGGCGTTCGGCAATGACCTGAGCGGATGGGCCGAGCAAGGTGTACTGCTACTCAACACAGTGTTGACCGTAGAGGACGGAAAGCCTGCTTCCCATGCCAAACGCGGCTGGGAATCCCTGACCGATCTCATCTTCCAGACGGTGGCCACGCAGCGCACGGCAGCCTTCATGCTCTGGGGGGCACATGCCCAGGCCAAACAGGTGCTGATTCCCGCCACCCACGGCCATTTGGTACTAACTGCCAACCACCCTTCGCCACTGTCGGCACGCCGGCCTCCGCAACCTTTCCTCGGGTGCCGCCATTTCATCCAGACGAATGAATGGTTGACGGAGCGAGGGGATACGCCAATCGACTGGGCTGGTATTTTGGTTGCCGATTAGTTGTTTCCATATGGATTGATTCTCGGTTAGTCTCGCGGCGCCCCCAAAATGCGCCCACGCGGCGTTCACCATCAAAAGTGAGATCGCTATGGACCAGCAGCAGAACCCTGGATTCCCTGAATCCCCTGCACCGACTTCCCCCGAGATTCCGATCCGGTTCACTGGCAGCGGTTCGGAGTACTTCCGAATCTGGATCGTCAACCTGCTGCTGTCCATCCTTACGCTCGGCATCTATTCGGCGTGGGCGAAAGTCCGCCGCCTGAAGTACTTCTACGGCAACACCCTGATCGACGGCTCGCCGCTGGACTTCCACGGCAAGCCCATCGCCATCCTCATCGGCCGCCTGATCGGCGTCGGCCTGCTGCTGGCGTGGGTCGTCGTCCAGCACTTCGCACCGCCACTCATCGTGCTGGTCGTGTTCGTCGGCGGCATTGCGTTCCTGCCGTGGCTGGCCATCCGCGCCATGCGCTTCCAGCTCATGAACACCAGCTATCGCGGCGTGCGCTTCGGTTTCGACGCCAAGCTGGGCGAGGCGTTCATGGTCTTCCTGGTCTGGCCGCTGCTGACTTTCTTCACGCTGTACCTGCTGGCACCGCTGGCTTATCAACGTGCGCGCCGCTTCATGCACAACGGTGTGCGCTACGGCAATCTGCCGGGCTCCATGACGGCTCCGGTGGGTGCCTTCTACCGCGTCTTCGGCATGGTCCTGGTGTGGAGCCTGCTGGCGCTGCTTCTGTTGCTGTCACCGGTCATCATCCTGGTCTTCAACAACGGCTTCGCCGGCGTGGCCATTGCGTTCGGCATCTATATCGGCGTCATCGTCACGGCGCTGCTGATCGGTCCGTACGCCATCGTGCGCCTGCGCAACCTGGTGTGGAACAACTCCCGCCTGGGTGAGCACCGCCTGGTCTCACGCGCCGAAGTGCTGCCGTACTTCCGCCTCATGGCGGTGAACTACATCCTGATCCTGCTCACGCTGGGCCTGTTCCTGCCGTTCGCGCGCATCCGTTCCGCCCGCTATCTGCTGACGACCATGGCAGTGATCCCGCATGGCAATCTGGACGAGGTCATCGCCATCCAGCGCCAGCGTGTCGGGGCGGCTGGCGAAGAAACCGCCGACCTGTTCGACGTCGACCTGGCGCTGTGAGCCACGACGCCGTTTTCCCGCCTGCCAGCGCCGACACGGCGCTGACGGCGGTCTATTACGACGGCCAGTCCTCGCGCCGCTACCAGGTGGCGGTGCGGGTGGACGAAACCGGCATCATGCTGACGGGCGATGGCATCGTTCGCCATGCGCCCTGGGCGGAGTGCGAGGTGTCCGAGCGGACACGGCATGGCCCGCGCATCGTGCGCTTCGAGGACGATGCGCAGGCTGAAATCGCAGACGGTCCCGCCTTCGACATTGCCCGCCAGCGTGCCGGCCACCGGGACAGCGCGGTCGTCAAATGGCAGCAGTCGTGGCGCGTTGCGCTGCTTGCCATCGCCGGCTGCGTGTTCTCGGTCTTCGTCGCCTACCAATGGGGCCTGCCCTGGGCGGCCAACGTCATCGCCCAGCGTCTGCCCGACGCCGTCTACGTTTCCGTCGGCAATCACGCCATGAATTCGCTGGACGAGGCCCTGTTCAAGCCCAGCAAGCTCGACGCGGCTCGCGCAGCGCGTCTGCAGGAGCGCTTCAGGTTGCTGAGCACCCAAAGCGTGCCGGGCGAACTGCTGTTCCGCGACGGCGGCAGGCTGGGCGCCAATGCCCTGGCACTGCCGTCCGGAAAGATCGTCGTCACCGACCAATTGGCGGCCATTCTCGATGACGACGAACTCGTCGCCGTGATGGCGCACGAACTCGGTCACGTCGCGCATCAGCACGGCATGCGCGCCATGCTGCAGAACAGCGTCGTCGGCATCGTCGCCGCCTGGTACCTGAACGACCTCAGCGCCGCATTGGGCGGCGCGGTCGCCACGTTCTCGCACCTGCAGTATTCACGCGGCTTCGAATACGACGCCGACGAATACGGCGCGCGCCTGCTGCACAAGGTGGGCATGTCGCCCAGGTTGCTGGGCACGGCGCTCGACAAGTTGTCGGAAACGCATGGTGGCAGCAAGAGCAAGGAAGAAGAGGTCGACTACCTGTCGACTCACCCGGGCACGTCTGCACGCATGCGGCGGATCGAAGAGCTGGAGCCTTAAAGAACCGGCGCCTGGGGCCGACGGCTTGCCGACCGTCAACCAAGACGCTCGACGTGCCTGGCTATGGAACTGCACCCCCAAACGTCGGGAACTTGCCGACTTCCGGGGTGCAGTTTTTTTTAGGGCGCAGTCCAATCGGCAATGCGCCATCCTCAGGCTTCAGCGCAAAGCAGGGCAGCGTGCGCGCTACGCAGCCTCGGGCCGCGTCAAACCGAGCGGCGCCGGCTCCGTCGCCAGCGTCACGTCCACCTGCAGCAGCTCGTCACGGCGAAACGCGTGCACGCTCACCCGGTCGCCAGGCTGATGGCGCGCCAGCAAGGCATCCAGGCTTCCCCCCGACACCCGCAGGCCATCGATGGCCACCACCACGTCGTGCGCCGACAGCCCGGCGCGGTGCGCAGCGCCACCCTCATGCACCGTGGCCAGCCGGACGAACTCGCCGTCGCGGGCGGCACGCACCTGCATCGAGGGCGCGGTCGGCTGGGCGCCAGCGCGCAGGTTCACGCCCTGCGTCGCCAGCAGTTCCGCCAGCGGCACGTCCTGCGTGCCATCGACACAGCGCTCGATGAAGTCCGACACGTCCACGCCCGTCGCCTCGCGGATCAGGCCTGCCATGGCGTCCTCGTCCACGCCGTGCGGCGTGCCGCGATAGAAATCGCGGCCGAATCGGGTCCACAGCAGGCGCATCACGTCGTCCAGCGAGCGCTCGCCCTGGCTGTCGCGCCGGATCAGCAAGTCCAGGCCCATCGCCACCAATGAACCCTTGGTGTAGTAGCTCACGATCGCATTGGGCGAGTTCTCGTCCTGCTTGTAGTACTTGGTCCAGGCATCGAACGAGCTTTCCGCCACCGACTGCTTCAACCTGCCGCTGCCGCGCAGCACGCCATTGATGGTGCGCGACACCAGCGCGAAGTAGGCGGGCTCGTCGATCACGCCTGCACGCACCAGCATCAGATCGTCGTAGTAGGACGTGAATCCTTCGAACACCCACAGCAGACGCGTATGCGATTCCTGCGCCAGGTCGTAGGGTACGAAGCGCGCCGGCTTGATGCGCTTGACGTGCCAGGTGTGGAAATACTCGTGGCTGACCAGGCCCAGGAAGGTGCGGTATCCCTCGCTTTGCTCCGGCTTGCCCACCACCGGCAGGTCGGCGCGGGCGCACATCAGCGCCGTCGACGCCCGATGTTCCAGGCCACCATAGCCATCGCCCGTCACCATCGTCATGAAGACGTAGCGGTCAGCGCTGTCCAGGAAGGGCGCAGCCAGCGTATCGGGTTCGAACAAGGCAATCTGCGCCTCGCAGATCTGCCGGGCGTCGCGGGCGATACGATCGAGGTCAAGGCCGGGCACCTGCCCGGTGAACACCAGTTCATGCAGGGCGCCATGCGCCTCGAAGCTGGCGACCTGGGGCGTGCCCATCTCGATGGGATGATCGATCAGAGCGTCGTAGTCGGGCGCCACGTACGTGCCGAAACCATGCAACGGCGTGCCTGCCGCGCGGGGCAGGCTGGTATGGACCCGCCACTGGCTGCCGCCCTCGTGCGGGGGCTTCGCCAATTCCAGCTGGCAGGCCGACGATTCCTGGCCATCCACCCGCAGGAAGACGCTGGTGCCGTTGAAGAACCCATGCGTCTCGTCCAGGTGCGCGGCACGCACCGACAAGTCCCACGCATAGACGACGTACTCGATCTGTAGCGGGCCACGGCAGGGCGCCACCTGCCAGACGTCCTTGCCGAGCTTCTGCACGGCGACCGGGCGACCACGCGAGCTGGCTCTGAGGGTTTCGATCTGCCGCGCAAAGTCCCGGATCATGTAGCTGCCGGGAATCCAGGCGGGCAGGGAAAGGCGTTGGCCTGCCGGGTCTGGCCGTGAAATGGTCAGCGTGACAGTGCAACGGTGTCCGGCGGGGTCGCTGGGGACCAGCCGATATGAGAGAGAACTGGAAGACATCCCCCTATCGTAACAATGCCGACATAGGGGCCGTCCGGGGATGCGGGCTGGCCCCGCCTGATCTATCTTTGAGGGCGCGTCGTGCCCACGAGGCAGGATGCCAACGCCAGCCCTCTATATATAGAGGTGTGGAAGGGCAGGCGACGCACACCGACCGCGGGCACGCTGCCCGTACACGTTCTTCAAGGAGTCTTCATGAGCGATGCCCTCGTCCTGATCGAAACGCGTGGCCGCGTTGGCCTGCTGACGTTGAACCGGCCCAAGGCCCTGAACGCCCTCAACGATGCGCTGATGGATGAACTGGGCAGTGCCCTGCTGGCCTTCGATGCCGACCCCGACATCGGCGTCATCGTGCTGACCGGCTCCGAAAAGGCATTCGCCGCCGGTGCCGACATCGCTGCCATGAAAGACTGGACCTACCAGGACGTCTACATCAGCGACTACATCTCCCGCAATTGGGAAACCATCAAGCAGGTGCGCAAGCCGGTAATCGCCGCCGTGGCGGGCTACGCCCTGGGGGGCGGCTGCGAGCTCGCCATGATGTGCGACTTCATCATCGCGAGCGACACCGCCAAGTTCGGCCAGCCCGAAATCAAGCTGGGCGTGATCCCCGGCGCTGGCGGCACGCAGCGACTCCCCCGCGCAGTGGGCAAGTCCAAAGCCATGGACCAGGTCCTGACCGGCCGCATGATGGACGCCGCCGAAGCCGAACGTGCCGGACTGGTGTCGCGCGTGGTGCCTGCCGACAGACTGATGGAAGAAGCCATGGACGCCGCCACGCTTATCGGCTCGATGTCGCTGCCGTCGGTACTGGCCGCCAAGGAAGCGGTAAACCGCGCCTTCGAATCGCCTCTTAATGAAGGCCTGCTGTTCGAACGCCGTACCTTCCATGCGTTGTTTGCCACCAGCGACCAGAAGGAAGGCATGAATGCCTTCATCGAAAAACGGAAGCCGAAATTCGATCATCGCTGAGTAGTTGCGACAGACTGAAAAAAGCTGCTATAGTTTCGTTCTTGCTGCAGCGCCAACCGCGTTGCAGCAGACGGAGAAGCTTCCGGGTAATACAGGTCGCGGGGTAACCCAGCAGCTTGGTTTCCAGGAAGGCGGCAGCAAACGAAGGTTTGGCTGGTCGGCAGATGAAAGTCTGCGGATCAAAGAGATTTTCGGTTCGATCAACAAATCGATTCATTGCATGCTATAGTCTCTGGCTCTGCTGAAGAACGCAGCGAAAACGAAAGTGATCGCAGCGGTTGGCAGAAAAAGCAGTTCAGCGTTGTTGCCGTTCATACAGTTCGGCG
>JAAIGF010222991.1_pt1 | contig 21841 bp, 18 predicted proteins | sample 6487441 | NCBI WGS metagenome assembly JAAIGF01 (sample SAMN13974129, study PRJNA590717) | phyllosphere metagenome | biome: pepper field; feature: multiple bacterial spot infested pepper fields; material: pepper leaves; isolation source: leaves from pepper fields | host: Capsicum annuum ... | reverse complement strand
TTTGCGCTGCTTCCGAAGTACCTCATCGAAGCCGAGCTGAAATCCGGTCTCCTGCAGGTGGTTTTCGATGTGCCGCTGCAGACGGAAAACAGCTACTACATCGCCCTGCCCGAAGGCCGGCAGGACAATGTTCTGGCGCGCGCCTTCCAGAACTGGCTGCTGGAAGAGGTCGGCAGGCCCGTTTAGGCGGGCTGAGGCGAGCGTTTACAGGCGGTTGCGGAAAAACGGGTTCCAGCGGACGACCCCAAGGCGAATTCTCTCGCGCATCATCGTCAAAAGGCCAGCCGAGGCGATGACCACAAGTCCGCAGATCGCCAGCGTATCCGGGTACTCTGCGAAGAAGAATGCACCAATCGCCACCGCCCACAGGATCTGGGAATAATGCGATGGCGCAATCTGGCTTGCGGGTGCAATCTTCGTTGCCGTCAGCAACGTCATCTGGCCAACCGCGGTGCACAGGCCGATGATGATGAAGGCTGCAATCTGGTGAAGTGTCGGCACCTGAAACTCCGGTATCATCAAGACACCGTTGAATGTCAGGCCGTAGATGATCAGCACGCCCATGATCGAGGTGCGTTTTTCCCGCCCGGCAAGCGAGCGCAACAGGACGATGGTAAGCCCTGCCAGAAAGGCCACGCACAGAGCTGCGATATGGCCAAGCTCCAGCGTCTTGAAGCCAGGGCGCACCACCAGGAACACGCCGACAATTCCGGCCATGACGGCAGACCAGCGCCAAAGGCCGATATCCTCCTTCAGAACCAGCGCCGAGAGGATGGTGACGAAGAGCGGCGAGAGAAAGATAAGCGCATAGGCTTCGGCCAACGGCACGCTCGTGAAGGCGTAAATACCGAGAATACCTGCAAAAAGGCCCGATATTGCCCGCCCGTGCACCGCAAAGGGTCGGCTCATGCGCCAGAAATGGCGCCATCTTTCCTCTTTCGGCTTCAGGAAGAAGATCAGCGATGCTGAAGACAGGATACTGAAAAAGCCGATTTCGAAGACGCTGACCTGAGAGCCGAGCGACTTGATGGTGGCATCTCCCCAGGAAAAGCTGGCATAGGCAAGCAATCCCAGTAGAAAACCTCTTTGCATGGCGACCGATCCCGACCGGAGAAAAGGTAACCGCCCGACAGCGAAACGATGCCAAGTTGACGGTGATGTGACGATAGCCCCCTCACCTCGCTACGCCTGACATCGTTGATTCACAAGGCACGAAAGCGGAAAAATCGTTCCCTCTAGTCGCAAGCCAGTCGTTGCGTCAGGAAATTTCAGGATCGATGGTGAAAAGCTCGTGCGCCCGGGCAAAACCGCGCAAGGCATAGCGCCCGATTGAAACCATGAGGCCCCGCATCTCTTCGGGACAGGAGGCGGTAAATTCACGCGACATGACGGTATCCCGATCGACCGAGCTGCACAGGCTGCTGATGCGGCTGACCATGTTGACCGCCGGTCCCACGACCGTGAAATCGAGGCGATTTCGGCTGCCGATATTGCCGTAGAAGACTTCCCCCACGTGCAGGCCGAGATAAACATCCGTCGTCGGCAGACCTTCCATTTTGCGGCGATGGTTGAGCACGGTCAGGTTGGTTCGCATGGTGATCTCGGCCGCCAGCGCCGATGCACAGTCGGATTGCTGGTCACCGTCACGGAAGATCGCCAGAACGCCATCGCCGATCAGTTTCAAGACACTGCCGCCATGCGCGTGAATGGCATCGATGACCAGACCGGCATAGTCGTTGAGGAAGGGGATGATCTGGTCAGGCTCCGCCCTGTCGGAAATGCCGGTAAAATCCCGCAGATCCGAAAACCAGAGAACGGCCTCTATCTTTTCCACCTCGCCTCTGGTGATCGTGCCGCTCATGACCTTTCGGCCAGCATCCCGACCCAGATAGACATCGCTGATGGTTTCTATGATCCTCATGCAGCAGGCCGCCTTGAAGGCCAGCGCGAGTGTCGGCAGCAATATACGCAGTGCCGCCAGCTCATCATCATGAAAGCCTTCCGGATGCCGCGTCAGCCACTGCGAATAGAACGCATTCATTTCGCCGATGCTGCCGCGATCCGTAAAGCGGTGGATCGCCGCCAGATAATCGGTGTGTCCAGCGCTCTTCAGCTCGGAAAGCTTCGGAAACTTGAGTTCGTCATCCAGATGAAACCGGTGTCTGGCCTCATGGGCATTTTCCTTGATGAGATGGAAAAACACCGAACTTTCCCAGTCCTCGCGCGCCTTTCCATCATCGGTAAAGTCATAGACGGTCGATGGGTCGAAAACATCGTGGCTGTCCCAGCGGAAAGCGTGCCCTTCGAAATCGGGATGCAGCGTATCCATCAGGATAAGCGCCGAGGAAATGCTGATGCCGGCGGCGTTGCATCGCTCGCAAAAGCCGGAAAGCAGCGCTTCTTCCGCCACCCCTTCGTATCCCTGCTGCGAAAGCCAGAGTGAAATGTCCGAAAGGCGGGATTGATCGACCATGAGTGCCTTTGTCCTTAACGGGAAATCTGATGAGATACGGTTGATCAACGCTTCGCAAGAGCGACGGTGCCGCTAATTTGGCGTGACAGGCAAGAAATTCTGGAAATCGACCTTTGCAGTATGGCGCTACGCTTGGCCACGGCGGTGAAGACGGTTAAACAGCTACTCAAAATTCTGTTTGACGCACAAGCACGGCTGGACGATTTCCAGCCCTGATCCCGAAAGGTTTTTCGATGCGTATAGTAATGATTGGCTCCGGTTATGTCGGGCTTGTTTCCGGTGCCTGCTTTGCCGATTTCGGCCACGACGTCATCTGCGTCGACAAGATGCCGGAAAAGATCGAGGCATTGAAGAATGGGCAGATCCCGATTTTCGAACCGGGCCTGGATGTCATCGTTGCCAATAATGCCAAGGCTGGCCGCCTGAGCTTTACGACCGATCTGAAAAGCGCCGTTGCCGATGCCGATGTGGTCTTCATTGCTGTCGGCACGCCGTCGCGCCGTGGCGATGGCCATGCCGATCTGGGCTATGTCTATGCCGCAGCCCGAGAAATTGCCGCAGCCGTTAACGGATTTACGGTCATCGTAACCAAGTCGACCGTGCCTGTCGGCACCGGTGACGAGGTGGAGCGCATCATCCGCGAGGAAAATCCGCAAGCCGATATCGCCGTCGTGTCCAACCCGGAATTCCTGCGTGAAGGCGCTGCAATCGATGACTTCAAGCGTCCGGATCGCATCGTCGTCGGTCTTTCGGACGAGCGTGCCCGCCCGGTCATGACCGAAGTCTATCGCCCGCTTTACCTCAACCAGTCGCCGCTGCTGTTTACGACGCGCCGCACATCCGAACTGATCAAATACGCCGCCAACGCCTTTCTCGCCATGAAGATAACCTTCATCAACGAAATGGCCGATCTGTGCGAAAAGGTCGGCGGCGACATTCAGGACGTCTCACGCGGCATCGGGCTTGATGGCCGTATCGGCGCAAAGTTCCTGCACGCAGGTCCCGGCTATGGCGGCTCCTGCTTCCCGAAGGACACGCTGGCGCTTGCCAAGACCGCGCAGGATTACGACAGCCCCGTGCGTCTCATCGAAACGACCATTGCCATCAATGACAACCGCAAGCGCGCCATGGGCCGCAAGGTGATTGCCGCCGTGGGTGGCGATATCAGAGGCAAGAAGATTGCCGTGCTGGGCCTGACCTTCAAGCCGAACACGGATGACATGCGCGACAGCCCGGCCATTGCCGTCGTTCAGACATTGCAGGATGCCGGAGCGAAAGTTACCGGTTACGATCCTGAAGGCATGGCAAACGCACGTCCCCTGATGGATGGCATGGACTATGCTGCGGGCCCTTACGAGGCGGCGCAGGGTGCCGATGCCGTGGTTATCGTTACCGAGTGGAACCAGTTCCGTGCGCTCGATCTCGACCGCCTCAAATCGATCATGGCAGCGCCCGTTTTCGTGGATCTGCGCAACATCTACCGCCCGGAAGAGGTCACCGCCCACGGCTTCACCTATGCCGGCATTGGCCGTTCATCATAACAAGGCGATACTATGCGATATCTGATTACCGGAACGGCTGGCTTCATCGGCTTTCATCTGGCAAAGCGTTTGCTGGACGACGGCCATTTCGTCGTCGGCTTCGATGGAATGACGCAATATTACGATGTTGCCCTGAAGGAAAAACGCCACGCCATTCTGGCGCGCTCCAACGGCTTCAAGGCGCAGATCGGAATGCTGGAAGATGCCGATGCGCTGAACCGCGCCGCAGATCTCGCCGAGCCTGAGGTCATCATCCACCTCGCCGCGCAGGCAGGTGTGCGCTACAGCATCGAATGCCCGAAGGACTATGTGAACTCGAACCTCGTCGGTTCATGGAATATTCTCGAGCTGGCCAAGACGCTCCAGCCCAAGCACCTGTTGCTGGCCTCGACCTCATCGATCTACGGTTCCAATGAAAAAGTGCCTTTCGCCGAGAGCGACCGGGCCGATGAGCCGATGACGATCTATGCCGCTACCAAAAAATCCATGGAACTGATGGCGCATAGCTACGCCCATCTGTACAAGGTGCCGACCACTGCCTTCCGCTTCTTCACCGTCTACGGCCCATGGGGCCGCCCGGATATGGCGCTGTTTAAATTCGTGGATGCGATCCTGAAGGGTCAGCCCATCGATATCTATGGCGAAGGCAGGATGAGTCGTGACTTCACCTATATAGACGATCTCGTCGAAGGCATCATCCGGCTGAGCCACATTGCGCCATCGGAAGACAACCGCGTCACGCAAGAAGGCGTGACCGACACGCTGTCGAAACATGCGCCCTTCCGCGTCGTCAATATTGGCGGCGGCCAGCCGGTGGAACTGATGCGCTTTGTCGAAACGGTCGAGGACGTCCTTGGCCAGAAGGCCATTCGCAACATGCTGCCCATGCAGCAGGGCGATGTGCCGCGCACCTTTGCCTCGCCCGATCTGCTGCGGGCGTTGACCGGCTATGCGCCTGACATCACGATCGAAAAAGGCGTTGCCTCCTTCGTCGAATGGTATCGCAACTGGCAGTCCGGCAAGGCCTGATCATCAGGCCTGCCGGTCTCTAAAGCAAATTAGCTGTTTGCCTCTTCGTTCTCACCGGCCTGCAACAGGCGGGTGAGTTCGGCGCAATTCGGGTCGCTCGCGTCAAGCAGTTGCGTCGGAGACGTCCAGCCAAATGTGTAGCCTGCCGCCGTTGCGATCGCCCAGGCCGGGTCTTCACCGGCGCGTTGCAAGAGCTTTGGGCCCTGTGCGGAAATGCACTGCTGCGATTGCTGGATGGATTGGGCGGATGCATTGGCCCCCTGAATCCGGTCCTGCACCTCGGCCTGAATGGGGTTGAGAATAAAAAGCGTGACGAACCACGCGGCAATATCGGAAAACATGCGCTAACCTCTGCACACTCGGCGAAGACATCGGAAAAGGTCCGACATCGTGAAAGCGCCGAGACTTTCACCAGAGGGGCCCGGACCAGCGGGTTGAGTGAGATGTGGGAGGCCGTCTCTCCAATTCAAGGGATAAACGGCCCCAAATATTCAACTCATCGCGCGAGGTGCCGGGCGCAGTTCAGGGTTTTGCCTCTGCCGCGGCAAGCAGCGCATCGAAGCGCGGCTTTGCCCGGGCAGGATGCTCCACCGCCTTGTAGCTATCAGGAAGCTGAGCATCTCCGACCTTGATCAGCATCACCATGCCCATGCCGTAATGCGGCGAGCATTTGATGCCATAAAAGCCGGGGTGATCGAGGGCTATCTCGAATGCCTCATTGATCTTGCTCTTGAAGCCGGTCGCACCCTGCGGCACCATGCCCTCGATGGTCGCGACATTGTGGCTCTTGTGGGTGGGAATGAACCGCACCGTGTCACCCGGCTTCAACGCCACGAAATCCGGTTCAAAGACCATTGAACCTTTTTCACCCTGATTGAGCATCTTCACTTCGAATGTTTCGGCAAGCGCCGCAGACATGGCAAGGCAGGAGAAAAGTGCGGCAGCGGAAAATGTCTTGAGACTATTCATCTGATGTCCTTGGAATAAAATCTTTATCGCGAGGAGGCTGATAGCGGATGTGGCAGATGTCCCCCTCCCCCCGCTCGACAAGCACCTCCACGCCGAAGACGTCGCCAATCAGGCCGGCGGTAAAAATACTGGATGGCGGGCCGAGCGCAACGAGTTCTCCGCCTTTCATGACCGCCACACGATCACAGAACATGGCCGCATGGTTGAGGTCATGCAGGGCTGCGGCAACGGTCAGCCGCTGTTTGCGCACCAGATGTAAAAGGGCAATCTGGTGACCGATGTCGAGATGGTTGGTCGGCTCGTCCAGAAGCAGGATATTGGGCTTTTGCGCAAGCGCCCGGGCGATGTGAAGCCGTTGCCGCTCCCCGCCTGACAGGGTGTGCCACATGCGTTTGGCCAGATGCCCGGCATCCACGTCGCGCAATGCCTGATCCACAATGGCATCATCCTGTGCCGACCAGGGGGTCAGTGCGCCGATATGCGGTGTACGGCCAAGCTCCACGGCCTGACGGGCATCGATCCGCTCCTGCGTTTCGGCCTGTTGCTCGACAAAGGCGATGGAGCGGGCCACGTCTCTGCGGCTGAGGCTCTGGATTGCCTTGCCGTCCAATACAACCTCACCCTGTCGAGGTTTTCTGATCCCGCAAAGAAGGGACATCAGGCTGGTCTTACCCGAGCCGTTCGGTCCGACAATGCCGAGAAACTCGCCGGGCCTGATATCGAGACTGACATTTCTGACAATGTCCACGCCGCCCGCCGACCAATGGAGATTTCGTGCTGAAAGGATCATGGCGTGCTCCGGCGCTGGCACAGGATGAGTGCGAATGCAGGGGCTCCGAACAGGGCGGTGATGACACCGATGGGCAGCACCTGACCGGGTATCATGGTTCGCGACACAATATCGGCACCGATCATGAAGATTGCGCCGATAAGCGCGGCAAAGGGCAACAGGCGACCGTGCCGGACGCCGACAATCATGCGGGCGGCATGTGGGATGACCAGCCCGATAAAGCCGATGGAGCCGACGATGCTGACCATGATCGCCGTCATCAGCGCCGATATGCCCGCCAGAACAATATAGACGCGGCGAACGGGAATGCCGAGAGAGGCCGCCGATTGCGAACCGAAGGTGAAGGCATCCAGCGCACGTGAATGCCAGAGGCAAATGGCAAGGCCGAGCACGGTCGCCGGCAGCGCCAGCCAGACATCCGGCCAGCGAACGCCTGAGAGATTGCCGAGCAGCCAGAACATGATGCCACGCGCCTGCTCGGCATTGGCGGCCTTGGTCACGATGAAGGATGTGAGCGCGTTGAAAAGCTGCGACCCTGCCACACCGGCCAGAATGATCGCGCTATTGCCGCGCCCGGCACGCAGCGCCAGAAGGCTGACGAGGGTAAAGGCCAGAAGGGCGCCCAGAAACGCGCCGAGCGGCATGGTCAGAAGACCGGCCCCGAAACCCATAATGGCAACGCCGACCGCACCCATCGATGCACCTGCCGAAATGCCGAGAATATAGGGATCGGCCAGCGGATTGCGCAAAAGCGCCTGCAGGACGACACCTGATACTGCCAGTGCCGCGCCACAACAGGCCGCGACCACCGCCCGACTGAGGCGATAGTTCCAGATGATGCCCTCATCGATGGCATCCAGCGGATAATCCGCATGAAAGACGCGATTGGCGACCGTTCTGGCGACGACATCCATGGAAATGGATGTCTCGCCAATGGCTGCGCCAAGCCAGAGCGCAAGGCCTAGGAACCCGGCCGCCAGCAAGACGGCACGGGTGATGGTGAAGCAAGCGCGCATGATTACCTGGCAAGGCCAAGTTGAACGACCGCATTGGCCAGAACTTCTATGCCATCGATGGTACGGATTGTCGGGTTCATCGCCTGCGCATCCATGACAACGACATGGCCTTGGCTGACCGCAGGCATCAGGCTCGTAACCGGATCTTGCTTCAGGAACTTCTCCTTGACGACAACATCGTCAGCCGGAAAGCGTCTGCGGTCCATCTTGCCGACAACCACCAGCGACGGCTGAGACTTGGCGATGGTTTCCCAGCCCACGGTCGGCCACTCTTCTTCGCTGTCGATGACGTTTTTGATGCCGAGCGCTGACATGATGTAGCCCGGTGCGCCATTTTTGCCTGCGACATAGGGATCGATATCCAGCTCTGCGCTGGAGAACCAGAAGACGGCAGACAGCTTGCCATCGACGGAGGCAATCTTTTTGCGTGCGGTTTCTTCGCGGGCCTTCAGATCGGCCACCAGCTTTTCGCCCCGGTCCTGAACATCGAAAATCTGCGCGAGATCGGTGATTTCCTGATAGATCAGATCCATGGTGAAGACGGAATGACGCACGCCATCACCGCCGCCGGTATTATCCTTGCCCACGCAATCGGCAGGCGATGTATAGACGGGGATCTTGAGTTCCTCGAACTGCTCCGGCTTTGCCACCACGCCTTCCGGGCCGACATGCCACTGGAACTGCGCTGTCACCAGATCCGGCTTCTTGGCCAGAACGCTTTCGAAACTCGGGTCGTTGTCCGCCAGACGGTCAATCTTCGCATTGGCCTCTTCATAGCCCTTGATGACAGGCCCGATCCAGACTGCTGTTCCGACGACCTTGTCGGCAAGGCCGAGCATATAGAGAATTTCCGTGGTGCTCTGGCCAACGGAAACCGTGCGTTGCGGCGCGTGGGTAAAGGTAACGTCCCTGCCGCAATTCTTGAGCGTCAAGGGATAGGTGGTCGCAGCAGCGAAGGCGCCGCTTGCAGAGATGCCAAAAGCGGCGGCAGCAAAAATTGCAGAGCTTACGGCTCTTTTGAAATTGAATATCATTTCGATAGTCCCCGATCGTCAGCGTCTGCGCATCCAGGCAGACATGATTCAACACGTTTGAACGTCAATCCGTAACGACGCGCGTCAGGACGATCCGAAACCGGGACATGGCAAAAGGAATAGAGCGCCGGCAGGCGCAAGATGCAATCACGATGATCTCCTGTTCCGGGCATCCCCGCCCGTGAATTGGATTGAACACATGACGGCAGGTCTCCTGGCTCACGGATTGACGTCTTGACCCGACCTTCCCGCGATGTTGCTTCGCAGTGGCATGGCGCCAGAAAAACCAGCGCCAAAAGGGTTAGACAATCCGCTCACAGTTGCGGGGGCAGCTACGGCATCAGGCTCGAAAGCCCTCACCGTATTCCCTATTATTCCTTGCGATTGCTCGCTCGAAACCGTCGCGACCAGATAGCCGTATTCCAAACCCGCCGTCAAGCGGAGCTTTTTGTTATGTTATTACATTTCAATTGAGAAGCCTAATTCTTCTTCGACAATGAAAAAAGCCGGGAATCTCTTCCCGGCTTTCGATCATGGAGGGTTTTTGCCGTTTCAGGGCAAGGTGTAGGCGATGACATAGTCACCCGGCTTGGTTCCGACAGATCCATGCCCACCGGCAACCATGACGACATATTGCTTGCCGTCATCCGTGGCATAGGTCATGGGCGTTGCCTGTCCGCCTGCAGGAAGCCGCCCCTCCCACAGTTGCTTGCCCGATGTCAGATCATAGGCGCGCAGATAGTTGTCGACGGCGGCACCGAGGAAAGCCACGCCACCCTTGGTAATCATCGGTCCACCGATGCCGGGCACGCCGACCTTGAAGGGCAGCGGAAGCGGCGTCATGTCATAGACGGTGCCGTTCTTGTGCTTGTAGGCAACGTCGCCCGTGCGGAGATCCGCTCCTGCCACATAGCCCCATGGTGGAGCCTGGCAAGGAATTCCGAGCGGTCCGAGGAACGGGCCCATCAGCACGCCGTAAGGAGCGCCATCATTGCGATTCAGGCCCTGTTCGCTCCCCTTTTCATCCTGTCCACGCGGGGGAATCTCGCTGCGAGGCACGAGCTGCGATGTGAAGGCAAGGTAGGTCGGCATTCCAAACATGACCTGACGTTCCGGATCGACCGCCACGCTGCCCCAGTTGAACGTCCCGAAATTGCCCGGGTAAACCAGCGTTCCATTCAGCGACGGAGGCGTATAGCGGCCCTCATAGTTCAGCTGGTGGAACTTGATGCGGCAGGCCAGCTGGTCGAACATGGAGACGCCCCACATGTTGCTTTCCTGCAGCGGATCCGGCTTGAACGACAGAGCCGATGTCGGCTGGGTCGGCGCGCTGAAATCCTCGGGGATGGCACCGCCAGGCGCTTTCTCCTCGGTCACGGCAAGAATCGGCTCGCCAGTGCGCCGGTCGAGCACGTAGATGTCGCCCTGCTTGGTGGGTCCAACCAAGGCAGGAACCGTCTGGCCGTCCTTCTTCGTGATATCAAGCAACACTGGCTGTGCCGGGACGTCCATGTCCCAGAGGTCGTGGTGCACCGTCTGGCGCACCCAGCGATCCTGCCCGGTGTTTACATCGAGCGCGACGATGGACGACGAATATTTCTCGACATTGGCGCTGCGGCCCATGCCAAGCTGGTCGGGAACCTGATTGCCGAGCGGGATGTAAACGAGCCCCAGCGCTTCATCGACGCTGAAGACCGACCAGCTGTTGGGCGAGTTCGTCGTATAGGTCTGGCCCGGCTGAAGCGGTTGGGTCTGGGTAGGGTTGCCCGAATCCCAGTTCCAGATCAATGCGCCGCTATTGACGTCAAACGCCCTGATGACGCCGGATTGCTCCTTTGTTGAATAGTTGTCGTTGACGGCACCACCAATGATGATCTTGTTGCCCGCAATGGCGGGAGGGGATGTGGAGTAGTAATATCCGGCCGGATTGTGCTCCATGCCGCTTTCCAGATGCAGCGTTCCCTGGTCGGCAAAGCCTGTGCAGACCTGGCCGTTTTCGGCATCCAGAGCAATGAGACGCGCGTCCGATGTCGGCAGGTAGACGCGGGTGGCGCAGGGCGAACCGGCCTGTGCCGTTGGCTCGGCGTAGTAGGTCACACCGCGGCATGTCTGATGCTGGCGATCCGGGTTCAGACCGGCATTGGGATCGTATTTCCACTTTTCCTTGCCGGTGGCCGCGTCAATCGCGATGGCCCAGTTGTGCGGCGTGCAGAGGAAGAGCGAGTTGCCGACTTTTAAGGGAGTCACCTGATAGGTGGTCTCGCCCACATCATCGGGCAGTTTCACATCGCCCGTCTGATAGCGCCATGCTTCCTTGAGCTCGCCGACATTGTTTGCCGTGATCTGCGTAAGCGGCGAATAACGCTGGCCGTGATTGGTGCGTCCATACTGATGCCATTCATTATCAGGCACCGCATTGCCATAGGAAGGCGCAGCCGTCACGATCTCCTGCGGAAGGTTGCCTTCCATGTCATGCGGGTCCTGCGTCATCGCAAAGGCGGCAGCGCCGACCGACACAAGAACAGCGGTCAGAAGAGGCACCGCATTGGCGCCATAGGACGTGCCAGTCGGGCTGGTAAAGCCGAGCGGCTTTCTGATCCAGGGCATTAACAGCCACATGCCGACGACAATGATGAAACCGCCACGCGGTCCCAGCTGCCACCAGTCAAAACCGACTTCCCACAAGGCCCAGAGAAGAGTTGCGACAACGAAGGCGGCATAGAAATGCAATGCCACCTTGTTTCTTTGAAACAATAAGACGGCCGTCACGACAAATGCGACGCCCGCCAACGCGTAATAAAAACTTCCGCCCAGCATGATTAGCTGAGAACCAAAGCCGAAAATTGCAAGTCCAATAAGAGTCAGGACGACTGCAGTCGATGTTACTGCCATAAAAGGCCCCCGGTGGTCTCCCAGCCGGTGAAACGACATTAGGCCACAAAGGTTCCTGAAAAAATCATGGTTTCGCCACTTTTTGGAAATCGTTGAACGCAGCTACCATCTCGTCCCGGCTTTTCGAAGACGCGATCATTGCGGCAAGAAGGATTCTGGCCTGCCCTGCCCGCAGGGTGCGACAGTGGATGGCGCCCGCCTCTCCCAGATCGTGACCGCCGCCGCCGCCGCCATAACCGGCCACCAGCCCGCCAACCGGAACCCGGCTGGAAACGACGACCGGAACCCCCTGGCTGGCGCAGCGACGGACCGCATCCACCACCAGTGCGTTGGCATTGCCGGAACCCAGAGCCGAAAGGACGATGCCTTTGGCGCCCGCAGCCAGGCTCGCATCGATATGGATCGCATCGCAGCCGGGATAGATGGCAACGATATCGACCCTGTTATGACTGACGCTGGCCGAAAAGCCGGGGCTTTTCAGGCAGCCGGGTTGCCCGGAAAGATCGAAGGCATCCCGCTCGTCGGCAGAACGTTTGTAAAGCCCCCATACGGGCAGCAGCCTGCCTCCAAAACACAGAAGGACACCCTTTTGCGTATTGGATGGATCAACCGCCGCTGCGATGGCCGCCGACAGATTGCCGGGCCCATCGGCCTGAGGATGATCGGCGGTAAATTGCGCGCCGGTAAAAATGACCGGCTTGCTCAGGCCGTGCTGCAGATGCACGAGCAGAGCGCTCTCTTCCATTGCATCCGTACCATGGAGAATGACGACGCCTGACACTGCCGGGTCGGCAAGTTCCCGCCCCACGGCATCGCTGATGTCCTGCATGTCCTTGATGGTCAGGCTGGACGAATCCTTCGCCATCAGCTCGACCGGCTTGACCGCAACATCGGCATCGGAAAGGCCGGAAATAAGATTTTCGCCTGAAAGACTAGGCTTTGCGGCACCGCTCTCATCGCGTTTGCTGGCAATGGTGCCGCCGGTGGCTATGACAGCCACCAGCAATTTCGATTCAACAATGCTCACTTCTGTCCCCGCGCGGCTGCGCTTCCTAACGTGTCTGCCTTCGCCAGCTCATGTATGCGATTGCGCAACAGATACCACCCTGCAACAAGAGCGGGCACGATGACGATGAGCGAACCCACGGTCCATGTGCCTGCCGGATAATCAAGCGCCATCAGTACCAACACAGCGAAGAGAAAGACAAGCGTAAGAAGCCCGGTATAGGGCGCGCCAATCATTCTGAAATCCGGACGTTTCATTTCCCCCCGCCGGGCCAGGTGCCACAGCTTGAGTTGGCATAACACGATGGCACCCCACGCGCAAATGATGCCGAGCGCCGCTACATTGAGGGCAATTTCGAAGGCGGCAGAAGGGACGATGGCGTTGAGAATGACGCCGATGACGGTCACGACAGCCGTCACCGCAATGCCGCCATAGGGCACGCCCGCCTTGTTCATCTTGGCGAGAGCCGCAGGCGCCGAGCCGGAAACCGCCATCGAATGCAGGATGCGCCCGGTGGAATAAAGCCCGGCATTGAGCGAAGACAAAACGGCCGTCAGAACGACCAGGTTCATGATGATATCTGCGCCTTCGATGCCGATAGAGCCGAAGAAGGTGACGAAGGGGCTCTCGCCAGCCTTATATGCCGTGTAAGGCAGGAGAAGGGTCAAAAGCAGGACGGAGCCGACATAAAAGACCAGCAGGCGGAAAACCACGGTGCGGATTGCGCCGGGAATGACCTTGCGCGGATCTTCGGTTTCACCCGCCGTCGTGCCGATCAGCTCGATGGAGGCATAGGCAAACAGGACGCCCTGCACGATGATGAAAGCGGGAAGTATGCCATTGGGGAAGAACCCGCCATTATCAGTAATAAGGCTGAAACCGGTGATATGGCCTTCGATGGGCGTGCCGAAGATGACGAAATAAACGCCAACGACCAGGAATATCGCAAGCGCCACCACCTTGATGAGGCTGAACCAGAATTCCAGCTCTCCGAATACCTTGACCGACAGCATGTTCATGCCCAGCACGATTATCAGCGCGCCAAGGGCAAAGACCCACTGGTCGATACCCTGCATCCACGGCACATATTGCTTGAAGAAATTCATGTAGATGGCGACCGCCGTCACATCGGCAACCGATGTCATGGCCCAGTTCAGCCAGTACATCCAGCCGACGGCAAAGGCCATTTTCTCGCCGTAGAACTCACGGGCGTAGGAAACGAAGGAGCCCGAGGTCGGGCGGTGCATGATCAATTCGCCAAGCGCGCGCAGAACGAGAAACGCAAACAATCCGCACAGGGCATAAACGAAAATGAGCGAAGGGCCTGCGACGGCAAGACGACCGCCCGCCCCCAGAAACAGACCCGTTCCAATTGCCCCGCCAATGGCGATCATCTGGATCTGACGCGGCTTCAGTGCCTTGTGGTATCCTTGATCTTCCTGGATTTCCACGTCACGTTCGTGGCTGGCCTTGTCCAACTTGTTCACTGACATCGCCCCTCCCTCAGAGCTTTTGTCATCGACGGGTGCCATTTGTCTCGGACAGCTGTTCCGATAGACCAACCCGACGATCATCGGTTTCAAATTAAAATATCAGACATCGCTGCAATAAGCTTTTCTGTAATGCTGTAAGACAGCTGATGTCCAGATACTGACGTCGTCATCTTCGGTCAACCCTTAGCTCCCACCCGTTGACGACCTGTGATAGTAGGCGTACAAAATCAAAATCTGTCAAGCAGCTTTACAGATTTATATATTTGTCGTTGAGGAGGACACAGTGGTCACGACGCGCAGGGAATACGATCTTCTGGGGGAAAAAGAGATACCAGCTGATGCCTATTGGGGTGTCCACACGGCACGCGCCGCCGAGAATTTTCAGATAACCGGCATTCCCATCGGCCATTATGGCTACCTCATTCGTGGGCTGGCCTATGTGAAGGAAGCCGCTGCGAGGGCAAACAACGAACTGGGGCTGCTGGACAGCGAAAAGCTGGGGGCGATTGCCCAGGCCTGCCGGGAAATTCGCGAGGGCGCCCTGCACGACCAGTTCATCATCGACGTCATTCAGGGCGGTGCCGGCACCTCGACGAACATGAACGCCAATGAGGTCATTGCCAACAGGGCGCTGGAAATCCTCGGCCACGATAAGGGCGATTACGTGCATCTGCACCCGAATGATCACGTCAATCTCAGCCAGTCCACCAATGATGCCTATCCGACGGCGATCAATGTCGCGATGATCGAGGCGATCGACGGGCTGGCGGCCTCCATGCTGATCCTGCAGGAAGCCTTCGAGCGCAAGGCGCGCGAGTTCGACGGCATTCTCAAGGTTGGCCGTACCCAGTTGCAGGACGCCGTGCCAATGACCCTTGGCCAGGAATTCCGCACCTTCGCCGTGATGCTGGGAGAGGATCGCCTGCGCCTGATCGAGTCCGCCGCCTTGCTGCACGAGATCAACCTCGGCGCAACCGCCATCGGCACACGGCTGAATGCACCGGCAGGCTATGCGGAGGTTGCGTGCAAACATCTGGTCGCATTGACCGGTCGCCCGCTTGTCACCGCAGCAGACCTCATCGAAGCCACGCAGGATCCCGGCGCGTTCGTACATCTCTCCGGCGTGTTGAAGCGTGTGGCGGTCAAATTGTCGAAGACCTGCAACGATCTGCGGCTGCTGTCTTCAGGACCGCGCGCGGGCATTGGTGAAATCAACCTTCCACCCGTTCAGGCCGGTTCCAGTATCATGCCGGGCAAGGTCAACCCGGTCATTCCGGAGGTGGTCAATCAGGTCGCGTTTTCTGTCATCGGCAATGACATCACGATTACCATGGCGGCTGAGGGCGGACAGCTTCAGCTCAACGCCTTCGAACCGGTCATTGTGCGCTCGCTTTGCGACAGCATTGCGCAGCTGAGCGCAGCCTGCGTGACGCTGGCAGAACGTTGCGTGGACGGCATTACGGCAAATGTCGAGATCATGGCGCGCAGGCTTGACGAATCCCTGGGTCTGGCAACCGCACTCAACCCCTTGATCGGCTATTACGCGGCAACGGAAGTGGCGAGGGAAGCCCTCCTGTCCGGTCGCACTGTCGCGCAGGTGGTTCTGGAAAAGGGTTACTTGAGCGCGGAGCAGTTGAGCGCGGCACTAAAGCCAGAACTGCTGGCGAATGCCCCGGCGCTGCAACGCCTCGCTGAAGCGGAAGGCACCCCTTAGCCGAGCTCTGTTTCCTCACCGATGATAGCGGTGACAACCTGCTTGACCTGCCCCAGATGCGCCTCCATGGCGCTTCTGGCGGTCTCGCTCGACCCTGCGGCAATCGCCTCGGCAATGAGGCGATGCTCGACATTCGAGGCGATACGGCGATGGGCCATGATATTCAGCAATTCGGATTGCTGGCTGAGCGAACCGCGTGCGTCGAGGACAACCTTGGCAAAGAGCGCATTTCCGGATGCTTCGGCAATGGTGCTGTGAAACTCCGAGTCGAGCTTGACCCATTTATGGGGGTCTTCCTGCTCGTCCATGGCATCGCAGAGACCAAGTATCTTTTCGAGCTGATCGCTTGATCGTCTTACCGCCGCCCATCCGGCTGCGGGCACTTCAATGAAGGGACGCGCCTCGATCAGATCGCGGGCGGAGTATCCGCCATAGCTCAATTCCCGGCTTGGCCTGTCGGTCAGCACGAATGTACCGCTGCCCGTGCGCGTCTGCGTCATGCCCAGCGTCTGCAAAGACCGCAAGGCCTCCCGCACGATGGGCCTGCTGACGCCGTAACGTCCAGCCAGATCCGTTTCTGCAGGCAGGCGTGTACCCACGGCCAACCGTCCAGAGACGATTGCCGACCGCAAATCTTCAAACACCGATTCAGCAGCACTTTTGCGGCTTATCGGGTTTGGCTCAGATAACCATTCCGCCCCTGCACTCATACGGTCAACATTTTCTAAACATGGTTGCTTGTCAAGCCGCGCTCAGGTGCCAGAAATGTATTGGTACAAAAGATTTTAGCGCCAATGCCCGATTTTTGTGCAAGATTAAAAAGATTGCAAATCCGCAAGGGTTACGGCATCTATGCAGCCATGACGCTCCGCGACCTGACAATTCTGGTAATTGATGAAAACGCCATCCGCGCCTCGATTATCGAGGAAGGATTGCGCGAGGCGGGGCATGATCGGGTTACGGTTATTCACGAGGTCCATGGCGTTGCGAGAATCATCGATACGCTCTGTCCTGATGTGATCGTGATTGACATAGAAAATCCAAATCGGGACATGATGGAACATTTATTCCAATTGACCCGCACCGTCAGCAGACCCATCGCCATGTTCGTTGATCGCTCCGATACCGCCTCCATCGAAGCGGCGGTTGAGGCGGGGGTTTCCGCCTATATCGTCGACGGCCTGAAGAAAGAGCGCGTCAAACCCATTCTCGACATGGCGGTCAGCCGCTTCAACGCCTTCAGCCGCCTGCAGCGGGAGCTTGCCGAAGCCAGATCGGCGCTTGAAGAACGCAAGGTCGTCGAGCGGGCCAAAGGCATTCTGATGAAAATGCGTGGCCTTTCGGAGGAGGAGGCTTTTGCCCTGATGCGCCAGACGGCCATGAACGAGAAGAAGAAGCTTTCCGACATCGCGCAAAGTGTCGTGACGGCCGCCAGCTTGCTGATGTGAGCGCGAAGATCCAATGGAGCATGTGAGATGACGATCACGGCCAGCGAGGCAACGAAAAGCGGCAAGGGCGAGACCGGGCCTGCCCTGATCGGCAATGACCGCCAGCGCACCCTGCGGGCCGGCTTCATTCCGCTGGTCGATGCTTCAGTGCTGATTGCGGCCGCCGAATTTGGCTTTGCTGCCCGCGAAGGCCTGCATCTTGATCTGGTCAAGGATGTTTCATGGGCCAATGTGCGTGACCGACTGGCATTCCGCCAGTTCGATATCGCCCACATGCTCTCTCCCATGCCCGTGGCCTCCATGCTGGACCTCGGCTCCAACCCGTCACCCACCATCACGCCCTTTTCGCTGGGTCGCGGCGGCAATGCCATTACCCTTTCCACCCGACTTTTCGCACGTATGCGCGACATTGCTGGCATCTCCGAAACGGCAACCGCCCTCGACAATGCCAAGGCACTGAAAACTCTGCTCGATGACATGCGTGCGCGTGGAGAGCCAGCGCCGACCTTCGGCGTGACCTATCCCTTCTCGTCGCACAATTACGAATTCCGTTACTGGCTGGCAGCGGGTGGCATTCACCCCGACCGGGACGTCAAACTCGTCGTTGTGCCACCGCCCCTGACCTCGGATGCGCTGGCGGCTGGCGCCATCGATGGTTTTTGCGTCGGCGCACCGTGGAACATGATGGCGAGCGAGCGCGGGATTGGCCGGATTGTCGCCGCCAAGCAGGACATATGGCCATCTGCGCCTGAAAAGGTCATTGGCATGAGGCCGGACTGGGCAAGCTCCCAGCCCGAGGCCGTTTCACGCCTGCTGGTGGCGCTCGATGCGGCAGCCCGGTGGTGCGACCGCGCCGACAATCACGCTGCTCTGGCCGAAACATTGGCGGATGCGAAATATATCGCGGCCCCGGTCGATATCATAAGGCAGGTCCTTGCCGGTCGCTTCAATGTCGACGCGCAGGGCAACCAGCGCGTGATTGAGCGATATTTTACCTTCCACGACAATTTCGCCAATTTCCCGCGCAAAAGCCAGGCGCTGTGGATTTACAGCCAGATGATCCGCTGGGGCCAGGCACGCTTTTCCCGAGAGGGCGCGCAGGCTGCCGCATCGGCCTATCAGTGCGACATTTACCGAAACGCACTGGGGGCCGACAGCGTCCCGCCGCAAACGGAAGGGCGCATCGAAGGCGCAAGCGAAGGTGACCGCTTCATGGATGGCCACACCTTCGATCCCGCCGCAATCGAAGCCTATGTCAGGGCATTCGCTGTCGGTGCCGACAGTGCGCAACCCTCCACATCCGAAGAAAACTGACAGTAACGCGCTGCACAAATGCTGCGCATCATAGGGGTGCAGCCGCTGAAACTGCGCAAAATATAAGCCAGCCCATGTCAGGCATCGTGCGACGGCAGTGAGTGCTCTTCAACAATCGCATTAGATCTATCAACGACTTATCGGCATATTTCAAAACTGGCATGGCGATTGCTTACTAGTCTTTATCCGGTCAACGGCGATCGGACTAAAAGCGCGTAACCGCTGCTTACCAACGACACAGACGTCGCAAGGTTTTTGCTGCCCGGGGGCTAACCCTCCAGGCAAATGCAATCTCCGAGCGGCGTTTTTTTATTTTTGACTTTGCCAACGCACGCCGGAACGGCGGCCAAAATGGGGAACATGCGAATGAAACCGACATTCACAGGCAATATAAGCCGCCGCGGCATATTGAAGACGACAGCAACCGCCGCCCTGATCACCGCCATCCGCTCGGCCTTCCCATCCGGCGCATTCGCCGCAGCGGCAGCGCCTGAAGTGACCGGCGCAAAGCTTGGCTATATCGCGCTGACCGATGCCGCCCCTCTCGTCGTTGCCGCCGAAAAAGGCCTCTTCGCCAAATATGGAATGCCCGATGTCGAAGTGGCTAAGCAGGCGTCCTGGGGTGCCACTCGCGACAACCTCGTTCTCGGTGGCGCATCAAACGGCATCGATGGCGCGCATATTCTCACCCCCATGCCCTACCTCATGCACACCGGCAAGGTGACACAGAACAATGTGCCCGTGCCGATGGCCATTCTCGCCCGCCTCAATCTCGACAGCCAGGGCATTTCGGTTGCCAAGGACTATGCCGATACCGGCGTAGAGCTGGATGCATCCAAATTGAAGGCCGCTTTCGAGAAGAAGAAGGCCGAGGGCAAGGAGATCAAGGCCGCCATGACGTTTCCCGGCGGCACGCATGATCTATGGATCCGCTATTGGCTGGCAGCAGGCGGCATCGACCCCGACAAGGACGTCTCCACCATCGTCGTTCCGCCACCGCAGATGGTTGCCAATATGAAGGTTGGCAACATGGATGTGTTCTGCGTGGGCGAACCCTGGAACGAGCAGCTCGTCAATCAGGGCATCGGCTTTACAGCCTGCACGACAGGCGAACTCTGGAAGGGCCATCCTGAAAAGGCGCTGGGTATGCGCGCTGACTGGGTTGAGAAAAACCCGAATGCCGCAAAAGCCATCCTGATGGCCGTGATGGAAGCCCAGCAATGGTGCGACAGCATGGACAACAAGCAAGAGATGTCGGCCATTCTGGGCAAGCGCCAATGGTTCAACGTTCCGCCAAAGGATGTGCTGGGCCGCCTGAAGGGTGACATCAACTACGGCAACGGCCGCGTGGCCCACGGCACCGATCTGCAGATGAAATTCTGGAAGGACGGCGCATCCTACCCGTTCCAGAGCCATGACAGCTGGTTCCTGGCCGAGAATATCCGCTGGGGCAAGTTCGCACCCGATACGGACATCAAGGCGCTGGTGTCCCAGGTTAACCGCGAAGACCTGTGGCGTGAGGCTGCAAAGGAACTGGGCGTTGCCGCAGCAGATATTCCGGCATCCAAGTCACGCGGCAAGGAGACCTTCTTCGACGGCAAGGTCTTCGATCCGGAAAACCCATCCGCCTATCTCGACAGCCTTTCGATCAAGGCCGCCTCGTAATCACGACAGGATAGAACCATGACCGCAACTGCCCGCAAGACAGACAGCATGGCAACGGCCACCCCAATCCAGAAAGGCGGCACCGTGATTGCGATTGCCCGCCGCCCGTCAAAAGGCTTCAACGCGCGAAAGATTGCCGGGGCCATTGCCCGCAACGTTCTGCCGCCGCTCGTCGTGCTGGTGCTGCTGCTCGGCATCTGGCAGGCGCTCTGTTCCGCCCCCGGCGCAACCCTGCCCCCGCCAAGCCAGGTGTTTCAGGAAAGCTATGACCTGATAGCCTATCCCTTCTTCGTCTATGGCTCGCAGGATATCGGCCTTGGCTGGCGGGTGCTGATTTCGCTGGAACGCGTGGCCTATGGCTTCGGTCTTGCCGCCATTGCCGGCGTCATCCTCGGTGCCGTCGTCGGGCAATCCATCTGGGCCATGCGCGGGCTTGATCCCATCTTTCAGGTGCTGCGCACCGTGCCGCCTCTTGCATGGCTGCCACTGTCTCTGGCTGCCTTTCAGGACAGCAATCCATCGGCCATCTTCGTGATCTTCATCACCTCCATCTGGCCCGTCATCATCAACACCGCCGTTGGCGTGCGCAATATTCCGCAGGATTACCGCAATGTGGCGCAGGTGCTGCGGCTGAACCAGCTGGAATTCTTTTACAAGATCATGCTGCCGTCGGCGGCGCCCTACATCTTCACCGGCCTTCGCATCGGCGTTGGCCTCTCGTGGCTCGCCATTGTTGCGGCGGAAATGCTGACCGGCGGCGTCGGCATCGGCTTCTTCATCTGGGACGCCTGGAATTCGTCGCGCCTGCCCGACATCATCGTGGCACTCGCTTACATCGGAGTCGTCGGCTTTGTCCTCGATAAGCTCGTCGCTGCCCTCGGCAATGTCGTCACCCGCGGCGCTGCGGCCAACTGAGGAGGAGAACAACATGAACGCCTATCTCAAGCTTGATCAGATCGACAAATATTTCGACAAGGGCGGCGTCCGCGCCGAGGTGCTGAAGGGCATCAACCTGACCATCGACAAGGGAGAATTCGTCTCCGTCATCGGTCATTCCGGCTGCGGCAAGTCCACCATGCTCAACCTGATTGCCGGTCTGACAAAGGTGTCTTCCGGCGTCGTGCTGCTTGAAAACCGGGAGGTGAACGAACCCGGCCCGGAACGCGCGGTGGTGTTTCAGAACCACAGCCTGCTGCCGTGGCTGAGCGTCTATGAAAACGTCAATCTCGGCGTCGAGAAGGTATTCCGCTATTCCAAGACCAAGGCCGAGCGCCACGACTGGGTCATGCGCAATCTCGATCTCGTGCAGATGGCCCATGCCAAGGACAAGAAGCCGTCTGAAATCTCCGGCGGCATGAAGCAGCGCGTCGGCATTGCCCGGGCGCTGGCCATGGAGCCGAAAATCCTGCTGCTGGACGAACCTTTCGGCGCCCTAGATGCGCTGACCCGCGCCCATC
>JAAIGF010041257.1_pt1 | contig 21842 bp, 19 predicted proteins | sample 6487441 | NCBI WGS metagenome assembly JAAIGF01 (sample SAMN13974129, study PRJNA590717) | phyllosphere metagenome | biome: pepper field; feature: multiple bacterial spot infested pepper fields; material: pepper leaves; isolation source: leaves from pepper fields | host: Capsicum annuum ... | reverse complement strand
TGCCGACCAACGGTCGGCACCCACCGGTGGATCCACGCTCGGCACGTACCGGTAGCGCCGGGCCATGCCCGGCGGCCGGGTTTCAGGCCTTCGCCCGATGGCGGGCGCCTTCCAGCAGTGACAGGCCGGTCAGCAGGCCGACGATGGTCACGTAGAAGCTGGCCGTCATCTGGTGGGCGAACATCGACTGGGTCAAGCCGCACAGCACGTAGGCGATGACGATCATCACACCCGCTGCCGCCGGCCCGCGGAAGGTGACCCGACCGCTGCGCCGGTGCAGGTAGACGAACACCCACAGCGGCACGCCATACACGGCGATCAGCATCAACACGCCCGGCAGGCCCTGGGTGGCGGCCCATTCGGCCACGTCGTTGTGCGCATGGCCCAGGTGGCAGCGCACTTCGGCGGGATCGTCGCGGCACACCGGCACGCGCTGCATGGCGCTGTCGAAGTGGCCGATGCCAACACCGGTCAGCGGATGGTCGAGGAAAGTCTGCCAGGCCACCTGCAGGCGCTCGACGCGCGCACCGGCGGAGGAATCGACGTCGCCCTGTTCCAGCTTCTGCACGTCGCTGTGCAGTTCGGTCAGGCGCACCTGGTGGCGCAGTTCGGGCACCGACAGCAGCAGCGTGGCACCGATGGCCAGCATGCCGGCCAGCACCGACAGCCGGGCCACGCCGGTGCGCCAGCGCAGGCTCAGCGCCAGCACCACCAGCAGCGCCAGCAGAGCGGCGAACACGCCACGGCTGCCGGTCAGCACGATGGTGCCGCAGCCGGCGGCCATGCCCACGATGACCAGCGACCAGCGCCGCGACGGGCGGCAGAACACCAGCAGCACCATCAGCATGACCACGATGTCGGCCAGCACGATGGCATTGGTGTTCAGCTCGGCGCGCGGCGCGCCCTGCAGGACCTGCAGCAGTGACAGCAGGAAGCTGCCCACCAGCCCCGCCAGTGCGCCCCGCCAGAGCCAGCGCATGTCCGGCCGCAGCGCGCAGACCCACAGTGCGATCCACGGGATGACCAGGAACCGCGAACGGTTGTCGACGTCGCGCAGGCCCTGCTCGAACAGCACCACCGAGACCAGGCCCAGCGCTACCGCGGCCAGCATCAGCCAGGTCAGCGCGCGCACCGGCGTGCCGCCCATGCCCCGCGCGCGCCACAGCAGCTCCGGCGCCAGCAGGGTGCTGACCAGCAGGGTCAGCGCATACGGCAACAGGTTCACCGGTACGGTCAGTACCAGCGCCGGCATGCAGAACAGGCCGATCTGTGCGATCCAGTGCGCAGCGCCAAGGCGACCGCCGGCAGGCGCGGGCAGCGGTTCGGCGCGGGTGGAGCTCAGGTTGTCCGGTGAAGCTGGCACGTCGGGAATGATCGCTGCGGTCATGCGGAAGAAAACGGCGGCCCTGTGGCAGGCCGCCCGCCTGATGTTTTACTGCCTTTGTGCACGCTTGGGCAGTCTGGACAAGCCAGCGGCCACGTTATTGCTCGTTTCTCTGCAACCGCCGTTCACGTTTCAGTTCGGCTTCGCTGGGCACGCAGGGTCCGTGTACCGCCGATGCCGGCACCAACCACCAACGGCGACGGTTGGCGACACCGGCCAACATCGCACCATTGCGGTCCACGCAGCCCAGCAGCGCGTCCTGCTGAACCAGCAGCCAGCGCCGCTGCGGCGACAGCTGCTGCCATCGCACCCCTGCCTGCAGCTGCTGATGCCAGGGCACGTTGAAGCCGAAGGTCGCCGCCGGTCGCCCGGCCATCAGCAGATTCTGCTCCTTCCAGGCCACCAGGCCCAGCTCGGCATCGGTCCCGAGGCGCGCGTCGACCGCGCGCATCAGCCCGCGGGCCGAACTGGAATCGTTCAACACCGGGTAGCCGACCAGGCTGTACAGCACCCAGACCACGGTCAGCATCGCGACCAGCGCCAGGTGGCGCCGCGTCGGGCCGAACAGCAGCAGGCCAGCCACGCCCGCGCCGCCCATCGCCAGCGCCGACCAGGCCATCGCGTCCATCGCGCCCGGGTCCAGCCCGCGCTCCAGCACCAGCCGCGCCTCGAAACCGGGATTGCCGAGCAGGGCAGACGCACCGGCAGCCAGCGTCCCCAGCGACAGCAGCAGGGTGAACCCGCCCAGCACCCACTGCACGTCGCGCCGGCGCAGCAGGCCCGGTATCAGGGGCGCCAGGGCCAGGCAGAACATCGGCAGCGACGGCAGGATGTAGACATCGCGCTTGCCGTGCGGAAGGGAAAAGAACAGCACGATCAGCAGCCACCAGGCCAGCGGCAGCAGGTAGCGCGGATCACGCCGCCGCAGCCGCCGACGCCACGCCGGGATCGCCCACGGCAGGGCAAGGAACGCCGGGATCCACATCGACGGCATCGTGCCCAGGAAGTACCACCACGGCTGGTGGTGGTCCCACGACTGCACGTAGCGCTTGGCGGTCTGCCGGAACAGGATGTCGTCGAGGTAGGCCTGGTATTCGCCCGATTTCGTCGCCAGCGCGGTCATCACCATCGGCACCAGCCACAGCGCGACGGCCAGCACGAAGGCCAGCGGCGCCAGCCAGAAACGCAGGTCACGCGCATGCAGGCGCACCCGCGGCCAGTGCAGTGCCGAGGCGATCGCCGCCGGCAGGATCATCAGCAGCGCGAGCACGCCCACGCCCTTGGTGATGACCCCGACGCCGGCGAAGAACCAGCCGGCCCACCACCAGCGCCAGGCGGGCCCAAGCAGCAGGTGGCGCAGCAGCCCGTAGTTGGCCAGGGTGACGAACAGCACCACCAGCGGGTCGATCTGCGCCTTCTTGGCCTGGAAGGTGAACTGCAGCGCGAACAGCAGCGCCCAGCCGGCATACAGGCCGACCCGGCGCGTCCACAGCCGCCGGCCCAGGTCGACCACGCACCAGAGCGTGCCCAGCGCGGCGATCAGCGAGGGCAGCAGGAAGGCCACCCGCCAGTTGCCGACCACGCTGTACAGCGTGGCCTGCCACCACATCAGCATCGGCGGCTTGTCCGAATACAGCTCCAGCCCCCGATGCGGGAACAGCCACTGGCCGCTGTCCACCATCTGCTTGGCGACCTGGGCGAAACGCGGCTCGTCGGACGGCCAGGGGTCGCGCAGTCCGAGCCCCGCACCGAGCACCAGCAAGGCCATCACTACGAACAACCACGTCTCGCGTGACGCGCGGGTTTTAAGCATGGGGACTCGGACAGCGGCGGGATCAGGCTGTTTTTAGCAGACGCGCGTAGAAAAAACCGTCAGCATCGTCTTCACCGGGCAGGCGCTGGCGGGCGATGCCCTCGCAGTCCACGCCGAAAGCGTCACCCAGCGGCGCCGCCTGGGCGTCCGGATGCCACTTCAGGAAGGCCCGCACCTGGTCGACGTTCTCGGCGCGCAGGATCGAACAGGTGGCGTACAGCAGCACGCCACCGGGGCGCAGCATCGCCCAGCAGGCTTCCAGCAGGCGCGCCTGCACCCCCACCAGCGCCTCGATGTCCTCGGCACGGCGGTGGAACATCACGTCGGGCTGGCGGCGGATGACGCCGGTGGCCGAGCACGGGGCATCCAGCAGGATGGCGTCGAACGGGGTGCCGTCCCACCAGGCCGCGGTATCGCTGGCATCGGCCACCTGGGTCTGCACGTGTTCGCCCACGCCGGTACGGGCATAGGTGTCCTTGGCCCGGGCCAGGCGCCGCGCATCGATGTCCAGCGCGAGCAGGCGCAGGCTCGGGTCGCGTTCCAGCAGGTGCGCCGACTTGCCACCGGGGGCGGCGCAGGCATCGAGCACCCGTGCACCGGCCGGCGGCGACAGGGCATCGGCCGCACACTGCGCCGACAGGTCCTGCACCGACAATGCGCCGTCGGCAAAGCCCGGCAGCTGGTTGACCGGGCTGGGCTCGGCCAGGCGCAGCGCATCGGCGCTGAGCGGGCTGGGCTCGGCAGCGATGCCGGCTTCGGCCAGCGCGGCCAGCGCCTTGTCGCGGCCGCCGAGCTGGCGGTTGGCGCGCAGCCACAGCGGTGCCGGCTGCAGGCTGGCGCTGAAGATTGCCTCGGCCTGCTGCGGCCAGTCGCGCTCGACCGCCTCGGCCAGCCAGGCCGGGAACGCGTCGCGCGCGGGTTGTTCAGGGAAGCCCTCGCGCTGTGCACGGCGCAGGATGGCGTTGACCAGGCCGGCCTGGCGCTCGCGGCCCAGCGCGCGCGCCGCATCGACGGTGGCCGACAGCGCCGCATGGGCGGGCAGCTCCAGCACGTCCAGCTGGGCGAAACCGACCATCAGCAGGGTGCGCAGGTCGGCATCGCGCGCCGACAGCGGCTTCTGCATCCACGCCTGCAGCGCAGCGTCATAGGTGCTGCGACGGCGCAGCACGGCGAAGCACAGGGCTTCCAGCAGCGCGCGGTCGCGGGTGTCGGCCAGCTTGGGAAGAGCCCAGGCCAGTTCGGCCTTCAGCGAACGGCCACGGGTGAACACCTGGGCCAGCACGCGCGCGGCCAGCATGCGGGTGGCGGCGCCCGGCGCGGCCTTGGCAATGGAGAAATCGTTCTGCTTCGACACCGGATTACGCTCCCACGCGCAGGTCGCGACGCGCATTGAGGTAGTCGGCGGCGGTGATCGCCTTGCCGCCCTCGCGCTGCAGGACGCGCAGGCGCAGCGCGCCCTGCCCGCAGGCAATGTCGATGCCTTCGCGGCCGGCGGCCAGCACCGCGCCCGGTGCCTGGCCGTGGGCCAGGTCCAGCGCCACCGCGCCATGGATGCGCACGCGCTCGCCGGCCAGCTGCGCTTCGGCGATCGGCCACGGGTTGAACGCACGCACGGTGCGCGCCAGTGCCTGCGCGTCCTGCGCCCAGTCCAGCTTCGCTTCGGCCTTGTCCAGCTTGTGCGCGTAGGTCACGCCCTGTTCCGGCTGCGGCCGCGCGATCGGCTTGATGCCCGCGCGCAGCAGGCCCAGGCCGTCGGACAGCACCTGCGCGCCCAGCGCGGCCAGCGCGTCATGCAGGTCGCCACCGGTGGCGGTGTCGGTAATGGCCAGCTCCTGGTGCAGCAGCACCGGGCCGGTATCCAGGCCTGCTTCCATCTGCATCAGGCACACGCCGGTGGTGGCATCGCCGGCCTGGATCGCGCGCTGGATCGGCGCGGCGCCGCGCCAGCGCGGCAGCAGCGAGGCGTGCACGTTCCAGCAGCCGTGGGTCGGAATGGTCAGCACGGCCCTGGGCAGGATCAGGCCATAGGCCACCACCACCATCAGGTCCGGCTGCAGGTCGCGCAGCTGCTGCTGGGCGGCCGGGTCCTTCAGGGTTTCCGGCTGGTAGACCGGGATGCCACGGGCCACCGCTTCGAGCTTGACCGGCGACGGCGCCAGGCCACGGCCACGGCCGGCCGGGCGGTCCGGCTGGGTGTAGACGGCCACGACCTCGTGATGGCGCGCGGCCGCGCGCAGCGACGACACCGCGAATTCCGGCGTACCGGCAAAGACAATCCTCATGGCTACCCCACTTGCAGGATGGATACGTGCAGAAAGAACAACGGCGCCGTCCGCCGGCGCCGTGCAGCCCGCGCGGGACGCGCAGGCAAGGGCCACCACGAAGGGCGGCCCGCGATGGCGGTCAGGCCACGTGCTTGCGCTGCTTGGCCAGCTTCTTGCGGACCATTTCGCGCTTCAGCGGCGACAGGTAGTCGATGAACAGCTTGCCGTCCAGGTGGTCCATCTCGTGCTGCACGCACACCGCCAGCAGGCCGTCGGTGGTGAGCTCCTGCGGCTGCCCCTGGCGGTCCAGGAACTTCACCGTGATGGAATCGGCGCGGGTCACGTCAGCGAAGATGCCGGGCACCGACAGGCAGCCTTCCTGGTACACCTGGCCCCCGTCCTTGGCGACGATCTCCGGGTTGATGAACACCCGCGGCTCGTTCTTCTCTTCGCTCACGTCGATGACCATGAAGCGCTTGTGCACGTCCACCTGGCTGGCGGCCAGGCCGATGCCGGGGGCGTCGTACATGGTCTGGAACATGTCGTCGAGCAGGGTCTGGAAGGCCGGGGTGGTCACCTCGGCGGCGTCGATCAACGCAGCCTTGGTACGCAGGCGCGGATCGGGGAACTCAAGAATGGGGAGCAGGGCCATGGCTGTTTCCGGGTTGGGGCCGGGGATACGCCGGCATACGTCGCAGATTCTATCTGCAACGCTTGCCTTGCGCCCCGGTTTCTGGACTATAGTGCGCGAACCTGTTGGGGAATCAGGGCTTCGCACCTATGTTGCTTCGTTTTCGTACGGTCGTCGCCGCGGCGATGCTGACCGTGGCTGCCTATGCTACCGCCGTTGAAGTGAATGGCGGGCACCCGGACACCTATGTGGTCCGCAAAGGGGACACGCTGTGGGACATCGCAGGCCGGTTCCTGCAGAAGCCCTGGCTGTGGCCGGAGATCTGGCAGGCCAATCCGCAGATCGCCAACCCGCATCTCATCTACCCGGGTGACGTGCTCAGCCTGGCCTATCTGGACCGCGTGACGGCCCAGCCCGGCCCGCGCACGGAAGCCCCGGTGACCGGCGTGCCGCTCTCGGAGGTCGAACCCTTCCTGAAGCAGCTGAGCGTGGTCGACAGCATCGACCAGCTTCCCTATGTGGTCGGCCTGGAAGGGAACCGCCTGCGCGCCACCAGCGGCCAGGCCGCCTATGTCCGCCTGGCCGATGCCCAGGTCGGCCAGCGCTGGGCCGTGGTCCGCCCGACCGTGCGCTACGGCCAGCCCAAGCCGACCGAGGACCTGACCGCCAACGGCGACGTCACCCCAGGCAGCGGCAACCTGTGGAAGGCCTACAACGCGCCCAACCATCGCCGCGGCGTGCTGGGCTATGAGCTGGCCCAGGTCGGCCTCGGCACCATCACCCAGGTGGCCGGCGGCAAGACCGAAGCCTCCACTCTGATGCTGGACGCCAACGGCGACGGCCGTGAAGTGCGTGCCGGTGACCGCCTGGTGCCGGTGGAGGCCCAGCCTTACGACCTGCAGTTCTTCCCGCATGTGCCCGCCGCCAGCCTGGAAGGCCTGGATGTGCGCGTCCTGGCCGTTGCCGACATGTTCAATGCCGGCGGCCCGCGCGACGTCATCGCCATCTCTGCCGGCCGCAGCCAGGGCGTGGACAACGGCACGGTGTTCTCGCTGTGGCGCCAGGGCAGCCATGTCGCCCACCGCATGAAGTACCCGAACTCCTCGCGCATGGACGATTCGCCATCCACCGGTGCGGGCCGGGTCAGCCTGCCGGACGAATACGCCGCCCACGCGATGGTGTTCCGCACCTTCGACAACGTCAGCTACGCGCTGGTGATGCAGGGCGTGAAGCCGGTGAACGTGGGTTACAGCGCCCAGCACCCGGACGCGAAGTAGAGTCGACCGTTGGTCGACTGCGCTTCGATCCGTCCGCGGTAGTCGACCAACGGTCGACTCTACCCCGCCGGTTCCAGCCGGGCGGCATCGCACCGCAGGCGGTTGCCGGCGGCGGACTCCCCTGACAGCAGAACGCGAAGGCGCCCTAGGGCGCCTTCGTCGTCCGTGGCCGATAGTCGGGCGATGCCCCGCCCCGACACTGACCTCGATACCCTCGCCCGCCTGGTCCTGGCCGGCGGACCGCTGGCGCCCCGCCGCGCCCTGCTGCTGGCCAGCGGCGACGCCCCCGCCGCGCTCGCCCTGGGCGTGGCCGGCTGGCGCGCGCACGGCTGTTCTGCTGAACAATGCGCCGCCCTGCAGCAGCCCGATCCTGCGGCACTGGCCGCCACCCTGCGCTGGCTGCAGCAGCCCGGCCGGCAGCTGCTGGGCTGCTCCGATCCGGCCTTTCCGCCGTTGCTGCAGGACATCCCGCAGCCGCCGCTGGCAGTGTTCGTGGCCGGCGACGCCAGCCTGGCCTGGCACCCCGCTGTGGCGGTGGTCGGCAGCCGCTCGCCGACCCCCACCGGGCGCGCACTCGCGGCGCGCTTCGCCACCTGCTTCGTCGAGGCCGGCCTGGCGGTGACCAGCGGGCTGGCCGCCGGCATCGATGCCGCCGCCCATACCGCCGCACTGGATGCGGGCGGGCGCACGGTGGCGGTCATCGGTACCGGCCCGGACCAGGCCTATCCGCCCGGCAATGCCCGCCTGCAGGCCCGCATCGCCGCCGAAGGCGTCGTGCTGAGCGAGTACCCGCCGGGAACCCCGGCGCGGGCGGGGCAGTTCCCGGCGCGCAACCGGCTGGTGGCTGGCCTGGCCCTGGCCACGGTGGTCATCGAGGCCGCCCAGCGCTCCGGCGCGCTGATCACCGCCCGCCTGGCCGCCGAGGCCGGGCGCGAGGTCGGCGCGGTGCCCGGTTCGGTGCTGAACCCGCGCGCGGCCGGCTGCCATCGGCTGATCCGCGAGGGCGTGGCCCTGGTCGAACGCGCCGAAGATGTACTGGAGCTGCTGGCCCCTGCCCTGCGCCAGCAACTGCCCGGCTTGCAAAGCCGCCTGGCCACCCCCACTGAGCAGGCATCGCCTGCAGACCTGCCGGACCGGTGGGCGAACGACCCTGACTACCAGAGCTTGTGGCGGGCACTGGACCACGACCCAAGCGGTATGGATTCATTGATCATGCGTTGTGGATTGACGGCGCCTGAGGTGTCCTCCATGCTGCTGGCCATGGAACTGGCGGGAATCGTGGTGTGCGTACACGGCCGCTACTGTCGAACTCCCTAGTTTCTTCACCTCCACAGCGTCGCGCGACGCAGGCCGAGGGGCAATGAAAGAGAGCATTCTTGACGTACTGTTGTACCTGTTTGAACACTATTTCAGCGAAGATGCGGACCTGATCCGTGACCGCGACTCGCTGCAGAATGGCCTGATCCAGGCCGGTTTCAGCCCTACCGAGATCAACAAGGCCTTCGACTGGCTCGATGCGCTGGCTGCCCAGCGGCCGAGCGTGGCGCAGGCCCGGGTCGACGGCCCCGTGCGCATTTTCCACGGCCCCGAGCTGGACAAGCTGGACGTGGAATGCCGCGGTTTCCTGCTGTATCTGGAACAGCACGGCATCCTTGATGCCGACCAGCGCGAGCTGGTGCTGGACCGTGCCATGGCCCTGGACCAGGACGAACTGGACCTGGACGACCTGAAATGGGTCGTGCTGATGGTGCTGTTCAACCAGCCCGGCGCCGAGGCGGCGTACGCCTGGATGGAAACGCAGATGTTCATGGACGAGCCAGAACCCCTGCACTGACCGTACACTTGGGGACCGAGCGCATTCAGGAGCGTCCCCGTGAGTGAGTGGTTTCACGCCCAAGGCAACCGCCAGCAAGGCCCGTTGCCGGCGGAGCGGTTGATCGAGCTTTTCCGCAGCAACGAAATCACCCTGGACACCCTGGTCTGGCGCGACGGGCTGCCACAATGGCAGCCCCTGCGCAGCGTGGTCGACGAACTGGGGCTGATCGTGCCGGCTGTCGATGCACCGGCCAGCGCGCCGCCACCGCCGGCAGCCCCGCAACCGCCCATCCTGCCGCCGGAAGCGCCTTACCACGCCAGCGCCAGCACCGCGTTGCCGCCGCCGAAGAAGGGCCTGTCCGGCTGCGCGCTGACCGCCATCATCGGCGGCGTCGCCCTGCTGGTCCTGGTTCCGATCCTGGCCATCCTGGCCGCGATCGCCCTGCCCGCCTACAACGACTACGTGATCAAGTCCAAGGTCGCCGGCGCGATTACCGCCCTGCAGCCGCTGAAGGAACAGGTCCAGCGCTTCGCCGACGACCAGGGCCGGTGCCCGGGCGCCAACGACGCCGGCTTCCCCGAAGCAGGCAGTTTCACCAGCCAGGGGCTGTCAGCCGTGCACATCGGCCGCTTCAACAACGGCCATTGCGGTATCGAAGCCACCCTGGCCATTCCCGGCAAGGCAATCGACGGCGACCTGCTGTGGCAGGAATACGACCGCGACAGCGGCCGCTGGGAATGCACCGGCGAAAGCGACAACAAATACCTGCCCGTGCAGTGCCGCGGCTGAGCCGCCGGCCGCGCAGGCAGCCTGAAATCCAAGGATGACCCAACAGGGGAACGCAATGACTGAGTGGTATTTCGCCGAAGGACAGCAACGCCAGGGACCGTTTCCGGTCACCGAGATCCGCCAGCGCTTCCAGCGCGGGCAGCTGACCCTGGACACGCTGGTGTGGCGCGAGGGCATGGGCCAGTGGGCCGCCCTTCGCCAGGTCGTGGACGAACTGGACCTGCAGACGCTGGCCGAGGCCAGCGACAGCAGCGCCGCAGGCGGCTTCGACCTGCGCGGGGACTATGCCGCCATCGACAACGGCACCGCGCCGCTGCCGGGCACCGGCGCACTGAGCAGCTCGCCCTACAGCGCCCCGGGCGCAGCGGGCGGCGACTACGCCCAGGCTGTCCAGGGCGGTGAGGTCGTCTATGCGGGCTTCTGGAAGCGGTTCGCCGCCTACCTGATCGACTATTTCATCCTGCTGATCCCCAGCTGGATCATCGGCATGATCCTCGGTGTCGGCATCGGCGTCGGCATGGGCGCGGCAGGCGGTGGTGATACCGCCACCGGGCTGGTCGCGCAGCTGGTCAGCGGCCTGGCCGGCCTGTTCATCTCGCTGGCCTACTACGGCTGGTTCCATGCGTCTGCTGGCGGGGCCACGCCCGGCAAGATGGCCATCGGCATCAAGGTCGTGCGCGGCAACGGCGAGCGCCTGACGCTGGGCCGCAGCATCGGCCGCTACTTCGCCACGATCCTGAGCAGCATCATCCTGTGCATCGGCTACCTGATGGCGGCGTTCACCGACCGCAAGCAGGCCCTGCATGACATGGTCTGTGACACCGTCGTGGTCGACCGCTGGGCCTACACCGACCAGCCGCACCTGCAGCGGCGCGAGCTGGGCACGGTCACCGTGGTGATGCTGGTCATCGGCGGCCTGCTGGTTCTCGGCGGCCTGATCCTCGCCGTCGTTGCAGTGGGCGTGATCGTTAACATGGCCAGCTGAGCCTGGTCGGCGGCACCGGCAGGTGGCCGTCATCACGCGCCACCCCTTGACAGGGGCCGTCCGGGCGTGATTCCTCTAATAAGGAAACCTGAACGCCCGGCACACTACCGGGCGTTCAGTTTATGGATTTCCACGTGGCCGCTTCACTAATGCGGCCGTTTGCTCCACCCTAGCGGCCCCTTACCCCGGTCCGCCCACAGACCTTTCCCGACATGCCCAAGCACCTGCTCATCGTCGAATCGCCGGCCAAGGCCAAGACGATCAACAAATACCTCGGCAAGGACTACACCGTCCTGGCCTCGTATGGGCACGTGCGCGACCTGATCCCGAAGGAAGGCGCGGTCGACCCGGACAACGGGTTCGCCATGCATTACGACGTCATCGACAAGAACGAGAAGCACGTCGATGCCATTGCCAAGGCCGCCAAGGGCGCCGACGACATCCTGCTGGCGACCGACCCGGATCGCGAGGGTGAAGCGATCAGCTGGCATATCGCCGAGATCCTGAAGGAGCGTGGGCTGGTCAAGGACAAGCCGATGCAGCGCGTGGTCTTCACCGAGATCACCCCGCGCGCGATCAAGGAAGCCATCAACCAACCGCGCGCCATCGCCAGCGACCTGGTGGACGCCCAGCAGGCGCGACGCGCGCTGGACTACCTGGTCGGTTTCAACCTGTCGCCGGTGCTGTGGCGCAAGGTGCAGCGCGGCCTGTCGGCCGGCCGCGTGCAGAGCCCGGCGCTGCGCATGATCGTCGAGCGCGAGGAGGAGATCGAAGCCTTCATCGCTCGCGAATACTGGTCCATCGCTGCCGAGTGTGCGCACCCCAGCCAGCATTTCAACGCCAAGCTGGTCAAGCTGGACGGGCAGAAGTTCGAGCAGTTCACCGTTACCGACGGCGACACCGCCGAGGCCGCCCGGCTGCGCATCCAGCAGGCCGCGCAGGGCTCGCTGCACGTCACCGACGTGGCCAGCAAGGAGCGCAAGCGCCGCCCGGCGCCGCCGTTCACCACCTCCACCCTGCAGCAGGAAGCCTCGCGCAAGCTCGGCTTCACCACCCGCAAGACCATGCAGGTGGCGCAGAAGCTGTATGAAGGCGTGAACATCGGCGACGAAGGCACCGTCGGCCTGATCTCGTACATGCGTACCGACTCGGTGAACCTGTCGCAGGACGCGCTGGCCGAGATCCGCGACGTGATCGCCCGTGACTACGGCATCGCCTCGCTGCCGGACCAGCCCAACACCTACCAGACCAAGTCCAAGAACGCCCAGGAAGCGCACGAAGCCGTGCGCCCGACCTCGGCCCTGCGGACCCCGGCCCAGGTGTCGCGCTTCCTCACCGACGACGAGCGCCGCCTGTACGAGCTGATCTGGAAGCGCGCCGTCGCCTGCCAGATGATCCCGGCCACCCTCAACACCGTCAGCGTCGACCTGTCGGCCGGCAGCGAACACGTGTTCCGCGCCAGCGGCACCACCGTCGTCGTGCCCGGCTTCCTGGCCGTGTACGAGGAAGGCAAGGACAACAAGAGCGCCGAGGACGAGGACGAAGGCCGCAAGCTGCCGGCGATGAAGCCAGGCGACCGCATTCCGCTGGAACGCATCCTGGCCGAACAGCATTTCACCCAGCCGCCGCCGCGCTTCACCGAAGCGGCGCTGGTGAAGGCGCTGGAAGAGTACGGCATCGGCCGTCCCTCGACCTACGCCTCGATCATCCAGACCCTGCTGTTCCGCAAGTACGTGGAAATGGAAGGCCGCAGCTTCCGTCCGTCCGACGTCGGCCGTGCGGTGTCCAAGTTCCTGTCCAGCCACTTCACCCAGTACGTGGATTACGACTTCACCGCCAAGCTTGAGGACGAGCTCGATGCCGTCTCGCGCGGCGAGGAAGAGTGGATCCCGCTGATGGCCCGCTTCTGGGAACCGTTCAAGGAGCTGGTGGAAGACAAGAAGGAATCGGTCGACCGCGCCGAGGCCAGCGGTGCCCGCGAACTGGGTACCGACCCCAAGACCGGCAAGCCGGTCAGCGTGCGCCTGGGCCGTTTCGGGCCGTACGCGGCCATCGGCAGCACCGCCGAGGACGCCGAGGAGAAGCCGAAGTTCGCTTCGCTGCGCCCCGGCCAGTCGATGCACACCATCTCGCTGGAAGACGCGCTGGAACTGTTCCTGATGCCGCGCGCACTGGGCCAGGACAAGGATGAGGACGTCAGCGTCGGCATCGGTCGTTTCGGCCCGTTCGCCAAGCGCGGCAGCACCTACGCCTCGCTGAAGAAGGAAGACGACCCGTACACCATCGACCTGGCCCGCGCCGTGTTCCTGATCGAAGAGAAGGAAGAGATCGCGCGCAACCGGATCATCAAGGAGTTCGAGGGCAGCGACATCCAGGTGCTGAACGGCCGCTTCGGCCCGTACATCAGCGACGGCAAGATGAACGGCAAGATCCCCAAGGATCGCGAGCCGGCATCGCTGACCCTGGCCGAAGTGCAGCAGCTGATGGAAGAAACCGGCAAGCCGGTGCGCAAGGGCTTTGGCGCCAAGAAGGCCGCCGCGAAGAAGGCCCCGGCCAAGAAGGCGGCGGTGAAGAAGGAAGCCGCGCCGAAGAAGGCCGCTGCGAAGAAGGCGCCGGCCAAGAAGGCGGCGAAGAAGGCAGTGAAAAAGGCCGTCAAGAAGGCCGCAGCCAAGAAGTAGATCCACGCCATGCGTGGATGAAGGGTAGTGCCGGCCGCTGGCCGGCAACCCGGGCACAGCAGATGCCGGCCAGCGGCCGGCACTACCACCCGGCACCCACCACCCGTTCTGCACGCCACGGGGGGATAATGAAGCCCCACGTCGGGCCGGCCTTCCCCATGAAAGAACTCACCCTCGATACTGCTGTGGCCACGCTGCGCGCGGGGGGCGTGATCGCCTACCCGACCGAAGCTGTCTGGGGTCTGGGCTGCGACCCTGGCCATGAGGCGGCGGTGCACATGGTCCTGCGCCTGAAACAGCGCCCGGTCGAGAAGGGCATGATCCTGGTCGCCGCCGACCTGCCGCAGCTGGAAGGCTGGGTGCGCCTTGAGGCCCTGCCCGACGCCCGCCAACGCGCGGTGCTGGCCAGCTGGCCCGGCGCCAACACCTGGATCCTGCCGGCCGGCCCCCGTGCGCGCCCGTGGGTGACCGGTGAACACAGCGGCATCGCCGTGCGCATCAGCGCCCACCCGCTGGTGGCGGCGCTGTGCCGCGCCTGGGGCGGTCCGCTGGTGTCCACCAGCGCCAACCTGGCCGGTGAACCGCCGGCGCGCAGTCGCGAAGAACTGGACCCGCGTCTGCTGCGACTGCTCGACGGCATCCTCGATGGCCAGACCGGCGGCCTGGCCCAGCCGACGCCCATCCGCGACGCGCTCAGCGGCAGCATCCTGCGCTCCTGATGTGCCGATTGCAGTGCCGCGGCAATTCGCGCAGGCTGCAGCCATGAACCTGCTGCGCCCTGCCCTCTGCCTGGCTCTGTCGATGCCCGTGGTGGCTTTCGCTGCCGATGACGTGCGGGTCTACCGCTGCGTTGGCAGCAACGGCGCCGTTGCGCTGCAGGACAAGCCCTGCAGCAGCGGCCGCCAGGAAGTGCGCGACCTGCAGCGCCCGCGCGACCCGCCGCCGCGTACGGTCAGCACCGATACCCCGCCGCCGACGCCCGCAGCGACGCCGGACATGGGCGTGCGCGAGGTCCGCCACGTCTACATCCAGCCGCCGCAGCCGATGTACGAGTGCGTGCGCGACGACGGCAGCCGCTATACCAGCGACAACAACGAGGGTAATCCGCGCTGGGTGCCGGTATGGACCACGGTCTGGTACGGACCGGGCCCCCATGGCGGACCGCGCCCGCGTCCGCCGGGACCGGGCCCGGGAGGCGGCGCCATCGGCATCGGGCCTCCGCCGGGGGCTGCCGGAATCCCGGTGCACCGGCCGCCGCCCGGCTACGGGGTCAACGTGCCCGGCGGCAACGTGCTGGTGCGCGACGCCTGCAGCCTGCTGCCGCCGCGCGAAGTCTGCTCGCGCCTGCGCGACCGCCGCTGGGAGCTGGACCGCCGCTACAACAGCGCGCTGCAGAGCGAACGCACCGCGATCAGCAACGAGCAGCGCGGCATCGACGCACGCCTGTCGCAGGACTGCAGCGGCGGCTGAGCGCTTCGCTTTGGTGGATGCCCACCTTGGTGGGCGCTCTGCTCCTGCCCTGGTAGATGCCCACCTTGGTGGGCGCTCTGCTCCTGCCCTGGTAGATGCCCACCTTGGTGGGCGCTCTGCTCCTGCTTTGGTAGATGCCCACCTTGGTGGGCACCGCTGTCTGCCAGCGCCAACCAAGGTGGGCATCTACCGGGGCACCGGCCATCGCGTGCGTCAACCAAGGTTGGCATCTACCAGGCGGTGGCCGCTGCTGTAGGCTGCTGGCATGAAGAAACTGATCTGGCTGGCGCTGTGCCTGCTGCCCGGCACTGCCGCGGCCGAGGAGATGGTGATCTACCGCTGCACCGGCAGCAGCGATGTTCCCACCGTGCAGCGCATGCCCTGTTCGGCCGGCATGAAGCAGGAGATCGTGAAGCTGCCCGGCTCCGCGCCGTCGACGCCGGCTGCAGCCCCGGCGGCCGCTCCCACGCCAGCGCCGGTCGCCGCCGACCCCGCGCCTGCAGCGCCCGCCACGGAAGCGCCCGTCGCTCCCACACCGCCGCGCGCGGGCCAGGAGCGCATCATCAGCGAGGCCTACATGGTCGAGCGCGAGGGCGGCGATGCCATCCTCGACAGCGCCCTGCTGCCCCGCCCCGGTGATGCCGCAGTCGATGAGAACGCGCCGCCCAAGCCGCCGCTGCCGCCGATCTTCCAGTGCCAGGATTCACAGGGCGGCCAGTACCTGCACGAGTACGAAGCCGCGCCGGGCCGCTGCGAGCTGATGAACGTCAGCGGCCTGGGCGGTGCCACGCCGGTCAATGCGGCCAGCTGCGAAGTGGTCAGCGACCGTTGCAGCGAAGTGGCCGAGGCGCAGCGCTGTGGCAGCTGGCAACAGCGCTTCCGCAATGCCCGCGGTCGCGAGCGCTTTGCCTCGGAGGAAAACCGCGATGCCGCCCGTGCCGAGCGCGAGCGCCTGCAGGCGGTGCTGGCTGCGAGTGATTGCCGGGTGCCGGAGTAGGCGTTGCAAGCCTGGTAGTGCCGGCCGCTGGCCGGCTGTCCGTCGATCGGTTGCTGCCGGCCAGCGGCCGGCACGACCCCGTGCATCGTGATCGCGAGAGGGTCAGAACCCGTAGCGCAGGAAGCCGCCGTCCACCGCGATGCATTCGCCGGTGACGTAGCTTGATGCCGGCAGGCACAGGAAGCCCACCGCTGCGGCCACTTCTTCCGGCTCGCCGATGCGGCGCATCGGCGTACGTGCGATCACTTCTTCGTAGTAGTCGGCATCGGACAACGGGCCGGACGTGCGCCGGGTGCGGATGTACCACGGCGCCACCGCGTTCACCCGGATGCCGTCCTCGGCCCACTCCACCGCCAGGTTGCGGGTCATCTGGTGCATCGCGGCCTTGGTCATGCCGTACACCACGCCGCTGCGCACATGGGTCAGGCCCGAAACGCTGCCGACGTTGACGATGGACGAGGAGGCGTGCCGGGCCAGCAGCGGATGCGCGTAGCGCGACAGCTCGAAGGCCGAGAACAGGTTGGTCTCAAAGATCTGGCGCCACTCGTCCTCGGAATACTCGGTCGCCGCCTTGGTGACGTTGCCGCCGGCGTTGTTGACCAGGATGTGCAGGCCATCGCTGTGGTCCTCCACCCAGTCCAGGATCTGGCGGCGGTCTTCGTCATCGGAGACATCGGCGGCCAGCGCATGAACCTGCATCTGCGGATGCACGTCCAGCAGTTCGTCGCGCGCGGTTTCCAGCATGTCGATATCGCGGCCGACGATCATCAGGTCGGCGCCGAAACCGGCCAGTTCGTGTGCGATCGCCAGGCCGATGCCGGCGCTGGCACCGGTGATCAGGGCCGTCTGCCCGTCAAGGCGCCACCGTTGCTGGGTCATGTGTTCTCCGGGGCCGCGCCCGCTGTATTTCGATGCCGCAAGGATACGCGTCACAGCAGGGCGTTGCCGACAGTGCGACACTGCCGCATCACCCGCCCCGGAGCACCACGATGCGTCTGCTGATACCCGCCTGCCTGTCGGTCGCACTGCTGGCCGGTTGCCAGAAGCCGGCCCCGCCCAACCCCGGGAAGCCGCCGGAGCCGCAGGCGCTGGCCAAGGCCATCAACCAGCCGCTGGACCGCGCCAAGGACGTGCAGAAGACCGTGGACGCCGGTGCCGAGCGCGAGCGCAAGGCCGAGGCTGAAGCAACGCAGTAGCGGATGAGAGGTAGCGCCGGGCCATGCCCGGCGAGCGCGGAGCGCGGCCTCCAGAATCCGCCGGGCATGGCCCGGCGCTACCAATAAAAAACGCCCGGCCGGAGCCAGGCGTTTTCATTACCAGCAAATGCCGGTCAGAACCCGCAGAAGCAATACGCCAGTGCCTTCACCGGTGCACCGTTGCCCTTCTCGCGCGCGGCGTTCTCGACGAAGCGCAGCTGGGTATCCACTTCCGGCATCGTGCGCGCCAGCATCATCCGCGCCACGCCCGAATCGGCCAGCATCCAGGCACCGGCATGGCTGCCGGCGAACCCACTGATGAACTGCGCGAACGGAGTGGCGGGCTTCTCGATGTAGCGCACGCGGTACTTCTCGTCATTGCCCAGCTTGGCACGGCTGGCGGCGTCGGCCACGGCATCCTTCATGCCGCCGAAGGCGTCGACCAGGCCGCGTTCCTTGGCCTGCGCACCGCTCCAGACGCGGCCACGGGCCACTTCGTCGATGGCTTCGACCGGCTTCTTGCGGGCCTCGGCGACGCGACCGGTGAAGTCGGCATAGCCCTTGTTGATCACCGACTGGATGACCTGGCCCACGGCCGGGTCCATCGGGCGGGTGACGTCGAAGGCACCGGCGAAGCGGGTCGTGCCCACGCCATCGGTGTGCACGCCGAACTTGTCCAGCGCGCGGCTGAAGTTGGGGATCATGCCGAAGATGCCGATCGAACCGGTGATGGTCGACGGATCGGCATAGATGCGATCGGCGTTCATGCTGATCCAGTAACCACCGGAGGCGGCCAGGTCGCCCATCGACACCACCACCGGCTTGCCGGCGGCCTGCAGGGCCACCACTTCGCGGCGGATCTGCTCGGAGGCGAACACTTCACCGCCCGGCGAATCCACGCGCAGCACCACGGCCTTGACCTGGTCGTCGTCGCGCGCGGCGCGCAGCAGGGCCGAGGTAGACTCGCCACCGATGCGACCTGCCGGCAGGTCGCCGCCGCTGATCTCGCCGGAGGCCACCACCACGGCCACCTGCGGACGGGTGTCCACCGGGTTGCGGCGCGCGTCGAGCTGACCCATGTACGAGGCGAAATCGATGTTGCGGAAGCCGCCGTCGGCGTCTTCGTCGGCCACGCCGCGCTCGATCATCAGATCCTCGAATTCCTCGCGGGTCTTCAGCGCGGTCACCAGCTTCTGCTGCAGGGCGAATTTGGCCAGGTCACCACCAGCCGCCGCCACGCCTTCGGGCAGGGTGTCGATGCCCGCAGCCAGCTGTGCCGGATCCAGGCGGCGCGCCTTGGCGATGTCACCCAGGTAGCGCTGCCACACGTCGTTCATCCAGAACAGGTCGGCTTCCTTGGACGCCGGCGAGGCCGCATCCAGCACGTACGGTTCGGCGGCGGATTTGTACTCGCCCACCTTGAACAGGTGCACGTCCACGCCCAGCTTGTCCTGCAGGCCGGTGCGGAAGTACTGGCGGTAACGGCCCAGGCCCTCGAGCACCACCGACCCCATCGGGTCCAGGTAGACCTCGTCGGCCTGCGCGGCCAGCAGGTACTGCGACTGGCCCATGCTCTGGCTGAAGGCCACGATCTGCTTGCCCGAGGCGCGCAGGTCCTGCAGCGCACCGGCCACTTCACGCAGCGAGGCGAAGCCGGACGGCTGCAGCTTGTCCAGCTCCAGCACCACGCGTTCGATCTTCTTGTCGGCCTTGGCCGATTCGATCACGCGCAGCAGGTCGCGCAGCTGCACTTCCTCGGCACCGTTGTCACCGACCGCCTTGGCCAGCGCGCGGCTGACCGGATCGGCGCTGTACTGCTCGACCAGACGGCCTTCCGGCGCGATGACCAGCGTGGTGCGGTCCTGCAGGGATTTGCTGGCGCCGGCACCCATGCCCGCAGCGACGATGAACATCACCACCACGAACAGCAGCAGGCCGAAGAACACCAGGTTGAGGATCAGCCTGCGGGTGAAATTCATCACGTCCCACAGCCCGATGAAGAAACCGGCGATGGGATTGCGATGCGCCGGGGGCAGCGGGGGCACGGGTTGGTTCATGGAGCGCTCCGGATGGCTTCTTGCCGTGGTAACAGCATAGCCGGTGCCGTGTGAGGCGGCATCGGACACAAGTCAGGGGTTCGCCCGTCACGGTCTGTCGTGACGGGCACGACGATCATTCGAGGGCCGATTGACCGATGCGCAGGCTGCTGCGACGCAGGCGCCAACCCATCAGGATGGCGGCGGCGGTCAGGCCAACGATCAGGCCGATCCACATGCCCTGCGGGCCCATGCCTAGGCCCAGGCCGAGCCCGGCACCGAGCGGCATGCCCAGGCCCCAGTACGCGAACATGGCGATGAACATCGGCACGCGCGTGTCCTTCAGCCCGCGCAGCGCGCCGGCCGACAGCACCTGGATGCCATCGGGGAACTGGAACGTGGCCGCGTACAGCAGCAGGGTCGAGGCGAGGCCGGCCACCGCGAGGTCATTGGTATAGACGCCGACGATGGCGTCGTGGCCGAACAGTAGCACTGCCGCGGACAACGTCTGCGTGCCCATGATGATCGCGTAGCCGGCCCACGCCGCGCGGCGCACGCCGAAGCCATCGCCGCGGCCGACCGCATGGCCCACGCGCACGGTGGTGGCCTCGGCCACGCCCATCGGGATCATGAAGCACAGCTGCGCCACGTTGATCGCGATCTGGTGCGCGGCTGCTTCGTTGGCACCGAGGCGGCCGATCAGCAGCGCGGTGACGATGAACAGGCCGCCCTCCATCAGCACGGTGATGCCGATCGGCAGGCCGGTGCGCAGCAGGTCCCAGATGGCGGCCGGGCGCGGGCCCTCGAAGTGCGAGAACAGCTGCAGGTGGGCGAAGCGCTTGGTGAACCACAGGTAGGTGGCGAAGGCGATGGCCTGCAGCCACATCATCACCGCCGAGGCGATGCCCAGGCCTTCGGCGCCCATTTCCGGGAAGCCGAGCTTGCCGTTGGCCAGCACGTAGCCCATCGGCGCCAGCACCAGCAGGCCACCGAAACCAAGCAGCATGGTCGGCAGCGTCCAGTGCATGCCCTCGCTGAGGTAGCGCATGCAGAAGTACAGGGTCAGCGCCGGGCCACCCCAGCGCACCGCGTGCAGGAACGCCGTCGCCCCCGGCACGATGTCCGGGGCGATGCCGAAGGCCGGCAGCAGCGGCGGCACCACGGTGAGGAAGGTGAACATGATCAGGCCCAGGCCCAACGCCAGCCACAGCGCCTGGCGGAACAGCGGGCCGATCTCGCGCTCGCGGCCGGCGCCGTGCAGCTGCGACACCGAGGCGGTAAGCGAGATCAGGGTGCCGATCGGGATCAGCATCGGCAGCCACAGCAGGGCCGTACCGATGGTCACCGCGGCCAGGGTGGCGGTGGCGTGGTGGCCGGCAATGACGTTGTCGACGAAGGAGATCAGACCGGTCGATACATGGCCCAGTACCAACGGCAGGGCGAGCAGACCGGTCGCGCCCACTTCCTTGCGGAAGCGCGGCGTGGAGGTTGCGGTAGACATGGAAGTACAGGACGCCAACTACGGTTGCGCGCGAAGGGCACAGGCACCGGGTTGCGGCCGGCTATTTTACGGCCAAACGGTGCCGCCCGCTGGGTAGCGTCGACCGTTGGTCGACTGCTCTGTGCCGGGAAAGCCCCCCGCGCTGCGCGCGGTAGTCGACCAACGGTCGACTCTACCCCGCCGGGTCCCCATCAAATCCCGGCGATTTCCCAGCAAGTACCCGTCGAGCACCTGCGTTACTGACCGGCCTGGCGCTTCAGCCAGGCGTCGCGTTCGGCGGCCGGCACGGCGAGGAAGGCGCTGCGCACGGCATCGCGTTCCTGCGGCGGGGTGCGCTGGGCCACCAGCGTCAATTGCGTCAACTGCGCGGGGCTGAGTTGGCGCAGCGCGGCCAGTGCGGCCTCGCGCTGCTCCGGCGGCACCAGGCCGAACAGGCCGTGCAGCTTGGGGAACTGCATGCCCAGCTGCGGCCCCAGCCGCCAGCCGTCGCGGAAGGACTGGTCCTGGGCCTGGAACTGCTCGCGCAGGCGCTGCTGCTGTTCGGCCGGCAGCGCGGCAAAGCGGGCGGCCGCCTGGCGGATGCGTTCACGCTCGCCCTCCGGCAACGCCTTCAACGACGCGTAGTCGGCACGACGCTGGCGCTGCTGCTCCGGGCTGAGCTGGGCAAAGGCAGCGGGCGAACGCGTATCGGCCACCGGCGCCGGCGCTGCACCGGGCGCTGCCGGTGGCAGCGGTACTTCCAGCGAGGGCGGCGCGGCGGCCAGCGACAACGGCAGGGCCAGCAGCGCGCTGGCAAGCAGGAATTTATTCATCGGCAGCAGCGGTTTCCAGCGCGGCACCGACCGGCTCGGGGCGGGTCGGCTTGGGTTCGGATTCATCCACCGGCAGCGGGCCGCCCGCGGCGCTCCACGCATACAGGTCGGCGTCGGCGGCCAGCGGATAGTCGCGGTCGGCCAGCATGGCGGCGTCCTCGGCCGCGTGGCCATCGGCGGCAGCGGTCGGCTG
>JAAIGF010261702.1_pt1 | contig 21863 bp, 24 predicted proteins | sample 6487441 | NCBI WGS metagenome assembly JAAIGF01 (sample SAMN13974129, study PRJNA590717) | phyllosphere metagenome | biome: pepper field; feature: multiple bacterial spot infested pepper fields; material: pepper leaves; isolation source: leaves from pepper fields | host: Capsicum annuum ... | reverse complement strand
GATGGTCGAGGCATCCACCGGGCTGGTGTTGGTGAAGTACTGACCACCCACCGGCGCGACGAACTCGCCGCCGATGTAGTTGCCGTAGCGCGATTTCAGGGTGACGACGGCGCCTGCGGTACCGGGTTTGGCATAGATCATGTGAGCGACCTCTTTGTTGTGGGACCTCTACTCTGAGGCGAGAGACAGGCCAGGGTTCGATTCTGCAGTGACGACCGCCACCTTACCCGCCCTTAGTCGACCTCAGGCGGCATGGCAGAGCCAGTGGCTGCCGAGCTGCTATCAGGGTAGACGCCTTCATCGATTTTCGCCGCTGGGCTTGTAAGCCACGGCCGCGGCCTGATCACCAGCCCCTCCCGGGAAGATTCCCTGAACGTTGCCAGAGCACGGGCAGTCACCATGAGCACGTGGCCACGATAGGAAGACAGACATGAACAGAAACACAGGATCCGCATTACTGCTCGCCGCCCTGTTCAGTACAGGCATACAGGCCGATGATGGGATGTCGTTGCAGCAGCAACGCGACAAGATCGGCGACGAGATGGTCCGCGAGCGCACCGGGACTGCACCGGCTGACATGAACGGCGCCGGGCAATCGACCACCGATCAACAGCAGCAACAACAGGTACCGCGCAGCACGCTTAACTCGCCGACACGGCAGAACGGCACCGGCACCGGCACCGGCACCGGCACCGAGTCAGGCACCGACAACAGGCGCCAACCTTCGGATAGCGCGCCCGCAAACGGCAACCAGACAGCTCCTGGGACGCAGGGTGATTCCACTGCACCCGCCACACCAGGAACCGGTGGTGGCAGTCAGGGCGTGGGCGGCGCTATCACTCAATAAGGCGAGAACCCGCCACTCAAACCAGCATATCAGCGATATGAGAGGCGGAATTTCGCCAACCAGCGAGTGCGATGGCGTACACAATATTGATCCAGAGCACTAGTTAGCTGGCTAATAGTTATCTAGGCATGGATCTTGCCTTTCGAGGCAGCCTGCGACGAAAGCGCGCACATGAAGGTAAATGCCCGGCGTTTCAAAAAAACACCGGGACTGATCGGTTTCGCAGAACGAAACCTGACCCATGCAACAGGCGCAGCCGCTCTACCAGCTAGGGCGACATGAACGTCGGTCATGCGGTCACGCAATCACATCACTGAAATGGTCTGTCTAATGAAAAAACTCCTGCTGTCCCTACTGTGCTTGAGCGCGCTCGGCTGCGCCAAGCAGCCCGAACCGGAAAAATCCGTGGACGTCCTGCTGATCGGCGGGGGCATCATGAGTGCGAGCCTTGGCACCTACCTCAATGAGCTGGAGCCGACCTGGAAAATCGATCTGTACGAGCGCCTGCCTCAAGTCGCCAGCGAAAGTTCCAACGCCTGGAACAACGCCGGTACCGGTCACTCGGCGCTTGCCGAACTGAACTACACCCCGGAAAAGGCTGACGGCACCATCGACATCAGCAAGGCCGTGGCGATCAACGAATCGTTCGAGATCTCCAAGCAGTTCTGGGCCTATCAGGTCGAGCAAGGCGTGCTGAACAATCCGAAGTCCTTCATCAACGACGTTTCGCACATGAGTTTCGTGTGGGGCGACAAGAACACCGAATTCCTCAAGAAGCGCTATGACGCCCTGCAGCACAGCTCGCTGTTCCGCAACATGGAGTTCTCCAATGATCCTGCGCAGATCAAGGAGTGGATTCCGCTGGTGATGGAAGGCCGCGAGCCCGGCCAGAAAATCGCCGCGACTCGCGTACAGACGGGCACCGACGTCAACTTTGGTGAAATCACCAACCAGTTGCTGAACAACCTGTCGCAGAAAAAGGACGTGTTCAATGTCCATGTGCAACATGAAGTGCGCGATATCACCCGTGCCGACGACGGCACCTGGAACGTCACCGTGGCCGACCTGGCCAATGGCGACAAGCTGAGCACCGTCAATGCCAAGTTCGTGTTCATCGGTGCTGGCGGCGGCGCGCTCAAGCTGCTGCAGAAATCCGGCATTCCGGAAGCCGAAGGCTACGCCGGCTTCCCGGTTGGTGGCTCGTTCCTGGTTACCCGTAACCCGGAAATCGCCGCCAGGCACCAGGCCAAGGTCTACGGCCTGGCGTCCGTCGGCTCGCCACCGATGTCGGTTCCGCACCTGGATACCCGCGTGATCGATGGCGAGAAAGTCATCCTGTTCGGGCCATTCGCCACCTTCTCCACCAAGTACCTGAAGAACGGTTCGCTGCTGGACATGTTCGGCACCATCACCACCCATAACGTCTCGCCGATGGTCAATGCCGGTATCGACAACTTCTCGCTCAGCACCTACCTGATCGGCCAGCTGATGCTCAGCCAGGAAGACCGCATGCACTCGCTGCGCGAATACTTCCCCGAAGCGCAGGACAAGGATTGGGAACTGATCCAGGCCGGCCAGCGCGTGCAGATCATCAAGAAGGATCCTGAGAAAGGCGGCATCCTGCAGTTCGGCACCGAGGTGGTCAGTTCCGAAGACGGCTCCATCGCCGCGCTGCTGGGCGCTTCGCCAGGTGCCTCCACCGCCGCGCCGATCATGCTTCACCTGATGGAGCGCACCTTCAAGGACAAGATCAAGACCCCAGAGTGGCAGGCCAAGCTGAAGGAGATCATCCCCTCCTACGGCCAGACCCTGAACAACGACCTGGAGCTGACCAACAAGACCCGCGCCTGGAGCAGCGAGCGCCTGCAGCTGAACTTCGTCGAGATCAAGCCGGAGCAACCGCAGGCCGAAGAAGCCCCACAGGCTGAGGCTCAAGCCGAAGCGCAGTAAGGCATTTCAGCAGGCGCCCACACCCAGGGCGCCGTGCTGAAACGAAAAACGGCCCACACGGGCCGTTTTTTATGCGCAGATGTTGAGGCCATCAAGCCGGCTGGGATGCCTTGCCATTGGCCACGAAGCGCAGCATCCACTCGCCAACGGTGCGGCCGTGGTGATCCTCATGCAAGGTGCCAACCGCTGCACGGTAGGTGGTTTCGCCGATATGCTGCTGACGAATATCCAGCAGCGCCCGGGAGTATTCGGGCACGAACTCGGGGTGGCCCTGGAAGCACAGCACCTGATCACCGATGCGATAGGCCGCATGGGCACAGAACGGGCTGGTGGCCAGCAGCGTGGCATTCGCAGGCAAACGGGTAACCTGATCCTGGTGACTGATCAACAGCGTCAGTTCATCCAGTGCCGGCGTCATCCACTCAGGCTGTTCGGTCAATTGATAGCGATGAATGCCCACGCCCCAACCGCCACTGGCGCGCTCGGCCTTGCCGCCAAGCAGCAACGCCAGCAACTGATGACCGAAACAGATGCCCAGCAATTTGTCGCCCGCCTGGTAGCGCTCGAGCAGGTAGGCCTTGAGCGTTTCGATCCAGGGGTCATTGGCGAACGAATCGGCCTTGCTGCCGGTTACCAGGTACGCATCGAAACGCGCATCGGCGGGCGGATAATCGCCCTGCATCACGTTGTATACATGGAAGCTGGCAGCAATGGACTGGCCAGCGAAAAGACGTTCGAACATCTTGCCGTAGCCCTGATACTGGTCGACCAGCTCGGGGCGCAGGATGTCGGTTTCCAGAATGCAGATCTGCAGCGACATGGCGGTACCTGAAAAATAACGAAGCCAGCAAAGCGTGCCTTGGCTGTTGCATCAAGGCAAGAGGCATGCCGCTGTTCGAGTCATCAGCCGTTTCGATAGCCGTCATAACCCGTCTTTACTTCTGCGCGAACGCAAGCACACCGATGATGCTGCCATCGGCCCAACGGCTACTGAAGAGCGCAGCTTCATGCACAGTCAAACCATTCGCTACGCACGTAACGGCGCCCTGGGCGCCATCGCGCTTTACTTGGTGATCGCCCTGCCCTTGCTGGCGGTGAGCATGCAGCACCGCGCCCAGCCCGTGCCAACGGAGAGCGAAGCAACAGCGGCTGCACCGAACCAGGGCAGTTTTACCTGAACCCGAAGCGAAGCGCCGGACTCCAACGAGTAGTGCCTGAACGTGGGCGCGATTTTCCTAATCAGTAAAGGAGTTCCACGATGCTCAAGAAGACCCTGACTGCCCTTACCGCCGCCGCCGCCATGAGCGCGGGCCTCGCCATGGCCGATCGCCCGGGCGCCGACTGGATCAGCATCGAGCAAGCGCTGAGCAGCGCCAAGCAGGCTGGCTTCACCCAGATCCATAAGATCGAGGCTGACGATGCCGGCTACTGGGAAGGTGAAGGCACCAAGCAGGACAACCGCCTTTACGAATTCCGCGTCGATGGCAAGAGTGGCAAAGTCATCCGCGAGCAACTGGACAACTGAGCCAGTCTGTCTAAAAAAACCGGCCCAAGGGGCCGGTTTTTTTATAACGAGTAAAAGTCCGGACGAACGGTCATGCGCCTCCAGCGCGTCGCCCTACGCCGTGCAGCGTCTGGCGTCGGGGTTATACGCAAGTGGCGAAGGGTTCCATATCCTTGCGGTTGTACGGCGGCATTTCCTTAGAAACAAGCGATCTAAAAAACCCAACCGCTCCCTCTACAGTCAATACATACGCCGTCGGGTCTTGCCGAGGCACTGGGGGACGAAGCGCGCCCATCACAACAATCAAAAAGGCAAAACGGCCATGTTCAAGAAACCAAAATTCCGCCAGGCGGGGATGATTCTCTTCGCCACCGCCGTATTACTGATTCTTCCCAACCTGAGCCGAATGGTCGGTTGAGGCCGATCAGTTCACCCGTGGCATCCACCACGCCAGAATCAGCGGCAGCCAACCAATCGCCAGCAACGTCGAGCACATCACCAGGCTCGCAACCTGCTCCGGTGAGCGATTGGCACGCACCGCGAACAGATAGTTGAACACCGCCACCGGCATGGCCGACTGCACCACCAGCACGGCGTGGGTCAGCGGCTGTAGCCCCATCGCCGCGCCGACGCCCCAGCCCACGGCCGCCCCCAAAAATATCCGCAACGCGCCGAGCACCAGCCCGGAACCCAGGTGATGCAGGCGAATACTGGCCAGCGAAACGCCCAGGGTCAGCAGCATCAACGGGATGGTCATGCCGCCCAGCAAACCGACGGTATTGGCCAGCCAACGCGGCAGTTGCAGATCCATGAAGATCATCGGCAACGCCAGCAGCAGACTGAGCATGATCGGGTTGCGCAGCAGGTCCTTGATGGAGGCGGCGTTGCCCGACAAGGCGATGCCGACGCTGAACTGCATGATTGACAGCGTCAGGAAGAATGCCACGGCCAGCGCTAGGCCATGCTCGCCAAAGGCATACAGACTGATGGGCAGGCCCATGTTGCCGGTATTGGGAAACAGGAATGCCGGCACCAGCACCTTCCATTGCTGGCGGAACAGACGGCTGAACAGCGCACCGAACAGCCCCATGCAGGCCGTCACCAGTACGCAGCCCAGGGCCATGCTGGCAAAGGCCTGCGGATCGATATCGGCACGGCTGAGGGTCGCCAGCACCAGGCTCGGCGTACCGATGGTCAATACCAGCCGAGCGATGAATTCGGTGGGGTAATGCTGGCCGCTACGGGCCCATGCATAGCCGATGCCCGAGACGATGATCACCGGCGCCAGTACAGCAAACAACTCGGCCAGCATGGCCTCTTCCTTCGGATAAAGCGGCCATGCTAGGGGCGATCATCCCCTGATCGCAAGCCACGCGGGGATGAATGGACGCGTCGATCATGCGCGGACGGTGCACCGCCCTCGCCCATCATTGTGCCTGCACCTGTATCAACGGCTCGACGTCGACCCGCGCCATCAACCGTTCACTGCCGCCGCCACGGCGCATGCCGCGTACTGGGCAGGCGTCCAGATAATCCAGGCCGATAGCCAATTTGAGATGGCGCTCGGGCCTGGACAGGCAGTTGGTCACGTCAAAGCTGTACCAGCCGCCGTCCAGCCAGGCCTCGGCCCAGGCGTGACTGGCCAGGTGATCCTGACTGTCGGTAACCAGATAGCCCGACACGTAGCGCGCCGGGATACCCAGGCTGCGCGCGCAGGCGATGAAGGCATGGGCATGGTCCTGACAAACGCCCTGGCGTCCGGCGAAGGCTTCGGCCGCGCTGGTATCCACTGCGGTGATGCCGGGCTGATAGCGAATATGATCGTTGAGGCCATGCATCAGGTCGATCAGCGCAGTGCGATTACGTCGCTGGGCACATTGTTTCCAGGCGAAATCGCGCAGCGCAGCATCCGCCTCGGTCAACCGGGTAAAGCGCAGAAATGGCAGTGCCGACAGGCTGTCGTGCTCGGCATCGCTGAATTCATCGATCTCCACCTGGCCCTCGGCGCCGATAACGATCGACTCATGGGGTTCGTCCAGCGTCAGCACATGCAGAATATTGCCGTAGGGATCGAGCTGCGCGCGAACCGGGCGTGGCAGATCCAGCTGCCAGCTGAGGATCTGCTGGTGCGGGCTGTCATGGGGCGTGAGGCGCAAATACTGGATGCTGGCACGTACCTGATCATCGTAGTGATAGGTTGTGTTGTGACGGATGGACAGTCTCATGCGACCTCCAGATAGGACGTGTGGATGGCGCCGCCAAGTTGGTGGATCTGCTCGATGAATTCGGTCAGCCAGGCGTGCAGCCCCTCTTCCAGCACCTCATCGATACTGGTGTAACGTAGCCGCGCATTGAGCTCCGCCGCCAGGCGCTGGGCCGGGCGACCACTGTCGCCAGGCAGGCCATCAAGCATCTGGTAGAGCTCATCCATGCAGGCGCTCAACGAACGCGGCACCTCACGGCGCAGCAGCAACAATTCGGAAACCTTGCGGGCACCAGGCGAGCCCCGGTAAACCTCGGCGAATGCCTCGAACGAGGACAACGCCCGCAACAAGGCGCTCCACTGGTAGTAGCTGTGGGCCGGTCTGCCGTCGAGATCGTCGACATCTTCGCCAAGCAGCTCGTAGCGCGCGTCGAGCAGGCGCAAGGTGTTGTCCGCACGTTCGATAAATGTGCCCAGGCGAATGAACCGGTAGGCCTCGCCGCGCACGATGGTGCCGAAGGTCGCCCCGCGAAACAGGTGGGAGCGCTCCTTGACCCATTCACAGAACCGGCTGATGCCGTAGCGGCCCAGCCCCTGTTCGGCAATGCTGCGGATTTCCAGCCAGGTAGCGTTGATGTTCTCCCACATGTCGGCGGTGATGCGCCCGCGTACGGCGTGTGCATTGCTGCGTGCAGCGCCCAGGCAGCTGTAGATGCTCGCCGGGTTCTGAGGGTCCAGGGCGAAAAACTGCAGGATACGTTCGGCGTGCAGCGCCCCGTGGCGCTGCTGGTATTCCTCCAGCGTACCGGTGATCAGCAGTGGCATCGCCAGTTCGTCCAGGCCGTCACGGCGGCCACCCTGGGGCATCAGCGACAGCGAATAGCTGACGTCCAGCATCCGCGCCAGGTTTTCCGCGCGCTCCAGATAGCGCGACATCCAGTACAGATCGGAGGCGGTTCTCGATAGCATCTCTGTCAGTCCTCCACCACCCAGGTGTCCTTGGTACCGCCGCCTTGCGACGAATTGACCACCAGCGAACCCTCGCGCAGCGCCACCCGGGTCAGCCCACCCGGCACGATGCGGGTTTCCTTGCCGGACAGCACGAAAGGCCGCAGGTCGATATGCCGTGGAGCGATGCCGTTTTCGACAAAGGTCGGGCACGTCGACAGGCACAGCGTCGGCTGCGCGATGTAAGCATCAGGCTTGGCAATCAGACGCAGCCGGAACGCCTCGATCTCGGCGTTGCTGGCGGCGGGGCCGACGAGCATGCCGTAGCCACCGGAGCCCTGGGTTTCCTTGACCACCAGGTCCTTGAGGTTGGCCAGCACGTGGGACAGTTCACCGGGCTTGCGGCATTGCCAGGTCGGCACGTTCTTGAGGATCGGCTCCTCGGCCAGGTAGAAGCGGATCATCTCGCCGACGTATGGGTAGATCGACTTGTCGTCCGCCACGCCGGTACCGATCGCGTTGGCCAGCACCACGTTGCCGGAGCGGTAGGTCGACAGCAGACCTGGTACGCCGAGCATGGAGTCAGGATTGAAGGCCAGCGGGTCGAGAAAGGCGTCGTCCAGACGGCGATACACCACGTCGACCTGCTTGGCGCCTGCGGTGGTGCGCATGAACAGCTTGTCGTCGCGCACGAACAGGTCGGCGCCCTCCACCAGTTCGACGCCCATTTCTCGCGCCAGAAACGCATGCTCGAAATAGGCACTGTTGAACCGTCCGGGGGTCAGCACCACCACTGTCGGGTTGTCGAGCGGGCTGGAGGTTTTCAGGGTGTCGAGCAGCAGATTGGGGTAATGATCGATAGGCGCGATGCGCTGATTGGCGAACAGCTCGGGAAACAGGCGCATCATCATCTTGCGGTCTTCGAGCATGTAGCTCACGCCGCTTGGTGTGCGCAGGTTGTCCTCGAGCACGTAATAGGTGCCGTCACCATCACGCACCAGATCGACGCCAGCGATGTGCGCGTACAGGTCGCGGTGCAGATCGAGGCCCTGCATGGCCAGTTGGTAGCCTTCGTTGGCCAGCACCTGTTCGGCAGGAATCAGCCCGGCCTTGATGATGCGCTGGTCATGATAGAGGTCGGCAAGAAACATGTTCAGCGCCTGCACCCGCTGGATGCAGCCACGCTCGACGATGCGCCATTCACTGGCCGGAATGCTGCGCGGAATGATGTCGAAGGGAATCAGCCGCTCGGTGCCCTGAGCGTCGCCGTAAAGCGTGAAGGTGATGCCGGCACGATGGAACAGAAGATCCGCCTCGCGGCGACGCTGGTCCAGCAGGTCCTTCGGGGTGTCCTGCAGCCAACGAGAAAAGGCCTGGTAATGCGGGCGGCAGGCGCCATCCGGCAGATGCATCTCGTCATAAAAGGTGCGGGTCATGCTCTACTCCTTGCAGCCCAGTTCAACCCGTACGCTGCAAGCGCCGAGCCAGCGTTATTATTCCTTTAATATCAATCACTTATTTTTAAAACGAAAACGCCACGCACCATTATCAAGCACGATCACAAGCCGCTGGCATGGCACCTGCGCGATCTGCTGGCATTGGCGTGCAGTCGAACTTACAGGGCTTGATACCAGGTAAAGGCTCAGACAGGCGAGGCGGCAAAGCATTGCACTTTTCTGTCAGTGCCCTTTTGTCCAGAAATGTCAGCGCAGCAGAAACATTGCCGGCGTCTTGCGTTCCCAGCTGAGAGAGGTCAGGTATCGACCTGGCCGCCACGCTTCTCCGGACAAGGAACGCACGATGAACAGCAGCCTGATACCGCCCTACATTCTCGACCGCATCATCGGCCACGGCTCTGACCGCCAGCGCGACTGCGCGCGCAATACCTTGCAGCACGTCAGCACGCTGCGACGCAACAACGACAAGCCCCGCCTTAGCACCCTGCAAGCCCGTCAGGTAATGGCTGCCGGGCAAGCTGAGCGCAGCATCCATGATGCCGAGCAACAGACCCGACTGCCCGGCAGACTGGTGCGTGGCGAGGGCCAGCCCGCTTCCGGCGACGAAGCGGTCGACGAAGCCTATGAGGCGCTTGGCGCCACCTACCGGTTCTTCTGGGAGGTGCTCGGCCGCCATTCAATCGACGCTAATGGCATCCCGCTGATCGGCACCGTGCACTACGGCCAGCGCTATGAGAACGCTTTCTGGAATGGCGAACAGATGGTCTTCGGCGACGGTGATGGGGAGATCTTCAACCGCTTCACCATCGCCCTGGACGTAGTCGCCCACGAGCTGACCCATGGCGTCATCGACAGTGAGGCTGCGCTGGTGTACGCCAACCAGGCCGGGGCGCTGAACGAGTCGTTATCCGATGTTTTCGGCATTCTCACCAAGCAATACGCATTGCAGCAGTCTGCCGCGCAGGCGGACTGGATCATCGGCGCCGGTTTGTTGAGCGAGTACGTCAACGGCAAGGGCCTGCGCTCGATGTCCGAGCCCGGCAGCGCCTATGATGATCCGCTACTGGGCAAGGATCCACAGCCAGGGCACATGCGCGATTTCGTGCAGACCCGGGAGGACAACGGTGGTGTGCACATCAATTCGGGCATTCCCAATCGCGCCTTCTATCTGGCCGCAATTGCATTGGGCGGCAACGCCTGGGAGAAAGCCGGCCTGATCTGGTATGACACCTTGTGCGATGAACGCCTGGCCAACGACGCCGAATTCGTCGACTTTGCACGCCTGAGTGTGGATCGCGCCGCACAGCGCTTCGGTCAGGGCTCGCCCGAGGTCGACGCGGTTGCGAAGGCCTGGAGCGACGTGGGAATAGAAGGTGTTCAGCCATGAACAAACTGCCGCCCTTGAGCGACGAGGCGCTGGTTCGCATATCCCGCCAGGGCGGCTTTGCAGCGATCGCGGCGCTCAGCCGCCCGCGCGAAATCGACTTCGCGCGCTGCGACCCGCAGCAGCGTGGGCAGGTCTGCTCGCTACTCGAAGCCTGTCTGCCGATTGCCAGTGACCAAGCCGGTCGAGGGGATCAACGCTTCTACCGCATCGAACTGCAGACATGCGCGCAGCGCACGCAAGAGATGGTGCTGAACGTTCCCGAGGAGCAGGCTCCTCGGGATCTGGTGGCGCTTTGGGAGAAAGGACTGTAACGCCCGCGCAGGCTAATCCTGGCGGCTGGCACGGCTCAGCTGCTGGGTAACGCCCCAACCGTCGAGCTCACCGCCTAAGGGGATGACCACCGATTCAAGGTCCTGCGAGAAATCGCCGATACCGGCTGGCGTGACATGCATGACCTTGCTGACCTGCAGGTACCAGTCACCTTCATCACGCTCGGTAACCAGTGCATGCAGGCTTTCACCGCGAAAATTGTGGGTGGCCTTCAGGGCGCACGCCTGATCGGGGAAAATCGCATAGAACTCGATGGGGTGAACGCTGGCGAAATCGAACCCGCCTTCCTTCATTCGACGCAAAATGCCGCTACCAACATCTTCGTGCAGAATCGTGCTCATAGTTGATCTCCATCGGACGAGGAAATTGATACGCCGCGTAAGCGGCTATCTGACTCAACATGCAACACACGGCGCACCGTGATGACGCTTGGGCCGGAGCCCTGGTACGAGCAACTGTGGCACCAGCATGAACTGGTATGAAGAAGCGTGCCTGACTCTGGCAGCACGCTCTCAGAGAATAGACCGCTGCGCGCGCCAGGTCATCAAACTATCTTCGTTTGGCAACTCGTCGGGCCGCGGCCCCACCTGTCGCGGCCGTGCTATACCCAAACATGAAGCCACGCCCGGCTGGCGGTGCCAGCATCATCGTGCCGCCTGCGCGGGCCAGACACACGAGGTACCACGCCATGAGTACGCTGCAGTGCACCTACCGCGACCACTACATCAGTGCCGAAGTCATGGAACACCCGGGCATTCCCACGCCTTGGGCCGGCGGCTGCCGCATCACCACAGCGGATGGCCGCACCACGCGGCGCCTGTCGCTGCCGCTCAATTGCGCCTTTCTCGATGACCTGACCAAGGCCCAGCAAGCCTCGATTGCCCACGGCAAGTGGCTGGTCGATCAGCATCTGGATAAAAGCCGGGATCTTTTTGCCGAAAATGTGGCCAAACGCCACGCAGCATGAGACTGCGACAAAGGCCTGCATACGCAGCGGGACTTTTCAGTGATACCCCGGCATGCGAATGCCCTGATTCAACCGGTCTCATGCCTCACCGATTCGGCCGCACCCTGGTGCGGCCGTTCCCATTCGAGACGAAGGTTGGATTTCATGGCGAACCGTACGCTTTCAATTTCCGCTGTTGTAATGACCAGTATTCTGGCGCTGAGCGCCTGCAGCGACGCCAGCAATACCCCCGCCAAAACCGCCTCCGCCGCCCAGAGCAGCCCACCCAAGCTGCAGGAAAAGGAGGACCTGAGTCCCTTCGCCGGCTTTGCCAGTGCTCGTTTCGGCAGCGACGAAACGGCCGTGCGCGCCGCCTGGAAGGGCTCGCTGCGTGACGGCGGTGGCTCGGACAGCTGCCGTCAGCTGTTCCAGGATCCGCGCCCGGCCAAGGGCTTCGGCACTTCATTCATGCTCGAGAACGGCCAGTTCGTGCGTTACGACATCGACAGCCGCGAACGCAAGGCACCTCGCGGCCTGCAGGTGGGCAGTAGCGCTCAGCAGATCCGTGCCACCTACCCGGGCCGCTTCGAAGAGCAACCCAACAAGTATGTCGAGGGGGCAACGGACTTTATCGTCACGCCCTATATCGATAGCGAAGCGCGGATGGTCTTCGAAACCGATCCCGACGGCGTGGTAACGCGCTGGCGCATTGGCGTGCCGCCGGCGGTGTTCTACGTCGAGGGCTGCAGCTAAACCGTTCTCCAATAAAAAAAACCGGCGCCAGGCGCCGGTTTTTTTATTGGGTTCAGGGCTGCGGTTTATCCGGCACGCCATCCACCACGCCTGCGGTGTTGTCCAGCAAACTCTTGGTAGCCGTTTGCAGGAAACCTTCCATGCGTTTCTTCAACGTCTCGTCCACGGGCCCCTCTATACGCGTGGCAGTCGGTTTTGCTCCTAGCCGATAGCTATAAAACCGCGGTTCGAAGCCCTTGGGCTGCACCAGCACATGCTCTGAAGTGACGATCGCCACGGTCTGGTCGCCGCCTGACGGCTTGATCACGCCCACGCCACCATCACCCTCAGGCAGGTTGAGCAGATCACGCCCCCAGCATTGATGACGCACGTCGCCGCCCAGGCGCCCCATGATGGTCGGCACGATGTCCACCTGGGTGCCGACGGTATGGCTGAGCTTGCCGAATTTTTCCTGGATGCCCGGCGCGATCAGCAGCAGCGGCACGTTGAAGCGCTGCAGGTCCATCTCGGTCACCTGGTCGAAACCGCCAAAGCCATGGTCGCCAACGACCACGAACAGCGTCTGGTTGAAATACGGCTCCTTGCGCGCCTTCTCGAAGAACTGCCCGAGCGCCCAGTCCGAATAGCGCATGGCGGTGCGATGCAGGTCTTCCTTACCGTTGATCATGACCGGCTCCACCGGCAGATCCTTCGGCAGTGCATACGGTGTGTGGTTGGAAAGGGTCTGCAGCAACGCATAGAACGGCTTCTGGCCGTAATTGGTCTTCAGCTCCAGGGCGCCGCGGTCGAACATGTCCTGATCGGACACACCCCAGGTCGGGTCCATGAACACCGGGTCAACGAAATCTTCACGGCCAATGAAATGGGTCATGCCCTGGTTGCTGAAGAAACCTGACTGGTTGTCCCACTGGAAATTACCGTTGTAGACGTACAGGTTGTCATAGTCACGGGCGCCCAGCAGCTGCGGCAGGCCGGAGAACTTGTGCGCGCCTTCGGGCGTGCGCATCAGGTACTCGAAGCCCGGCAGGTTGGGAAAGCAGGCCATGGTGGCGAACATGCCCTGATGGGTGTGGGTGCCGTTGGAGAAGAAGCGGTCGAACAGCAGCCCTTCCTGGCTCAGCTTGTCGAAATACGGGGTGATATTACCGGGCGCGCCGAGGGCGCCGACCGAATGCCCGGCAAAGCTTTCCATCAGGATCACCACCACGTTGCGGATCGGCAGGGTCTTGTCGCTCGGCGGCGTGTAGACGCGGCGGATGGCAGCGCTGTCGGCATCGACCAGTTGGTCGTCCGGGGTCAGCAGCATATCGCGGGTGATCTGTCGGGCCTGATCGTCTTCCATGGTCGACTGCCAGGTGTTGTCACGGTGCGCGCCGAAAGTCGCCTGTGCAGCAGTGAACAGCGTCAGCGTGCCATTGAGGCCCAGCTGGTTGGCGAACATCGACTCGGTGGTATAGGCGTCGCCCCAGCGCAGCGGCGGGCCTTGGCGCAAATGGCCGCGGGCAGCGATGACCGCGATCAGCACACATAGCAAGAACACCGAGACGCGCCAGTACCAGGCCACCACTGGCCTGGTACTACGGGTACCACCAGGCATTTTCGGGCGGCTGGCTCGGTCGAAACGCGAGAACATCCACCACAGCAGGCCGGTGATGACGAACCAGGCGACCAGGTAACGCGCCACCGGGAAACCGTTCCAGAGCATGCTCATCACGGTGGCCTTATCTTCCTGCAGGTACTGGAACACCAGGCTGTTCAGGCGCTGGTGAAATTCCTTGTAGAAATCCAGCTCGGCCAGGCCGAGAAACAGCGTGATGCTGGCGAACAAGGTCAACCAGATGCGCTGCCAGCTACGCGCGAGCATGGCGCGAGTGCTGAGCAACGCGATCAGCAGCGGCGCGCAGGCGTAAACCACCACCCGCAGGTCGAAGCGCAAGCCGTTATAGAAGGCTTCGACGAATGCGGCGCTCGGCGTATCGCCGATCAGCTCGCGGTTGTAGACCAGCAAGGCGACGCGCAGCAGCGTGTACATCACCAACAGGGCCAGGCCGCTGTACAGGGTGAAGAGCAACTGGCTACGTAAGGGGTTCGATACTGTGTGAGGGGTGCCCTGAACTGCTGTAGGGGTCATGTCGATCATCCGCAAAAACGTTTACTGCAGGCTCGCCCTGTCTCGGCGAGCGGCGCCGCGGCAGTCTGAAGGGTCGAATGTGAAAAAAATGTTGCAAGGCTCTCGGCGCCCGAGGCGGGCGACATTGGGCTTTGAAAGTCATTTTTCACGCTGACAAGGTGTTGCCTCGGCGTTATCGTCAACGCCATGACAAGCAACCAGCTCCTCACACTCCCCTACCAGGCGCCCTGGGACTGGCAACAATTCCATGGGCATTTCCGCCTGCGCGCCATCGCCGGGCAGGAATGCCTGGGCGAGCGTGATTACTGCCGCAGCTTTCGCCTTGGCGAGATCACCGGCTGGTTTCGTGTCACCGCCCTCCCCGATGGCCACGCATTGACGCTGGAACACAGCACTTCGGCCATCGCCTGCCAGCCACTGCTCGTGCAGCGGGTACGGCGCATGTTCGATCTGGATGCCGACCCGGCGCTTATCGCGGCACATTTCGCGGCTGATCAGCATCTTGCGGCGATGCTCGCACGCAATCCCGGTCTGCGCCTGCCGACTGCATTCGATGCCTTCGAACAGGCCGTGCGCGCCATCGTTGGCCAGCAGGTCACGGTCAAGGCCGCGGTAACCATCACCGGACGTCTGGTCGACCGGCTCGGCGAACCGCTGGCCGACGCACCCGCAGGCATCGACCGCCGGTTCCCGACACCCGAGGCCCTGGCGGCCGCCAATCTCGACGGCATCGGCATGCCCGGCAAGCGCGTGCAAACCCTGCAGCATTTCGCTGCGCAGATTGCCAGTGGCGCACTGCGCCTGGATATCGACCAGGGCGCGAGCGAGCTGATCGAGCGTCTGTGCGCCCTGCCCGGCATCGGCCCGTGGACGGCCGAGTACATCGCCCTGCGCGCCTTCGGCGACGCCGATGCCTTTCCCGCCAGTGACCTCGGTTTGCTCAAGGCGCCGATCTGGGGCCCCACCGGCATCACTGCCCGGCAACTGCAGTTGCACGCCGAAGCCTGGCGGCCCTGGCGCGCTTATGCTGCCGCACACCTGTGGCACAACTATTCGGGAGGCTGAGGATGTTCTATCGCCATCAGCAAAGCCCCATCGGCCGTCTCTTCATGGTCGGCGACCAAGGCGGCCTGCAGCAATTGTTGATGGACGTGGAGCGCACGCCCTGGCTGATCGGTGATGGCTGGCAGGAGGCGGGCTCGCAGCTCGATGACGCCAGCCGGCAACTCGACGAATACTTCGAGGGCCGTCGGCAACGCTTCGAGCTGCGCCTCAACCCGCAGGGCACGCCGTTCCAGCAAGCGGTGTGGCGGGCGCTGCAGCAGATCCCGTTCGGCAGGATAGACAGCTACAGCGCCCTGGCCCAGCGCATCGAGCGGCCCAAGGCCGTGCGCGCGGTGGGCGCTGCCAATGGCGCCAACCCGATCTGCATCATCATCCCCTGCCACCGGGTGATCGGCCGCGACGGCAGCCTGACCGGCTTTGCCGGCGGCCTGCCACGCAAGCAACTGCTACTGGAACTCGAAGGTGCCGTACCCAGGCCACAGGCCAGCCTGTTCGACTGAAGCGGCTCAGTCTTCCAGACGCGGGAAGGCAGCAGCGATGGCGTCGCCACTCGGCCGGGGCTGCGCCGCGTTCGCGGCAGACAGGCGAATCGCCGCGCAGTGCGGAAACTCGCCCAGATCGAACCAGTGCCGCGTGCCGGCCGGCACACTGATCAGCGCATTACGCTCGCCGAACAGCGCGTACACATAATCGTCGACATGCAGGCTCAACAGCCCCTGCCCGGCCAGAAACAGATACAGCTGCGCGCCGTCGGCCACCTGCTCCTGGGGCGCTGGGGCCGGTTTGTCGCCCTCTTTTGGCCAGCGGCGCTGATCGATACTGATCACCTCGACCTGGCTCAGGTCGTGATCACGCTGCAGATGTGCCAGCGAATCGCCCACAGCAGCAAGGATCTCTTCCTGGGTGGTTCCGGCCTGCACCCTGGCCTCCAGCGGCAAGATGCGGAAATCGATGCCGGCAGCAGCCAGCGTACTGGTGATGTCTTCAACATGGCCCAGCACCTTGTTGGGGATCTCGGGGCTGGATTGGTGATGAACGCTCAGGCGAGTCATGGGAAATTCCTGTTCGGCTGTGGCTACCTCGCGGCAACCTGATGGGTCATGTCGGCTCGGCCGTGCGTCGAGCCATGATAACGGCTGCCAGCAGCGCAGCCAGCCCTGCCAGGGCGAATGTCCACTGCGGGCCAAGGCCGTTCCAGCTGTAACCGGCGTACAGAGCGCCCAGCGCACCGCCGATGCCGGCCAGCGAGGCATACAGCGCCTGGCCCTGCCCTTGCTGGCGCGCACCGAAGCTGCGCTGCACGAAGGCGATGGACGCGGCGTGGAAGCTGCCGAAAGTGGCAGCATGCAGCACCTGGGCGAACAACAGCAGGCTCAGGTGATCGGCGAAAAAGCCCATCAGTAGCCAACGCACCGCCGCGATGGAAAAACTGGCGACCAGCAACTGCCGCAGGCTGAAATGCCTGAGCAGCCGCGCCATGCCCATGAATACCAGCACCTCGGCCACTACGCCGAGCGCCCACAGCATGCCGATCAATCCGCGGCTGTAACCGAGCTGCTCAAGGTGAATGCTCAGGAAGGTGTAGTACGGCCCGTGGGACAGCTGCATCAGCGCCACACAGATATAGAAAGCCAGTACGCCGGGCCGCTTGAGCTGCCTGAGGAAACCGCCCTGGTCAGCTGACTGCGATGACGCCAGCGGCTGGGCATCCGGCACCCAGAAGCTGCTCAGGGCAATGCCGGTGATGATCAGCAACAGCGCCCAGGGGTACACATCCAGGCTGAGCAGATCGAACGCCTTGCCGAGGCCGACCACGCTGAGAATGAAGCCGATCGAGCCCCACAGGCGGATCTGCGCATAGCGCATCGACTGCTCGCGCAGGTGCGCCAGGGTGATGACCTCGAACTGCGGCAGTACCGCGTGCCAGAAGAATGCGTGCAGCGCCATCACCAGAGCCAGCCAGGCGTAGCTCTGGCCGACGAAGATCAGGCTCAGGCTGAACAAGGTACAGAGCGTACCGAGGCGCACGATCAACAGCCGCCGGCCACTGTAATCGCCCAGCCAGCCCCACAGGTTGGGTGCGATGCAGCGCATCAGCATGGGAATGGCCACCAGCTCGCCGATGCGTGCTGGCGAAAACCCCAGATGCGCGAAGTACAGGCCCAGAAAAGGTGCCGTGGCGCCGAGCAGCGCGAAGTAGAACAGGTAGAAACCGGACAGGCGCCAGTACGGGACTGCCGGCGTCAATCCTGAACACCCTGGCAGGCGAAGAATTGCCGGATCAGCGCACTGCTTGCACCCGGTTCACGCAAGGTGACCACCGTACCGTCGTCATCCACGGTGAAATGGCCCTTGAAGGCCTCCGGCATGGCGTCGTACTGCCGGTTGACCTGCTCGAGGGTCTCGCGCAGGCAGGCGTAGCCATAACGCTCGACCAGATACGGCAACGCATTGCGCCCTCTGAGCAGCTCGTACTCCTGATAGTTGTAGGGCGTGGACTGCTGCCTCTTCGCCAAGGTCTGGCGAAAGCCTTCGAGCAATCGCTGCAATTGCTTCTCTTCAGAACGGCGCGCCAGGCCTCGGAGGGCATAGACCTTCATGTCCAGGTAGCGCTCCTTTCGATAGGCCTGGGTGAAAAACTCATCGAGCGCCTGAAAGTCGCAGTCATACAGCAGCCTGAGTACCTGCCTGCGCACATCGAGCTGCTTGCTGCCGGTGTAGAGCGCAACGAGGTACCCCGCGGCTCCTTCGTCGACCTGGGCCGGCTTCAGCGCGAACAACGCATCGCGAACGTCCGAGAGGCGTTTGCCTGTAACGCTGCGTAGCACCTCGGGAAACTCGCTCATGCCACCCTCGCCTGCATACTGCCGGGACGCTCGATCACAGCTGCGGCAGTACCGGCGTAGTCACGCGTACATCGGCATTCTGCCCACGGTGGCGCAGCAGGTGATCCATCAGCACCATGGCCATCATCGCTTCGGCGATCGGCGTGGCGCGGATGCCGACGCAAGGGTCGTGACGGCCCTTGGTGATCACGTCCGCCGGATTGCCATCGACATCGATGGAGCGTCCAGGCGTGGTGATGCTGGAGGTCGGTTTGAGCGCCAGGTGAGCGACGATCGGCTGGCCGCTGGAGATACCACCGAGAATGCCGCCCGCATGGTTGGACACGAAGCCGGCAGGGGTCAGCTCGTCGCGGTGTTCGGTGCCGCGTTGGGCTACCGAGGCGAAACCATCGCCGATTTCCACGCCCTTGACCGCGTTGATGCTCATCAGCGCATGGGCCAGCTCGGCGTCCAGGCGGTCGAAGATCGGCTCGCCCAGGCCCGGCATCACCCCTTCGGCGACCACGGTGATCTTCGCACCGACCGAATCCTGATCACGACGCAGCTGATCCATGTACGCCTCCAGCTCTGGCACCTTGTCCGGATCGGGGCTGAAGAAGGCGTTCTCCTCGACCGAATCCCAGGTCTTGAAGGGGATTTCAATGGGGCCGAGCTGGCTCATGTAGCCGCGAATGACGATGCCCTGGCTGGCCAGATACTTCTTGGCGATGGCGCCGGCCGCCACGCGCATGGCGGTTTCCCGCGCCGAGCTGCGGCCGCCGCCACGGTAGTCGCGAACGCCGTATTTATGGTGGTAGGTGTAGTCGGCGTGGGCCGGGCGGAACAGATCCTTGATCGCCGAGTAGTCCTTGGACTTCTGGTCGGTATTGCGGATCAGCAGGCCAATGGCGCAACCGGTGGTCTTGCCCTCGAACACGCCGGAGAGGATTTCCACCTCGTCGGCTTCCTGGCGCTGGGTGGTGTGACGGCTGGTGCCGGGCTTGCGGCGATCCAGGTCACGCTGCAGGTCTTCCAGGGAAATCTCCAGGCCGGGCGGGCAGCCGTCGACGATGGCGACCAGCGCCGGGCCATGGCTCTCGCCTGCCGTGGTGACGGTGAACAGCTTGCCGAAGGTATTGCCGGACATTGCGCGAGACTCCAGAGACGTTCGATCTGCAGCCTGCGGCGAAAAGGCAGGCCCATAGAGAAAGCCGCTGAGTATACTCCCAGCCAACCGCCGAGATCACCCGCGCGCGAACCTTTGGCCAATTGCCAGCGTCCAACAGAGCCCATCACAGACCCGTCACCATCATGCTGCGAGCCTTGCTTTTGACCCTCTCTCTCTTCACTGGCCTGGTTCAGGCTGCCCCCATTCTGCGTGAACCGGTCAGCCTGGATACCGGCCAGGGTGTGCTGGAAGGCTCGCTGGTCCTGCCCCAGCGCAACGAGCCGGTTCCGGTGGTGCTGCTGGTGGCGGGGTCCGGGCCGACCGACCGGAACGGCAACAACCCGGGCGGCGGGCATAACGACGCTCACCGCAAACTGGCCCAGGCACTGGCCCAGCAAGGCATCGCCAGCGTGCGTTACGACAAGCGCGGTATCGCCGCCAGCTTTGCCGCCACGCCTCACGAACGCGACCTGAGCGTGGAACGCTACGTGGCCGACGTGGTGGCCTGGGTGCAGCAATTGCGCGGGGACAAGCGCTTCAGCCAGGTGATTCTGGTCGGCCATAGCGAAGGCGCGCTGATTGCCACCCTGGCAGCCAATGGGTCGGGCGCCGATGCCCTGGTGTCCATCGCCGGCAGTGCACGGCCGATCGATCAACTGCTGCGCGAGCAACTGCGCAACCGCCTGCCGCCGCGCCTGCGTGGCGAGGCCGAGGCGCTGCTCGAAGCCCTGCATGAAGGCCGCCAGGTGGCGCAGGTGTCGGATGAGCTGACCGTGCTGTTTCGCACCAGCGTACAGCCCTACCTGATTTCCCTGTTCCGCCAGGATCCGGCGGCGGCCTTTGCCCAGGTGAAAGCCCCAGCGCTGATCCTGCAGGGCGATCACGATATCCAGGTCAGCGTGCGGGACGCCGAGGCACTGCAGGCTGCCAACCCGCGGGCCGAGTTGCAGATCGTCACCGGCATGAACCACGTGCTGCGCATCGTGCCGATGGACATGGAGGCGCAGCTGGCGTCCTATAACAACCCGGATCTGCCCCTGGCCCGCGCCCTGACCAGCGGCCTGGCGAGCTTTATCAAAGGGCTGCCGGCTACAGAGACCACCAAGGCGGCCGATAACCCCTAGACCCCAGCCATGACCTGCTGCGCCGCCGCCGGCTGCCTGTTGGCATGGTGAAGCTGTTCAGACCGCCCTGTCGATGCAGCGCGGCTTTTCGAGGAACGCCAGATGACCGACAGCGAAACCAGCGCCGTCGTCGCGCAAGAAGGCGAACAGCCCGCGCCGTCCCATCCCTGGGCCAATCTGGGCCCGGAACACTTTCGCCTGCTGCGCCTGTCGCCCCTGCCTGTCGACCGCCACACTGGTACGCGGCCGCTGCGTTTCCTGCAGTTCGGCCGCGTGGAGCGGCACAGCAAGGAGCAGAGCCTGCTGCGCCTGAGCCTGCAGTTGCCCGGGCAGAAAGTGCGCAAGGAACAGAACGTGCTGGAGCTGTGGCTCGATCACCGCACCAAGGAAGCGCGCTTCGGGCCCGACAGTGGCCTCAGCCTGGAGCCTCAGAACCGCGGGCTTGGCCGTTTTCTGCTGGCCCAGGCCGCGGCCTGGGCGAAGCAGCACTGCGCCCATTACAGCCTGGAAAGCGGCCCTCTGCCCAGCCGCGACGCGCTCAACGACGAGGCCCGCGCGCGCCGCGATCACTGCCTCAAGGCACAGGGTTTCAGCGTCGACTACCAAGAGAATCAGCTCAAGGCGCAGTACGGCGCGGCGCGGCTCAGTGCCCTGCACAGCGACTGGAACAGCGAAAAGGTGCAGTTCATCGAGCAGCTGGATGCCGCGCAGATGCTGCAGCTGGCCGACCAGAACCTGCAGGAACAGGATGCGCAGCTGCGTAAACAGCGTGAGCGCCTGGAACAGTTCAGGCGCGAGGATGGCGGCCTGCGCTTCACCATCGCCTGCCTGGTGACCTTCTGCCTGTTCCAGGCCGGCCTGCTGATCTGGATCGCCACGCATTGACGGTTTTCCATAGGCGATAAAAAAGGTTTTCGTATAGCTTGGGGACGGTGCGGGTTGACACCGGACTGGCAAGTTTGTGTGCGTATTACTTACTGGTTTAGCACTATCCATTACCGCGTCTGCTGAACCTTTGTGTTGCGCCCCTTACGGGCGCCACACCTTGATTCGCTTCGCTCACCCTTCGGGCCAGCCTGCGGCTGTTACTGCGCTTCGCTACGTTTCTTTGCTTGCCCAAGAAAGGTGTGCCAAAGAAGGGCACCCCGACATCCGGGTTTCGCTGCGCGAAACTCCCCTCGCTCCGGCGCCGCTCCGGGGGCCGGCTTACATGGGCCATCCATGG
>JAAIGF010198957.1_pt1 | contig 21914 bp, 11 predicted proteins | sample 6487441 | NCBI WGS metagenome assembly JAAIGF01 (sample SAMN13974129, study PRJNA590717) | phyllosphere metagenome | biome: pepper field; feature: multiple bacterial spot infested pepper fields; material: pepper leaves; isolation source: leaves from pepper fields | host: Capsicum annuum ... | reverse complement strand
GGCGGTGGTTTTTCAGCCAATGGCGCAATTTATTGGGAAGGAAATTCCTATTACGAATCCAATGGTGACATGGCACAAACGACTGCAGCAACGTCTATACTGATCAATTCTGTAGATGATGTATACAACTCGGCGATCGATGGGCCTATATATGCAAAGCTAGGCGCCAGCGCTAATGCACAAAAGATGCTCTGCTTTTTGTTAAATGAGCGTACCCGCGAATTGTGTGGTGAACTGTATCGTTGGGAAGATCTGGCCCGTACAAAAACGCTGGAAGCACGCTGGAAAGCGTTTAACGATGGATACGTACGGGGAAATACCGTTTTTAATGCAAATACGCACTATTACCGGCCAATTCCGCAATCTTTCTTAGATGCCATTACCAATCAAGGTGGCGCATCGTTAACACCGGCAGAAAAGCAGGCTCTTCAAAATCCAGGCTATTAAAGGATAACGACGAATCAATAATTTTGTCGTCCATGTATGGGGGATTGCTGATGGGCAATCCCCTTTTTTATTGCTGACCATGCCAGTCATTTGTACAGGCTGGCGATCCGATCAAAAGTTATTAAAATTACTTTTGGCGGCGAAAAGCTAGCTATAAGCTGTTCCTGAAGCTATTTTAGACTATTTTGAACCAAAATTAGACATTAACGTTGCCGCCCAGAACTATATTTGTCTTATCGCTATACCGCAGTGAGGACCATCACGGCCGACTGTGGTAGCTATAAACCGAAAGCAAACACCATTACGTAAAATCTGATTTGACAGCAGGTCGAATAGAAATACAGGGGTATATTATGATATGTCGAGCTTAAGTGCTGCTGACCATTTTTGAACGAAAACCGCATGAATATGATACCGATTTGAACACACCACTAGCAGGGAAGGAGATGTCTACGTCGTATTATCAAAATTGATAATAAGGTAGAAAACGATGTTAACCAAGAAATAACAACCAATAAAACTATGTTTAAACAAATTACTAAAACTTATTTAAAAGCTTTTGTTATGCTTTTATGCGGAGTACTTTGCGCTGCGCAAGGTTTTTCGCAACAAATTTCACTCAGAGGGCAGGTGAAAGACGCAACAACCGGCGAAGGGCTCGGCGGCGTTACCGTTGCCGTTAAAGGTGGAGCGGCGCGTGCACAATCCGGCACAGATGGTAACTTTACGATCGATGCGACGCGTGGCGCTATCCTACTTTTTACTTATGTAGGTTATGTTGAAAAAGAAGTAACTGTAGGCAGCGGCAACACGCTTGATGTCCAGTTAAGTCCGTCAGACAATATGCTGGAAGAGCTTGTTGTGGTGGGCTACGGCTCTCAAAAGCGTTCTGATATCACCGGCTCTGTTGCTTCGGTGCCCAAAGAGCGCTTATCAAAACTGCCCGTAACCAATGTGCTGCAGGCCATTCAAGGAGCGGTATCCAATGTTAATATTTCCCAAGCATCTTCCGTTCCGGGAGACGCGCCCAGTACGCTGGTGAGAGGCCAAAACTCGATGAGTGGATCGACAGGGCCGTATATCGTGGTCGATGGAATTCCACTGACCAGGACAGACGGGTCGCTAAACGATATTAACCCGAATGATATTGAATCGGTGGAAATCTTGAAAGATCCATCAGCCGTAGCTATTTACGGGGTAAACGGCTCCAACGGTGTTATTTTGATTACGACAAAACGCGGAACGACAGGTACGCCGACCATTCGCTACAGCGGATATGGCGGGGTGGAAGAAGCTGCGCACATATTAACGCCTGTTTCCGGAGAGGAATTGCTAAACCGCTACCAGGAATATGCACGTATAAACAATTCGGCATTGTATAATGGTGGTCCGGTTCGTAATCAATTTGAATACGATAATTATATCAATGGAACGACCACAGACTGGTTGGACGCGGTGATGCAAACCGGTGTTATCCAAAACCACAATGTTGGGATATCGGGCGGAAGTGAGAATGCGCGTTATTTTATATCAACAGATTACCTAAACCAAAAAGGTATCTTGAAAGGCTATAATTACAAACGCTACTCGTTTCGCGCAAATACCGATTTTACGGCCACCAAATATTTAGCGGTCGGAACATCTACTTTTATTGCTTCTCACGATAGAGACGGTGGACGTGCCAACTTAATGCAAGCGGCGGCTATGAGTCCTTACGCACGCATGTACAACGAGGATGGTACACTGACACAATTTCCAATGTATTCGGAGCAATTGTGGACAAACCCATTATTGCCAACAACGTTAAATCCGGAAAGAAGAGAATTTAACGTGACATTGAATGGTTACGCGGAAATGAACTTTGGACAAATTTGGTCGCCACTGGCTGGTTTGAAATACAAGTTCAATGGCGGTTATACATTTGTGCCCAAACGTACCAATGAATACGAAGGTGAGTCGGTGTATAACTTTGCCGGAATGGGGCGCATTACCAATCAGGAGTCACAAACCTACACCATCGAAAACATCTTGACCTATACCAAAGATTTCGGTGTGCACCATTTGGACTTTACAGGGTTGTATGCATCAAAAAGCAAATATTATCAGCAAGCTATTGCCATAGGCGAAGTTTTTCCGAATGATGCGTTAGGTTGGGGAAATTTGGGTAGTGCATCTACGCAGAAAGTTTCATCCGTAGCCGACCTTTACCGATCGCTCTCGCAGATGGCGCGCTTGAACTATGGATACGATAGTCGCTATATGGCTACGTTAACGGTTCGCCGCGACGGAGCCTCCGTTTTCGGTAGCAACAACAAATTTGGGACGTTTCCCTCGGCGGCCTTTGCCTGGAATATCCACAACGAATCGTTTATGGCCAATACCAAAGATATAATTAACAACTTAAAATGGCGTATATCTTACGGCGTTTCGGGTAATGAAGCGATCGGCATCTACCAAACACTTTCGTTAATGGATTCCAACCCATTAGCCATGGGCGGTTTGTCAAATGCGGCTATACGACTTCGGACACAAATGGGGAATGGCGATTTGCGATGGGAAAAGACAGCAGGTTTCAATACAGGTGTTGATTTTGGACTTTGGAATAACCGCTTAAGCGGTACGGTAGAGTTCTATAAAACGCATACGCAGGATATGCTTCTGCAACAAAGTTTGCCAAGGCTAACCGGTTTCTCACAAGTATGGAGCAATCTAGGAAAATTAGAAAATACCGGTATCGATGTAACCTTAACCTCTAAAAACGTCGTTAAAGAAAACTTCTCCTGGTCTACAACGCTCGTTTTTGCGCACAATAAAAATAAAATTGTGGATATCTACGGCGATGGTAAAGATGATTTGGGTAACCGCTGGTTTATTGGGCATCCCGTTGGCGTAATCTACGATTACACGAAAGTCGGCATTTGGCAAGAGGCAGAGATCGCTGCTGGTGCGAATAAAGGTTGGGATGAGCAAGCTGAGGCTGGAGCCGTTAAATTGGCCGATTTAAATGGAGACGGTATCATTAATAACGATGATCGCTCAATATTGGGCCAACGGGCGCCAAAATGGACGGGTGGTTTAACCAATACCTTTACCTACAAAGATTTTAGTCTGAATATTTTTATCAGCACGGTGCAAGGTACGCTTCGCAATAATCCACAGATCGGTGGTGCTTCTGATGAAATGGGTAGACGTAGCACACCAGCCGAACTCGGTTATTGGACACCAGAAAACCAAAGTAATGAGTGGCGCTCGTTGAGCAATCGGTCAAATATCTACGGTTATGGCTTTCCGTCCAATGCGAGTTTCACACGGTTGAAAGATGTGACATTTAGTTACAATTTGCCCGTGGCAGCGGCTAGTAAGATCGGCATTGGCGGAGTTACTGCTTACGTGAGCGGTCGTAACTTATACACCTGGACCAATTGGTTGGGCTGGGATCCGGAAGCGCGCGATGTGCCGCGCGGAAACAGCGTAGATGGTGTTGGCGATGCCTTAAATTACCCGATGGTGCGCACCTATGTTGTTGGTTTAAACCTTACTTTTTAATATACAGTCATGAAGATATATAAACACACAAAAATATTTTCGCTTCTTGCTTTGTTATCTCTGGGCGCAAGCTCGTGCAGCGATAGCTACCTCGATGAAAAACCCTATTCCAATTACGATGCAGGAGCGAATGATCCTTCGACTATTGAAAACCAGTTGATTGGTCTGCATTATATTTACGCTCAATTATGGGGAATGAGTGGTCAGCAAGGTTTTCTGTCCTGTTGGCAAATCGGTATGGATATTACCAGTGCCGGATCAACACAAGGTGTTGAAAACCCATTTTACCAGTATGCAGATTTAAACTCTGAAAATGGCGGCGTAAGCTACCTCTGGACAAAAAGTTATGAGCTGATCAACAATGCGAATACCATCATAAAATCGGCAGGCGAAGAAAATCCGAAAGCCGCGGCCGAGGCACGTTTCTTCCGCGCATACGCCTACAATACCTTGGTAACGCTATGGGGAGATGTGCCTTTGTTGACAGAATCTATCACCGTTCCAACATTTAATTACAGTAGAACGGCTGTAGCGAGTATTGATGCGGTTATCGAAGAAGATCTGAACTTTGCGGTTAGCAACTTGCCCGAGGTAGGCAGTGCAGCTACAGAAAGTCGGATCAATAAAGATATGGCACGTCAGCTTGCCGCCGAAGCGTTCTTGCGCATCGGCGTGCGTGATGCCAGTTTCTTCGCAAAGTCCGAAGCCATGTCGACCGCCATTATTGACGGCGCTAAATATAAGTTGATTGAAACACGCTATGGTGATTATCTTGCCGAAGGCGGCGACTATTACCGCGATATGTTTCGGCAGGGCAATATGCGCAGATCAGAAGGAAATACCGAAGCGATCTGGACGTTTGAAGTCGAATTAAACCGGGAAGTAAACGGTGGAACGATCGATAATCCGCAACATCGCCGCATATGGCAACCGGGCTACCACAAATGGGATGGCATGGTTAACGCCGACTCGCTTGGCGGACGTGGAAATGGGCGGCTACGCTTGAGTAATTTTATGAAGTATACGGTATGGCGCGGCTTGGCGGGTGATATTCGGAACAGTAATTACAATATTCGCCGAACCACAAATTACAATCGTCCTAACTTCAGCACAGAAATCGGTATCGATGCTGCTGGTTTTCGCGTGGCAAAAGATGCGGGTGTTCGTAACGTGACGATCCGCACGGGCGATAAGGTGGTGCCTTTCCGCGCCGATAGTTTGGAAGTGTGGTATCCTTTCCCGACAAAATGGGGTGGCTATGATCCGCTTGATGATTTTGGATACGCCTTGGTGAAAGATTGGCCTGTGATGCGTTTTGGTGAAACTTACCTGCTACGCGCCGAAGCACGCTTACGTCAAAATAATACTGCGGGCGCAGCCGCAGATATCAATGTCTTGCGAAATCGCGCCTTTAAAAATGCACGTACAAGTTCTGGCAATAGCACATTGGGAGCCGTGACAGCCGCGCAAATTACGCTAGACTTTATTCTGGACGAGCGCGCACGCGAGCTGATTGCAGAAGAAAATAGACGGATGACTTTAGTGCGTACCGGGAAGCTAAAGGAGCGTATGGTGCTAAACACCGATCAAGGCCCGGCCAATAAAATTACGAGCGGTTTCCAGGATTTTAATACCTTGCTACCCATTCCGCTGAGCGAAATTCAATTGAATAATAAAGAAGGAAATGCCTTGGTACAAAACCCGGGCTATCCGAAATAATGGTTTTTTATAACGAGGAAGGTGTCTAAAAAGTGATTAAATTTCATTGCGAGACGGAAGGAACGACAACGAAGCAATCTTATCAAATAAACATGCAGATTGCTTCGTCATACTTCCTCGCCATGACGCATTTTGAAGTTAATCGATTAGCTTTTTGGACAGCCTCTTTGTTTTTAATGAGGGGTTAATCAACCGACCAGCTTGGTAAATAACGCAAAAAGGACATGATCTTTTCTTTGTAGATATCCGTGTTAAGCCGGTAATAGAAAGCGCCTTTTTTGGAATTTTCTTTATCCTTCTCTTTCAGTTTGATAATAAGATCAGATGCCAGCAGTTTACGACTAAAATTACGTTTATCCAGCTCGATGTTGTACACACATTCATAGAGTGAAGCAATTTGTGGGATGGTAAACTTCTCTGGTAAAAGTTCAAACAATATAGGGTAGAGCGCCGCTTTAGTTCGCAATTCTTTTTTTGCAGCGGCAATCATTTGCTCATGATCAAAAATCAGATTTGGATGTTGATCTAGCGGAAACCATTTTGCTTCGTAATGATCGCTGATGATATGCTCATATTTATGGGTATCAATCAAGGCAAAATAGGTAATACTTACCACGCGTCCTTGACTTTCCCGTTTAGGATCACCAAAGATGCCGCAATTTTCCATATATAGATCTTCCAATCCTGTCAATTGGGTAAGCACGCGTGAAGCCGCACCTTCCGGGCTTTCATCCGGTTGTACAAAGCCCCCCATTAAACTCCACTTATTTCGTTCGGGTTCGAAGCCCCGTTTTATTAATAGAATTTCTAAGGATTCGCCATTAAATCCAAATATTATACAGTCTACCGCTAAGAGTATACTGGGTTCACTTGTGTAGAAGTTCATAGTAGAGTTCTCTTCATTATTAATTTTTTTGCACGGGCACTGCTGTTGCAGATTTTCAAATCTATAAAATAGTTCTTAAAATTTATAAATTTTCTGTTTACTAAGGTTGTCTATCCCTATATTTCGTCGGGTTAGCCATTAGTTACCTCTCGATCCCTGCTGACGCTAAACAGCCGTAAACAATGTTAAAAGATCATGCTAATCAGATTTTGCTGAAAAAATAAACAAAAATTTCGTTTTGTTAATAAATAAATGTTAATTTGACACTAATAATCGTAAGCATACACTTTTTCAGCTCTTTTAGTTAGCAGGTGAAGCTTAGATTTAGAAACGTATTATAAATCAGTGTTCAAAAGCAAAAGGTATTAAATAATGAATAAATCGTATGTGATCGGCGTAGATTATGGGAGTGACTCCGTTCGATCGGTTCTGGTAGACGCAAATAGTGGCGAAGAAGTTTCTTTATCGGTATTTTATTATCCGAGATGGAAAAAAGGCGCATTCTGCGATGCTTCGGCCAGCCAATTTCGCCAGCATCCGCTGGATTATATCGAAGGCCTGGAGTCTACGATAACGGAATGCATAGCCAAAGCTGGCGGCGCTTCGATTGCAAAAGATGTAAAGGCAATATCGGTTGATACGACTGGGTCTACGCCTGTCGCGGTCAACGAAGCTGGCGTTCCTCTGGCGTTGTTAGACGAGTTTGCAGATAATCCCAACGCGATGTTTGTTTTATGGAAAGATCATACCGCTGTGGGCGAAGCGCAGGAAATCAACGATCATGCTAAGCAATTTGATATCGATTATTTACAATATGTAGGCGGCATTTATTCGTCCGAATGGTTCTGGGCAAAATTACTGCACGTTTTGCGCGCCGATGAGTCTGTTCGTTCTGCGCTGTACACCTGGGTAGAGCACTGTGATTATATTCCATTTTTGTTAACTGGCGGAACACGAGCGGCTGCTATCAAAAGGAGCGTCTGTGCGGCAGGGCATAAATCTTTGTGGGCAGCAGCGTTTGAAGGCGGTTTACCGCCGAATAACTTTTTTAGTTCGCTAGATCCATTACTCGATGGTATTACCGAGCGACTTTTTACAGAAACATATACATCTGCCGAATCCGCAGGGAATCTATCCGAAGAGTGGGCTACGCGTTTAGGTTTATCCAGCGATGTCGTGATCGGCGTCGGCGCGTTTGATTGTCATATGGGCGCTGTAGGCGGGCAAATTGAGCCATATTACCTCAGCAAAGTTATGGGAACATCGACCTGCGATATGCTGGTCGCTCCAAAAGAAGAAGTAGCAGATACGTTGGTAAAAGGAATTTGCGGCCAGGTTGATGGTTCCATTATTCCGGGCATGATCGGCATGGAAGCCGGACAATCGGCTTTCGGCGATGCTTATGCCTGGTTTAAGCAGATCTTGATGTGGCCTGTGGCCAATCTTTTGGCAGAAGCGCAGGGCATCGCGGAAGATGATGTTGAAAAGATTACAGCATTGATCGATAGCCAATTAATACCTGCGCTTAGCAAAAAAGCAGAAGCACTTCCGGTAACGCTATCTTCAGAACTGGCAATTGATTGGTTTAACGGCCGTCGCACACCAGATGCCGACCAAACTTTAAAAGGTGCTATCCAAGGACTTCATCTGGGTACAGATGCACCGCGAATCTTTAGAGCAATAGTAGAAGCGACCTGCTTTGGAGCAAAAAGTATTGTCGATCGTTTTATCGACCAAGGTATTCCCGTAAAAGGATTGATCGGTTTGGGTGGTGTGGCAAAAAAGGCGCCTTACATTATGCAAACCATGGCCGACGTCATGAATATGCCAATCCGCATTCATAAAACAGAACAAACCTGCGCTATTGGTGCCGCTATGTTTGCCGCTACGGCAGCCGGCATTTATGCACGTGTAGAAGACGCTATGGATGCGATGGGGCAGGGCTTTGAGAAAACGTATGAACCTCGACCAGATATGGTAAATATCTATGCCGCGCGCTACAAACGCTATAAGGGAGTTGGTGAGTTTATCGAAACACACAAAGCATAATCGATCAGCAATTTTGAGTTAGTAATCAGTGCTTTTGGTTTTATACAATACAAGCTTTTTAAGTTTTTAACTTTTAACGTTTGAATTTTCAATCTTTTGACTTTTTAATTTTTTCAAGCTAGTAGTTTTTGACTTTTCAAGCTAGTAGCTTTTGAATTTTGAATTTTAACTTTTGAATTTTCAATCTTTTGACTTTTTAATTTTGACTTTTTAATTTTTATCATGTACCAATCAATTAAAGACGAAGCTTATCATTGCAATATGCAACTGCCTAAATTGGGGTTAGTACTTTTTACCTTCGGAAATGTGAGTGTTGCAGACCGTTCGCGAGGCGTATTTGCCATCAAGCCGAGTGGTGTACCTTATGAAGACTTGTCGCCAGAGCAGATGGTTATTGTCGATTTCGACGGCAACATTGTTGAAGGCAAGTTACGTCCTTCTTCTGATACAAAAACGCATGCCGTTTTGTATAAGCATTGGGAAGGCATAGGCGGCATCACGCATACCCATTCTACCTACGCTACGGCTTGGGCACAAAGCCAACGTGATATACCTATTTTCGGAACCACACATGCCGACCATTTAACCACAGATATTCCTTGTGCAGCACCGATGAGCGATGAAATGATTTTAGGAAATTACGAATATGAAACAGGATTTCAGATCATCAATCACTTCGAAGAACAGCAACTAGACTACAAGGAAGTCGAAATGGTTTTGGTTGGTAATCATGCACCTTTTGCCTGGGGAAAGACAGGTATCAAATCGGTTTACAACAGCGCTGTGCTGGAAACAGTAGCGCAAATGGCACTACTTACGGAGCAGATCAATCCGCAAGCACCACGACTAAAAGATGCCTTGATCAGGAAACATTACGAACGTAAACATGGCGGCGAGGCCTATTACGGACAAGAATAAGATTTACGAAACAACCATCATAAAATACGGATTTAGCAACGCCTGATCCACAACAATTAATACGATTCAAATGAATATTGACTTAAAGAAATTCGAAGTTTGGTTTGTTACCGGTAGCCAAGACTTATATGGCGAAGAGACACTACGCGAAGTAGCCGTGCATGCCGAAGAAATAGCACAATACCTGTCTGCGCATCAAGGTATCCCGGTTACGGTAGTTTATAAGCCGATCGTCAAGAATACAGAAGAGATTTACAACACACTTGTCGCAGCTAATACAGCGGCAAATTGCGTAGGCGTTATTACCTGGATGCACACCTTCTCTCCCGCAAAAATGTGGATCAGAGGATTGAATGCATTGCAAAAGCCTTTGTTACACTTGCATACACAATACAATCGTGATATTCCATGGAGTAGCATTGATATGGACTTTATGAATCTAAACCAGAGTGCGCATGGCGACAGAGAGTTTGGACATATCGTTAGCCGCTTAAATATCGCCAGAAAAGTGGTTACCGGCCACTGGCAAGATGAAGAAGTGATCGAGCGTATCAACGTTTGGGCTAGAGCTGCAGCCGCCTGGCAAGATTGGCAAGGCGCTAAATTTGTGCGTTTTGGTGATAATATGCGCTATGTCGCCGTAACCGATGGCGATAAAGTTTCTGCCGAAAGCCAATTTGGTTTTTCCGTAAATACGTATGCTATTGGTGATTTAGTTGCCGTTATCAATGCGGTAACAGAAGACGAAATCAATACGCTCCTAAAAGAATATGCGGATACGTATACCTTAGCGGACAATGTGGTTGAAGGTGGCGAGCAACGTCAAAGTCTAATCGAAGCGGCTAAAATTGAATTAGGCCTTCGTAAATTCTTAGAAGCAGGAAACTACAAAGGTTTTACCGATACGTTTGAAGATCTGCACGGCATGATCCAACTGCCAGGTTTGGCTGTTCAACGCCTGATGGCTGATGGCTATGGATTTGCAGGTGAGGGCGACTGGAAAACACCAGCGTTGGTACGTGCTTGTAAAGTGATGGGCGCCGGTCTGGCCGGAACAACGGCTTTTATGGAAGATTATACGTACAACTTTGATCCAAACAATGCGCTGGTATTGGGATCGCATATGTTGGAAGTCGATGCAGCATTAGCCGCCGATAAACCACGTATTGAAGTGCATCCATTGGGTATTGGCGGAAAAGCAGATCCAGCGCGTTTGGTATTCAACGGTATCAGCGGAGCCGCGTTAAATGCATCGTTAGTCGATATGGGTACGCGCTTCCGTCTTATCGTTAACAAAGTAGAGGGCGTTCCCGTGGCAGAAGAGCTTCCGAAATTACCGGTTGCCCGTGTGTTGTGGAAACCACTTCCAGATATGAAAACTGGTTGTAGTGCTTGGATATTGGCCGGGGGTGCACACCATACGGCGTATAGTTTAAGTCTGACACCAGAATACCTGGAAGATTTTTCACGAATTGCCGGTTTGGAATACGTTGTGATTGATGAAACGACAACGTTAACAAACTTGGAGAATCAGCTGAGATGGAATGAACTCTATTACTTGCTGAAAAAATAAACCTACATACTTTCCGGCGCGCTGTCTTTACATCGGCGCCGGAAAGCTTGCTTCATAACCAGTACACAAAAACATGGAAAAATTTGCAACGGTAGACTACGTTATCTTCGTAATCTACTTCTTTATTGTAGCCGGATACGGCTACTGGATTTACCGAAAGAAAACAAGCGCACAAAGCAGCAGTAAAGATTATTTTCTTGCCGAGGGATCGTTAACCTGGTGGGCTATTGGTGCCTCGTTGATCGCTTCCAACATTTCCGCTGAGCAATTTATCGGGATGAGCGGTAATGGCTTCGAGGTGGGTATTGCCGTCGCGGCTTACGAACTGATCGCGGCTGTAGCGCTGATCATCGTCGCCGTATGGTTTATACCCGTATACCTGAAAAATAAGATCTTTACGATGCCGCAGTTTCTGAATAATCGTTACAACGAGACAACGAGTCTTATTATGGCGGTTTTTTGGTTGTTTTTATACGTCTTTGTCAATCTGACTTCTATTCTTTACTTAGGTGCCATTGCGATTTCCAGCATGGCCGGCGGGGGCGATAGCTTCCACATGATTATGGTTGCCTTGGCTGTCTTCGCGGTTATTATCACCTTAGGCGGAATGCGTGTCATTGGTTTTACAGATGTTATCCAGGTAGTTGTGCTTATTATTGGTGGTGTAGCAACAACGTATGTAGCATTAACTTTAGTTAGTGAACATTTCGGACTCGGTAAAGATGTTTTAGCCGGATTTAATAAGCTGATGGAAGATTCGCCAAATCATTTTAAGATGATTGTCGACAAGCCAGGACCAGGCGCTTCACAGGAAGAGATCAACAAGTACTTGATGCTTCCCGGAATCGGAATGTACCTTGCAGGTATCTGGATCGTCAACCTAAATTACTGGGGCTGTAATCAATATATCACACAACGTGCTTTGGGTGCCGACTTGAAAACCGCACGTACCGGCATTTTATTTGCCGGTTTATTAAAATTATTGATGCCGATTATCGTGATGTTGCCTGGTATTGCTGCGTACGTTTTGTATAAAAATGGAGCATTGCAGGAGGAGATGGCACCAGGAGGCGTTTTTCACGCCGATAATGCATATTCCGCAATCTTGGGCTACTTGCCAAACGGTATGAAAGGTCTGGCACTAGCCGCGCTGACCGCAGCTATTGTGGCCGGCTTGGCAGGAAAAGCAAACAGTATCGCGACGATTTTTACCTTAGATATCTATAAAAAATACATTAGCAAAGAAGCTAGCGAAACTAAAATGGTGTGGGTAGGGAAAATCACCATCGTCATATCTATTTTGGTATCGGTATTATTCACCTGGAATGATACACTTGGTATCGGAGGTGCCGGTGGGTTTACCTTTATCCAGAAATATACTGGTTTTATTAGTCCGGGAGTTTTTGCGATGTTTTTATTGGGTATGTTCTGGAAACGCACGACCGGGCCTGCAGCCATTACGGGTTTGATTACCGGTTTTGGATTATCTGTATTCTTCAATGAGTTCGCGACAAAGGTGCTCGGTCCGGAAACCTGGCTATATACCGCTTATTTAAATAGAGCTGGTCAATACGAAATTCCCTTCCAGATTTGTATGGGTTTAGCGTTTGCTTTTACACTGGCGTTAATGATTTTAGTAAGCTTGTTTGGCCCGAAAGAGAATCCGAAAGCATTCGAATTGGATAAAAAAATGTTTAAAGTCGAGCCTTCTGTTATGGTGTTGATCGTCGTAACATTGTTGCTCGTTACCGCTATTTATGTGCGCTTTTGGTCGTAGCATGCAGCTAATAACTACTATAAACTTTTAAAGATATGAACAGGAAATTTTTTGCAGCGGTTTTGATCGCATCAGCGTTTACTTACGCCTGTCAGCAGGGAGCAACTAAGCAAACAACCGATCACGTTGCGGGCGATAGCACGCAGGCCAGCTTTGATACAACCATTGACGGAAAGGAAGTAAAGCTTTATAAATTGCATAACGGCACATTAAGCGCTTCACTAACCAATTATGGTGCACGTTTGGTCACGTTGGATGTTCAAGACAAACAAGGTAACCCGACGGACATTATTTTGGGCTACGACCGTGCCGATGAGTTTAAGCAGAACGCCAGTAATTTTTATGGTGCTATTGTAGGGCGCTACGGAAACAGAATAGGCAATGCAACCTTTTCACTTAATGGCGAAAGCTATGCGCTGGAAAAAAACGATGGAAAAAATTCGTTGCACGGCGGTACAAATGGTGTGTATAACAAAGTATGGGAAGTTACGGCAAGTTCAGATACTGCTGTGACCTTAGCCTACACTTCTCCCGATAAAGAAGCCGGCTATCCGGGTACAGTGCGTATGGAAGTGACCTATACATTAACAAGTACCGGTGAGTTGGCCATCGACTACAAAGCTACCACGGATAAAGAAACGGTATTGAATCTTACAAACCATGCTTACTTCAATCTTAACGGCGCCGGGACGGCGAGCATTTTAGATCATGAGTTGCAGATTGATGCCGACGCGATTACCGAAGTAGACAGCACGTTGATCCCCACAGGAAAAAGCTTGCCTGTCGAAGGGACGGCTTTCGACTTTCGGAAACCTAAGCTTATCGGCGATCGTATAGCCGACGAAAATGCACAGCTGAAGATTGGTAAAGGATACGATCATAACTTCGAATTAAACAAGAAAGAAGGCTATCAGCAAGTGGCTACTGTTTATGCACCCCAGACAGGTATCGAAATGCAGATTTTTACCACAGAACCCGGCTTACAATTTTACAGCGGTAATTTTATGGCCGATAGCGATCCGACGGGGAAAGGTGGCAAAGCCTATCCTTTTCGCTCGGCATTTTGTTTGGAAACACAGCATTTTCCAGATGCACCCAACCAGCCATCATTTAAATCTACGCTGCTAAAACCCGGACAAACCTATACCTCAAAAACAGCGTATAAATTTTCACAACGAAAGTAGGAAGAGGAGAGCAAGTCGATGAAAAAAATAATAGCGCTAGCCACACTGCTAGCTGTTGGTGCCGGAAGACTTTTTGCACAGGAGCTGTTAAATTTTAACGTGCAGCTAGACAAGCCTACCGGTAAAATTTCCCCACATATGTGGGGAGTATTCTTCGAAGATATCAACTTGGGAGCAGATGGTGGCATTTATGCAGAGTTGGTTAAAAACAGATCTTTTGAGTTTGACAATCCCTGGATGGGTTGGAAAAAATTGCAGGAGGTGCCCGAAGGGTCAATGTTGATTGTGAACGATAACAAGCGTAAAGGCAATGCGCGCTCGTTAAAGATCAACAAGCCAGATGCGATAGCAATGGGATTGCAAAATGAAGGTTTCCGCGGTATGGGTGTTCGCCAGGGAGAAAGCTATGTGTTTTCGTTACTTTACAAGCAGCTAACACCTGGTTTATCCTTGAGCGTGGAATTGCTGGATGAAAACGATAAGCTGATTGGAAAATCAAGCTTGTCTCTAGATGCTGGTGAAACGGGTTGGCAGTCGGCAGAAGTGAAATTTACCGCTGCAGAAACCACCGCAAAGGCCAAACTGAATGTGTGGATCGAAGGCACGGGTGTAGCCGAACTGGATATGCTGTCTTTATTTCCGACAGCGACCTGGAAAAATAGACCGAAAGGACTACGGAAAGATATGGTGCAGATCCTTGCTGATATGAAGCCGGGGTTCATCCGTTTTCCCGGGGGCTGTATCGTGGAAGGAAGAGATTTGGCTAATCGTTTTCAGTGGAAGAAAACTGTCGGACCAATTGAGCAACGTGAATTAATTATCAACCGTTGGAATACGGAGTTTAAAAACCGACTTACGCCCGATTATTTTCAAACATTCGGATTAGGATTTTACGAGTATTTCTTGTTAGCAGAAGATATCGGTGCTGAAGCTGTGCCTATACTTAACTGTGGAATGGCTTGCCAGTTTAATACCGGCGAGGTTGTTCCGATGGAGGAGCTCGATACCTACATTCAAGACGCGTTAGACCTGATTGAGTTTGCCAATGGCGATAGCCAGACAGCCTGGGGTAAATTGCGTGCCGAGATGGGACATCCTGCTCCGTTTAATCTAAAAATGCTCGGCGTGGGCAATGAAAACTGGGGTCCGCAATATGTTGAGCGCCTAGCCGCTTTCAAAAAGGTGTTGAAAGAAAAACATCCGGAAATTGCAATAATCGCGAGTTCGGGCACAGATCCCGAGGGCGATCGTTTCGCATTTCTTGATGAGCGTCTTCGCGGCATGGATATCGATATCATTGATGAGCACTATTACAGACCGCCATCCTGGTTTCTGTCTGGCGCAGCGCGTTACGACGATTACGATCGGAATGGATCGAAGATTTTTGCTGGCGAATATGCTTCGCACACCACAAGACCGAACGGGCCGGGGCGCAGCACCTGGGAAGCAGCGCTTTCTGAAGCTGCATTCCTGACTGGCCTGGAGCGCAATGGCGATGTCGTGCAGATGGCTTCTTATGCACCGCTTTTTGGCCATGTAGACGGTTGGCAATGGTCGCCCGATTTGATTTGGGTAGATAATCTACAAGTTTACGGAACGCCCAGCTACCAGGTGCAAAAACTCTACGCGTTAAACAAAGGAACCGATATCATTCCGATAACGCGCAATCAGGCCAATGTGACGGGGCAAGACAGCGTTTATGCTTCTACCGTGTATGACGAGCAGACGAAAGAGCTGATCATTAAGTTTATCAATTACAACGATAAGCCTGTTGATGCAAGCATTGATATCACTTCTAAACGTAAAATTTCGGGCGCAGCAACCAAGATTGTTTTGGCCAATGCAGACCTGCATATCGCTAATAGTTTGGAAGAGCCGTTGGCCATACAGCCCAAGCAGCAAACTGCCACGTACAAAGGTAAAACTATCAAAGAAAGTTTTCCGCCGTACTCATTTACTGTGATTAAACTACCTGTGAAATAAAAAAACCGTTATCGGTTTTGCAGAGACGTTACACCCGGCGTCTCTGCTCTTTTGTTAACCTCCTAAACCTTGCTAGCCATGCTAAAAAAACTATGTTGCACGCTCTTTCTTTTGTATTTCGGATGTCTGGCTGCTTTCGCCCAACAAGACGATTCCCAGATGGTCGCTTATTTGATGGTCTACTTCAAAGATGAGACACATGGCCTCTATTTTGCCGTCAGTCAGGATGGTTACAGCTTCACCGATGTGCGTGCAGGTAAACCCGTTATCGCAGGCGATAGTATAGCCGAACAGCGCGGTATTCGAGATCCGCATATTATGCGGGGTAACGATGGTTATTTTTATATGGCGATGACCGATTTGCACATTTTTGCCAAAGATAAGGGCTATCGCGAAAGCGAATGGGAGCGTGATGGCAAGGTGTATGGCTGGGGAAACAACCGCGGATTAGTTTTTATGAAATCTCCCGATCTCATTCACTGGACACGGGCTACTATTCGTCTCGATAAACTGTTTGACGGTTGGGGAGAAATTGGTTGTATATGGGCACCCGAACTTATCTACGACCAAGAGCAAGGTAAAATCATGGTTTACTTTACGCTACGTTTCGGAAACGGACTCAACCGCCTTTACTATGCCTATGCAAACAGCGACTTTACCGCACTTGAGACGGCACCGAAGCAGCTTTTTCAGTATCCTAAGTTTAACAAAAATTTTATTGACGGCGATATTACCAAGGTTGGTGATCAATACCATCTTTTTTACGTAGCGCATGATGGCACGCCCGGCATAAAGCAGGCCGTGTCTACAAAAATCAACGAAGGGTATCGTTATATCGATGCCTACTGCGATCCAGAAGCAACGGCTTGTGAAGCGCCCAATGTGTGGAAACGCATCGGTGAAGAAAAATGGGTACTGATGTACGATATCTACGGGATCAATCCGCATAATTTTGGCTTCAGTGAAACGAGCGATTTTAACACATTTACGGATTTAGGTCACTTTAATGAAGGAGTCATGAACGCGACTAATTTTTCCTCCCCTAAACACGCTGCGGTGATCCACCTCACTAAAGCCGAGGCTGCGCGATTAATCCAGCATTATCAATCCTTGGATCAAGCTATTGATCCCGCGAGTACCATGTTGGCGCGTCAACCGATGCGCTAGGCAATTTGCGTTAACTGCTTTTGCCGGCATTTTCCCGCTGATAAGCGGATGGCGTAGTGTTAAAGGCCGCTTTAAAGCAAGTAGCAAAGTAGCGCGGGTCGGAAAAGCCGGTCGCAAACGCAACCTCACTGACGGATATCGATTTATCCCTGTCCATCAATTGACAGGCGTGTTTTAAACGGATATTTTTAATAAACTCACTTGGTGAAATGTCGAGTAAGACCTTGGTTTTACGGTAAAGAGTGGATTTTGAAAGTCCCAGTTTATCGCCCAAGATAAGCACATCAAAGCGGTCGTCAGCTAAGTTTTCTTCAATGATTGCAATCATCTTTTGTAAAAACTGCTCATCTATCGGCGTGTAATCTAGCGACGAAATGTTGATCTGCGGGTTGTTTTTAAAATCCGTTTGCCGCACGCGCTTATTGATCACAAAGCTGCGGATGCGTGCTTCCAGCACTTGTATTTCGAAAGGTTTGCTGAGGTAGCCATCCGCACCTGCCTGATAACAATCTACTCGATCCTGCATGCTATTTTTTGCGGTAAGCAAAATCACCGGAATATGATTGATCTCTGGATCGGCTTTGATATTGCGGCAAAGCGTAAGGCCGTCCATCACCGGCATCATAATATCACTGATAATAATATCAATTTCTTCTTTACCAATGATCGCCAATGCCTCTTCGCCATGTGCGGCCAGGTGTACATGGTAATTTCTAGCAAGCACACTGTATATCGTGAGCCGTAAATCTTCGTTATCTTCCACTAAAAGCAACGTTAAACTGTCCAACTTAGCCTGCTCCACCGTTGGTGCAGGCAGCTCTGCCGGCAATGATGTATCTGCCAACGCCGAATCGAATGGTTGCAAATGCTGCCGCTCGGCATCTGTATAGCTCGCCGCATCAATTGGAATAACTATGGTAAAGCAGCTACCTTTACCTATTTCGCTTTCCACGCTTAGCTTACCTTTATGAATTTCTACGAGCTCTTTGGTGAGTGCTAAGCCAATACCGTTGCTTTCACCTTGCCTGGCACCTCGGTTTGTGTAGAATGGCGTAAAAACCTTATCCAGCTGGTCCGGCGCTATGCCTATGCCGCTATCGGTTACCTGAAGTATCAAAAGAACCTGATTATCGCGGTTTTCCGTTTTGTAATGAACGGCTATACGGCCATCTCTTTCGGTATACTTAAATGCATTTGAAAGGAGATTGAAAATAATTTTATCCATCTTATCCGCGTCAAAATAAGCTTCATCCTGCTCGGTATCAGCGTGCACCGTAAAGACGATGTTTTTTTTCTTGGCCAGCGGACTAAAATAACTGTTGCACAGCTCATCGATAAAGCTATGAAGCGAGTTGGCTCCTACATACAAGGCCATCTGTTTGTTTTCAATACGCCTAAAGTCTAGTATCTGCTGCAACAGACGCTTTAATCGCTGTAGATTTTGACGCATTTTTTCAAACTGAGATAAGTTTTTTTTGGTGGTGATTTGCACATCATCAATCAGGCAGGAGATGATTGTAAGCGGTGTAAGCAAATCGTGTGAAATATTGGTAAAATAGCTCAGCTTCGTTTGGATCAGGTCGTTTGCATTTTCTTTTTCAATCTGCGCAATCCGTAGATCGCTGCGCAATTTTAAGCGATGCAGCGAGAATACTACAAGATAATAGAGCAATGCCGCGACAGCCAGGAAATACAGCAGGTAAGCCAGATTGCTTTCATAAAATGCCGGCTTCTTTTCGATATGCAGCTCGGTGATCACGTCGCTCCATTGGTTATTCAGGTCGGTAGCCTTAATCAAAAAGCGATAAGTTCCTTTACCGAGATTATTGTAAGTAGCAAAAAGGCGTTCACGTGGTGCATACACCCATTCTTTATCCACACCTTCCAATTTGTACATAAACCTGATTTTATCAGAATGCGTAAATTCCAATGCCGAGAAACTGATTTCTATATGTTGATCGTTTGGCTCCAGGCGAAGTGTGCGCGCATGGATATTAAATTTTCCTGCATCGGCGTCGAGCACGCTCGATACATTGTTGACTTTTACATCGGTAACGACCACCGCGGGCACATGCTGCGGCACAAATGATGAAGGATGGAAGGCTACAACGCCATTGTATCCGCCAAAATAGATGCTGCCCGTGCGTTTATTGATGGTGTAGGCGCGTTTAGCAAACATACTAACCTGCACACCATCTTCGGTGGAGTATTCAATAATGCGGTTTTGTCCGGGGTAAACTTTATAAATGTTACGCGTGCTCGAAAGCCAGATAACGTTGTTTAATACGACGATGTCTAGCAGTTGGTTTTTTGAAAAAAGCTGCGCATTAGCAATTTCAGTTGTTTTTTGTTGCTGCGTGTTGTAACGCAATAAACGACTATCTTTCGTGCCAATCCAAAGGTTACCAACCTGGTCTGCGGCCATCGTTTCGATTTGATCCGTGTAGATGCCCGGCGTATCGCCGCCAATCTGCTGCGCAGCACGCATAAAATCTCCGTTCGCAAACTCAAAAATGCCGTTTCCTTTGGTCGCAATCCAAATATGGCCAGATTGATCTTCGCTGATGCTCACGATTTGGTCTTTTATGCCGGGGATAGCTTGAAAAAGCTTGTCGTTCGCCCGTCGCACCAGTACGCCCGTCGCGGTTGCTATCCAAACGTTCCCAGCACGATCTTTGAAGAAAAATAAGGGAACGCCACTATCAGGAGCCCATGTTCGGAGAGCAATCTTTTCGCGTAGCGCGATAGTGCCTGCAGCTTTCTGAAATACATTGATCGTTGGCTCGTACGAAGAGCCCATCCAAATATCGTCATCTACGTCTAGCGCGCAGTTGACCGCCCGTATAGACATCAGATCTTTAAATTGCGCATTGCTATAGGTCGTCATGATACCTGTACCCGCGGCTATTTTGCCCATCCCGATACGCTCTACGTTAAACCAAAAATTGCCCGAAGCATCTTGGTAGAGCATGTTGATATTGGGTGATATACCATAAAGCTGCTTGACCTGATCAAACAACATGTGCGAAATGTCAGGCTTATCAAAACTGATCGTAGAAATTCCTTTACCGCCGATGGAAAGCCAAAGTGCGCCGGTCTTGTCCTGCGAAAGGTCGTTAAAAATATTGGACGTATTGCTAAATAGCGGTGCTATGTCGATCTCTTTCAACTGCTGATCAGGCGTGTATGCAAAGGTTGAAATACCAGAGAAGGATAGCACCCAGAGATATTTCTTTTGCCTGTCTTGCATAATGTTGTAAACCAGCTCTTCGTTGCCCTGACCGCGACGTTTATTTTTGATGATCACCGGTTGATACATATCCTGTTTGTGCGTGGGATTAAAGCGATAAAGCCCATCGCCCCAGGTCGCAATCCAGAGCTGCTTATGGTCGTCCTGAAAAATTTTAAACGGATTGTTGCGACCACCGATTTTTGGAAAAGGTTGAAAACGATCTTTTTTGACGTCTAGTCGGTGCAAGCCGGCACTCCAAACGCTCATCCAAATAATTCCGTCGGCATCCTGAAAAATAGTATTGATGGTGCCCTCCGGCATGCTGTATCGATCTTTTTGATCATGTACGTAGCTTTTCCAAAGGCTAAAATCTGGCCGAAAAACATAGATCGCGTTACTGCTCCCTATCCAAATATTTTGCTGTTGGTCAAGCATAATCGCGGTAATGCGCTTACCCAGTAAGTGCTTGTTGGGAAAAGGACGGATTGCATACGACCGCTTATTTAGCGTGTACAGCCCGTTACCGGTCGCCAAAAACAGGTTATCGCCGAGTTCAGCAATGGCCGTAATATTTTGATCGTCTACCGTATTCCCGGCGTCGTTTTTTAGTTTAAACGTGAGTAAGTTGTGCGCGTCAAACCTGCTAAGGCCTTGCGCAGTACCAAACCACATAAAGCCATCGCTGTCTTGAAAAATACGGTGTATCGTAAGGGAAGGTAACTCTTTTTCAATTTTTAACGGCGTTATACCAATTTGTTGAGCCAGCACAAAGGATGGTAAAACAATGTTTAGCAGAATAACGAAGTAATATGGCAGCACGCGGTTCACAGTAATCAGGGGGCTAGTTCGTTTGTTAAAGATACGAAAAGCTGGATAGCTATTTAAGTAACTATCCAGCGACTTTATTTTTTATAGCAGCTCGTTGGCTATTTTTTCAAGGTACGGATTTCCAGTATTTTGTGGCTTCGCTGGGCATCGTTACCACGAATTTTGATCTGGACCAGCTCGTCGTTCACCGTTTCTTTCGGAAGGTTAATGATCGCCGTGCGGATGTTACCTTGTCCTTGCTCGGGCTGTAAAAGAACAAGGCGTTTGTCATTGACCAGGATTTCGCTCAGCCGCTGTTGATCTTCTTCCAAAAATTTGATGTACAATTTAGCCTGCTTGCGTTTCGCTTTTTTTAGCTGATAGGCAAACCAACCTTGGTTTTCGGCGGCTTCTCGCCAGCGTACATCTTCTATGGCGCCAGCAACGCTATGCTCCTCGCGGATGAAATGATCCGATTCTGGCTGTTGCTCGCCACATACCACTTTATCGCTCGTACGTGCGGCTAAGGCTAAACTTTCCCGCTCTTCCTGTGCCTGTTTTTGTTGCCTATCTTTCAGTTCGTCTGCCGTTGCCTGTGGCCAATACATCACGTAGCGGCTGTCGTG
>JAAIGF010245510.1_pt1 | contig 21933 bp, 28 predicted proteins | sample 6487441 | NCBI WGS metagenome assembly JAAIGF01 (sample SAMN13974129, study PRJNA590717) | phyllosphere metagenome | biome: pepper field; feature: multiple bacterial spot infested pepper fields; material: pepper leaves; isolation source: leaves from pepper fields | host: Capsicum annuum ... | reverse complement strand
TCATCTTGCCGCTGAGCCTGGTGTGGCTGCTGAGCACCAATCAGCGCGGCACCGGGACCAAGGTTGTGCGGGTGTGGCTCGTGCTGCTGGCGGCACATCCGCTCGTGTTCTTCCTGCTGTCGGTCGCGTTCATGATGATCGGTGGGCAGGCGGCGGACAACGGCAGCCCCGAGGTGCAGCGGTTCGTGTACCTCGTCGCGTCGATCGCGGCTCTGTTCATCGCGGCTATCGCGCCGTTCCAGCTCCCCAAGTTCGCCCCCGTGATGCCCGGCGGCAACGTCCAGGAGACGGCGCCCCGCGGGGCGTCGATCGGCGCGCGCAGCATGCACGAACAGCTCGGCCGCGACCGTGACCGTGGACGCGGCAGCGCCCCTAGCGCTCCGCCGGCACCCATGCCGGCGCCGCAGGCCGCGAGCGCGGCCGGCAAGGGCGCCGGCAGCGCCACGCAGACGGCGGGTACCGCGACGACCGCTCGCACCGCGGCAGCGGCCGGAGGCCGGCAAGCCGCGATGCAGGGCGCCACAGCCAAGGTCGGCGCCGGCGCTGCTACCAGTGCAGCCGGCGCGGCCGGTGGCCCGGCCGGTGTGGCCGCAGTGGCGACGGTCGCCGCGGCTGGTGCGGCCAAGCAGGCGCAGAAGTCCACCGCTGACGTGGTGAAGCGCAACGCAAGTGCCGGCACCGAGATACCTGACGGCGGCGCCGATGCTGCGCCGGCGACCGAAAGCAAGGGGACGGCACGATGAGCCAGCACTATGTCGGGTTCCTGGGTGGCGAGAGCGGGCATCGGAACTTCTTCGGCGGCACCGCCTCCAACACCCGCGTGTACGGCCTGCTGGCCTGCTTCCTTGTGCTCGTGATCCTCACGCCCTCGATGGGGCTGTGGGGGCTCATCATCGCGGGAGGCAGCGCCGCGGTCGTGTTCCTCATCACGCAGCGCACCCACCGGGGAACGCCGCTCGAGCGCAGCCAGCGGCGGCGGCGGTGGAAGCTGCGCCAGCAGCGCGGCACGCACCGGTTCCTGCCCTACGACGAGGCGCAGTGGTCGCAGATGACCGAGGAGCTGTACGAGCTGCGCAAGGCTCGTGGCCCCGAGGCCGGCAAGCGCCGCGCACAGCTCGGCGCGGACCTGGTGGCGATGCGCGCTGTCCCTGACGGTGCGGACGGCATGGGCTGGCTCGTCTCCGCTCGCGAGCATCCCGGCATCGCCTGGCACGAGCCGGTGGGGGAGCAGCCGTACCTCTCGGTGGCGTTCATGGTCACCGGGCCGTTGCAGGGGATCCGCAGCGGCGAAGCCGTCGACCAGGTGGCCGAGCGCTTCTCGGCGTTCCTCGCCTCGCGGGCGTCGGCGAAGCAGCTCGGCACCGGCGTGCAGATCGTCACCCGTCGCCTGCCGGTCGATACCGCCCTGCAAGAAGGGTGGATCGCCGGGCAGCTCGACCCCGAGGCATTCGAGGCCGCCGTGCTCAGCTACGACGAGGCGATGCAGCGCACCGGGCAGGGGGCGCAGAACCAGCGCCACATCGGGGTTATCAGTTGGCCGCTCACGCCGACGTTCATCGACCTCGCCCGCCGCTACGCGTCCGGCCGCGAGGGCTGGCGAAAGCTCATGGCCGTGGAAATCGAGTCCGCCGCCGCATCGCTGGCGTCGGTCGGTTTCGGGCCGCTGGCACCGCTGACCGCCCGCGGGGTGGCCGCGGTCATCATGAACCAGCAGAACCCCGACTGGCCGATGGACGCCGCACGCGACCTCGACCCGACCAACTTCGGGCTGCCGTCCCGCGACGAGTTCTCCGCACACGTCGTGGACGGCCACGCCTTCGACTCGGGAGCGCCCGTGCAGTGGTGGCACCGCACGGCCGTGCTCCTCGCCGAGAACATGGCGATTCCCGGCCGCGGGCCCCTGTGGCTGCTCGACGTGCTGCGCGGAGACGACCTCTCCGGCGTGCTGTCGGTGTCGTTCCACATCAACACGCTGCCGGCGTCCGAGGGGCGCGCCAGAGCGCGCCTGGACGCCACCAAAGACCTCGCCGCCGCCGGCGACAACGAGGCCCGCGGCCGGCTCGCCGATGACGAGGTGACAACTCGTGCGGAGGCCTCGAAGCGCCGCAAGGCGGACCTCGCGCCGGGCTCCGGTCACGAGGGAGCCGAGTGGGTCGGCTACATCACCGTTTCGGCCGAGAACCGCGACGAGCTCGCGCGCGCATGCCGCGAGCTCGCGGCCGTGTGCGCGTCGGGTCCGGGCATCGACCGGCTCGTGTGGCTCGACTCCAACCAGGCCGCAGCCTCGGGCACGACGTGGCCGATCGGCCGCGGCATCCGCCCGGCCACGGTCGACGCGATCAGCAAGCTCAGCCGCCGGTTCGCCGGCCGCGCAGAGAAGGACGAAATCGTATGAGCCAGAACATCGACAGCCAGCCCCAGACGCGCACGGGACGCCGCACCAAGACCCGGGCGAAGGCGCCGGCGCCGACGCCCATCGACCAGGCCGCGATCGACGCCGGCGAGGTCACCCCGTGGGGTCGCCCCGGCACGAAGCTGCGCACCAAGCCGGGAGCTGCCGGCCGCGGCTTCTACGCGCCCCGGTACACCGGAGCGCCCTCGTCGACGCGGCAGGCCGCAGTGCTGAACACGGCGCTGATCGGCCCGGCAACGGGCACTCGCGGCATCACGAGCGGCCGAGACATGCTCTCCGACACCCCGGTGACGCACGACCCGGTTACCGCCTACAACGACGGGCAGATCACGAGCCCGAACGTGCTGTGCCTGGGCGACGTGGGCGGCGGCAAGTCGTCGTTGGTCAAGACCGTGTTCGTCATGCGGCCGCTCATTCTCAAGAACCGCCGCGTGGTCGTCTACGACAAGAAGGACCGCGCGGGCGAAGGCGAGTACGCCGAGCTGGTGCGCACCTTCGGCGCCGAGCCGATCCGGTTCGCCTCCGACAACACCGGAAGCCGTCTCAACCTGCTCGATCCCGTGATCGTCCGCGGTACCGGCCTGCGAGGCCAGAGCCAGCTTCTGCAGACGGTCGTTCGCTTGGCGAACAACAACGCGCCGATGCTGCCGGGGGAGACGGAGGCCGTGCGCTCCGCGCTGCGGGCGACGTTCCGCGACGCCGAGACGGCCGGCCGTGTGCCGGTGCTCGCCGACGTGCTGCCGCACCTCGACCGCGCCGGCGACCAGCCCGAGTACGACCACCTGAACGCCCGCGAGCGCGACCGAATCTCCGAAGCCGGCCAGACGGTCCACTGGGTGCTCAACGGGCTGCTGGACGAGTACAGCGGCCTGCTCGACGGCGAAACGTCCAAGAGCGTGAACCTCGACGGCAAGCTGACGAGCTTCGACATTTCGCAGCTGCCTTCGGAGAGCCCGGCCGTGCCGGTCGTCATGGCGATCGGCAACATGTGGATGCTCGGCCGGCTCCGCCACGACCGCACCCACACGACCAACGTCGTCTACGAGGAGGGCTGGCACATGATCGGCGGTCCCTCGGCCGAGCTGTTGAAGTCGAACCAGAAGCTCTCGCGGAGCTTGGGCATCAGCAACGTGTTCGTGATGCACAAGGGCACCGATATCCCTGTCGACAGCCCTGGCTACTCGATGATCCAGGAAGCCCAGACGGTCTACGTCCACAAGCTCAGCGTGGACACGGATATCGACTGGGCGGTGCGCACCTTCGGGTTCGACCCCGCCACGGCCGGCGTGATCCGCAACCTCGGGCAGGGCCAGCACATCTTCAAGTACGGCAACAATGCCGAGATTCAGGTGCAGCACATCCGCTCCGAGTGGGAGACGGCCCTGACCGACACCAACGAGGGCATGGCTGCTGGCGGCGCGGCCGAGGCGTAGCGATGAAGCGCAGCACTATCGGCATCATCGCCGGCGTCGCGGTCGCGATCGTCGGCCTGCCGGCCATGTTCATGGGCGGCGGCACCAACACGCTGGCGTGCCAGGGCGTGCAGGTGTCGACTGTCGCCCTGCAAGGCCAGAGCGTCGCCGGCTACAACGGCGACCAGCTCGACAACGCCGCCACGATCGTGAACGTGGCCGCGTCCATGCAGCTCCCGCAGCGCGCATCCGTGATCGGCGTCATGACGGCGATGGGGGAGAGCGGCCTGCGCAATCTCGCGTACGGCGATGACGTGAACGGCGTGACCAACCCTGACGGGTCACTGACGTGCTCGCTCGGCATCTTCCAACAGCAGTGGTGCCTCGCCGGCAACCCCTGGGGCGACCGTGACGACGTGCTGGACCCCGGCCACGCCGCGGGTGAGTTCTTCAAACGCCTCATGCGGGTGCCCGGGTGGGAGGCGATGGACGCGACCGAGGCCGCGCACGCTGTGCAGCGCAACGCCGACCCGAACCACTACGCCAAGTGGGAGCTCGCGGCAGAGGAGGTCGTCACCGCGCTCGGTGGCGGCGGCTGCACCGGCGAGACGACGGGGGAGTGGGTGCTGCCCGTCTCCGATCCCGTCACGTCGACCTACGGGCCGCGCCGGATCATCTGCAACGACGCCGGCTGCTCGACGCCCTGGCACTACGGACTCGACTTCGGCTCCGCCTGCGGAACGCCCGTGCTCGCAATCGCCGGCGGCACCGTGACGTTCACCGGCGCCGCTGGCGGCTTCGGTAACCGCGTCATCATCGACCACGGCGGCGGTGTCGAATCGATCTACGGCCACATGAGCGCCAACTACAACGTGACGCAGGGGCAGGCGATCCCGGCCGGGACTGTCGTCGGCACGGTCGGCGGAACCGGTGTCGGCACCGGCTGCCACCTCGACCTCAAAGTGCGGGTGAACGGCGAGCACGTCGACCCGCAGGAGTTCCTGCGCGGGCAGGGGATCGCCGTATGACTGTGGCGATGACCGGCCGGCAGCTCGCCCAGGCAGCTCTCTGGGCCAACGGGGCCACGCTCGAGCAATGCGCGCAGATCATGGGCGTTGGCATCGCCACGGTTCACACCGAGCGGCGCCGCATCCGCCGCAAGTACGCGGCCGAGGGAATCACGATCGCTAACGGCGTGCAAGCTGAGCAGGCACTCACCGAGCACCCGCCGTGGATCAGACCCCCGCGCCGAAGAGCCCCTGACGCCGACGAAGGACAGCGCGCAGAATGACGGTGAGGATGAGCGGTCGGCAGCTCGTCTACGCCGCGCTGTGGGCCAACGGTGTCTCCGCGAAGCAGACTGCCGAGATTATGGGCGTCACCCTCCACACCGCCCGCAGCGCGCGCGTGCGCCTCCAACGGAAGTACGCGGCGGCGGGTATCACCGTGCGCAACAGTGCGGACATGGCACGCGTCCTCGCGGCCGAGCTGCCGACGATCACCCCGCCGCGGAGCGCCACGGCGCGGCTGCCCGAGCCCAGCCGCCATCGGCGCCGGCCGAGCACGATCACGCCCGAACGGCTCGTGATCGTGCAGCAGCTCCGCGCCGAGGGGCTGAGCTTCGGCCGCATCGCTGACCAGCTCGGCGTCGGGCGCGGCGCCGTATCCCGAGCGGTCGCAACCACTGAGCGAGAGTCGGCGGTCGGCGTTGAAGAACGGTAGTTTCAGAGGAAGTAATTTTTTGGGGGGACTGGTGTGAACGAAAAATCGCATGAGCCGGATGCTGTCTTGGACGGTAAGCCGGGATCGGGAGCGGTGCTGGCGATAACGGCGCTCATCGCTGCTGCTTTCTTGGTTGCTGCGCTTATGGCGAAGTCCGCTGCGTGGCTTGCAGTCGTTGGTGGAGTCCTAGTTGTTGTGCACTCTGCAATGGGTGTGTGGCTTTATCGCAACAACGTGTTCGAGTCCGTGAAGTGGAAAGAGTTCTACGTCGCGTCGGGCTACGTCGGCAACGTCGCTCTCGCCGTCTCATTAGTAATGGTTGCGCTCGGCTGGGGTGCCCCCTAACAGCTGAACGTGGGGCTAGACGCCATGGGTTAGCGTGGCGCTTGTGGGCCTTGGTCGTTATCGGTCCGTAGAAGAGGCTGTGCAGTCAGTAGGTTCGGGGGGTGCGCTGCACAATTCGAAAGCCCGCGGGAGGAAAAACGTTGGAAAGTAAGACTGTCTTCTTTATCTCGCCGATCGGAGCCGATGAATCGCCGGAGCGCCGCAACGCCGATCAGGTGATGAAGTACTTAGTTGAGAAAGCTCTGCCTGCCGGAGATTATCAAATCAAGCGGGGGGACCAGGACTCCAATCCTGGGGCGATTACGCCGACAATAATTACCTCAATTCTGAATGCGGACGTGGTACTAGTTGACATGACGGGCTCCAACCCGAATGTTTTCTACGAACTTGCGATAGCCCACGGTTACGGAAAGCCCACTATCCAGCTACAAGTTGCTACGGAAAAGGTTCCCTTCGACGTTCAAGACATGCGTACTATCCGGTACGTTATGACCGATCCCGAGAAGCTCGAGGAATCCCAGCGGAGGTTGCGAGAGTATGTGGATTTCGCCATTACGCATCCTGAAGAGTTGGAAACGCCTTTGTCGAAGGCCGTAAAATTCGAGCGCGTGACCAATAGCTCGGACCCGGTCGCCGAGAGCAACGAGCTTGTACTAGAAGCGCTGGAATCATTGCGGAGAGACGTCAAGCGGGCTCTGAGTCGAAGGCTTCCTGCCGCGGGCGGTCCGAGACAGGCTGATGTAGACAGTTATCGCAAAATCATCTCTAGCGTTGCTAAGAGATTCGGTTTCAGCGAAGAGGACTTCGATTCCGTAATCACCAAGTCAACCAGCCACACTTTCGATGAGTGGGTGAAGGATATCTATACTTCGTACGTCGAACCGTTTGCTGACGACACTGCCGTAACCGGACGGACGTACGACGGAGAAATGTTGGAAGAGCTTCGGCGCGAAGAAGCCGAGAACGAATCGCCCTTCTAAGGCTCTCTCTTGGGGAGTGCGACGGGGTCGACGATGCCCGTCCGAAAAACCACGGCTATCCGTACACTGGGCGGCTGCCGCCGGCGCATTGCGGACTGTCGATCGTGGATGAGGGCTGAGGGTCCGTCATGCTCACGGTGACGAGCGGCAGGCTGCCTGCGGGAGCCGGCGTGAAGATGTCCCCTTCCGCCGGCGCCCGCAAAACGGCCTGCATCAAGCTCGCGTGGTCTGGGTACGGTTCACACACCGCCACGCGAGGCGCGCTGGCACTCTGAGCCGCCAGCGTCCCGCTCTCCCGGTAGGGGTGCCGGGGGAGCGGGTGCCAGCCTGTCCCACGGCCACCGCCTCGAGTAGCCGGCCACCCGATCCCTCGTCGTCATCCCGGCTCATCGGGAGCCCGCACGATTACGACGTGACTAGCTCGCGCACCCGGGCCAATCGCTCGAGAGAATCCAGGGGCAGGCGGAGCGCCCCGGCGCCCTCGATGGCTTCGGATTGTCCGCCGCGCCAGCAGGCCGCGGCGGCCACCCTGAAACCACCCCAGCAAGGTTGCTGGGGGAGGTGACTCGACGCTAGCGGTCATCCAGCGCACGCGGGCGTACACGCCGCGTCACCGGCGCCCCCTAGGGTGAGCGGCGATGCCAGATCGCGAGAGGTTCGATGCCGAGGACCGCGACACCGTGTTCGAGCGTGACGTCGTGGACTATCAGGCGATGATTGCGCGTCTGGCTGCCCGCAATCCGGGTGTGGCGGTGAGCCGCATCGAGATGCTGGTGCTGCACGAGAACGAGGCCATCACCGGCGGTATCCCCGTCGCTGTGCCGGCGCTGGTATTCGAGGGCGTGCAAGAACTCCTCGAACGCGGCGAGGGGTCAGCCGTCCTGTAGCTGCTGCAGCACCCGTTCGATCACGGGCGCCAGGTCCAGCGGTACGCGCAACTGCAGCACGTCGTTGCTCTGCAGGGTCAGGTCAGCTGCATCGCCGTTCGGCCTGACGGTCCAGCCCTGCAGACGCTCGCGCGGGATCGCCGCGGACTGCTCGCCCGAGCTCGCATGCAACACGCCGGCGCGCACGATCAGCTGTCCGCCGTCGCGGCCGGACCAGGAGCACGCGAAGTCCGCACCGCCCTCGATGGGTGAGGCGCCGAAGTCGAACAGGTCGATCATCGGCGCAGCGAACGATGTGTCCGGCGTGTAGTCCATGCGGGGAGGCTCCAAGCCGGTTGTCGGCCCTCGCCGCCGACCATGGAGGCGGCGAGGGCCTGGTGCGGGCGTTCTGTGGCCCGCAGGTGGAAGAGGCGACCGCTTGGTGCGTCTCGTCCAAGTTGGCGAGCACCCGACACGGGATCGGGCGCTCATAAGCAGCATGAGCCCGCCAAGCTTCGGCTGCCGGCACGTCGAGCGGTCATGCAGCCGAGACCTGGGTCGCGCACTGTTCGTCCCGCCGATGCGTTCAGACAGGTGACGCAGACGGCCAAGGATGAGCGCGGGCGATACATGTACTGCGCTGGTGCTCGCGCTGCGCTGCGGCCGAGGCCTTCTAGGGTGGGGCGGATGGTCGAGCGTGACGAGTCTGGACGTGTCCGCCTGTTCGCTGCTATTCGCGGCTGGATGGCAGTGGTGCTGTCTGTCGGGTTCGTCGGCTTCTGGTTGGTGCAGCTGCAGGTCTTGACGGGCGGCGAGCGTGTTTATCTGCTCAACACGTTGCTCGCGCTACCTGTGCTGCTGCTGGTGTGGTCGGCGCTAGCGATCACCGCGGTGGTCACGGTTCGACGCTCCGGGGTGCGATCGCGTTCCGTGACGGTCGCATCCCTGATGACCGTGCTCATGACGGTCGTCACCGCGGTGCTGGCAGGGATCACACTGCTGCAGTGAACGGTAACGATCCGGACGCGAAGCGCTGGGAGCGAGGCTGACAGCTGAGCCGCCAGCGCGGGGATCCGGCGATGCTTCTGCTGGGCAACCAGCTGCCCGAAAAGCTAGGGAGCAGGAAGTGACCATAGCGTTCGAGGCGCCACCCGAGGAATCGGCGGACTCAACCGCGTCTGTTCTCCTCGCCGGCGCCGCCAGAGGTGATACCGCATCATTGATGAGCTTGTACGACCTGTTCGCACCAACACTCCTCAGCTACCTGCTCACCACTAGGGCCTCACGCGCTACGGCCGAGGACCTGACGCAGCGGGCATTCCGCGCACTCTGGGTGATCGCGCCCCGGCTGCCCTCCGACGCGCCTGTACTGACGCACCTCCTGCGGCTGGCAGACCTGCACCGCTGAAACCGCATAGCAGTGAACTGCGCGGCAACCGGGTCCGCAAGATGCAATGTGAACCGTGATCTCGGCGTGTGCGATAGACCATGGTTGGCCGTACAGGTCAAAGCGCTTGCGGACACCGTGCTGAAATTGGCGCAGCAATATCGCCAGGTGCTCGAGTTCGACGGCATCACATTTCTGGTTGAGGTCGCACTCCTGGGCCGCAGGCTTCACCGGGACCGGCGCGCCAGCCTTGCTATGCCCGCCCGCGTACTCGATGCGTGTGATCGATGACCCGGGGAGCGAGGGCGGCACCGCCCAGGATGATGCCAGCGAAGCCGATGAACGTCCCAGCCCACGATCCGTCAGTGATCAAGGCGCCTGCAGCGACGACTCCGATTGCTGCACCGATCGTGTCCGCGTTTGCCTGCAGGCTCATCCCGCGGGCGACCCGGTCGCCGCTGGCTTCCGATACGAGGGTCTTCTGCAGTGGGTAAAGGAGGGCGAAGGCCGCGCACATGATGATCCACAGCGCGGATATGACGACCACAGGCGGGGAGAGCGCCAGCGCAGCTGCGCTCACCGCCGATGCAGTGGACGCGGCGACATAGGCGGGTTTGCGGCCCCATCGTTCGACGAGGCGGTGAAGGGGACGCGGGAGAACCGTGAGCGCGATACCGCCCGGCAGGTAGATCAAGGCGATCTGCCAGACCTCGAGGCCGAGGGCTTGCAGCTGGAGCAGGAGCGCTAATCCCACGCCAGCCTCTGCCGCGGTGACGAGACCACCGATCGTCATCAATGGTGCGAGCCGGCGGACATGTCCGCGGGTTCCGCCAGCGACCTCAGCTCGCGCGACGATCGGTTCCTTCGTGGTGATCATCAGGCGCACACCGGCAGCTGCAGCCGCGATCGCGAGTCCGATGAAGACTGCGGCGTACCCGGACGATCCGAGGAGGACCATCGCGGGTCCCCAGAAGATCCAGGATCCGAGGGCCTCGGAAGACATCAGCCCCGCGAATGTTCCCGAGTCATCATCGAGGTACTCGGCAGCGATCGCGCGCAGCGAGATCCAGAACAAGGGTCCCGCGACACCACCAACGACCGCCGCGATGAACGCCATCACGGACGTATCCGAGAACGCATAGAGCACACAACTGGCGCTGAAGGCGAATGCTCCAACCGCGGCGACCCGGGTGCGCGGGCGCGTATCGGCGAGATGCCCCGCAACCGGGCGAATCAGCACCGACACCACCAGTTCGGCGGCCACTAGCCAGCCAACCGTGGAGGCGTCGAGCCCAAGAACCGCGCCCGCCCAAAGCGGAATGAGGAAGTCAAGCAGCTCGACGGGGCCACTCAGAAGCGTCGCCGACGTCCGGATCGCACGGCGGCGTACGGAATCCGTCGACATCCAGCCCCTCCCGCGCCCTAAGTATCAGCTTGCATCCCTGCAACGACAGTCTGGCCGACGAGCTCCTACTAGGCGCAACCGGTGTGTGCGATAGCCCATGGCTATCCGCGCATCTCTGAGCAGCGCACGCGATGGCCGCGCGCCCCTTCGGTGGTGCCCGGCCTCATGCGCCTGGACCACCCAACATGCGATCAGTCGAAGTCGGCCTACTGCTCCATGTCGGAAGCGCTGGTGTGAGCGACCATCGCGCGAATCAGCTGCACCCAGTTTTCAGACCTCAACATGTCGACCGCCCCGGCGTCGGTGTTCATTAGCCGCCCGGTGAATCGCGTGCCGTGATTCGTTGATGCCTTCACGCACACGATGTGACCGACGGCCTCCCCGTCCACCTTGACCAAGGCCAAGCACTCTGACACCTCGGCAAGCTGCACAGCGTGCCCCTCGACTTCGTACAGCCCGGCGTCGGGCATCTCGGGACACTTCACATATTGAAGCGTAATGGGGCGGAACGCTGCATCCTCGAGGCCTACGGTTCGTTCGATCGTCTTTCGCCCTGCAGGGGCCAAGGCGCCGGCCAAGAAATTTCAGCGGTCATCGTCGGGCTGCTGCAAGGCGGCGGTGACCCGCAGAAGGAAGCCGGTGATGAGGGCGTCCTCGGCGGGCGCGAGGTCCGCGGCGATCTCGCGGATGCGCATGGTGACCGGGTCGTAGACGTCGGGGTCGTCGGTGATGTCGGCGGGGATCACGATCTTGCGGCGGGCGTCGTCGGGGTTGGCCTCGAGGGTGACGAGCTGGGCGAGCACCAGGCGGCTGAGCACGGCGCTGGTCGAGGCGCTCGAGATCTCGAGGTGCTTGGCGAGTGTGGACGGGCTGACCGGGTGGCCGGCGCGGGTCTGCTCGAGCACGTGCCGGGCGGCCTGCCGGTCCGTCTCGCCCTGTCCGCCGGTCGTCACCTGGTGGCGGGAGCGCGTCGACTGCGCGCGCCGGAGCGACTCGAGCGCCTCGGCCGCGCCGACCGCATCTGACGCCGCGGCGGAGCGCTGCGCCTGCTGCGCGATCTCCTCCACGGCCACCTCCGGTTGCGTCACGTCTGTGCTGAGCATGCGCCCAGCACTACGGGGTGGCCACCGACTCCCGGCGGGCGGTCACCTACTAGTCGAGGCTGCACCGATGGTCCGGCGATGCATAGTGTGCGATAGACCGTCGTTGTCCGTGCCGGTCGAGGAGCGCCGGGGCTGCAGCCCGTGGGCGGGTCGGCGCTGTGCGATAGACCCGTACGGTGCTTTGTTCGGTGAGGGGGCCTTATTCGTTACGGCTCATGGGCTGCGCGGGTGGCACGCTGGCAGAGTGCACGAGTTTCGTTTCACCCGGCAGTCGGTTTCGCTGAGCGAGGATGTCGAGGAGCACGTTCGGGTCGAGCGATTCGACGCTGATGCGCTACTTGGAGATGTTGTGGCGCGGTTGGCGGGCGGTGGCTTCCTGCTGCGGATGGCCGGTAGTACGTGGACCTTCGAGTTGATCCCGCCCGAGCTAGCGGGCCGTGCCGCGGTAATGCCGGCGATCGTTATCCAGCGGGCGCTGGGGGTCACCCAGGTGGCTGCGCTGCAGCTGCCGTGGTTGTCGAAGCCGCTGCGCGAGTTGGGGGAGTGGAAGCATCCGGACGGGTTGTTCGCGGCACACTCTTCGTATGGATCCGCCGGTGCGCCGCGTTCATTGCGGCGCTTCGGGCGTCTACTAAGGCGTTAGCTCCTGACCCTTCGCGACCTCAGCGATGCGTCGGTAGAGCGTTGATCGGGACATGCCGAGGTCGCGAGCGACCTGTGCTGCTGGCTCGCCTGCGTCGACCAGTTGCGCGGCAGTGCGAATCTGGCTCGCGGTGAACCGTTGCGGGCGGCCGCCGATGTTGCCGCCAGCGATGCGCCTCTTCGCAACGGAGTCGGTGATTCGTTCGCGCTTGATGTCGAGTTCCATCTGCGCGAGCGCCGCCATGACGGTGAACACCATGGATCCCATCGGGGTCGAGGTGTCGACGTCGCCGCCGCCGAGGTTCAGTACGCGCAGGCCGGCGCCGCGGCCGCGGAGCTGTTCGGCGAAGTTGAGCATGTTCTGCGTAGAGCGGCCCAGACGGTCGAGCGTTGCGATGACGAGAGTGTCACCGTCGTGGAGCGCATCGAGCGCGCGGTCGAACTCGGGCCGGCTCGAGCGTGCGCCGGAGACGCCGTGATCGATGTAGAGGTCGTCGCGGCGAACGCCAGCGCTGAGGAGGTCGGCGATCTGGCGGTCCGTCGACTGCTGACGAGTGGAAACGCGGGCATAGCCGATGAGCTTGGGCACCTCGAAACTGTCGCATAACCGACGAGCGCTACATAGTGACGGGGGAGTGGTTGCGACACATAGTTACGAGAATCGTATGCTCAGCAATTTCCTAGGGCGGTGGCGAGCTCGCTGACATCGCCTCGGGACGTCTCGTAAGCCAACGGATACAAGACGCGCAGTTCATGACCCGCATGATCGAGCAAGTCCTCGCCGCCACGTCGGTTTCGCAGCATGTCGATGTGCGCGCACTTATCGAGCGCCGCGAGCTTGCCGTTGCCGAAGAGGACGAGACGACTGACTTGCCCTAGATCGTCTCTGTCAGCCTGCGCTTCTACTGCAGGGCGTTAGGGAGGGGCTCCAGGGCGCCGTCGCGGATGGAAGCCGTGAGTGCATGGTCGATCAGCGCCAGACCCACCCGATTCGACGCCGGGGGACTGTGCGGGCGGTCCGCAGCGGAGTGCGCACCCGTTCGTCAGTGATCGCGTCCGTCCCGATAGGCATAGCGACGAAGAGCCCGGCCAGCCTGAGCAAAAGTGCGGCCTGTTCGGACGTGAACTCCACTTGGAAGCCATGTGCGAGGCGATTGCGGAGGTTCATGCCGCCGCTGAGCAACGTTCCCCGAAGCGCGGCTGACCAATCAGGGTCGAACCCCACCTCGGCCAGCTTTTCGATGTAGAAGTCCATTGCCGGAAACCGGCCCGGAGACCCGGCTCGCTCCATGCGGTAGAGCGGCTGATCCAGCAGAAACAACAGTTCCCGAGCGCCGGTCTCGATGAGCGGGATGGCCAGTCGAGCAGAGTTTGAAACCTGCCCATCCCAGAAAAGGCGAAGGGCCTGCGCGAATGGCTTGACCAGCTCAGGTGTCGATCCATAGATCGCGGTCAGGAAGGTGATGATTTCGTCTTCAGCAGGAGTGCCGAAACGTTCCTGAACAGCGAGGAGATCAACACGGAGGACCATTCCCGCTGTGATGAGGCTTCCCTCGACGAGGCGCGCTAGATTTTCGACTTCCGCCGAACCACGAGTGCGCTCTGGGAGCTGATGCGTTCCGAATGATCGGCCGCCGACGATGTCGCGGATGCCGAGTTTAAACCCTGCCGCTCGAAGTTTGTGCTTGTCGACGTCGCCCGCAGGCGAGTCTCCAGTCAGGAATGCTGCGAGGGCTTGTTCCCAGCTGGAGAACTTGGCGGCAACGCGTGCTCGCTGGCGAAATGCGGCCGTTGGGAGGCGCAGCTCTTTGGACGTCGTTTGCCAACCGAGGTCAGTCCGCGACAGTCGCTGCATGCGGATGACTGCTTTGTCGTGGAGGTCCTGAATGCCATAGTTCGTCGCTAGCTGGACAGCGCTCTCCGCCCACACCATCGACCTCAGTGGCACGGTATCAGCGTCAGACATGCCGAGGTACTGCTCGACGTGCTTACGTCGTGCCACTTCCTTCTCGGCCTCAGTGTCAGCGATCTTGACGCGGTACTGGGCGACCCAGTCAATCGTGGAGCTGTCGTGATTATCGATCTCAATTCGATCGAGCACCTTGTTGACCCGGTCGATCTCATCGGCCGGCCGCGTGCCGGTGCGAGGCGGCTCGACTAGAGCTCCGACATGCCGCAGAGAGATGCCACCCAGGATCGTGGAAGCGAAGACCCTTTCCGCCAAGGTCAAGAGTTCCGCTCGAATGTCGGACTCCACCGGCATCCGTCGAGAGCGAGCGATGGTATTCGCTCGGAGCGGAGCGAAAGCGATGTAGAGCCGGTCGGGATCACCGTTTGCGATGCTGCGATACATCTTGACTACGGCTTCGGCGTTCCCTGGAGTTCGGTCGCCACCTCCGTCTAAAAGAAAATCGCGGACGGCGAGCTCCATGCTGTCCGGCACACCGGCTAGCCCCGCCACTGCTTTCCACAGCTTTGACTGCTCGGCATCTTGCCGAGCGATCCGTTGGTGCTGTGCGCCGAATGGCGACGTCGCAGAATATGGATTCACCGACCCACGCTCATCCTCGTCCAGCTCAATGGCGAGGAACCGATTGCCCTCAAGCTGTAGATCGACGCGGAGGTAGTTCCAGACAACATCGTCGTAGATAGCGAGCTGTACGTCGAGTGGCTCGGAATCCGGTTTGAAGTGCGGCGCCAGACGCGTCAGCAAGGCCACCTCATCGCCAGATGTGTAGACATAATCCATTACGGCCCCCATCCCTCGCGCTGATTCTGGCGTAGCGGCGAGTCAAAGCGCGAGCGGTGGAGCTGCAAGCTGGGCGAAGTATGGAAGGCAAAAACTAGATCGTAGTTCGAACCGCTGAAGGATCCCACGCTGGAGTGTGTCGAGAACGCTCGCGCCAAGGCAGCTGATCTTTTACGACCTCTGCCCCGAAGTAGGGCTACAGGCGTCGTTCGTTCTCTGAGAGCTTGGCGTCATGGCAAATCCTGGGACATCTCGCTGGCTCGGAGCGCCCCTAAAGCTTGGGTCATCCTTGTATCCACTGTGATCAGTGCAACTGCTTGCGCGCTGGCGAGCCTCCTATGGGGCACCACAGCCAGTGACTTCAACGTCACTCTGATGAGGCTCACCGTCATCATCGCCACCGTCGTTTTGGTGGGTTCATTGCTGCGGCTTGCTGCCGAATTCGTCGAAAACGTTGTCACTCGGGGCTGCCTGGATTCCGCAGGAAAGACTTTTGCGGTCACAGCAAGCGTTTTTGCTCTACTGCAAGGCCTTTCGGGACTCTACTTCGTGACCGCAACATCTGGCATCGCGGGGGCATGACTACTTCCTATCCAGGTACTGGGCCACAGCCATTGCGGCCTGTAGATTTCGATCTCAAGAGACTCGATGCCGTGAGGACCCGCAGGCGACAGGAAGACATCGTGCGGCAGTGGTGGAGTTTGTCGGTCTTGACACTGCCGCAGCTCCAGGCGCTCGACCGCTGGCTAGACCGACGTGGCGGTGACGCCCGAGATGGGCGCACGATCGCCCTAGCTTTTGTAGGAACGTACGTGGGCGTCGCCGCTGCCGGGGTGAGCATCCTTGGAGTCCAGGCCTCGCTGTTGATCGGTGCGTGGCTGACCGGAGCGCTGCTGGTTATGGGTGCGGGCGCATGGTGGTCGAGTCGGGTCGCAACGCGCACCTTGCATTTGCGGTCAGAGGTCGACATGCAGCGGGCCGTGCGTGAAGACGTTATCGCTACGTCTGCGCTGCCGAACCGCGAGTGCGCGCGACCGTGCCGGGGACACGATCGGTCTCCGCTTGGGCACGCATTGGGCAGAATCTTGCTCTCCATTGGAACGTCGATGGCTACATCAAAACCTGCGAAGCAGACGGCTAGGCGGCGAGCAAGCGATATGCGCCGATAATGCCTGTTCCGTCGCTCAGCCGCGGATGGCTTCGAGGAACTGCGTTGCGGTGGCGGTGAGGATGCCGTTCCAGAGCGCGGTGAGTGGGCGGTGCAGCGTTTCGTCGAGGGTGATCTCGATGAGTGCGCCGGTGGAGATGTCGTCGTGGACGAGGGCGCGGCTGATGGCGCCGGGAGCGAGTCCGCCGGCGATGGCGGTGCGGATCGCGCCGGTCGAGGAGAGCTCGGCGGCGGGGGTCTGCAGGGCCAGGTCGATGTCGTCGAGGGCGCGCTCGAGCGTAGCGCGGGTGCCCGAGCCTGCTTCGCGGAGCACGAGGGGTGTGCTCGCGAGCTCGCACCAGGGGAGCGGGGTGGTTCGTGCCGCCCAGGGATGGCCGGGTGCGGTGACGATCGCGACGGCGTCGGTGCCGATGCGGAGGGCGTCGAGGTCGGAGGGGAGGTCGGGGGTCTCGATGAAGCCGAGCGTCGCGGCGCCGGTGCGGATCTGATCGATGACCCAGGTGCTGTTGCCGGAGCGCAGCTGCACGATGCTGTCGCCGTTTTGCCGGTTGGCGGCGATCCAGCTGGGCATGAAGGCTTCGGAGATCGATTGGCTGGCGGCGATGATCAGGGCGTCGCGCTGGGGGTTGAAGAGCGTGTCGGTCGCGGTGTCGAAGGCGGCTTCGGCGGACAGGAGCGCGGCGCCCCATTCGACGACGAGTTCGCCGTTCGAGGTGAGGGTCGAGCCGCGGTGGGAGCGGTGCAGGAGTGCATGGCCGAGCCGTCGTTCGGCGGCGCGCATCCGTGCGGAGAGGGCTTGTTGGGAGTGGCCGAGTGCGGTGGCGGCGGCGCCGACGCTGCCGTGCTCGGCGATCGCGGTGAGTGCTCGGAGCGTCTCGAGATCGATCGACGAAGTGGTCACAACGCATCATTGTGGCAGCACCGGTGGTTGGTGGTTCTGCATTGCGGGGCAGGGGAGGAGCGTTGCCTGTATGACCGATCTGCGCGCCCCGAATGCTCCTGCCGTGTCGAGTCGTGGCGAGCGTGGTGCGAAGCTGCTGCGGGAGTTGGAGCATCCGGGGCAGATCGTCGCGCATCTGACGCCGAATTGGTTCGCGTCGATCATGGGCACGGGAATCGTCGCGAACGCGGCGGTGACGTTGCCGTTGCAGTTCCCGGGTTTGCGGGTCGCGGCGACGCTGGTGTGGGCGCTGGCGAGCGCACTGCTGGTGGCGCTGTCGATCGCGACCGTGCTGCACTGGGTGCGGCACCGGCAGGTGGCGCGCACGCATCACAGCAACCCAGTGATAGCGCACTTCTACGGTGCACCGCCGATGGCGTTGCTGACGGTCGGTGCTGGCACACTGCTGCTGGGCCGCGACGTACTCGGGTTGCCGGTGGCGCTCGGCATCGACTGGGTGCTGTGGGGCGCGGGAACGGCGCTCGGTCTGTGCAGCGCCGTGGCGGTGCCCTACCTGCTCTTCACCCGGCACGAGACGACGGATGAGAGCGCGTTCGGCGGCTGGTTGATGCCGATCGTGCCGCCGATGGTCTCGGCCTCGACCGGAGCGCTGCTGCTGCCGTACCTGCCGGCGGGTCAGGCTCGCGAGAGTCTGCTGTGGGCTTGTTGCGCGATGTTCGGGTTGACGCTGATGGCGTCGATCGTGGTGATCACCCTGATCTGGTCGCGGCTCGCGCACCGCGGCCTCGGCGCTGCGGGCATGGTGCCGACGCTGTGGATCGTGCTCGGCCCGGTGGGGCAGTCCATCACCGCCGCGAATCTCCTCGGCGCCAACGCGCACCTGGCCGTCGATGCCGGCACCGCGCAGGCGCTGTCGCACTTCGGGGTTATCTTCGGGGTGCCGATGCTCGGCTTCGCGTTGCTGTGGACGGTGCTCGCGGCGGCGGTGACGATTCGCACCGCGCGGGCGCATCTGCCGTTCTCGTTGACCTGGTGGTCGTTCACTTTCCCGGTCGGCACCTGCGTGACCGGGATCAGCGGCCTCGCACTGCACACGGGCCTGATCGCATTGCAGGTGCTCGCAGTGCTGTACTACGCCGGCCTCGTCACCGCATGGGTGATCGTCGCCATCCGCACCGTGCGGGGCAGCCTCATCCGCGGCACCCTGTTCCTGCCGCCGAAGCCGGTCGCGTGAGCGACCAGCACGAGCGCCTCGACGTCCTGGTTCGACGGTGGCGGGAGCAGCGGCCCGGCGCGTTCATTCCGCGCTTCGATCCGGTCTCGGGCGGCGCGGGTGCGCGGGTGTTGACGCTGATGGAGGCGCCGGGGCCGACGACGGTCGCGATGGGTGCGGCGGCGATCAGCAGCGAGGACAACCCCGGCCCGACCGCGGCCGCCTACCGGCGGGCACGCATCGACGCGGGGCTGCCCAGAGACCAGGTGCTGCGGTGGAACGCGGTGCCGTGGGCGCTCCAGGGCCCTGTGCGCGAGCGGGACGTCATCGAGGCCGGCCCGTTCCTCGGCGAGCTGCTGGCAGAGCTGACCGAGCTGCGCGTCGTGGTGTGCTTCGGGAACGCTGCGGTCAACGCGATGATGCGGCAGCTGACGATCGAACCGGTGAGCCGGATCGTGCCGGTGCTCGCTGTGCCGCACCCGTCGCCGGCGAACGCCCGCCGGGTGCTCGAGAAGCAGCAGCGCATCCTCACCGCGCTCACCCGAGCCGCCGCCCTCGCAGCCGATCAGTCCAGCAGCGCGACCACGGCCCCGTAGCCGATCGCTGCTGCGATGACGCCCGCGCAGAGCATGCCCAGGCCGTTGCCGAGCGCGGCACCCCATCGGCGCTGCTGGGCCAGGCGCACCGTCTCGATCGTGGCGGTGCTGAAGGTGGTGTAACCGCCGAGGAACCCGGTACCGACGACGAGCCGCAGCTCCTCGGGCGCGGCCGCGGTGACGGTGAGCGCGGTCAGGGCGCCCAGCAGCAGCGACCCGGAGACGTTGATGACGGACGTGCCCCACGGTAGCGACGCCGGTACGACGGCGCGCAGCGCCCCGTCGACTACGAACCGTGTCGCGGCGCCGAGCCCGCCGGCGACGGCGAGCAGCACGAACAGGACGACACTCACGCGCGTGCCCGCCCTACGGTTGCGGCGGCCGCAATGCCTGCGGCGCCAGCGCCGAAGCCAATCAGTACCGTGCCCAGAGCGTAGAGCGCGCCCCATGCCGGGGACGTGCCGAGCAGCAGGACGGTGTCGGTCGAGAGGGCGCTGTAGGTGGTGAAGCCACCCAGCACGCCGGTGCCGGCGAAGAGCCGCCAGGTCCGGCGCCGGCCCTCGTCCGGGCCGCGGAGTGCGAGGGTCTCGAGGAGAACGCCGAGGGCGAATGCGCCGACGACGTTGACGACGACCGTGATCCAGGGGATGCCGCCGATCGGCGGTGCGAGCAGCGTCAAGGCTTCACGCGCCGCGGTGCCGAGCGCCCCTCCGACAGCGACGGCGAGAATCAGCCTCCACTGCAGATGCGCCGCACGCGGAGCATCGCCGGCCCGGTCGCTATCGAGCGGCTCGCGCCCGAGCGCATCGCGATCCTCATCCACGACTTGAGCATCCCACTCCGACGAGGCAAGGCCCCAAAGAACGCAGAGACCGATAATTGCCATTCTGCCGGCCGTGCTTTGCTGAGCGGATGGCGAAGAACGAGTTGGCGATGCGTCGAGCTCTTGGCTGGGCGATGTTGGTGCTCTTCCTGCTCATGTCGGTGGCGCTGGCGCCGCTGTTGAGCGCTACGGCCTGCCCTGTGGGCGCCCTCGCTGGGGGAGTGGACTGCGTCACGAGATGGCGGTCTGTGATCGGTGTGGAGACGGATTGGGTGCTCTGGCTCGGTTCGAGCGCCGCGTTCCTCGTGATCGCTGTGCTGGTGATCATCGTCGTCCCGCGACTCTCAAGGAAGCGCTCCGCTCGATAGATTCGATGCATGGCCAAGCGAGCTTCCACTGTCGTCATCGATGACCTCACCGGCGCCGAGCTCGGCGACGACGCCGTGACAGTGATGTTCGCGCTCGAGGGCGTCGCCTACGAGATTGACCTCGCGCCGTCCGCGGCCGCGGACCTGCGCGAGTCGCTGCAGCCCTTCGTCAGCGCCGCCCGCAAGATCGGCCGCGCGGGTCGCAGCACTGCAGCGTCGTCGACGCCGGCCGGCGAGCAGGCCGCCGCGCGAGCCTGGCTGCTCGAGCATGGCGTCGACGTGCCGTCGCGCGGGCGCCTATCGGCCGAACTCCTCGAGCGCTATCGCACCCGGTAGGGCGGTGGCAGAAACGGGCCGCTCAGCTTGTTTCCGACATAAGGTGAATTATCGGCACCGCTCGAGGTCTGCGATTCCTGGCTCGAAGTGACGACGCTCTCAGCAGGTTGCCGAAGGCGTTGCCCGGTTAAAAGTGATTGCCCCAGCGCGCCGACGCCGAGGCGCCTCGTCTGGGGCATACGTTCTCGACATTAACACACAGGGGCGACAGCCGCCCTTGAACGACTTCTTGGGACTCCCATGCAACCTCTCGACCCGGCAACCCTGACCGAGGTCCCGAGGCTCATCGGCACAGACCGCTTCGCCCCCTACCTCACCGCCTGCGGCGGCGACTCCGTACAGGCGATCCGGCTCTACAGCTGGAACGTCGAAGCCAGCGCCGCATTCCTCGGCGCTTATGCCGTCCTCGAGGTCGGCATCCGCAACGCTATGCACGACCAGCTCGCCCTGCACGCCGGGCGACCGGATTGGTGGGGCGTCATCAACCTCCGGCCCGCAGAGCGTGATGCCATCGATGAAGCCGCTGATTACCTCAACCGCCGAGTTGGTGCCGGCCGGTGGGTGCCTGGCCACTTGGTCGCTGAGCTCAAGACGTCGTTCTGGGAGGGGCTGCTGGTCAACAAGAACCATGCGCTGCTCTGGGTTCCCGCGCTCGAACGAGCGTTCCCTCACTCCGTTGATCGGCGCAGCGAACTCCGGCTGCGCCTCGAGCGTCTTCGGCTGCTGCGCAACAGGGCCGCGCACCACGAGCCCATCCACGCCCGCGACCTCATGATCGACCATCAGTACATGTGCGAGCTCGCCGGGTTCATTGCCCCCGACTTGCGGCGGTGGATCGTCTCTCACTCACGCCTGCCGGCAGTGGTGCAGCAACGCGGCGCAACCCTTGCAGGCACTCGACCGACCCGGTTCTGAGCACTTCGAGGCAGTCCTCTGCTCCGGAATGATGGGGTTGCAAGGGGCCTCACGAAGTGTCTTGCGACGCACGGCGTGTCTTGCACGCGTTAACCATGTATACAGGGCAGTTTTAACCCATGGCCCCCTACCGACGCCCCCGCGGAACGCTCCGCGACGGTGCACACCTTGGTTACGCGATCGAGCGCGACGCGAAGAACCGGCTCGACGCTCTGGCGGACCACGCCAAGGTCTCCTCCGCCGTGTTCCTCGAGCAGCTCATCGCGCATGTGGAGCTGAACGAACGAGGACTGCCCGTGTGGTGGCCCGAACAGCCTGAACTTGAGGACGGGGAGCTGCCTATCAACTCGGTTTAACGAGCAAGCCCCCGTCCAAAGGACGGGGGCTGAAGCACTGCGCCTGATCTGACTGTGCTTGCCGGCTGTGGCAGATCGAGGCGATTCCGAAGAAGAGACCGGATTGAGCTCCGGGCCTTCGTCGTACCCACCGGGACCAACCGGAAGGATGACGCCATCGTAACCGACGCTGCGCGCGTGCGCGCGCCTTTGCGTTCAGACACAGCCAACGGCGTGTCGCCCCACTCCCCCAC
>JAAIGF010107635.1_pt1 | contig 21947 bp, 21 predicted proteins | sample 6487441 | NCBI WGS metagenome assembly JAAIGF01 (sample SAMN13974129, study PRJNA590717) | phyllosphere metagenome | biome: pepper field; feature: multiple bacterial spot infested pepper fields; material: pepper leaves; isolation source: leaves from pepper fields | host: Capsicum annuum ... | reverse complement strand
GATCAATGCAGACACCGAATAGCTAGCAAGCGACAAAGCGATCATCGGATTGCCCCAACAGGTAAGTATGCCTATTGTATTGCCCCACGCATCACGAACAAACTTTTGACGAATGAAGTAGCACTATCGAAAATATCATATCCGGCCGCCAAAATGGTCATACGACGGTATTCCAGTGTTATGCAAAAAATGTATGAGGAAGGAAGGTGTTCTTGATCGTGCCTTTACCTGTCTTGAAACTGCCCAGTACGCATGGAAAACACTACAGAAGATTGCTATCGACCCGTGGTGCAACAGTGACGCTATAAATATTGTGTTCCCTGCTTTGCAGCATGCTGCGCTATCGGAAAAATGGCAGATTACTATAGGCGGAGAAAATAATCATATGTTTTGTACGCCAGGCGTGACAAAAGAAAAAATTGACGAATTTGTGGCAGGTATTTTAACTTTGGAAGCTAATCGCTTGCTCGAAGCAGAGTTAGTCCCATAAAAAAAACGTACATTTGCCCAGTTTTATTGAGGAGAACCAAATACACATGCAAGATAATTACCTTTCTAGACCATATGCAGCAATAACTGGTATTGGTGGATATGTGCCGCAGAAACGCCGAACGAACTTTGACTTGGAACAGGTATGTGACACGTCGGATGAATGGATCATCAAACGTACCGGTATCAAAGAACGCCGCATATTGGATGGCGATCTAGCAACTTCGGATATGGCCGTGATGGCGATCCAAGACCTGTGCACTCGTTTCAACAAAGATATTAACGATGTGGATGCGATATTGGTGGCCACCTCTACGCCGGATGTGATGATGCCCGCCACGGCAAACATCATTGCCAAAAAATTGGGATTGACCAATGTTTGGGCCTTTGATATGAATGCTGCATGTTCAGGATTTCTGTATGCCTTGGATATGGGTTCTTCCCTGATAGAAACGCAACGTTATAAAAACGTGTTGGTCGTTGGCGCAGACAATATTAGTGCTTTCGTGGATATACAAGACCGATCTACCAACATCTTGTTCGGCGACGGCGCAGGCGTTGTATGGCTAGAGCCTTCATCAGAAAATGGTATTATCGATGCCTTCATGCAAAGCAATGGCGACGGACGCGAATATCTCAATATTGAAGGTGGTGGCTCGCTCCACTCGATCAACAACGAAACGATCGCCATCGAAAAGAAATATATTCGTCAAGATGGTAAGGTGGTGTTCAAGCAGGCCATCCAATCTATGAGCGATGCATGCAATCAGGTACTGAAAAGAAATAATCTCCATATTGATCAAGTCAACTGGCTAATCCCTCATCAAGCGAACAAAAGAATTATTGATGCTGTAGGTAAAGAGATAAATATCGCTGCAGGTCGCACCCTGACCAATATTGAGTACTTGGGAAACACGATCGCAGCAACGATTCCACTTTGTATTTGGGAAAATCTGAAACAATTGCAAAAAGGTGACCTCCTCATGCTCACCGCTTTCGGTGCTGGCTTCTCTTGGGGAGCTAGTCTATTGCGCTGGGCAATCTAGAGAGAAAAACATAAAAGCTGATGTAAACAAAGCTTACGCCACAAACGTAAGCTTTGTTTGTTAAGCAGCGATCACTTCGCCTTATTTGCTATCCAATACTTATTTACTAGATCAAATAATTTGGGAGCATCTGTTTCAATTTCAGAAGCGGTGTACATAATCGCGTATTTGTCAATCTCTTTTCTGTAAGCCATCCCCCGATAAGATTTCGACAATCTATCTGCATATTTTCCATCATTTTCAATCGTAAAAACAACCAGGGTATCGCCACTTACTTTTTCTAATTGAATATCCTGTACATCTGACCAAGCAATCTCGCCAAAGGCTTTGGAAAGTGGTGTCGTAGAACCTGAAATGCCTCTACTATTGATCACTACCAAAGCCGCTTTATCTTTCAATTTTAACAACGAACTGATCAGGAAAAATAACATAATAACGAAGATCGCGCAAGACACGACGGCTAACTTTATTTTGATAATACCGTCGAAAACTCCTAAACTATAGACCGCCGCAAGTGCCAAAATAAGACATAAACCGGCGGATCTAAGAAAAAGGTTTCTCGTTTTTTTGCTATCGCGAAATAATTCGATTTGTTCTGTCATCATATAAAATATGCTATAGGCTGGCAAATATAGCCACAAAGAACAGACAAGCCCAACTATAATAGAAAAAGGTATGTCATAAAAAAAGCTTTTTACCACGAACTTGTTGTTTGTTCGTCTGTTACCTATGCAGGTTACTACAGAATTTATTGATTACTTTTGTATCTAAAGAGATACCTATACACGCAAAAAAACTTATGAAAATTCTTTCCGCACAAGACATCCGCAAACTCGAACAAGAAACCGTTTTAAAGCAACAATTGCCGGAAGCTGCATTAATGGAACGTGCGGGTAGAATGCTATACAACGAGCTTCAGCAAGTATTTGGTGAATGTGCCTGTAAAGCGGAAATTTTATGTGGATTTGGCAATAATGGTGGCGACGGACTGGTATTGGCTCGCTTACTACAGCAGGCTGGACACGAGGTGACGGTGTACCTGCTTGAGCACCCTACTTACAGCCAAGACAACCTAATCAACCAAAAACGTCTTGAAGCATGTGCTGTTCCCATTATCAAGATCAATAAAGCGAGTACGCTACATTTTGCCGAGAAAAGTATTGTCATCGACGCGCTTTTTGGTTACGGCTTAACGCGCTTGCTCGATGAAAGTTGGGCCGCACTCTTTAAGCAGATCAACGCGACAAGCAATCGCGTGTTTGCGATTGATATCCCTTCCGGTTTACGCGCAGACGAGCCTACCCCGCCCGATGCACTGCTGATTAAAGCAGATCGCACCTATACCCTTGCGACGGTTAAATTACCGCTGCTATTGCCCATGTATGGACCGCTGACCGGAGATTTTGTGGTGCTCGACATCGGCTTAGACCCAGAGGCTGTAGCCGCCATACCAAGTAATAGGCTGTACACTACGAGCGCTACTATCAAAAAAATAGTGAAGCCACTGACGAAATTCGCTCATAAAGGCACTTTTGGTCACGCCCTCATTGCCGGTGGCAGCTATGGTAGTATCGGTGCCATTGTACTGGCAAGCCGCGCGGCATTTAAAACAGGTTGTGGTTTGGTGACGAGCTATGTACCCCGCTGTGGTTATCAGATTTTACAAACGGCACTACCCGAAGCACTGGTCAAGACCGACCCTGCCGAACAGCTCATCACAACCTACTCGATGGATATCGCCCCATACAAAGCATTGGCTATAGGCATGGGCATGGGTACGGCCGAAGCAAGCCAACAGGCGCTACACCAACTATTGAAAGATTTACAGAAAAAAGAACAAGCGCCAACGTTGCTGCTCGATGCCGATGCGCTGAATATATTATCCCTTCAGCAGTCTTGGCTAAGTATGCTGCCTACGCATAGCATTTTGACACCGCATCCAAAAGAATTGCAACGACTGATTGGCAGTTGGGAAAATGATTTTGAAAAATTGGAAAAAACCGGCGAATGGGCCAGGCGATATCAGCAAATTGTCGTCATCAAGGGAGCAAACACGGCGATCGTACTTCCCAATGGTGAAATTCATTTTAACTCAACCGGAAATCCGGGCATGGCCACCGCAGGTGCTGGCGACGTCCTATCGGGCGTTATTGCTTCGCTCCTAGCGCAAGGTTATAGCGCCGCAAATGCCGCGATTCTCGGAGTTTACCTACATGGATTAGCGGCCGACTGCGCGGCAAACAGCGTCCATCAAAAAAGTATAATGGCAACAGATATCATCGAACATCTCGCCGACGCTTGGCAGCACGTGCTGCCCCAAAAGCTTCCTGTAGCGGGTATTTAGCCCTGTGATGCACGTGAACGAAAGCAGGTAACCAAGATCAACCATACATGCAATGAAACTGGTACAAAGCTTCTACATTAGGCGAACAGATCAGGGGCATTGCTGTGGCTACTTTTTCGCTATCCCAGTGCCACCATTTTATCTCTAGCAATTTATCAATCATTGTTGCTTCAAAACGTTTGCGAATTTCTTTAGCCGGATTTCCTGCTACAATGCTGTAGGGTGCTACATCTCGAGTCACCAACGCACGGCTACCGATGATAGCACCATCACCAATGCTGATGCCCGGCATAATCATCGCTTCGGCGCCAATCCAAACATCATGACCAACCAGCGTATCGCCAGCGGGCTGATAGCCATTTAAACTGTCAGCAAAAGTATCAACTTCATCCATGAAATAAAATGGAAAGGTAGAGATCCAATCGCTGCGATGCCCTTGATTGCCCGCCATAATAAAGGAAACGCCTGTGCCGATGGAACAATAATTCCCAATAATCAGCTTATCCACATCATCCCGATCTGGAAAAAGGTAACGCGCACAATCTTCAAAAGCGTGGCCGTGGTAGTAACCAGAATAATAGCTAAACTTACCCGCAAAAATATTGGGGTTTGTATTATGCTCGGCGATGATCTTGCCGCGAAAGGGGCTTTCAAAATGATTTTCCATACTTATTGCGGCGCATTGGCTTTAAAATAATGCCTTGGCGACATTCCTAAATACTTGTTAAAATCTTTGACCAGATGATTGGCATCGTAGTAGCCGCACGCATCAGCGACGGCGTGCAAGTTGGGCGCGACATCTTTTTGAAGAGATTCGTATGCGCCGATAAACCGCTTTAATTGCTCAAATTGATAAGGACTCATCCCCATGCTACGCTTAAATTGCCGTTGCAACCATTTTGGATGAAAATTGGCCAAACCGGTTGCTTTTTCATTTCCATCATTATCATTTCGGCCCAAGTGAAATGCGAGCTGATCAAAGGCCAATCTATCCTGATCAACAATAACTTGCGTACACAAACCCATCAATAAGTCCATCAGGCTGTCGACCAAAGACGATCCGTCATAAATATGCTGAAAAACCGTTGCCAACCCTGCATGGTAGTCGGCCAGATTATGTATGTAAGGCTGAACAATCGCCTGCTTACCAAAGAGTGCCTGCCAAGCAGATGGGAAAAAGCGCACAATGGTCAGTTTTTCATTTTTCGCTGTTGTTGGTGGCTGCCAGTAACTTTGATTGATTGCTCCTGCGGCAAACCAAATAGTATCTAGATCCAAAAATTCACCTTGAATGCGGCAAGTACTTTTAAGATTGCGATTGGGAAGAATGATCAAGGCTGGAAATCCGTCGTTAAAAAGCGCAACTTCGGGGCCTAGAGTGGTCAAATCAAATTGGTACACCCCGGCAACAATTGTCTCCATACAGGGATCTATCGGAAGGCTTACGCACTCCTGGTCAAAAGAAAATCGAATCGACGTGAGACATTGTATAGGCATCGTATACAAAGATAACCATTTTTAACACGACTTATGCTGTCCAAAATTTACTACCTAGCGACAAATGCATCCGCGTATCTTTGAAATAAAAAAGAGATGATCGTAACGAACGAGCAAGAGCTCAGCATGTTGAAACAAGCAGGACATATAGTGGCGGAAACACTGCATTATATGCTGGAACAGGTACGCGCGGGCATAAGCACCAAGGAGCTGGATGATTTAGGCGGGGCATATTTGACAGCAAAAGGCGCACGCTCGGCACCACGGTTAACCTATAATTTCCCAGGAAACACCTGTATCAGCGTTAACAACGTGGTAGCCCACGGTATCCCCGCACAGGATATTATTCTGCAAGATGGCGATTTGGTCAACATTGATGTTTCGGCCGAGTGGAATGGCTTTTGGGCCGACAATGGCGCTTCGCGTATAGTGGGCTCGAGTAGGCAGCCGCATCAAAAATTACTGGATTGCTCGATCCAAACCTTACAAGGGCTTCTCAAACAAATGCGCTCTGGCATGCGTATTAATGAGGTGGGTGCCTATATGGAAAAGCAGGCCAAAGCCGCGGGTTTTTACGTGATAAAAAATCTAGGCGGCCATGGATTAGGCAAAGCCTTGCATGAAGAACCAACCGATATTTTAAATTACCGAGAACCGGCCGATAAACGGCGCTTTCGCAAAGGATCTGTTGTTGCCATTGAAACTTTTTTTAACACCCGCTCTACCCTAGCCATCGAGCAAGCTGATGGCTTTACGATGTTGGGAAATAAAGGCGGCCTTGCCGTGCAGCATGAAGTTACGTTGGTACTGACCGATAAAGCCCCCATCGTGATTACACCCATACTGTATTTGGATTTACTTAAATAAGATGTTGGCGGAGAAATTTCCTTACGGAAACCGCTCCGCCATCACTCGGTCGCTTGCCTCGGCGGCCTATCCCGATAAAGAGATCGCCTTCCTTACTCTACCCCACCGCCCAATGCGCGGTACAAATCAGTCATGGCCTGCAACTTATCACGATGTATGGTAATTGCATCTAGCTCATTTTGTAATGCATTACTCTGTGCCGTAATCACCTCGAGGTAATTAGCCATACCATTTTGGTACAAGAGCAGCGCATCATTGGAAGCCTTACTAAGCGAAGCTGTTTTCTCGGCAATTAAGACCAACCGTTCGTCACTATGCGATACAATCGCCAAAGCATCTGACACCTCAGCAACAGCCGTCATGACCGACTGTTTAAACTGTACCGCAGCCTTCTGCTGTTCCAGTTTGGCAATCTCATGCGCCGTTTTAAGCGCGCCTTTCTGAAAGAGCGGCTGCGTAAGATTTGCTCCAACGTTTTTCACCAACGACCCGGGCAAGTCGAACCAGCTATTAAACTCGAAAGAATTGGCACCAATAGATGGCGATAGACTGATAGTCGGATACATCGCCGCCTGCGCTAAGCCTGTACGCGCATTGGCCGCGACAACTGCAAACTCGGCAGCTTTAACATCAGGACGACGGCTCAACAACGCCGCTGGAACACCCGAAGCGAAAAGCGCCGTCGGTGTTGCCTCTTTTAGCGCTCCCGTTCGCGAAATGCGCGCTGGGTATTGCCCACATAAAATACTTAACGCATGCTCTTGCACGGCAATTTGTTGCTTTGCCAAAGGCAGCAACAACTCTGCTGTCTTCTTTTGCGCGTTAGCCTGATCGACCGCTAAGGAATTGACCTGTGCAGATTGGTACTGCAGCTCGATCATTTGCAGCGTAATGGTACTCATCTCGATATTTTTATGGGCCACTTCCATCTGTTCATCTAGCGCGAGCAAGTTATAATAAGCCTGCGCCACCTGCGCTATGATCCGCGTTCGTAGAGCTGATATATTTTCTTGCTGCGCAAAGTACTGCGCTAGGGCCTCTTCCTTTTGCTTTTTGGCCTTGCCCCAGATATCGGCTTCCCACTGCAACTGCAAGGTAGCGCTGTAATCGTCCAAAAAGTTGCTACCCAAAAACTGCTCGCCCAACGATCCGTTTAAGGAGTTGCTCGAAAACCAGTTGCGGGAAGCACCCACCGTCAAGTTAAGGGTGGGCAAGAGTTCCCGCTTAGCACGTTGATACGTTAAGTCTACCTGCTGCATGTTAAGCAAAGCGACGGCCAGATCATTATTCTTTTCCAAAGCCCGATCAATTAAATCAACTAAGATGGGGTCTTTGAAAAATGTTTTCCAAGGCAATATCACGGTGTCCGCAGTAAGCGAAACCGCAGGTTGGCTATATTCCGATGGCAGATCCAACGCGGGGCGGCTGTAGCGCTTGCCGACATTGCACGAAGCAACGAGGCAGAGCAGGCCTAACGTCCATCCTATTGTATATATTTTTGAACTATGCATATACATTATCCTTTTAAGGTATCTACTTTATTTTTCCGTCCTATTTTTTCCTGTAAATATTGAAAAAACATAAAAAGCAATGGGATCACAAACACGCCAAGCAACACACCACTAAGCATACCCATCGCCGCCCCCGTACTGATGGACTTATTCCCAGAGGCAGCACCGCCTGTAGCAAACATTAGCGGAATCATACCAACAATAAAGGCCAATGATGTCATGATAATTGGCCGTAAGCGCGACTTTGCACCTTCCAGGGCCGCATATTTGATAGATAAACCAGTTCGGCGGCGCTGCACCGCGAACTCAATAATTAGGATCGCATTTTTCGCCAACAACCCGATCAACATGATTAAGCCTACCTGTACATAAATATTATTATCTAAACCGATCGCTTTGACACCCAGAAACGCCCCGATAATACCGGTCGGAATAGACAAGAGAACCGCCAGCGGCAAGAGGTAACTTTCATACTGTGCGGAAAGCAGGAAATATACAAATAGCAGACTCAAGGTTAAGATGAAAACCGTTTGGTTGCCGGAAGACTTCTCTTCCAAGCTCAAACCTGTCCACTCATAACTATAGTCGCTTGGCAGTTTGCTCAACACATTTTTTTCCAAACCATCCATAATGGCTCCATTGCTCGTACCAGGGTTCGCCACCACGTTAATGGTCAGTGAGTTATAGAGATTGTATCGACTAACAGACTCTGGGCCGTATACTTTACTTAAGGTTACGAGCGATTTGACAGGCAACATCTGCCCTTGGTCATTGCGCACGAAGATCTCGTTAAACGCCTCTTGATCCATACGAAATACCCCATCGGCCTTAATATTGATACGATAAAACTTACCAAAACGCGAGAAATTGAGGGATTGATCACCCGAAAAATACGTTTGAATAGCACCCAACATCATACTGACGTCAACGCCCATCTGCGCCGCTTTTTCCTCATCCACCTCCAATTCCAATTGTGGAAAATCAGCACGGAACATCGTGTAGGCGTATTGCACCCCCGGCATCTGCATAATCTGTCCGATGACATTATCGGCCATGGCCTTTAGCGATGCTGGATCTTTTCCCATGCGGTCTTGCAAGACTAGCTGGGCACCTGAGGTAACACCATAGCCATCTACCGGCGGCATACGAAATGCCATAGCTGTACCTTCTTTAATTGCAGCAAATTTTTCGGAAATCATCCCATTGATCACTTCAATATCTTTTACCTCGCCACGCGCTTTAGGCTCTTTCAGCTTCACGAAGCCCAGAGCATAGGCCGGTCCGGCACTATTATTCAAAATATTGAAACCCGTGATCCCTGAATTGCTCTCTACAGCCTCCATCTCTGTAAGCAAGCTATCAATTCGTTTTGCGACAGCGGTAGTACGATCAAGTGCGGTACCGGGAGGCATACTCAAACTGTAGACAATAAAATTATCATCTTCCATGGGTACAAAGCTGCGCGATGTACTGTTCATCAAATAACCGGCTGCAGCAATGCTGATCAAAATCAGTAGCGCAGCGAGCCATTTTTTGGAAGCAAGGAAACGTACTCCTCCAACATAACGATTGGTCATATTCTCGAAGCTGGAATTAAACGCCACAAAAAAGCGCTTTCCAAAGCCTTGAGGTTTAGCCTCGCCATGTCCACCCTCTCCATGCTCATTTTTAAGCAGCAAGGCACACAGTGCCGGCGTTAGCGTTAAGGCATTGACCGCTGAAATAATGATCGCGATGGCCAATGTGTAGGCAAATTGCTTGTAGAAAAGACCGGAAGAACCTGTCATAAAACCGATCGGAATAAAAACCGCAGCCATAACCATGGTAATCGAAATAACGGCACCCGTTATTTCACTCATTGCCTGGTGGGTAGCCTCGCGCCCAGTAAGCGTACTGCCTTCCATTTTACTATGCACCGCTTCGACCACGACAATCGCATCATCGACCACAATACCGATGGCGAGGACCAGTGCAAAAAGCGTCAGAATATTGATGGTAAAACCAAAGATCAACAAGAAAAAAAAGGTTCCTACAATGGCCACCGGTACAGCAATGGCCGGAATTATGGTCGAACGGAAATCTTGCAAAAACAGGAATACGACAATAAACACCAAAATAAATGCTTCGATCAGGGTCGATTTCACTTGCCCGGTTGCTTCATCAAGACGGTCTTTTGTACTCATCATACTGCCGTACTTAATGCCCGGCGGGAATGTACGGGAAGCGCGCAAAATTTCTTCGCGAACGCCGACCTCAATAGCGTTGGCATTTGATCCCGAAGTTTGCAAAATAGCAACCGTTACGGCATTTTTACCATTCATGGAGTTATCTCCGCTGTAGCTAATCGAACCAAACTCGATACGAGCGACATCTTTCAATCGTACGAGATCTGCCCCATTTCGCTTGACGACAATTTGTTCATATTGCTCCGGCAGATTTTTCTTCCCTTTATAACGAATCACATATTCTAGCGCCGCTTTTGATTCTTCGCCTAACTTTCCGGGAGCCGACTCTAAACTTTGGCTTGCAATAGCTGCCGTTACATCTTGTGGAATAAGGCCATAGTTCGCCATACGTTCCGGATTTAACCATACCCGCATGGAATAGTCTTTCATACCGAATACCTGCGCCTGTCCCACGCCCGGTACACGCTTGATCTGCGGAATCAAATTAATATTGACATAATTTTGCAGAAACAGCTCGTCGTACTTTGCATTATCTTCCGTATACACATTGAAGATCATAATCATACTGTTTTGCTGCTTGGAGGTGGTCAAGCCCATGCGCACCACTTCCTGCGGCAGTATAGGCGTCGCTTGTTGCACCCGGTTTTGCACGTTTACAGCAGCTTGGTCAGGATCGACCCCCTGCTTAAAGACAATACGTACCGAAAAGGTACCGTCATTACTCGCGGTAGAGGTAATGTATTGCATATTTTCTACCCCGTTAATCTGCTCTTCCAATGGCGTTACCACAGAGCGGATCACGGCCTCACTGTTTCCTCCCGGATAGCTGCCACTAACCATGACGGTAGGCGGTGCAATATCAGGGAAGCGGGTTATCGGCAAACTAATCATACCGATAATACCCAGTATAACGATCACCACGGAAATTACCGTGGCAAATACCGGTCTATCTATAATATTCTTTAACATTTTATTCTATTTAATCGTGTCGTGTAGCCTATTAATGCTGCGCAGCTGCTTGTTTTCCTGCTGTAGGCTTTACCGGCATACCCTCTGCCAGCACATCAATACGGTTTAGGGCAATCTTTTCACCAGCCTGCAGCCCCGATTTAATGATATACTGATCGGCCGTATGTCCAGCGATCTCAATAGGCTTCATCGCCACCTTGTTGCTATCTGCAAGCGCAAACACAAAATATTTATTCTGAATATCTTTCACGCTAGCCATAGGAATGGTAAGTACCTGCTTTAAATTTTTCCGGATCACGATTTTGCCTGAGCCTCCCGAGCGTAAAACTTTATCTGGATTGGTAAATACAGCTTTAAGCGGCACACTGCCCGTCATCCGGTCAATATTACCACTGGCCGATTCTATACGTCCCTTTTGTCCATAGACCGCCCCTGTGGCCATAATAAGCTCGACTGTATTCATACTAGCATCCTCCTGCTGATCCTGCATAAAGGCGATATAATCCGCTTCGCTTAGGGAGAAGTAAACAAGTACCTGATTGATTTCCGAAAGAGAAGTAAGTGGCGTAGCATCCGTTGGCGTAATCAAATTACCAACGCGATTAGGAATACGACCAATGTATCCGCTCACGGGCGCTTTGATCAAGGTAAAGCCCGCGTTGATACGGGATGACCCTAGCATGGCTTTGGCCTGCGCAACCTGTGCTTTGGCTGCCGCATAGTTGGCCTCTGCCGTTTGCAATTGCAGTTCGGTTACCACCTTGCCGGTCACCAACGGTTTTATTTTTTGTAGTTCAATGCGTGCACTCTCTTCGGCTGCTTGTGCAGCCAATAACTGCGCTTGGCTATTTTCAACCTGCTCGTTATACACATCGTCCTTAATCTTAAAGAGCGTTTGTCCCTGCTGCACATAGTCGCCTTCTTTCACATAGATCGTTGCTAAATAGCCCGACACTTGTGCTTTGACGTCGACATTTACCATACCCTCTATGCTACCCGGATATCGCTTTTCCACGGCTGCATCCGTTGGTTGCAAGGCCATAAAATCGACATCTACTGGTGCCGCCTCGTAGCTTTCCTGTTGAGGGCTAGCACAAGAAGATATCAGGAGAGCGCACAGCAGGTAGCCCGCTCCCTTCTTTAGGAATAAAAATCGCTTTGTCATGTTTACCGAGTTATATTTTCAGCAACAAAACAACAAAAACTGCAACGTGAAAAATAGAATTATCTGACCGAAACGTTGTTTTTTGGTTCCGAATCGACAGCGGCTTTTAGGGAATGTTTAACGGTAACAAACGGCATGCTTACTCAACAAGGATCAAAGGACAATGGACTGAAAAGATCATCAGTTAACTTCAACAGGCGTTAGAGGTAGGATCGTATTAAAAAAACGAGTTAATGGCCAGCCGTCTTAGAAAAGGCGTTGATCACGATCACGCCACTAATGATCAAAAGCATTCCCAATACGGCGGGCAAATCTAGGGTCTGTTTAAAAATCAGGACGGAAACTGCTGCGGTAAGGACAATTCCTAAGCCCGCCCATATCGCGTATGCGATCCCTAAAGGTATGTATTTTAGCGCTTGTGACAAAAAGAAGAAGCAAGCGATGTAGGCTAGGACCATCACGATGGTGGGCACAGGTTTCGAAAATCCTTTAGACACCTGCAAAAAACTTGATCCGGTCACTTCGAGGAGAATGGCTAAGGCCAAATACAAATATTTCATCATAAAAAAATTAAAAGTCTAGCCAATTCTTGAGTAACATCGCTTTATCCCGACTGACGACGACGTCTACAGTAGGATTTTTCTTGATCTCCAGTTTGAGTTTGCCATTGAAATAATTGTGTACCCGCACAATAGCGTCGACATGAACAATAAATTGGCGGTTGGCCCGAAAAAACACTTTGGGATCCAATTGTTGCTCCAGTTCTTCCATCGTCTGCTGGACAATCTCTTCCTGCCCGTCACGCAGCTTTGCTCGCGTAATTTTTAATTCCGAGTAAAAGAAAGCTATATCTTCCAACAGCACCGTTTTGTACCCATCCCGAAATGGCAACAGGAATCGCTTTCTATATTCCTTGGGCTTGAAAAGTTCCAAAACACTGCCCAAAGAAAGATTTTGCATAACCGAAAGCTGCCCATTTTCCACTTTGGTAAGCGCCGCTTTTAACTCATCGGATTCAATCGGCTTCAACAGATAGTCGATACCATTGTGTTTGAAGGCACGCAGTGCATATTCGTCGTAGGCCGTTGTAAATACCACGGGTGCTGCTATACTCACCTTTTCGAATATCTCAAAACTTAAACCATCCGACAGCCGCACATCCATCAAGACCACATCCGGATGCGGATGATAGGAAAACCATTTGATGCTATCGGCAATACAGTCCAACACCGCCAGAATTTCTGCTTCTGGGTAAAGCACTTTTAACAGACGCCGTAAACGATCGGCGTTAGGTTTTTCATCTTCAATGATTACAATTTTCGCTATCATCGCTGTATTAGAGGAATAATGACTTTAAATAGATTATGTTCTTGAAGCACCTGCGGTCTGCGTGCAGATAGCAAAGCGTACCGCCGTCTAATATTTTCAATGCCGATACCCGACGTCTCCAACGTTTTATCAATCGGCAAACAACTATTCTCAACCACTAAGGTATCTTCGTTTTCGGTATAGATCCGCACCAAAAGAGGATCTTTCTTGTTCGTTTTATTGTGTTTTAGCGCATTTTCGACAAGCAATTGCAGGGTCAGTGGTGGCGTGTAAAGGGATAAGGCTGATGGCGCGACATTAATTTTAAATTGGACACCTTCACCAAAACGATTTTCAATTAGGAATATATACGAATGGAGAAAACGTAATTCGTCTTCCAACGGAATCATATCTCGCTTAGAATTGACCAGCATGTAGCGGTATATCTTGGAAAAGTTTTCGGCATATTCGTAACCCAATTGTTGATCTTCTAGAATAAGTTCGGAAAGTACCGAGAGGTTGTTGAACACAAAATGTGGGTCTATCTGTAGTTTTAGCGAGTGCAGCTCGGCCTCGGTAGCCAATTGGTTTAGTTCGGCGGCATGGACAGCTGCATTTTTCCAGTTCTGTATCAGGTAATTTCCGGTATTGACCGCCATAATCATAAAGGCGATCATCACACTGACAACGGTCCATTGCAACATACCCCGTGTTTCTTCCATCGAAACCTCGCGCCATATCCCCCCACAATCCGTATCGATAATAAGAGCGACTACAGAATCGGCGATCAGGTTAATCAGTAACACGCTAAAGAAGATAAGTGACGATTCCAGCAAAAATCGTTTGGTTGGACTAACCGTCCACGGGATACGTTTATTAAGCCTACTACTGATTAAAATGCTCGATTCGGAGTAGGCAAAACATAAAACAAAGGAAAATAGCAGATCCGCAATGGTCGATGGACGACTAAAATATCCATTCCAATAAGACGAAAAGGGATCAATAATGTATGACACTAGATAGAGCAGCACCAATGCGAAAAAGACAAGTAGAATACGCTTGCGGCTATTGCTTAAAAAACTGTCCCTCATACTATTTAATGCCATATTGCCATCTCGATATTGATCATTTGTGAAACGTATACAAAGGTAAGCGATGAAACCGGTATTAGCATAATTTTCCTCCTGTACTGTATTTTTCGCTAACCGAACTGTACAATGCAGGCACTGAAGCCGATGCGGGGGAGCAGCCGATCCGCGTTTCCTGAAGCTACTGCACCAGGATGGTCGCGCGGAAACCTTTGCTTATGTCTTATTTTCAATTTGTTCTGCAGGCGTCTATTGTGCACTGGTTTCATTAAGGTGTATAAGCCGTAAAAAAGTAGAGGCGATCTTAAAAATCGCCTCTACAATTGCTGTTATTTGTTTTAAAAGTCCATTATCGACTTCCGCTGTCACGCGATCAGGTCATATCTGCTTTATAAATTTTCTAAAGCCTCTCCAATCATTGCCAATTCGGAAGCACTTAAATTAAACTGCATTGCTTTTGCGTTCGACACGGCTTGCTCTTTGTTTCTCGCGCCAGCTAGCACCACTGTTATCGCTGGTTGTAAGGTTGTCCAGCGTAGCACTAGCTGCGCCAAGCTGGCGCCCTTTTCTTCAGCCAAGGGCCTGATAGCGTCCAGTAAGCCTGATATATCTTTATCTTGGAACTTTTTAAAATACTGCTGCCGATGGTCACCCTCATTTAAGGAGGTCTCGCCAAGGTATTTCCCGGTCAGTAATCCGCGCTCCATAGGGCTGTAGGCAATAATTCCCAAGTTATGTTCTGTGGCGTAAGGCACCAACTCTTTTTCGATCGTCCTATTTAACATACTGTAGGGCACTTGATTGCTCACGATAGCCAAGCTTTCCCGGGCTTCATGTAGCTGCTGAACACTATAGTTACACACCCCGGCTGCGCGGATTTTACCCTGTTGTAGCAAAAGTTCCATGGCCTCCATCGTCTCACTGATCGGCGTTGTGCTATCCGGCCAATGTATTTGTAAAAGATCAATGTAATCTGTGCCCAAGCGCTTTAAACTATCCTCAACCTCTTTAATCACACTTTCTTTTGCCGCATATTTGTAGACGTCGATTTCTTGTCCATTATTATTTTTCGTGTGCATGGCAAAATCGCCTTTGGGGCTTTGCAGATCCCAACGCATCCCAAATTTGGTCAATAGCTGCACCTTGTCGCGCGCAATATCTTTGATCGCCTCGCCTACAATCTCTTCGCTCGTGCCTTGTCCATAAATAGGTGCCGTATCAATAGCGGTAACTCCTTCGTCATAAGACGCACGAATTGCTTCTACAGCGTCATGCCTATCGGTACTGCCCCACATCCAGCCGCCAGCTGCCCAAGCACCGAAAGTAATGGTTGACAGCTTTAAATCGCTTTCTCCTAATCTTCTATACTCCATAATGATCTATTTCGTTTATTTTTATTTGTCCTGAACCTGTTGGAAGTTAAGCAATTTTCATTCCCCATTCTTGGGAAAACACGGCAGCGAGGTGTTTCGTATACAATTGCATGTCACGTTCCACGTCCGCATTCTTCTCTACGTCATGGAAATGAAAGCTTTTCAGCGGATGCATAGCTGCAAAAGCATTCATGCGGTGAAAACCGAAGAGTGGGCCGTCATCTACATTACGTTCATTAAAGAACTCGCCCGGCAGCGTGAAGGCTGTTTGCGGTGCATTCCAGCTGCTGGTAACCAAGTACTTGGTGCCATGCAGCATACCACCTGTGCCATAGTTGATCGTCGGATCGGCTGATCGACGGCCGTCACTGTGGTAGATACCACGCCGATGTCCCGCCGTAAACACTTCATCGATATATTTCTTAAATCCAAAAGGCAACTGAAACCACCATATGGGTGTATGGTAGATAACAATATCAGCCCAAACGAATTTCTTGACCTCTCGGTCTGGCTCATAGCCTTCGCTAATATTCGTCACTTTTACCTCTACATCATCCATTGCTTCAAAAAAGGCTTGTGTTGTTGCGCTGACCGTTTCGTTAAAAGTTCCATTGGAATGGGCAAACCGTTGCCCCCCGTTTATAATAAGTATTTTCTTCATCATTACCTCTTTTCATGTAGCACAAAAGTACGACGGGTCTATTTATCAGAAAAATAGATCAAATAATACCCTATTATTATTAAAATAATAGAACAGTATTACATCGGTTCCTTATTTTTGTTAGACAATCGTTGGCGGCATAAAGTACGGGCAAAAAAAACATCAACAGCTATGGTCAATTTAGAATGGTACAGAACATTTAAATCCATCTATAAAATGGGTACTTTAACCGGTGCTGCAGAGGCGCTTTTCATTTCGCAGCCGGGTGTAAGCCTACATCTAAGTTCTTTGGAAGCATACGTAGGGTACAAGCTTTTTGATCGTACAGGTAGAAAAATGGTTCCCACAGAGCGAGGAAAAGTGCTTTTCAACGCAATTGCATCTCCATTACAACAACTGGAAGAAGTTGAAAAAAATTTCCAGAAGTCAACAGAGAAACACACCCCGACAGTCAGCGTGGGCATGTGCTTTGAGACTTTTCAAACCACATTAGAGCCTTACGTTTCTAGTTTACCGTTCAACTTGATCATTAGCTTTGGCGATTACCCCGACATGTTAGACCAGCTGGATAAAGGAATACTCGACTTGATCATAACACCACGAAAAGGTTCTTCACCGCAAATTGAGCATGAAGCTTTTTCGAAAGAAAACATTGTTTTGGTAGCAGGAACGAAGGTAGACAGCGAAGCATTTAACACCATCCTTGCAACAAACGATAGATCAGCACTACAGGATTGGCTCAAACAGGAAAAATGGTATGGCACCACAGGCGATATGGAGCATCTTTTTCACTTTTGGAGCTTAAACTTCAACCGAAAGCCCGACTTCCGACCGAACTATATTGTGCCCAACCTCCAATCCATCGTGCGCTGCCTAGGCAGCGGCGCCGGACTTGCCGTTATTCCGGACTTCTTGTGTAAAACAGAGATTGAAGCTGGATCTATCCAATTGCTATGGAAAGGGGACAAAAAGTTGGAAAATACGTTGTATTTTGGCAGCCGAAAGAACAACCGGTATCAACGTGAGATTACGCATCTCAAAGATTTGTTTAAAAAAATATTGGTTTAACAACATATGCAAGAGAAAATCCATATCCGCCCCTATCACGTAGATGACAAGAAGTCGCTTTTGGCGCTCTTGGGCTTATTGGTGCCCACCTATTTTGCCGAAGAGGAAATTGCAGATCTAGATCGATACCTCGATCAGGAAATAGAACTTTATTTTGTGGCCGAGTTACATGGAAGGATTGTAGCCGCTGCAGGTATCAATTTTGAAAAGGAAGCCGGTATCGGTAAATTAAGTTGGGACTTCGTGCATCCCGAAGAACAAGGCAAAGGAATAGGAAAAAAAATGCTGCAGCATCGCTTAGAGATCTTAAAGTCAATGGGTGATATACAGATCATTAGTGTGCGCACCTCCCAATTGGCTTTCCAATTTTATGAAAAGAATGGATTTGAGATTGTAGATATTCGAAACGACTACTGGGCACCGGGCTTTGATATGTATAAAATGATCTACGTTCCCAGAAGATAGCCAACCCGGAATAAACGCATAAAGATCCGTTTGTTTTATATTGAACGATATCTATATTTGCAGCGACAAAACAGTTAAGATGGAAGCTTTAGTTTACCGAGACGCACAACGCGCTGACTTAGAACAGATCGTCGCTATCTACAATACCACGATAGCCTCTCGGTTGGTGACTGCAGATACGGAAGAAGTGAGTACGGAAAGTAGAGCTGCGTGGTTCGAAGAGCATACTTCCGACCGGCGCCCCTTGTGGATGGTAGAAAATCAAAATGGAGATACCATCGGCTGGGTTAGCTTTCAATCGTTTTATGGCAGGCCAGCATATAATGGCACCGTGGAGGTGAGTATTTATCTTGCTGCCGACAAACGCGGCGCCGGATATGGTAAAGAAATCCTAGCGCATACACTAGAAACTGCTCCACAGTTTCAAATAAAGACTTTGCTGGCCTTTATCTTTTCTCATAATATCCCGAGCTTAAATCTTTTTTATCGTTTTGGGTTTACCGACTGGGGCGACTTCCCGCGCATCGCGGAAATGGATGGCCGGGAGTATGGACTTAAAATATTGGGTAAACGCCTCGTTCCTTAGTCAGCTACAGCTTTACCAAGCGAATTCCGGAATACTGCCAGCGTGCTGAAGCATGAAAAAAATTTCGGTACGTGATGCGGCTATGCCCTGTCGGCGTAACATCCGATGCACCACGCAACACCATTTGGTTGACCATAAACTTGCCATTGTATTCGCCGATAGCTCCTTCAGCCTTACAAAAGCCCGGATACGGCAGATATGCACTATTCGTCCATTCCCACCGTCGTCCCCAATTAAATGCCGGAGCAGCTGCCTCCCACTCCTCTTCTGTGGGGAGACGCATACCACGCCAAGCGGCAAAAGCCGCGGCTTCGTAGAAACTGACATGACAAAGTAAACCTTCCGGATCGAGTTTTCGCAAGCCACTCAACCCGTATTCCATCCATTCACCTTCGATCTCATGCCAATATAACGGGGCTTTTACCTGTTCCTGCTGCACCCATTCCCAACCCTCGGCATGCCAATGTCTGAAATCGCGATAACCGCCGGCTTCGATAAACTCCAAATACGCCGCGTTATTTACCAACTGAGCGGCTATCGAAAAACCATCCAACCATACGCGATGTCGCCCCTGCTCATTGTCATAGCAGAATTCTTTATCAGCGTAACCGATATCATAGAGGCCTTCAGCTATTTGAATGTATGCCTCCGTGTCGCTAGTAAAATCTTCGCGATGTTTGTAGCCTAGATCGTAGGCAGGAAACAATGGATTATGACCAAGGATATACTTGATATCCGTCATTAAAAGTTCCTGATGTTGCTGTTCGTGATTTAGCCCGAGAATCAACAACTCGCGAAGTGGCTCTTTATCTGTCCATTGCTCTAACCATTCGGACAAGTGCATATCCACATTTTTTCGATAGCTGTATACTTCGGCCACGCTAGGTCTACTTAGGTTTCCGCGATCTGTGCGTATCACCCGAGCTCCAACAGACTCGTAATAGCTGTTGAACACAAAATTATAATGCGGATCAAAGACCGAATAACCGGGCTTGTGCTGCAGCACAAAAGTTTCAAAAAACCAAGTGCTGTGTCCTAGATGCCATTTGGGCGGACTAACAAACGCTATGGGTTGGACGACATAATCTTCCGCCAACAAAGGTGCGCAAAGCTCCTCCGAACGGCTACGCACGGTTAAAAACCGATTTAACAGATCATTCATTTTATCTTCTATTCTCGATTAACAAGCCTCCCATATCACGTCTACAAACCAATTACGCTTATCCGCCACGGCATGTACAGGCATAAAGCCCGTCGACTTAGCCAATTCCTGCGTCTCTTCTAAGCGATACTTTTGCGACACCTCCATATGGATTAATTCTCCTTTTTCAAAAAACACCTGTTCATCAGGAAAGTGAATGACATGATCAAGCAAACTAACTAAATAACTGCTACAGGTACCGGAAATGGGATCGTAATGACAATAATGCTCGAATAGATCCGTATTGAAATCGGAGCCCAATTCCTTATTCATGCGATGCAATAGATTAATGTTGAATCGCCAAGTTAAACCTCCTTCATCGTCATACGCGGCTTGGATGATTCGCGGATTTTTTACAAGATCAAACCCAACTAACACACGATCACCCTTATCGAGCAAAGACCTTAGGCGCATACAAAATTGCTGCGCCTGCTCCCGAGGCATGTTGCCAATATTGGCACCCAGAAATAACACAACTTTACACCGACCATGGCTATTTCGCATCTTGGTCAAGCCGTCAAAATAGTCGCCGTGAAAAGCCTGCAAATCAATCGTTGAAAACTGAGTATGCAATCTGCTTTGCAATTGATCGAGAACGTGCGGCGAGATATCTATCGGTTTATATGTAAATTCACGATGCTGCCGTAACATCCCGCCCAGTAAATGCTGAGTTTTACTCGCATCGCCAGCCCCGAGTTCGATAAGGTCTATTGCCCGATTGCTGTCAAAAAGATGTTCGAGCAGCTCCTGCGTTTTATCCCTAAAGATCTCTTCCTCACAACGCGTAAGGTAATATTCCGGACAACGCATAATTTGCTGAAATAGCAGATCACCCGTGGCGTCGTAAAAATATTTCGATGGCAAATACTTAATGGGGTCGCGTAAGCCCGTAAGCACTTCCCTGTAGAACAATTCTTGGCGATTAGTTAAATCGCTTTGATCCAAATTCTCTCTTAGCATATACATAGTTGGCAGCTCCTTACTCTTTAGTGAAAAGACAATCGATATCTCCAAATGTTTGCCAAACAGTGTTGTGCCCCCCTAGAAGCGAATAAGTTTCCACTAAGATTAACAAACGCAAATCCAATTGCTACGGATTTGCTTTCTTCAGCGAATCTGCTTTTTGTAGCGAATCCTGTTTTAAAGTATCTGTCGTGCCATAAAGCGGCTCATCGGTCGAATTGAGGTTGTAGCGTGATTTATCCATTTCGCTAACAGGTCCCGGTGTGGTTTCTACAGTGTCGGCTGCGTTGCTGTCAGAACTCCCTCCGCCGCAAGACCAAAGTAGTAGCAGTAAACTGGCGAATAATACGAATGTAGTTGTTTTCATAACGATTATATTTGATGTAAAAGCAGGTGTCTCTTTCGCACCCTCATGCGATAAGGACGCAAAAGGCGACAACAAGTTAGTCAAAGCAACCTAAAACAAGTATTTACACCAAAAATATGGGTAGTTGTTGCCGCTAGGCGGGATAGCAGACGGAAAATCAACAGGTGTGTAAGGTGCTAAGCCAACGCGTTGCTGTGCATTTAAGAGAATAACGGGTGTGAACGAATTTGCCTCCCAACTGTTCTCTTCTCGCGGAAAAGGTAGCTTCGGGAGCCCCTTAAAAAAACCGTTTTATAACGTATGGAACAATCAGAAAAAGAACAACAGGAGTCAGAAGCCTTCTTTCAGGAGGCTTTACAATTGCTTCATGAAAGCAAGCTACCCTACATGCTGGGCGGCGCATTTGCCATGTTTCATTACACGGGCATTTTCAGAAACACTAAAGACCTGGATATCTTTTGCAAGAGCACCGAGTATGTTCCCATTCTCAAGTTCTTCGCTGAGCGGGGCTACCGTGTAGAACATACGGATGTACGTTGGCTGGCAAAGGTGTTTAAGGACGATTTCTATATTGATATCATTTTTGACAGCGTCAACCATATCTGTACGGTAGATGATTCTTGGTATGAACGTGCGGCAGATGGACATTTTATGGACATTCCTGTGCGCTTTATTCCGGCAGAGGAATTGATCTGGTGCAAACTTTACGTACAAAACCGAGAGCGTAATGATAATGCCGACATCAACCACACGTTGCTAAAATATGGTAAGCATCTCGACTGGAATCATCTTC